>RCUT01000319.1_pt1 | contig 26060 bp, 22 predicted proteins | sample 2166171 | NCBI WGS metagenome assembly RCUT01 (sample SAMN09932757, study PRJNA488358) | compost metagenome | isolation source: compost soil in 4-hydroxybenzoic | place: Germany: Experimental Botanical Garden | reverse complement strand
GAAATGCGTGAAACGCTTGTCCGCACTGGTAACGCGACTTTCCAGCCCGAGAACTTCTGCATTCCCAAGCGCAGACTGTATTTTGCGCGCGGTAGAAATTGCAGCTTCACCAAGAACGAGAATGGCCGCTTTCATGCGCCGTTCCACTTGCTGCCCGGAACAAGAATGATCGAGAAATAAGGGCAATCGCTGCCGCTGACTTCCGCCAAGGGCGCAATGCGCTGGTTCTGCATAGTTGCGCGCTCGATATAGAGCGCACGATCCATCAGCCCAAGCTCAGTCAGCACGTCGCGAACCTTGTCGAGATTTTTGCCGAGTTTCATGATGGCAGCGGCCTCAGTACCAGCAAGACGTTTTTTGAGTTCTTCCGCGCTCATGACGCCGGAAAGGATTGAAAGCGTCTGATTGCGGTAGACGAGCGGTGCACCAAGTACGGCCGCGGCACCCAAGACTGAGCAAACACCGGGCACGACTTCCGTTTCGTATTTTTCGGCCAGTCGGTCGTGAATATACATGAACGAGCCGTAGAAGAACGGATCGCCCTCGGCAATCACCGCCACGTCACGGCCTGCATCAAGATGGCTTGCGATTGTGGTCGTGATTTCGCTGTAGAAATCGCTAACGATCTGCTCGTAGTCCATATGAGCGGGCAGTTTCTCTGTCGTCACCGGATAGATGAGTGGAACCAAAGTCTGTTCTGAAGACAGATAGGTTTCGACAATCGTCAGTGCGTTGCCCTTTTTGCCCTTGGCTGCGTGGTAGGCGACCACAGGGGCAGATTTGAGCAGTCGAAGCGCTTTGAGCGTGATGAGTTCAGGATCGCCGGGACCGACGCCCAGACCATAAAGCTTACCTTTTTGCGCCATTATTCGCGCTCCGAAGCAAGTGCATTGACGGCAGCTGCGGTCATGGCGCTGCCACCACGACGTCCGCGCACGATGACGAAAGGGACACCACGGCTGTTTTCAGCCAGTTCGTCTTTGGATTCAGCAGCGCCCACAAAGCCGACCGGCATGCCGATGATAAGCGCAGGTTTCGGCGCACCATTGTCGAGCATTTCAAATAGGCGGAAGAGGGCGGTCGGTGCATTGCCGATTGCAACTATGCTGCCTTCAAGATGTGGAAGCCAGAGATCAAGTGCGGCTGCAGAGCGCGTGTTGCCGATCCTCGCTGCCAGTTCTGGTACGGATGGATTGTTCAATGTGCAGATGACTTCATTATTGGCTGGCAGACGCGACCGGGTGATGCCTTCTGCGACCATGCGTGCATCGCAGAGGATTGGCGCGCCTCTGAGGAGAGCATCTCGCCCGGCGTGCCCTGCGTCACTCGAAAAGACGAGGTCTTCAACAATATCAACCATACCGGATGCGTGGGCAACGCGTACGGCAAGCTTCTCGAGATCGGCGGGAATGCGGCTCAGATCGGCCTCAGAACGGATGATGGCGAAGGAACGGTCATAAATGGCCTGTCCGTCGCGGATATACTCTGTCATGGCGTCCGCTCTACCTGTTGTTTAATGCGCATCTTACCCGAAAACTGTTTCGCACTGTTCGGGATACACTCTTATAGATTCCGGGCGTTCAAAATAAACGCAGCCTCGTCAATAGTGACGTTTGAGGCCAATAGCCGCCCGAAACGCGATGGTCCAGCACTGTCTTGCGAAAAGAGATCATAATGACCATGCGAACGCGCCAAAAGCGTATGTGGCAGAGGAGAAAGCGCTGCGCAGGATTTGGCGCAACCCGTAACATGGACCTGTTTGTTGCCGGCAATCAGCAAATCTGCGAGATGTTGAGCGTCGGTCAAAGTGTCCGCAAGGGCGGAAGCACAGCCGGTTGAACCGGAACAGGCCCGAAGGCGTGCTTGTGGGGCTTCTGGTGACGTTGCCAATCCCAGTTCGTTCAATCTGGCTGAGGCCCGGTTGCAGTCTGCTTGCCCGATGTTTGGCAGGAGAATGCCTTGCCATGGTGTGAGGCGAATTTCGCCGCCATTCACGCTCTCCGCAAGCCGGGCCAGCTTATGCAATTGTTCCGTCTGCAATCTTCCGAGAAGTGGCATTGCGCCTACATAAAATCGTCCGTCATTCTGCAAGTGTGTCCCGAGCCATGAGAAGGGTTTTGTCGGCTTTCGTTCCCAGCTTGGTACGGGAGAGAACTCAAAAGGCAGCTCTCGCAAGAATCGATCCTGCGGTAAGGTTTCAAATAGGTGCTTCATCCGTGCCACGCCTGCTCCGGCGCGGCTTTGAAACAGATCAAGCAGGGCTTCGATCAACGAGAGCGCTTGCGTTTGTGTGATCATGCCGACAGGCGGGGTATCCGGTGATGATGCCAGACCAAACACGTAATGAGTGCCATCATCCATTGCTGAGAGCCAGATATCACCCGTATGCGAAATCATGGCGCAGTCTTCGCCGCCATCAATCTGGAAAGAAAATTTCGGCGATAGCGCGTGATATTTTTCGGCGCTTTCAAGCGTTGTCAGCAAGGAAGTCGCAAGGCCGGAGGTATCGGCAAGCTGTGCCTGATCGATGGAAGCGGTGGGGCTTACCATCACATTGCGAATGTCATCGGCAGACGGATTGTCTACACCAAAACCGGCATCATAGAGCGCTGTAATTGCTTTAGCCCAATTGGCGGGCGCGATGCCGCGTATTTGTACGTTTGAGCGAATCGAAAGTTCGATCGTGCAGTTTCCAAACTCTTGAGCAATTTCGGCCAAAACACGTGCTTTGGAAGCACTGATCCTTCCCAAGGAAAGCTTGATGCGGGCAATTGCCCCATCTTTTGCCATGACCATGCGTGACAAGCCGGGGCAGGCATTGCGCCGGTCGGGTCTGCTCGCGTCGGTTTGGCTGCTTTGCTGGCTCAACATATTGGCCTTATACGCCTTCGTGCTTGCACTTACTACTGTGCCGCCATACGAACGGGAAAAAGGAGCAACGCTTATGAGCTGCTGGCTGACAGTTATCGGTATTGGTGAAGATGGATTGGCGGGCCTTGGTAAAAATGCCCGCAACGCGCTCGTCAATGCGGACGTCATTTTCGGCGGCAAGCGTCATCTGGCTTTTCTCGATGATGAGGCCAAAGCCGAACGTGTTTCATGGCCATCTCCGTTCGACAATTCGTTTCCGATGATCGAGGCGCAGCGCGGCAGGCAGGTTGTGGTTCTGGCAAGCGGCGATCCGATGTTTTTTGGCATGGGCGCATCTCTGAGCCGTCATTTCTCGCCACAGGATATGCAGATCATCCCGTTTCCATCCTCATTGTCGCTGGCGGCGAGCCGTATGGCATGGGCATTGCAAGAGGTGCGCACGGTCAGCGTGCATGGGCGTCCGTTAGAATTGCTGGCACCACATGTTCTGCCGGGAGAGAAAATTCTTGTGCTCAGCAATGATGGCACAACGCCTGCAAAAGCCGCCAAGCTTCTGACGGGCAAAGGGTTCGGTCAAAGCCGCCTGACGGTGCTTGAACATTTGGGTGGATCAAAGGAAAAGCGCATCAGCGGTCGGGCGGAAGACTGGTCACAGGAGAACTGCGCCGATCTCAATGTTCTGGCAATTGAATGCATCGCTGCTTCAGATTCGGTTGTTTTCTCACCCGTCAGCGGATTGCCCGATGCAGCTTTTGAAAATGACGGACAACTTACCAAACGCGATATTCGTGCCGTGACGCTCTCGCGGTTGCAGCCCCTTCCGGGGCAGCTTCTTTGGGATGTCGGCGCAGGTTGCGGCTCTATTGGCATTGAATGGATGCGTGTTCATTCGTCGTGCCGCGCCATTTCTGTTGAGGCCGATGAAAACCGGCAAGGCATGATTGAGCGCAATGCGCACGCGCTGGGCGTGCCCGGCTTACAGCTGAGAAAAGGCGAAGCACCCGGAGTCCTAAACGGGCTTGAAGCGCCTGATGCGATTTTCATCGGTGGCGGTGTTACGGATGAAGGTGTGATCGAGGCCTGCTGGGCGGCGCTGAAGCCCGGCGGCCGACTTATTGCCAATGCGGTGACATTGCAGAGCGAAATGCAGCTTTTCAACTGGCGACAACAGCATGAGGGGGAGCTTACGCGGCTGCAGGTCGCACAAGCAGGCGCTCTTGGTTCTTTTGATGCATGGCGCCAGGCTTTACCCGTCACAATTTATTGCGGCATCAAACCGCGCTGATCGAGAAAAGATGACTTGAATTGTCATCTTACATTCAGATAAAGCTTGTTCACCGTTTAAATATAGGAGAGCAGGCATGTCTGATCTGGGCCTGAACGCCAATACCCGTATTGCACTCAATAATCCTGATCGCATCGTTAATCAGTTGCTGGATCATTTTGTTGAACATGCTGATGTGCAACGGCAGGAGAGCAGCGCAAAGCTGATTTTGAGTTTTGGTCAGGCAGATGTGCAGTGGGACGATGAGATCGTCAGCGTTGACGTAAAGAGCGGTGATGAAACCGGTCTCGCCTATATGAAATATTCCATCGCCGAACATGTGCTCGAGTTTCTCGATAAGGGAAGCCCGAAGCCAAAGATCATCTGGGAAGGTGACGGTGCCGCTGGTTTGCCGCTGCCTTATTTCCGTGAAATGCAGGTCGTTGCCGTCAGCAATGTAACGCCGCATATGCGTCGCGTACGCTTAAAGGGTAACGAACTTGTTCGCTTCGCCCATACAGGTCTGCATATTCGTCTGCTGTTTCCGCCAAAGGGCCTCGCTAAACCGCAATGGCCCGTATCGGGCGAAGATGGTCGCCCTGTCTGGCCAGATGGTGATGCCAAGCTTGCGACACGTGTTTATACGATCCGCCAGATCGAGGTCAGGGCAGGTTGGGTAGATATCGACATGGTTGTTCATGGCGATGACTGCAATGCCCCGGGTTCCGGCTGGGCGATCAGCGCCAAGCCCGGCGATATTGTCGGTATGACAGGCCCCGGCGGCGGTGATGCTGCTGATGATGCGAATTGGTATCTGCTGGCTGGTGATGAGACCGCTCTTCCGGCGATTGGCCGTATTCTGGAGCGTCTTCCGGAAGGTGCCAAGGCGGTCGTCCGTGTCGAGATCGACAGTGAGGCGGAAGAACAGGCCATTCAGTCCCGCGCCGATGTGGACCTGCAATGGCTGCATCGCAAGGGAGCCGAAGCAGGCACAACGACGCTTCTGCAGGATGCGGTCCGCGCCGTGGAGCTGCCAGAAGGCGAAGAGAGCATCTATGTTTGGGTGGGGTGCGAGTTCAACGCGTTCCGTTCGATCCGCACCTATATGCGCAAAGAACGAAATATCCCGAAGGACAAGCAATTGATTGTCGCTTATTGGCGGCGCGGTCAGGATGGCGACAATGCGCGCCGCGGCTCGGATGATTAGAGCGTGTCCCGAAAAGTGTGAAACGGTTTTCGGACAAGATGTGCGTTAAAATAAACAGTCAGAGCGCGTTTCACTCCGGTCGGATTCTGCTCCAATAAAAAGGGGACCTTTTGGCCCCCTTCATTTTAGCGTTTGAAGCCTTCGCTGGCTCGCATCAGGTTCTTTGTATAATCGGCGTTGATATTGCCGTTTACGAGGTCTGATGCCTCAAGCTGTTCCACAACTTCGCCATTGCGCATAACGGCGAGCCGATCACACATATGGGTGACGACTCCCAGATCGTGGCTCACCATTACAAAGGTCAGCTTGCGATCACGGCGTACTTGTTCAAGCAGGTTTAGCACTTCCGCCTGAACGGAAGCATCAAGCGCCGAGGTTGGTTCATCGAGAAGTAGGATGCTTGGTTCGACAATCAATGCGCGTGCAATAGCGATACGCTGTCGTTGGCCACCCGACAGCTGATGCGGATAGCGGAAGCGGAAGCCTGAACCCAGGCCCACTTCATCCAGTGCGCGGACAATACGCTTTTCGCTGTCTTCCACGCCATGAATGGCGAGTGGTTCGAGCAAAAGGCGGTCGACTGTCTGGCGCGGGTGAAGGGAGCCATAAGGGTCCTGAAACACCATTTGCACAGTGCGGTAAAACGCCTTGTCACGCGGTGTCTTGAGCATATTCCCATCGATGCGAACTTCGCCGTCATCAATGGGTGCAAGCCCCGCCACTGCGCGCAGTAGTGTGGATTTTCCGGAACCGGATTCGCCAACGAGCCCATAGGACTCGCCGCGTGCCACGTTAATGCTGACTGACTTCAATGCATGGAAATGATCGAAGAATACGTCGACCTTATCAACGCTGAGTGCTGATGCAGTGCTCATAGCCGCCATGCCTCCTGACGCTGCAAGGTGGGCAGGGGATGTTGATCCGCTCCGATCTTAGGCATGCAATTCAGCAGTCCTTGCGTATAGGGGTGTTTCGCATTGGCGAGATCGCTTGCTGCAATTTCTTCAACGATCTTGCCTGCATACATGACGATAACGCGGTCGCAGAAGGATGACACGAGACGCAGATCATGACTGATGAAAATCAACCCCATACCGCGTTCCGCTACCAGCTTGTCGAGAATGCCAAGCACTTCGAGCTGAACCGTCACGTCGAGTGCCGATGTCGGTTCATCGGCAATCAGCAATTCAGGCTCTGCAACGAGCATCATGGCAATCATGACGCGTTGTCCCATGCCGCCTGAAACTTCGTGCGGATAGAGCTTCATCACGCGCTCAGCATCACGGATTTGTACAGCTTCAAGCATTGAAATCGAACGCTTGCGAATTTCACCGCTGCTATATTTACCGTGAGCCTTGAGCGTCTCGGCAACTTGCCTGCCGATAGTCATGACCGGATTGAGCGAGTATTTCGGGTCCTGAAGCACCATGGCGACGCGACCGCCGCGCAATGCGCGGCGCTCACGTGCAGAGATGTTCAGCAGATCGATGCCGTCGAACTGCAACGTCTTCGCAGTGATCTGCGCGTGTGGAGGTGTGAGCCCCATGATCGCACGCCCGGTTTGCGATTTGCCCGAACCGGATTCACCCACGATGCCCAGACGTTCGCGGCCAAGCGTAAAGCTCACGCCGCGCACGGCTTCAATAGCACCGGTACGGGTGGGGAAGGTGACGCGGAGATCATCAACTGTCAGAAGTGGCTTCATTGGTTGTTACCCCGCGGATCGAGTGCATCGCGCAGGCCGTCGCCGAGGAAGTTGAAGCCAAGGCTGACGATGAGGATCGCGATACCTGGCATGGCCGCAACCCACCACTGGTCGAGAATGAAACGGCGACCTGATGCAATCATTGCACCCCATTCCGGTAGTGGCGGCTGAGCACCGAGACCAAGAAACCCGAGGCCTGCCGCAGTCAGGATGATACCTGCCATATCTAGCGTCACACGGACGATCAGCGAAGAGGTGCAGAGCGGCATGATGTGACGCAGAACGATACGGAAAGGTGAAGCACCCATCAGACGAACAGCGGAGATGTAATCGGAATTGCGCACGGTCAGCGTTTCTGCACGTGCAATACGTGCATAAGGCGGCCAAGAGGTAATCGCGATTGCAATGATGGCGTTTTCAATGCCCGGTCCCAATGCTGCAACGAAGGCGAGCGCCAGAATAAGCTTCGGGAAGGCAAGGAAAATATCGGTTATGCGCATCAGAACGGCATCGACCCAACCACCTGCATAGCCTGCAACCGTACCGACCAGAAGGCCGATAGGCGCTGCAATGACAGCAACCAGCAGCACCACATAAAGTGTGATGCGGGAGCCGAAAATCAGGCGGGAGAGAATGTCACGTCCCTGATCGTCAGTACCAAGCAGATAACCCGGTGTGCCGGGCGGGAGGAGACGCGCATTGGCGAGATCGCCTTGCGTCGGCGAATGCGGTGCGAGCACGTTTGCAAAAGCTGCAACCAGAACCAGTGCGATGATAATCATCAGGCCGATCACTGCGAGTTTATTCGCGGTGAAACGACGCCAGATCATGTAGGAGCGGCCCATGCGGGCTTGCATGCGGGACTGTGGACGCTCGGAAAGCAGCCATTCGCGCCATGAAAGATTTGAAGTGTCTGTCATTTGACTCATCTTACGCGCGTCCTCGGATCAAGGAGCCGATACAGGAGATCGGACACAAGGTTGAGCGCGATAAAGACCGAACCGATGATAATAGTACCACCCAGAACGGCATTCATATCGGCGTTTTGCAGCGAGTTGGTGATGTAAAGACCAAGGCCGGGCCACGCAAAGATCGTTTCGGTCAGGACCGAACCTTCAAGCAGGCCAGCATAGGAAAGCACAATCACAGTCACGAGCGGCACGGCTGCATTGCGCAGAGCGTGGCCCCAGATGATCCGCGTTTCAGAAATGCCCTTGGCACGTGCTGCAATAATATACTCCTGCTCAAGCTCATTGAGCATGAATGAGCGTGTCATGCGGCTGATATATGCGAGGCTGAAATAGCCAAGCAGCGCCGATGGCAGAACAAGGTGCGAGATGATGTTGCGCAGGGCTTCCCAATCGCGCTGGATGATAGCGTCGATTACGTAAAATCCGGTAATTGGCGTAAACGTATATTCAAAGGTGATGTCGATACGGCCCGGCCCTGACGTCCAGCCAAGGCGGGCATAGAAAATCAGCAAGGCCAGCATGCCGAGCCAGAAAATCGGCACTGAATAGCCAACAAGGCCAATGATGCGCACGATCTGGTCGATGATACTGCCGCGCTTGACTGCCGCCAGAACACCCAGTGGAATGCCGAACAGCGCGCCGATAATCGTGCCGATGGTTGCAAGCTCCATGGTCGCCGGGAAAACGCGGCGAATATCGGTCATGACCGGATTTGTGGTCAGAACAGATGTTCCGAAGTCGCCTTGCAGTACACCTTTCACATAGAGGTAAAACTGCTGGTAATAGGGCAGGTTGAAGCCCATTTCCTGACGCACACGTTCAACCACATGCGCAGGTGCGCGATCGCCGACGATTGCCAGAACAGGATCAATCGGGACAACGCGCCCAATGAAGAATGTCACGGCCAGAAGGCCAAGATAAGTTGTTGCTACGATCACCAGAAAACTGGCGATCGCTAAAGCGATGGAAGAGGAGCGCCGTCGGGCGCCCCTCTTTTTAGTTGCGGTTGTTGTCGTGCTCAATTGTCTGACCGTTCTTCAGATCAGTCTTTGCTGATCGGTGCGAGGAAGTTCGAGTCGAATGTTGGGCCGAGCTTGTAGCCCTTCACGCTGCCACTAACGCCGGCAACTTCGGTCTGCTGAAAGAGCATCACGAATGGGCTCTGATCAAGGGCTTCCTGCTGAAGCTTCTGATAGATCGCGGCACGCTTATCGTTATCGCGTTCCAGAAGCGCAGACTTGGTTTCTTCGGTCAGCGCTGGAATGTCCCAGGCATTGCGCCATGCAAGCGTCTTGTTGGAAGCATCGTCGCCATTGTCCGGGTTCGACGTGAAGGCTTCAGCATTGGAGTTTGGATCCCAATAGTCCATGCCCCACTGACCGATATAGAGATCGTGGTTACGTGCACGATACTTGGTCAGCGTCTGCTTGCCATCGCCCGGAATGATGTCGATCTTTACGCCAGCTTTGGCAGCAGACTGCTGGAAGGATTCAGCAATACCGGTGACAGGCTGCGTGTTGCGAACGTCGAAGGTAATTGAGAGGCCGTCCTTAAGACCTGCCTTTTCGAGCAGTTCCTTCGCTTTTTCAACGTTGAGCTTGTATGGTGCAGCTTCGAGAGCGCCGAGAACACCCTTTGCCTGATAGGTCTGGCGAACTTCGCCAATACCCTTGATCAGGGTTGCGCCGATCGCATCGTAATCAACCAGATACTTGAAGGCTTCGCGAACTTCCGGCTTGGCCAGGTTCGGGTTTTTCTGGTTGAGCGAAATGTAATAGACGGTGCCCTTCGGAGCACTGGCGACAGCCAGATCCTTGTTCTTCTGAACGGCTTCCAGATCACCCGGTTCGAGATTGCGTGCGACATCGACGTCACCCGATTCAAGCATCAGGCGCTGTGTGGCGCTTTCCTTGACGTGACGATAGAACACGCGGGCAAGCTTCGCTTTTTCGCCATAGTAATTGTCGTTGCGTTCCAGAACGACGACTTCGTTTGCACGCCAGTCACGAATCTTGAATGGCCCCGAACCTGCATAGCCAGTCTTGAGCCATGCTGCAGCATAGTCGGTTTCGTACTTATAATCGTCGGTTGGAGTGACCTTTACGGAATGCTCTTCGAGCAGCTTCTGGTCGACAACAGCGCCAATGGTGGCGGTGAGGCAGTTCAGCACGAAGCTCGGAGCATAAGCCTTGTCGACCTTCAGAACGAAAGTAGCATCGTCAACTGCCTTGGCATTTTCCGTGACATTTTCGCCATTGAGACCGAACTGGGTCAGAATGAACGCCGGGCTCTTGTCGAGGCGTACGGCGCGTTCGAACGAGTAAGCCACGTCTTTTGCGGTCAGCGGATTGCCAGAAGCGAACTTGATGCCCGGCTTCATCTTGAATGTGTAAGTGAGACCATCATCCGAAATGGTCCAGCTTTCTGCAACGCCCGGCACAACTTTGGATGTGTCGTTGATGTCGAGGCGCACCAGCATGTCATAGGCGTTGCCGATGAATTCTGCTGGCGTCAGCTCAAAGGATTCAGCAGGGTCGAGCGTGATGGTGTCATCAATGGCCCAAGCCTGAACGAGCGTATCGGCAGGTGTTGCCGACAAAGCCGGATTTGCAGCCATAACTGCAGCAAGAGCTGCACCCGCTGCGAGAATACGAAAACGTCCGAAATGCATCATTTTAGTTCCCTTTCGTTGATTTTGTTTGGGATTTTGTTATCGAGCGATCAGGCTGCTTCGTGCCACGCCTGCTTCAAGACCCTTATCCAGTTTTCGCGGCAGAGTTTCGCGAGTTCTTGCTCACTATAGCCTGCATCGCGCAGGGCAGTGACGAGATTCTGCGTGCCGGCGGCATCACCGATTTCATTCGGAATGGTCGCGCCGTCGTAGTCGGAGCCAAGTGCTACGCAGTCGATGCCCATGCGCTCGACCATGTAATCAACATGGCGAACCATATCGGAAAGCGGTGTGTTGGCGTTTTCTTTGCCATCGCTGCGCAGCATGGTGGTCGCATAGTTGAGGCCAGCAAGACCTTTGCTCTCACGGATTGCATCCAGCTGGCGGTCGGTCAGATTGCGCGCAACAGGGGTGAGGGCGTGCACGTTTGAATGGCTTGCAATCAATGGCTGATCGCTCAGTTTAGCCACGTCCCAGAAGCCTTTTTCCGTGATGTGCGCAAGATCGATCAGAATGCCTTTGCGATTGCATTCCGTGACGAGCCGCTTGCCTGCTTCAGTAAGGCCGGGGCCGGTATCAGGGCTCATTGGATAGGCAAATGGTACGCCGTGCGCGAAAATATTGTTCCGGCTCCAGACGGGGCCGAGCGAGCGCAGGCCGGCAGCATAGAATACGTCGAGGGCTGCAAGATCTGCGTCGATGGCTTCGCAGCCTTCCATATGCAGTACGGCGGCGAATGTGTCACTGTTAAGCGTTTCATCCAGCTCTTTACCGTTACGGCAAAGCTTCCAACCGCCAGCTTCTTCAAGGCGCAATGCCAGCGAAGCAAATTCAAGGGCAATGTCCAGCGATGGAGCGCGCTCCAGCGGCTGTGAAAGCGGCGTTTCATAGTGGCCATTTTCATCGGCCTTGCCGAGTTCGATATGGTGACCTGCCGGAATATAGATCGCACAGATACCGCCAGCCAGACCGCCCTTTAGCGACCGGGGCAGATCGATGTGACCAATCTTTGTGCCGTCGATGAATTCCTTGATCGGGTCACCGCCATTACGCTGGTTTTCCCAAAGACGCAGAAGGACATCATTGTGTCCGTCAAAAACGCGCTGCATTTTACATTCCTAGCTGAACGGCTGGGTAAGCTCGCCGCCCAATTCAAAGCCCGCCCGCAACAGGGTGTCAACACAAACGGAATTCATTCAGAATTGCGGATGATGAGCGCCCCACTCGAACTCGTGATATATAAGATGTTGCCCGCTAAAGGAGTCAAGCTCTCTGCTATCGAAGGTGGTATTTCTCGATTGGGAAACGGTGCAAAAACAAAAGGCTGCACGGGGAGTGCAGCCTTTTATGCAAAAATAGCATATACCGATGCTTAAACGGAATGAACTCCGCCTAAAAGCTATCAGAAGCGGTAGTTCACGCCTGCTTTGATCGAATGATTCTTCAGGTTGTTGTACTGGGTAACGCCATTTACCTTGGATTTCACGTCGTTGAAGCGCTGGAAATCGTATTCGGCCTTAATCGAGATCGGGCCGGAAATTGCCTGCTCGACACCTGCGCCAATTAATGCGCCGCCTTCCCAGCCGGGAGCCGAAGTGGTTGCATCCTTGGCTTTGAATTTGGTTACGCCGTAACCTGCTGTGCCGTAAACGAGGGTCTTGTCGAACGCGTAGCCGACTTTGCCTTTTGCATTGCCGTTCCATGACTGCTGAAGGCTGCCGCCGTTACCAATGCGGTGTTCGGCTTCTGCAAAATTGCCTTCCAGCTCGCCGCCGAAAACGACGTTGCCACTCTGCATGTTCTTACCGACGACTGCGCCACCGAGGAAGCCAGTGCGGTTCGTGAATGGGCCTGGAACACGGGACGAAGAAGCGCCAATCTGAGCACCAACATAATTGCCGGACCAGTCGTGTGGGCCTGACGCAACAGGTTCATTGTAGGTGTAGTCGGATCCGCCCATCATGTCGGCCGCAAAGGATGGGCCAGCAAAGGCAACAATTGCGGCACCGAACGCCGTGGCGATGTATGAACGCTTCAACATTTTTTACTCCAGTTTTCCCGTCAAAAACGCTGGCGGGAAATATGCTTGAACTCTTCTTTGAGGGCGCGATTTGGCTAGCCCTCATGCTGTTTGCTTCGTCGCTTGTGAATGTGTCCAAATTTAAGAAAATTCGAGCTAATTCGCAGGGGCAGACCTGCGTTTTCGTTCATATGCTTAATGAAAGGTAACGATCCACAGCCCCTAGAGCATAATTCCTTAAACTTGGATCAGTTTAAGGTAAAATTATGCTCTAATTTTAAAGTGTTAGAGCGACCTTTGCGCGCCCAATAGGGCGCCCGGCGCTCTAGAGCATTTCCTGTTTTTTTGAATCATTGGAAATGCTCTATCTCTTTGTTTTTTCGCATTATCCAACGCAAAACCGCTTCGCGCTTTTGCTGGAAATGCTCTAAATCAGTTTCAGCCCGCGCATGCTGATATGGCCGTGTTTGCCGACGATGATGTGGTCATGCACGGCAATGCTTAACGCTTTCGCAGCATCAATCAGCAGCTTGGTCATGTCGATGTCGGCGCGCGATGGTGTGGGGTCGCCCGATGGGTGATTGTGGACGACAATAATTGCTGTGGCTGAAAGCTCGAGCGCGCGGCGCACGACTTCGCGCGGATAGACCGGGGTATGATCGACTGTCCCTTGTTGTTGCACTTCGTCTGCGATGAGGCGGTTCTTTTTGTCGAGAAACAGCACCCGGAATTGTTCGCGCGTCTCATAGGCCATCGCTGTCGTGCAATATTGCACGACCTGGCTCCAGGAGCCGAGCACTTCACGTTCCATCACCATGCTTCGGGCAGACCGTTTGGCAATCGCTTCGACGATTTTAAGTTCCATAGCAATGGAAGGGCCGACACCAGGTGTTTCGGCAATCAGTTTTTCAGGCGCACCAAGAACTTCGGCGAGAGAGCCAAAGCGGGTGAGCAAGGACTTTGCAAGCGGCTTGGTATCAGCACGCGGTATGACCCGGAAAAGAAGAAGTTCAAGCAGTTCATAGTCTGCGAGTGCATCGGGAGCGTTCTTGAAGCGCTGACGCAACCGGTCACGATGACCCAAATGGTGCGGCTTCTCCAGCGAAGCCGCCATTTGTATGCCTTCATTGAAGCCGGGAATGTCGATGCTTCCCGGTTTTTTGTCGTTTGATGCCATTCTGTTTAAACCCCCGCAGAAACAGACAGACAGACAGTATGGAAAACTTTTTACCGCATGGATGGCGGGCCGAAAACATTCTTTGGTGACAGCGTGAAGATTTCACAGCCGTCTTTGGTGACGCCGACAGTATGCTCATATTGGGCAGTAAGCGAGCGGTCGCGGGTCACTGCGGTCCAGCCATCGGCCAAAACCTTCACGCCCGGTTTACCGAGGTTGATCATTGGCTCGATCGTGAAGATCATGCCTTCCTTGATCTCAACGCCTTCATTGACAGTGCCGTAATGCAGAATGTTCGGTGCATCGTGGAAAAGCTGGCCGACGCCATGGCCACAGAAATCGCGAACCACGGAACAACGCTCACCTTCCGCATAGGTCTGGATAGCCGCGCCAATCGCACCGGTTTTAGCACCTGGTTTGACTGCAGCAATGCCGCGCAGAAGGCTTTCGTATGTTACCTCAAGCAGACGCTCAGCAGCGCGCTTGATATCGCCAACCGCATACATGCGGCTTGAGTCACCATGCCAGCCATCGAGCAGATAGGTGACGTCGATATTGACGATATCGCCTTCGCGTAATGGCTTGTCGTCAGGAATGCCGTGGCAGACCACGTGATTGATCGATGTGCACGTTGATTTGGTATAGCCGCGATAGTTCAACGTCGCCGGGAAAGCGCCGTTATCCATGCCAAACTCAAACACGAAGCGATCAATCTCGTTGGTCGTGACACCGGGCTTTACAATATCATTGAGTGCATCGAGGCAACGGGCGGTGAGGTTGCAGACCTTGCGCATACCTTCAAAGGCGTCTGGGCCATAAAGCCTGATCTGCCCCGTGTATTTCATCGGTGCGCTTGTCGCTTCGATATAAGTCACCATCTCAATCCGTCTTTCCAGAGCGTGTTTCGATCTGATGGGATCAGATCAGCGCCCTATGGTTTATTTTGACACGCATCTTAGTCCGAAAAACATTCCGTACTTTTCGGTGCGCGCTCTAATACTCTATCGGCACTACAGTTTCAGCATCGATGCCGTTTTCCGTTATTTGGCATCGAATAGCCCAAGCCTCAACCCCAGCGGCCCTTGCTCGATCAAATGCGCGTGCATAAGCAGGGTCGAGATCGCCTGAGATGCTGAATCTGTTGCAATCGCTTCGCTGGATAATAAACACCATCACGCCCCGATAGCCAGCGGATACCACATCAGCGAGCTCATCGAGATGTTTCGCACCGCGCGCAGTGACGGTATCGGGAAACTCGGCAAGGGTAGGCGTGCGGATGAAGTGAACATTCTTCACCTCCACATAGGCACGAGGTCGATCACCTTCATCGAGAAGAATATCAATACGGGAATTTCGGCCATATTTCTGTTCGCGTTTGAGAAGTCCATAATTTTTCAAATCCGGAATCATTCCCGATAGAATGGCTTCTTCCGCGATTTTGTTGGGCAGACCCGTATTCACGCCAACAAGCGTGTTGTCAGCTTCAACAATCTGGAGCGTATGCGGGTATTTGCGATGAGGGGCATCCGACACACTCAACCAGACGCGGGAGCCGGGAGCAGTCAGGCCGAGCATGGAGCCGGTATTGGGAACCGAGGCGGTAATAAAGCTTCCATCGTCAAGCGTAACGTCGGCGAGGAATCTTTTATAGCGCCGTTCTAAGCGACCGGTAACAAGGGGAGTGGGGAAAAGCATGAGCCGATGTAGGCTCATGAATGCTCTGTTGCAAGTAGGTTGATCGGATGGATCAGAACAGAACCCTGGCCATGTCTGCCCAGCTCATATCTGCTCCAAGGACCAGCATTGCTGCGATGAGCCCCGCGCTGAGCAAGGTGAGCGTTGTTCTCGTTTCACTGGTCATCTTCATCACCACCAAATCAATCATGAGTTGGTGGGAATTTTGCGCGGGATTTAGCCTGTAATGTGATGTGAAGATGGCTATTCGGGGTATTTTGCGGGCAATTTATCGGAGGAATAAAGGGGCGCCAAAGCGCCTATTCCTTCACCCAGTTGAAAACCAGCTCTTCACGGAATGCAAAGCGCACGATGTGGCTTGCGACGACGTCTTCCATCTGTGAAAGGCTTTCTTCGGGTGCTTCAACCGTTGTAACGAGATTATCCGGTTTAGCATCCATCAACACGATGCGATTCTCGCCAAGGTCGATTCGACCATGTTCGGGCGTGAACTCAACAGTGAACTTATGCGCCCAATGTTTGCATAGTTGTTGCAAATAGCGGCTGGCGTGTGTGGTTGGTACGATTGCTGTCGTTTTAGCCATAATCTTGCTGTCCATTTTCAAGTTTTACGGACAGTGCGTAACATTGCAATCGAAGCGATGTCACTGAAGAAGATATCAATTTTTCGGGAGAAAAATAAAAACCAGCAAGTGGTACGCCCAAGGGGAATCGAACCCCTGTCTGCGCCGTGAAAGGGCGCTGTCCTAACCGCTAGACGATGGGCGCCTGTTGCTGGTGTGAGTGGGCTTATATTCAGGAAGAACCTGACTCGCAAGTCCTTAATCTAACTTTTCTAAAAAAAACTCAGATTAGGTCGAATTTACGTACTGCTGCATTGTGGATGATGTGCTCAACCCTTTGTAAAACAACAAAAAAGCCGGGATTTTATATCCGGCTTTTCTTCCTTATGATTTACGGCAGCTCCAGTTCCAATCACGTTCCGGCCCCACATCCACGTGAACTGACGTGGTATGGCAATAGGTGCCAACGCCGCCACGTCCCGGCATATTGCGGGCGAAACGGGCGATTTCGTGCTTTGAAACGCCATCGATCTGAATATCGGCTGCGGCACAAATCATATGAAGTGATTTGCGAGCGCCATTGACCTTGCGATTGTAAGATGGACTACGGTAGCCCGATGTAACCATGACAGGCTTACGGAAGTGCCGTTCCATGGTTTTTAGCATGCTAACAAGTTGTGGCTTGAGACAGGCTACATCCACTGTTTCGCGCTGCACCTTAAGGCCGTTTGGCGTAAGGCGTGCGAGGCCGGGAGCCGATGCCAACTGGACGCCAGCGTAATCATCATACTCGTTGGCATCGATATCGCTGTCGTCATAGATGCTTTTGCGATGCTTGATTTCGAACCCACCATTGGGGCGCACGCCAGGCAGCGAATAATTATATTCATGCTTTGATTTGGCGCCCGGCCTTACGACAGCAAGTTTCTTATTTTGTGAGGTGCCTGAACCGCTTGCAGCTTCATCGTTAAAGAGGCGCGCAATGCTACCTTGACCTGCGGTAGTAGGACGTTGTGGCGAGGCAAAGGCGTTGGCATTTTTGGCTGAGCCAAATAGCGAGGTGACCTGCGTCGGTTTTTCTGATTCGGCGGGCTTAGGCGATTCAGCCTGTTTGGTCTCTTCTGCCGCAGGCTTAGTCTCAGCGGCAGCAGCCTGCTCTTTTGTCTGTTCCGGCTTTGCAGCTTCTGTCGCTTCAGGGGTAGGTTCGGGCGTTGCAGCTGCTGGAGATTCGCTCGATTTCTTGCCAAACATGCCAAACAGGGAAGTCGACTTCGTCTGCGGGGCGAGGGCTGCGACCTGAATCGATCCGTCTTGAGCTGATTCTGCTTCAGTTGCTGCGACTGTTGTCGGCTTTTGTTCTTTATCGGCTGGCTTTGCTTCAGCGACAGTGGTTTTCGCTGTGTTGGCCGTTGCAACGGTCTTTTGTGCTTCGCTCTTACCGGCTTCGCCTGACGCTTCGGCTGCGACCGTCTGATCGGCTGCACTCTGAAGCGTGTCGGCAATCATGGAACCATCGGCGCTGTTCGTCATTTGTAAAGGTGACGTGCCGTTGCCAGTAGACGTGCAGGATGACAGAACGAGCGCAAGGAGGGCTACGCTACCTGAAAGTAGTCTTCTGGTTGTCCGATGCGATGGTTCTGCGAATTTCAATGTCTGCTCCAGATCGACGTTTCAGCTTTTCGGCCTGCACCAGCCTGATAATCCGAAAAAAATCGGCGTCCTGCTGATTTCGGGAGAGTAGTTCTCCCGTGTGAGACCCGCGATAATCAATCGATGGCGAGCTTACTCACAGAAACCGGTCGTCTGGACCGGGGTAGATAAACCAAGAGTTTCAGCGCTTTATTACGAATACATCATATTTGTAATCGCGTTGACGCGTGAATGTATAAATCACTGACTGATCATTTGTAACCAATTTTTAGGATTTTTAACTGCCAAACGCAACTATTGAAAGCACTATGTGTTTCATGCGGGCGTAAACTACACGCATATTACAGAGATATAACGCAATATTACTGATTGTAATTTTTGTTTATACTTGCCGATGGTCGCCGTTTCAGACGGTGAGGAATGTCCCAATTTCAACTCGCTTGTTGACATGACACATCGAGTTGGTGCTATCCCTTTCACATTATATTATCTGTGTTGAGCTAGGTAACCCTCCTGGCGCATTCAGAACATCAAGATCGGACCGGAAACATGACCAAGAGCACGCGGCAGATTGCCAATCTTATGCTGGCAGCAACGGCCGTGGCGTTTCTTGCGGGCTGTGCCGGTGGTCCTGAATTTCAGGGTGCGCCGCAGGAAGGTGCCAAGCGTTCGGATACCTATCCAACCTTTGGCCGCATGCCAAAGGCCGCGACCACTCAGATCACTCCGGAAGAAAAAGCACAGCTTACTTCCAAGCTTGATTCTGACCGCACACGTCTTGCGGCCACCCGTTCTTCCAATGCAGCGATGACGCCTGCTCAGGCTGCTGCCTTGCGCAAACAGGCGCAGGAAGAAACAGATGCCACCCTCAAGCAGATCGAATCCGGAGCAGAGTAGCCTTTTTCAACGGAAAAAAGCTTCATTTCAGGACTGTAACAAGTCTCGACCCGATTCGATAACAGGTGTATAGCTCCTAACCCGGTGCATACGCGCCGTTTCATTCAACCCCCCTTCTGGAACAGGATCATGTCGGAAGAATTTCATAAAGTCCGTCGTTTGCCACCTTATGTCTTTGAACAGGTTAATCGCCTGAAGGCATCGGCGCGAGCGGCCGGCGCCGACATCATAGATCTCGGAATGGGTAATCCTGATCTGCCGACGCCAAAAAATATCGTCGACAAGCTTTGCGAAGCTGTTCAGGATCCACGTGCGCATCGCTATTCATCGTCGAAGGGTATTCCCGGCCTTCGTCGTGCACAGGCACAATATTATGCGCGCCGTTTCGGAGTGAAGCTCAATCCGGATACACAGGTTGTTGCGACGCTAGGTTCCAAGGAAGGCTTCGCCAATATGGCGCAGGCCATCACGGCGCCGGGTGATGTCGTGCTTTGCCCGGACCCGACTTATCCGATTCACTCATTCGGCTTCATCATGTCGGGCGGCGTGATCCGTTCAATCCCTGCAAAGCCTGATGAAGAGTTTATCCGTGCGCTGGATCGTGCGGTAAAGCACTCCATCCCAAAGCCGCTCGCGCTGATCCTGAACTTCCCTTCGAACCCGACGGCTTATACCGCGACGTTGGATTTCTATAAGGACGTGGTCGATTTCGCGCGAAAGAATGACCTGATCATTCTGTCGGATCTCGCTTATTCGGAAATCTATTTCGACGACAACAATCCACCACCATCGGTTCTTGAAGTGCCGGGTGCGATGGATGTTGCGGTCGAATTCACGTCGATGTCGAAAACATTCTCGATGCCGGGCTGGCGTATGGGCTTTGCAGTGGGCAATGAGCGCCTGATTGCGGCACTTACCCGTGTGAAGTCTTACCTCGATTATGGCGCGTTCACACCTATTCAGGTTGCGGCAACCGCTGCACTCAATGGTGACGGCTCTGACATTGCCTATGTGCGTAATGTCTATAAGCAGCGTCGTGATGTGTTGGTGGATAGCTTTGGCCGGGCAGGCTGGGATGTACCTCCGCCAGCTGCAACGATGTTCGCATGGGTTCCGATTCCAGAGCGCTTCCGCGCGCTGGGCTCGCTCGAATTCTCGAAGCTGCTGGTTGAGATGGCCGATGTGGCTGTTGCTCCGGGTGTCGGCTTTGGCGAACATGGCGACGAGTATGTTCGTATCGCACTGGTTGAGAACGAGCATCGCATCCGTCAGGCTGCACGCAACATCAAGCGTTTCCTGTCCGCCAAGGACGAGAATCTGCAGAATGTCATTCCGCTTGAAGGCCGCCGTTAAGCGGTTTTAACCAAGCAAAGCAGGGGCCGCATGTTATCGGCCCTTGTTTCCCACCACGTACAAATTCAACAGTTCAGAAAGACAGAACAATGAGTGATGCATTGCGGATCGGCGTTGCCGGACTGGGCACCGTTGGTGCTTCGGTGTTGCGTATTCTACGTGACAAGGCCGAAATGCTCACTCGTCAGTGCGGTAAGCAAGTTACGATTACAGCGGTGAGCGCACGCGACCGAACTCGGGATCGCGGCGTTGATCTCGATGGAATTGAATGGTTTGACGATCCGATTGAATTGGCGAAAAGCGCCGACATTGATGTGTTCGTTGAACTGATCGGCGGCGATGAAGGTCCGGCCAAAGCATCCGTAGAAGCTGCATTGCGTGCAAGCCGTCATGTTGTGACCGCCAACAAGGCGCTTCTCGCAAAACATGGCGTGGCATTGGCCAAGATCGCTGAAGAAAAGGGCGTGCTTCTCAATTTTGAAGCAGCCGTTGCTGGCGGTATTCCCGTCATCAAGGCGATGCGTGAATCGCTGACCGGCAATACGGTTTCGCGCGTTTACGGCATCATGAACGGTACCTGTAACTACATCCTTACCCGGATGTGGGAAGAGGGTATTTCGTTCGAGGATTGCCTCGCGGATGCACAGCGCCTTGGCTATGCTGAAGCTGATCCCACTTTTGATATTGAAGGTAATGACACGGCTCACAAGCTTGCGCTGCTCACAAGCCTAGCGTTCGGCACGCAGATTGCTGCCGACGATATTTATCTCGAAGGCATCAGCAATATTTCTCTGGCCGATATTCGTGCGGCCGATGAGCTTGGCTATCGTATCAAGCTGCTCGGTGTTGCGCAGAAGACCGATACCGGCATCGAACAGCGTGTGCATCCGACCATGGTTCCGACTTCGTCGGTGATTGCTCAGGTGCATGGCGTGACCAATGCGGTTGCCATTGAGACCGATCTTCTCGGCGAACTGCTGCTTTCTGGTCCGGGCGCTGGTGGCAACGCGACTGCATCGGCTGTCATCGGTGATCTGGCAGATATTGCCAAGAGCCGCCCCGGCTTCCAGCATGGTCCGGTTTTCGGCACGCCTGCGAAGGCCTTGCAGCCTTATAAGCGCGCAAAAATGCGCAAACATGCCGGTGGCTATTTCATTCGCCTGACAGTCTATGATCGCATCGGTGCATTTGCGGCAATTGCCAAGCGCATGGCCGAGAATGACATTTCGCTTGAATCAATCGTTCAGCGTCCTCTGATGGACAGTGACGTGAGTGACGGCATCAAGACGGTTATTCTCGTCACGCATGAGACGACAGAAGCTGCAGTGAAGAAGGCGCTTGAAGCGATCTTCAAGGACGATCATCTGGTGAGCAAGCCACAGATGATCCGTATCGAACGTGCAGGCTGACATACTCCAATAAGGTTGCCGCTCTTGAAGGGCGGCAACGTTTTTGCTAGAACGCACCCATCGGAATAATCCGATTTAGAGACAAACACGGAAAAGGAGGGCTGTAAGATGGAAGTGACACGTCACGATCGTCATCGTCAGTATGGCCCTGATTTTGCCCTGCAGCATTAAATTGTGCAGGGCCGATTAAGACTGAAATCAAAGTCTTTTTCTGCCTTTTCTAAAGGCGCAGCTTGAATTGCTGTAGCCGAAAATTTGCAAGCACTTCGATCGAAGCTATTTGGACGCTGTTCATCAGTGCTTGGGCCAAATTGGGCTTATTGCCATGTCTCTTATCTCTGTTCAGAATCTTTCACTCACGCTCCATGAAACCCTGTTCGCAAACCTTGATTTCGTCCTTGGTGAAGGTGAGCGGCTGGGAGTCGTTGCCGCCAATGGTCGCGGAAAGACCAGCCTTTTGCGCCTTATTGTGGGTGAGGGGGAGCCGACCAGCGGTGCTATAACCCGCTCGCGTGGACTGAAGGTTGGCTATGTAAGCCAGTATGTCTCCGATGATCTGATGGATCTGTCTTTCTATGACGTTGTACTCGGCGGACTGGACGAAGATGCGCGCGACTATGAAAGCTGGCGCGCTGATATTGTACTCGACGATCTCAACGTTCCTGCTGAATTGCGTGAGCTTACCATTCGTCAGCTCAGTGGCGGCTGGCAGCGGCTTGCGCTTCTGGCACGCACATGGGTTTCCGAGCCTGACGTGCTTTTGCTGGACGAGCCGACCAACCATCTCGACCTTGAGAAAGTGCATCTGCTGGAAAACTGGCTTGATGCGCTCCCGCGTTCAGTAGCCGTCATTGTTTGCAGTCACGACCGTGCCTTTCTCGATGTGGTGACGAAACGCACGCTTTTCCTGCGCGCGGAGAAGTCGGTTGTCTTTGCTTTGCCTTATAGTCAGGCGCGTGTGGCGCTTGACGAGATTGATGCGGCCGATGCCCGTCAGTTTGAAAAGGACATGAAGACTGTTCAGCAATTGCGCAGACAAGCAGCCAAGCTCAATAATATAGGCATCAATTCCGGCAGTGACTTGCTGGTGGTAAAGACCAAGCAACTGCGTGCGCGGGCTGAGAAGATAGAGGAAAGTGCGAAAGCCGCGCATGTCGAGCGCTCTGCGGGCAAGATTAAGCTCGACGGTCGCGGCAGTCATGCCAAGGCACTGATCGTGATCGATCAGGCCGAGATTGCAACGCCGGATAACCGGTCACTTTATAAAACCGGTCAATTCTGGATCAATCCCGGCGATAGAATAGTAGTGCTTGGTGCTAATGGTACAGGCAAGACTCGGCTCCTGACACTGGTTCGCGAAGCGATACTAAATCCGGAAGGGTCACTTGCAGGCATCAAGGCGACGCCGTCGCTGGTGCTGGGCTATAGTGATCAGGCTTTGTCCGAGCTGAATGGTTACTGGACGCCGTTTGAAACGATCATGAAGCGTTTCGATGTTGGCGATCAACGTGCTCGATCTTTGCTGGCCGGAGCGGGTATGACACTGGAAATGCAAGCCAAACCTTTGTCCCGGCTTTCGGGCGGGCAGAAGGCGCGTCTTGCAATGCTGGTTCTGCGTCTGACCAAGCCGAATTTCTACATTCTCGATGAACCAACCAACCATCTGGATATCGACGGCCAAGAAGCGCTCGAAGCCGAATTGCTGAGCGATGAAACTGCGAGCCTCATCGTATCGCATGATCGCAGTTTTGTGCGCAATGTGGGCAATCGTTTCTTGGTGATCGACAGAAAAAAGCTGCTCGAAGTGGATAGCCCGGAGGTTTTCTTTGAAACAATTGCAGGTTGATCAATAGGTAATTCTTCTGGTTGCTTTCGCGCTTTCTGGTAACATTTATCGGGTGTGTTGGTTCACGCCCGATCAGGACATGAAACCAAGCGTGTAGAGCTAAATCGATTAAGAGCTTGAGAGCAAAATATTTTTACCGTTCTTTCTGTTGTAGGAGCCTCTTTCTCTTGCAGAGAACCAGGGACTTTGACAAAAGATTTGCATAATGTCGCTATAAGCAGCGACACTGGCGTTAGACGGACGCATCAACGTAATTCGAATTCAGGACTTTGTTCACATGGCCAAGACTGCAGAACAGCAACCGCACGGACTGGATCGCATTCTCACACTGGAACTCGTTCGTGTGGCCGAACGCGCGGCAGTGGCTGCAGCACGCCTTCGTGGACGTGGCGATGAAATGGCTGCTGATCAGGCTGCCGTTGATGCCATGCGTCAGGAACTGAATCGCCTTCCGATTGCTGGCACGGTCGTGATCGGTGAAGGCGAACGCGATGAAGCGCCGATGCTTTATATCGGCGAAGAAGTCGGCACCAAACAGGGGCCGGACGTTGATATCGCTCTCGATCCGCTGGAAGGCACGACGATCTGCGCCAAGAACCTGCCAAATTCGCTGGCTGTTATTGCCATTGCCGAAAAAGGCAATCTGCTCTACGCGCCAGATGTTTACATGGAAAAGATTGCGGTTGGTCCGGGCTATCCTAGGGGCGTCGTCGATCTCGATGCAACGCCGACTGACAACATTCATGCTATTGCCAAGGCAAAGGGCGTGAAGCCGCATGAAATTACGGCCTGCATCATGGATCGCCCGCGCCACGCGCGTCTGATTGAAGAAGTGCGGGCAACCGGCGCTTCCATTCGGCTGATCGGCGATGGCGACGTTGCAGGTGTGATGCACACGACCAACCCGGATGAAACCGGCATCGACATTTACATCGGTATTGGCGGGGCGCCAGAGGGCGTGCTGGCCGCTGCAGCACTGCGTTGCATTGGCGGCCAGATGCAGGGCCGTCTTCAGCTCAATTCCGATGAGAAGATCGCGCGCGCGGCCAAGATGGGCATTTCGGACCCTAAAAAGATTTATACGATGGAAGAAATGGCAAAGGGCGACGTGTTGTTCGCAGCAACCGGCGTAACCGATGGCAATATGCTTTCCGGCGTCAAGTTCGCTCGTGACTATATCCAGACGCATACAATCGTCATGCGCTCAAGCTCACAGACTGTTCGTGAGATTAAGGCTAGGCATCAGGACTTGTCCAAATTTTAGAACCATCGATATTTCGGCTCTGGCTGCCTGCAAATGGCGTTGTTCTGCGCTTCCGGTGCTCATGTACCCATAAGTACATTCCGCTCCGGTTCTCGAACTCCACCATTTTCGGTACGCCATAACCATAATCTCTTCTGGTTCCCGGCTTATGATCGGGCGGCGGCATTGCAAAAATGCCGCCTTTTGTGTCTTTAAGAAACCATGACAACAGAACGCTTTTTTCTTGGTATCCGGAATTCTGTCACTGGCCAAAAGTGGATGGACCGTCTTGGTCCGCGTGAGGCTAACACGGCATTGGCGATAGCCCAGCATCACGGTATTTCTGATCTGGTATCGCGCGTGCTTGCCGGACGTGGTGTGACGGTAGAAGGTGCGCCGGAATTCATCGATCCAAGCTTGCGCAATCTGATGCCAGATCCGGCAACGCTGACTGATATGGATAAGGCGGCCAACCGGATTGCCGATGCTATCATGCGCCGCGAAACTGTAGCGATTTTTGGTGACTACGATGTGGATGGGGCATGCTCATCCGCTTTGATGGCGCGTTTTCTGAAACATTACGGCATCGCGCATTCGATCTATATCCCGGATCGCATTTTTGAAGGCTATGGGCCTAATCCAGATGCCATGCGCGAACTGGTCGCAAAGGGTGCTTCGCTGATTGTGACGGTCGATTGCGGTACTAATAGCGCACCGTCAATCACCGCTGCGAAAGACGCCGGTGCCGATGTTGTGGTCCTTGATCACCATCAGGTTGGCGGTGACCTGCCGGATGATGCGGTGGCAATCGTCAACCCCAACCGCGAAGACGACATTTCACAGCAGGAGCACCTTTGTGCGGCAGGCGTTGTTTTCCTGACGCTTGTTCAGGTCACCAAAATTCTGCGTGAACGTGGAAAAGGTGCAGGACCGGATCTGCTCGGTATGCTCGATCTGGTCGCACTTGCAACGGTTTGTGATGTGGTGCCGCTTAAAGGCGTCAATCGTGCCTTTGTGGTCAAGGGCCTGCTGGTAGCGCGCAGTCAAAGCAATGCAGGACTTGCAGCGCTTGGTCGTGTTTCGCGCATTGGCGAACCGCTCAACGTTTTTCATCTCGGTTATCTGATCGGTCCGCGTATCAATGCGGGTGGCCGTATTGGTGATGCAGGACTGGGCGCCCGCCTGCTGACACTTGATGATTCTACTGCTGCTGACCCGATTGCTGTTGAGCTCGACCGGCTCAATCAGGAACGGCAGGCGATGGAAGCCGAAATGCTGATGGAGGCAGAAGCGGAGGCTTCGCTGGAGATTTCCGGCGGGGCGGGTGCTTCCGTAATCGTGACCGCGAGTGACCATTGGCATCCCGGTATTGTTGGACTCCTCGCCTCGCGCCTTAAGGAAAAGGCACGTCGTCCGGCTTTTGCCATCGCCTTCAACGCCAACGGAACTGGCTCTGGTTCGGGACGCTCGATCACAGGATTCGATCTCGGCAGGCTTGTTCGCAATGCTGTCGATAAG
>RCUT01000318.1_pt1 | contig 26105 bp, 20 predicted proteins | sample 2166171 | NCBI WGS metagenome assembly RCUT01 (sample SAMN09932757, study PRJNA488358) | compost metagenome | isolation source: compost soil in 4-hydroxybenzoic | place: Germany: Experimental Botanical Garden | reverse complement strand
GCTTCACGATCGGCCGCGAGATACCGATCATGTCGGTTTCCTGGAAGGCATCGGTACCCACCATGGTGCTAGGCACCTGGCCGGACAGGATGACCATCGGAATCGAATCCATGTAGGCGGTGGCAATACCGGTAATGGCATTGGTCGCGCCCGGGCCGGAGGTTACCAGCACCACGCCGGCCTTGCCGGTGGCGCGGGCGTAACCGTCCGCCATATGGGTAGCTGCCTGCTCATGACGAACCAGGATGTGCTCGACTTCCGGTTCCTTGAACAGCGCGTCGTAAACATGCAGGAGAGCACCACCAGGGTACCCGTAGATGTGCTTAACGCCTTCGTCACGCAAAAAGCGGACGACCATCTCAGCGCCAGATAAAAGCTCCACGTTGTTCACCTCTAAAACGCCAGAATACCGCCCTCACTGGACGGGTCTTAATAGGTTTACTGCCAAGCAGAGCATGAGCGAACGTCAGCACTGACTGAGCAAGTATTGGGAGAGCCCCAGAGTGTTGCGGGGTTTTCCCACCCAGCGCGAGGTAACGCGTTGCGGGGTGTAACAGGTCGGCGCGGGTGTGCGCCTCATGATCTGCTTAGCGGGTCTGCTTCTGGCAGTCCCTCTACAGCGGAAGTTGGATTCTTGTGATTCGGCGCCAACAAGTCAAGAAAAATTATTGCCAATTTTTCCCCAAGATGAATTCCTGCCACCACTAAAAATCGCTTCAGCAGCAGAATAAATAAGATTTCCACAAAAAAGGGCCACAATCTGCGGCCCTTGAAGGAAAAACTGAAGAAATCAGGCGGAAGGAGCAATCAATTGGTCAAATGCTGCCAACAGGCGGCGTAGCTCACGACTTTGCTCTGGCCGGTCGGTAAACACGGTTTCGGCCATGACCAGGATGCCGGAGGCGTTGGGCAACGGGTGGCCCAGCTCGATGATGATCTTCATGCGCGGCAGGAAGATCCATTGCAGCCACTGCTCGAAACTGAGGGTATCGACAGCGAAAGGCACCGTACTGGCCAGTGCCTCGTCGCTTGGCGGCTCGTCATCCCACCAGCCTTGCACCTGCAGCTCACGCTCGATCAGCAGCAGGTGGTCGGCAATATCCAGAATGCGCTGCTCGATCATCACGAATTGACCTGTGCCTTTTGTCGGGCCAGTGCGGCGCCGGCGCTGTCACCCTGCTTCTCGCGGGCCTGGGCGATGGTGTTCCACAGCTCGGCCTGCAGGCTCGGGCGGCCATTGGCGTAAGTCAGGGCACGACGCGCCAGCTGCTCGGCCTGCGGCGCATCACCTTGCGACAGGCGCACCTGGGCCAGGCGGTACAGCACCTGCGGCTCGCGCGGGGCAATGCGCTGGGCACGCTCCAGGCTCGAGGCGGCACCGTTGAAGTCGCCACTGCCCTGCTGGGTCTTCGCGGTGGTCAGCAGCGCCAGCACCGGGCCGTCCAGCTGCTCGTCGGCCGACAGGCCACCTGCAGCGGCACTGCTACGCGGGATACCGGTTGGCGCGCTGGTGGTTTGCGGGGCACTGTTCATCGCCGCGATGTCGAAGGGTTCGTCGGCGATCGGGTTGGGGTTGGTGGTCATCGGTGCCGAAGTGACCGGACCTGTGGTAATCGGTCCTGGGGTGATCGGCCCCGGGGTAATCGGCGAGGTGCTGATCGGCGCCGCGCCATTGGCCGCCGGGAACGTCTGGATGCCCGAAGCGCCAGCGCCCTGCGGGATCATCACGGTGACGCCGGAGTCTTCAGGCAGCGTTTGCGCCTGCGCGGTGCCCGCGTTATAGCCACCCGCAGAGCGGTTGGCCGTCACGCGTTCGCTGTTGGACACGCGGGTGCTCGAGTCGACCACCGGAATATTGCCACGCGGGACGCTGGAGCACCCCTGGAGCACAGCCAACGCCGTCACGGCAGGAAACAGCCACTTGTTCACGTCACACCTCATCAATGCAGCCTGTGCTTAATTCATCCAGCCCTTGACCCAGTCCATGACCGATTCAACTGGATCCTGCTCGCCGCCACAGGTCGCGCCGGCGGGCGGTTCACTGCCGCGAATATACGGCATCTGCACCGCTCCCGGACAGCTGCCATCAGACCCATGGCCACTGTACGGGTCGATCCAGGCCTGCACCACGTTGTCCGGTTGCGGCATGTCCAGCGGCAGCGGGTCGGCCTTCTTCATGAAGCTGGTCCACACCTGCAGGGCACCTGTGGCACCGGTAAATGGCGTTTTGCCGTTATCGTCACGGCCCATCCATACCACGGCCAGCAGGTCCTGGCTGAAACCGGAGAACCAGCTGTCGCGCGAATCGTTACTGGTACCGGTCTTGCCCGCCAGGGTGAGATTGCGCGGCAAAGTGTTGTACACCGAGCGGCCGGTGCCTTCGCGCATTACCCGCTGCATGGCGTTCTGCACCAGGTAGATAGCCCCCGGGTCGAAGGTTTGCTGGATCTGGAACGGGTAGCGCTTGAGCGGCTCGCCCTCGGCGGTGAGCACGCTGCGGATACCGCGCATCGGGGTGTTGAAGCCGCCGTTGGCGATGGTCTGGTACATGGTCGCGACCTGCATCGGCGACATGCCGCCGGCACCCAGCAGCATGGCCGGGAAGGCTGGCCAGTCGACATTCACACCCAGCCTGCCAATGGTCTTGATCACGTTGGGCACGCCCACATCCAAGCCGATCTTGGCAGTCGACAGGTTGTAGGAGTTGGCCAGCCCCTGGTACAGGTAGATGGTGCCATGCGGGCGGCGGTCGTAGTTTTGCGGGCGCCAGACCTGGCCGTCAGCACCTTTGACCGAGAACGGCTCGTCCTGAACCAGGCTGGTCAGGGTGTACCTGGTCGGTTGCTCCAGCGCGGTCAGATAGACCGCCGGCTTGACCAGCGAGCCGATCGGCCGCACGGCATCGATGGCGCGGTTGAAGCCGGCGAAGCCGGCCTGGCGGCTGCCGATCAGCGCCTGCACCTCACCGGTTTCCGGGTTGGTCACGACCATCGCCGACTCCACCTCGTCCGCCCCCTTGCGGCCCGCCAGGCGCTTGAAGGTCTCGCTCATCGAGGTTTCGGCCTTCATCTGCAGGATCGGGTCGAAGCTGGTGAAGATGCGCAGGCCCTCTTCGGTCAAGTCTTCATCGCGGTAGTCCTGGCGCAGCTGGCGCTTGACCAGGTCGAGGAAGGCCGGGAAGGAGCTGTCGGCCAGGCTGCCGCGCTTGGTCACGCCCAGCGGCATCTTCTTCGCTGCATCGACTTCTGCCTGGCTGGCCACGCCCTGCTCGGCCACCAGGTCGAGCACCAGGTTGCGGCGGGCCAGGGCGCGGTCAGGGTAACGCCGCGGGTTGTAGTAGGACGGCCCCTTGACCATGCCCACCAGCAAGGCGATCTGGTGCAGTTTCAGCTCCGACAGCGGCTGGCTGAAGAAGAACTGGCTGGCCAGGCCGAAGCCGTGCACCGCACGCTGGCCATCCTGGCCGACGAACACCTCGTTGAGGTAGGCCTCGAGGATCTCGCGCTTGTCGTAGTGCAGCTCCAGCAGCACGGCCATCATCGCCTCGGTCAGCTTGCGGCTGAGGCTGCGCTCGCTGGTGAGGTAGAAATTCTTCACCAGCTGCTGGGTCAGGGTACTGCCACCCTGGCGCATTGAACCTGCCGAGGTGTTGACCCACATGGCCCGCGCGATGGACTTGGGCGACACCCCGAAGTGGCTGTAGAAATCGCGGTCTTCCGTCGCCACCAGGGTTTCGAGCAGGTACGGCGGCACCTGGTCGATCTTGATCAGGATGCGGTCTTCGAGGTTTTTCGGGTAGATGCCGCCGATCATCAGCGGCTCCAGGCGCACTACGTCGAGCGTCTTGCCGTTGGCGCCGGAAAGGCCCGCCACGTAATCGCCGGAGAAGCGCACACGCACGAACTGCGCCGGCTCCATGCCCTCGTAGAACTGGAAGCCACGGGTATTGAGCTCGACGGTATTGCCGTTGACTGCCGCCGCGCCCGGGCCGTTGGCCGCGCTTTCACGCCGGTAGCCGAGCGCGTCCAGCTCGGTGAGGAAGTCGTTCTTGCTCAGCTTCTGGCCGGAGAACAGCTCCAGCGGCCGGGCATACACCTTGGCCGGGATGGTCCAGCGCTTGCCGGAGAACTTCTCCTGGACAACGGCATCGAGGTAAACCGCGAAGCCGGCAACGATCACCAGGCCGACCAGGCTGAGCTTCAAAGCCCAGCCCAGCCAGGCGCGGGAGCGGCCGGTCGGGCGTTTCTGAGGGGTACGGGGATTTCGGGTTCGGGTCATGGCGGCGGATTATACGCACTTTATAAAGGCTGGGCAGACGCCCCAGGCGGTAGGCAGGGACGGCACCATTGACCATAATGGCGCATTCGAATTCCCTGCCCCCGGAAGGATTTCCCGTGAGCCAAGCCCTTATCACTGCGTTGCAGAACCCAGCCCTGTACCCTCACCCCGTGGATGGGTTCCAGCTCATCGAGACGCATATCTCCTGGGTCCTGCTCACTGGCGAGTATGCCTACAAGATCAAGAAACCGATGAACTTCGGTTTCCTCGACTTCACCGGCCTGGACCAGCGCCAGCATTTCTGTAACGAAGAATTGCGCCTGAACCAGCGCCTGACCGACGGCCTGTACCTGGAAGTGTTGCCGATCACCGGTAGCGTCGACGCGCCGCAGATCGGTGGTGAAGGCGAAGCCATCGAGTACGTGCTGAAGATGCGCCAGTTCCCCCAGGGGCAGATGCTCAACACCCTGCAGGCCAATGGCGAACTGAACGCCGCGCACATCGACCAGATGGCCCGGCAGATCGCCGAGTTCCACCTGCAGGCCCCACGCGTGCCGGTGGAGCACCCACTGGGCACGCCAGACAGCGTGATGGCCCCGGTGGAGCAGAACTTCGAGCAGATTCGCCCGTTCCTCAGCGACAAGGCCGACCTGCAGCAACTCGACGCCCTGCAGGCCTGGGCACGCAGCAGCTTCGAGCGCCTGCATGGCCTGCTGGAAAAGCGCAAGGCCAATGGTTTCATCCGTGAATGCCACGGTGACATCCACCTGGGCAACGCCACCCTGATCGACGGCAAGGTGGTGATCTTCGACTGCATCGAGTTCAACGAACCGTTCCGCTTGACCGACGTTTACGCCGATACCGGCTTCCTCGCCATGGACCTGGAAGACCGCGGCCTTAAATGCCTGGCCCGGCGCTTCATCAGCCAGTACCTGGAACTGACCGGCGACTACGAAGGCCTGGAACTGCTCAACTTCTACAAAGCCTACCGCGCGCTGGTGCGGGCCAAGGTTGCACTGTTCAGCATGCCAGCCGATGCCGATGGCGTGCAGCGCGCCACCACCCTGCGCACCTACCGCAACTATGCCAACCTGGCAGAAAGCTACAGCGCCATCCCGTCGCGCCTGCTGGCCATTACCCACGGTGTTTCGGCAGTGGGCAAAAGCCACGTCGCCATGCGCATGGTCGAGGCCCTGGGTGCCGTCCGCGTGCGTTCGGATGTGGAGCGCAAACGCCTGTTCGGCGAGCAGCAGCAGACTGACGCTGGCCAGCTGAGTACCGGCATCTATGACCAGGACGCCAGTGTCGCGACCTACCAGCGCCTGCACGAGGTGGCGGCGACCGTGCTGCGAGCCGGCTTCCCGGTGGTGCTGGATGCCACCTACCTCAAGCGTGATCAGCGCCAGGCCGCTGCGGACATCGCCAGCCAGACCGGCGTGCCATTCCTGATCCTCGACTGCCATGCGCCGGATGCGGTCATCGCCAGCTGGCTGGAGCAGCGCCGGGCAGAAAACACCGACCCGTCAGATGCCACCCTGGAAGTGGTCAAGGCCCAGCAGGCCAGCCGTGAGCCGCTGAGTGCACAAGAGCTGGTGCAGAGCACCCGCGTCGATACCCAGAGTGCCGGGAGCATGGACCAGGTGATCGAGCAGATTCGCCAGCGCTTGCCTGGGCTGTAAGGTCAGCGTTTTCCAGGGCCGGCCTCTTCGCGGGTAAACCCGCTCCCACAGGTACTGCGTCAGTCGTGAGGCTTGCAGATAACCTTGTGGGAGCGGGTTTACCCGCGAAGAGGCCGGCACAGGACATCTCGTCGCCCCTTATGGCAAAAGGCCGCGCATTTCCCATCCCCCGCTACACTCCTCTCTGACCTGCTCGCGATTTATCCCCCAATCCCCGTTCAGCCATCGCAAGGAGGCTCGATGAACGATGAATTGCAGCATCTGAAGAACCTTGGCAAGACCTCTGCGCAGTGGCTGCATGCAGCCGGCATCCACAGTGCATCGGATCTGCGCCGCCTGGGCGCGGTGGGTGCGTACCAGGCCGTGAAGACACGAGGGTTCCGAGCATCGAAGGTGCTGTTGTATGCCATTGAAGGCGCCCTGCTGGACATGCACTGGAACGATTTGCCGCTGGAGCGCAAAGAAGCGCTCAACCAACAACTGGATGCAAAAAGCCCTGCGCAAAAAAATCAGAAATAATTTCAGGAAGGGGATTGACGTCGAAATGAGAATCGTTATGATTATCACAACTGGTCGCGAGACTGGTTGGATAAACTAAGAGCCCCTGGTTCGGACTCTCAGATTATCTCCTCATCAGGCTAATCACGGTTATTGACCCGGCAATTTGCCGGGTCTTTTTTTGCCTTTTGCAGCCCTGTCACCGCAGTTGCGCGCAATAGTCCTGCTCTGGCATCGCTGCCGTGTACCACACAAAATCAGCCTCGCCTGCCTCGACCTGCTCACCGACTTCGGCCAGCAGTAGTACCTTGCTCTCCCCCTGCGCTTGCAGGTCAGCCAGGTGCAACGGCACACCCAGGTCCTTGCGCACGTGATAAGCCCCGGCCAGCAGCAGTGCCGGCTGCGCCGCCGCCAGCAAGCGCTCGGCCATGCGCCGGTCGCGCTGCTGCTGCACGGCCAGCATCGCCGGCAACTGGCTTTCTGGCAGCATCCCGCAATGCCCGGCACGCACATGCTCCAGCAAGGCGGCCTTGACCGTCGGCGCATTGGAGCGTTCGCCCGGTAACGAAGCCGGCTGACGATAGGCCTGGCGCATCTCGCCGGGTGAGAGGTTGGCAGTCAGCACAGGCACCCGCTGCTGCAAAGCCTCAGTCACGATTGGCCCGTACAGCTGCCAATCCCAGCCGTCCTGCCAAGCCAGGGCCTTGGGCAGGTCTGCCGGCAAAGGTTGCCCCGCGAGCTTGTCCAGCAGCGGTTGCTGCTCGGGCTGCAGCATTTCCAGTAGCAGGCTGCCCTGCGCACGTTGGCCTTGCAAGGCACGTAGCAACCACAGCTGCAGTGCGTGATGGTCGGGGTTGTCGTGTTTCTCGCCGACCAGCACCCGGGGGGCGGCAGACAGGTGCTGCACCAGTTGCTCAGGGCTGATCAGCTGGCCATTGGCGAGATCGACGATATGCCCCAGCTCGGCATGGCTGCGCCCCTCACTGCTCTGCCAGGCGGGCAGCGGTGGCAGGCTGGCCTGGCAGCCACCCAGTACCAGCACCAGGCACAGCGAGAAAGCGGACAGCAGCGGATGTCGCATGGGCAGTACCTCCATTCATGGCCTGCACGAGCCCTTGTAGGAGCGGCCTTGTGTCGCGAAAGGGCCGCAAAGCGGCCCCAGATTTTCAGCAGTGATGCACAAATTGCCGGGGCTGCTCTGCAGCCCTTTCGCGACACAAGGCCGCTCCTACAAAGATCGCGCCGGCGTTAGCGGGTGATGATCAGCGGATGCCCACGCTCCGGGTGCGCCTGTACCAGTACATCGATCCCGTATACCGCCTTCAACGCCGCCGGCGTCAGCACTGCTTCGGGTGCGGCAAAGGCATGGCAGCGCCCCTGCTCCAGCAGCAGGATACGGTCACAGTAGCGCGCCGCCAGGTTCAGGTCATGCAGGATCACCAGCACCGCGGCGCCACGGTCGGCAAAGCGGCGCACGGCTTCCAGGGTGGTGTGCTGGTGCAACGGGTCGAGCATTGAGGTTGGCTCGTCGAGCAGCAGCGTGCTACCCGCCTCGCCCGGCCACAGCTGCGCCAGTACCCGAGCCAGGTGCACCCGTTGCCGCTCGCCGCCAGACAACGCCAGGTAACTGCGCTCGACCAGGTGCCAGGCATCCGCCGCCCGCAAGGCCGCTTCGACGATTTCCGCATCGCGCCGCTGCCCGGTGCCATGGGGCATGCGCCCCATGCCCACCACTTCCTCGACCCGGAACGAGAACCCCAGGCTGGACACCTGCGGCAACACCGCCAGGCGCCTGGCCCGCTCCTGCCCGGCCCAGTTGGCCAGCGGCCTGCCCTGTAGCGTCACCCATCCGCGATCAGGCGCCAGCTCACCACACAGTACACCCAGCAGGCTGCTCTTGCCGGCACCGTTGGGGCCAAGCACGCCCACCACCTGCCCCGGGCTCAGTTGCAAATGAATGTCATGCAGCACTTCGTTGCTGCCCCGCCGCAAGTACAGGCCCTCGGCTTGCAACATCAGCTGCGTCCTCGTATCAGCAGGAACAGGAAGAACGGTGCACCGATAAAGGCCGTGACGATGCCGATCGGCAGCTCGGCAGGCGCCAGCAGCAGCCGCGCCGCCAAATCGGCGAACAGCATCAGCACACCGCCCGCCAACAAGGAAGCTGGCAGCACCACACGGTGATCAGGCCCGGCCAGCAGGCGCACCAGGTGCGGTACCACCAGGCCGATGAAACCGATCAACCCGGCAGCCGCCACCGCCGCACCCACGCCCAGCGCCGTGCAGAACACCAGCTCGCGCTTGAGCCGCTCAACATCGATGCCCAGGTGGCGCGCCTCCGACTCACCCAGCAGCATGGCATTCAACGCCTTGGCCCGGCGTGGCAGCCACACTGCCACGCCCACAGCCACCAGCAGCAACGGCCACAGCCGCTGGTAACTGGCGCCATTGAGGCTGCCCAGGTTCCAGAACGTCAGCGTGCGCAGCGTGGCGTCGTCGGCCAGGTAGGAGAACAACCCCACGGCAGCACCACCCAGCGCGGTCATGGCCACACCGGCCAGCAGCATCGTGGCGACGTTGGTCTGGCCGTCGCGCCGCCCCAGACGATAGACCAGCGCAGTCACGCCCAGCCCGCCGATGAAAGCACACAGCGACAACAAGTAAGGGGCAAGCACATCCGGCATGCCGCCCAGCCAACTGCCGCCAACGATGGCCACCGCCGCGCCCACCGCCGCCCCGGCGGCAACCCCTACCAGCCCGGGGTCGGCCAGCGGGTTACGGAACAGCCCCTGCATGGCCACACCGGACAACGCCAGCACCGCGCCCACCGCCAACCCCAGCAAGGTGCGCGGCAGGCGGATCTGGCCGAGGATCATCTCGGCCTGCTGCAGGCCGTCAGCGGCAATGGGCAGCCCCAGCAGGCGCAGGCCGGCACGCAGGGTATCGAACAGCGGCAGGCTGACCGGCCCCAGGGCCAATGACAACCACACCGCCAACAGGCACAACAGGCTCAGGCAAACGAACAGCGTGCGTGGCTGGACCCGCTGTTTCATTGGGCGAGGCTGGTCTTGGCAGCCGGATAGAAGGTGGCCGCAAGCAATTGCAGTGTTGCCGGCAGGCGTGGCCCGAGCCCGCCGACCAACAGCGTCGGGTCAAGCGATACCAGGCGTTTCTCGCGCACGGCGCGCGAGGCCGCCAGCGCGGGGTTTTCTTTCAGCAACGCCTGCAAGGCCTGCTCATCGGCCAGCGCCCGGTCGGAAAACACGATCACATCCGGGTCCAGCGCCGCCAGTGCTTCGCTGGAGAAATTCTTGTAGCCCTGATGTTCTGCCAGGTTGCGCCCGCCTGCCTGGCTCAGCAGCCAGTCACCGGCGGTACCCTGCCCGGCGATCAGTGGCTTGGCCCCGGCATGCCCGACCAGCAGCAACACCCCTGGCGCCTTCTGCTCCGCCCGGGCCTGCCTGACCTTGGCCTGCAAGGCATCGAGCTGCTGGTGGTAGCCTGACGCCAAGACCGCGGCCTGCTGTTCTGCGCCCAGCAACTGCCCCAGGTGCTTGAGTTTTTCATCCACCGCCGCCAGTTCGGCCTTGCTGGAGAACAGTTCGACCCGCACGCCAGCCTTGCGGATTTGCGCCAGTACCGGTGGCGGCCCCATTTCCTCGGTGCCCACCAGCACATCCGGGCGCAGGCTGAGAATGCCTTCCGCAGATAGCTGCCGCTGGTAGCCGACACTGGGCAGTGACTTCAGCGATGGCGGATGCTGGCTGGTGGTGTCCACACCCACCAACCGCGCTTCACCACCCAGCGCGCTGATCCATTCGCTCAGTGCCCCACCAGCGCTGACCCAACGCTGCGGCAGCTCGGCCGCCGGGGCCTGGGTGGAGAGCACAAGGCTCGCGCACAGGGCGAGCAAGGCGACGGGACGGCGCATCATCGGGTTCCTTCTGCAGGCGGGCCGCGCGCCTTGTGGCGGGCGACGGAACTGCGCACCATAAGCAGCCGGGCGCAGCGAATGCGGGCAATTTGATAATTATTCGCATTGACGCGTCAAGCCACCACTTGTTTCACGAGTCGTCCTTGCCATGCACTTCCTTTGTACCTCCCACGGCCTGGCCGAAGGCCAAAGCCGCGCCTTCAGCGTAGACGGCATCGAACTGTTCGGCGTACGCCGCCAGGGCCAGGTGTACCTCTACCGCAACCGTTGCCCGCACCGCAGCATCCCGCTGAACTGGGCGGAAGATGCGTTTCTCGATGACAGCGCCAGCCTGATTCACTGCGCCCATCATGGCGCGCTGTTCCTGATCGAAAGCGGCGAATGCGTGGCCGGGCCGTGCGAGGGCGAGCAACTGCAGGCCCTGGGCTGCCACGAGGACAGCCAGGGCATCTGGTTCAAGGGGTAAGCAGCACCGGCAGGCGGCGGTCGATGACGATGCCTTCGGCGTCCAGGCGCGTGCCGTAGGCCAGCACCTCCACCCCGTCCGCCACCGCCGCGCGCAGGGCCTGGGCATAGGCCGCATCGATTTCCTCGGCCGGGCGCACCGCGTCGATACCGGTCAGGTTCACGCAATACAGCTGCACCGCCCGCACGCCCTGCCTGGCCAGCTTCGCCAGCTCGCGCAAGTGCTTGGCACCACGCTGGGTCACCGCATCAGGGAAGGCCGCGACCGTGCTGCCTGGGTAGCCCAGGGTCACGCTCTTGACCTCGACATAGGCCGGGGCACCGTCGAATTCCAGGCGAAAGTCGATGCGGCTGCCTTCCTCGCCGTAGGCCACTTCACGCCTTAGAGCACTGAAGCCGGCCAGTTCGGCGATGACGCCGGCACGCAGACCCTCTTCGACCAGCGTATTGGCCCGCCCGGTATTCACACAGGCCAGCCGCCCCTGCGGGGTTTCGCTGATTTCCCAGGTGCCCGGGAGCTTGCGCTTGGGGTCGTTGGAGCGGCTGAACCACACCTGCCCGCCTTCACGCATGCAGTTGAGCATGGAGCCGGTGTTCGGGCAGTGGATGGTCAGCTGTTCGCCGCCGGGCAGTTCGATATCCGCCAGAAAGCGTTTGTAGCGGCGCAGCAGGCGGCCCTGTTCGAGTGGGGGATGGAATTGCATCAGCCTTGCCAGCTCCGCAGGCCGCGGGCAATCCGTTGCACCGCCTCTTCCAGGCGCGGCAGGCTCTGGGTGTAGGCAAAGCGCACATGGTGGCCGGCCAGGTGACGGCCGAAGTCCAGGCCCGGGGTGAAGGCCAGGTGCTCGGTCTCCAGAAAGTGCCGGCAGAAGGCGAACGCGTCACCGCCAAAGGCACTGATGTCGGCATACAGGTAGAACGCCCCCTGCGGCTCGACGGCAATGCGGAAGCCCAGTTCGCGCAGGGCGGGCAACAGGTAGTCGCGGCGGCGGGCGAACTCGGCGCGGCGCTCCTCGAAAATGGCCAGGGTCTCGGGCTGGAAACACGCCAGCGCGGCATGCTGGGCCATGCTTGGCGCACTGATGTACAGGTTTTGTGCCAGCTTCTCCAAGTCGGCCACCGCGTCAGGCGGAGCCACCAGCCAGCCGAGGCGCCAACCGGTCATGCCGAAATACTTGGAAAAACTATTCAGGACGAATGCCGAGTCGTCCACTTCCAGCACGCTGGGTGCGTCCATGCCATAGGTCAGCCCGTGGTAGATCTCGTCCACCACCAGGTGGCCATGCCGTTCGTGGGTGGCGCGGGACAGGCTGGCCAGCTCGTCACGCCCCAGCACGGTGCCGGTCGGGTTGGCCGGCGAGGCGACCAGGGCTCCGACCGTGTCCTTGTCCCAGTAGCGGTCGACAAGGTCGGCAGTCAGCTGGTAATTCACGTCCGGGCCCACCGGCACCAGCTGCGCCCCGCCCTCGACCAGGCGCAGGAAGTGGCGGTTGCACGGGTAGCCTGGGTCGGCCAGCAGCCAGTGCTTGCCTGGGTCTACCAGCAAGCTGCTGGCCAGCAGCAGCGCACCGGAGCCACCCGGGGTGATGAGGATGCGTTCAGGGTCGACACTCAGGCCGTAACGCTGGCCATAGAACCCGGCAATGGCTTCGCGCAGTGCCGGCAGGCCGCGTGCGGCGGTGTAGCGGGTGTGCCCGGCGGCCAATGCTGCCTGGCCGGCGGCAACGATGGGCGCGGCCGTGGTGAAGTCCGGCTCGCCGATTTCCAGGTGGATCACGTCGTGCCCGGCCGCCTGCAGCTCGTTGGCCCGGGCCAGCAGCGCCATGACGTGGAAGGGTTCGATGGCGCGGCTGCGCGCACTGTAGGGGTGGGCCATGACCTTCTCTCAATTGGGTCTAAACTGTTGATTCTACCTTTGCACGGCAGCGAACGTGCGCCCGGCGCCGCTGTCAACAGCTAGAATCGGGCGGGCTAGCGCACCCCGGATCTATCTGGTAAGTTCGGCGGCTCGCAGTCGCAGGGCCGGCGGGTGTCGGAGATGGAGCATCCTGCGCATTGGATCAGATGAGTGAGAGGCGGTCTATTCATGTCCACCGTAGAAAAGCAAAAAGCCCAGACCATGTACGGTGTCGAGCCCTACGTAGAAACCAAGGGTGAAGAGTACATGGGCGAGCCCATGAAAAAGCACTTCACCAAGCTTCTCGGCGCCTGGAAGCAAGAGCTGATGACCAGTGTCGACCGCACTGTGGACCACATGAAGGACGAGGCAGCCAACTTCCCCGACCCGGCCGACCGCGCCAGCCAGGAAGAAGAATTCGCCCTGGAGCTGCGCAACCGCGATCGCGAGCGCAAGCTGATCAAGAAAATCGACAAGACCCTCGACAAGATCAAGGCCGACGAGTACGGCTGGTGCGAATCGTGCGGCATCGAGATCGGCCTGCGTCGCCTGGAGGCCCGCCCTACCGCCGACCTGTGCTTCGACTGCAAGGAAATCGCCGAGAAAAAGGAAAAAACGGTCGGCAAAGGCTGATCTTTCTTCCACCTGAACGGGGCGCATCATGCGCCCCGTTTCATTTATATGCCCAGCCTGACCATGACCGAATCAAGCTACATCGGGCGTTTCGCCCCCACCCCCAGCGGCTTCCTGCACTTCGGCTCGCTGGTCGCCGCCCTCGCCTCCTGGCTCGATGCCCGCGCCGTGAACGGCCGCTGGCTGCTGCGCATGGAAGACACCGACCCGCCTCGGGAAATGCCCGGTGCTCGCGATGCCATCCTGCAGACCCTGGAGCGCTACGGCCTGGAGTGGGACGGCGAAGTGGTGTTCCAGAGCCAGCGGCACGATGCCTATGCCGCTGTGGTCGACCGCCTGTTCAACATGGGCCTGGCCTACGCCTGCACCTGCTCGCGCAAGCAGCTTGAGGGTTACAACGGCATCTACCCGGGCCTTTGCCGCAATGCCGGGCATGCTCGGGAAGGCGCGGCGATCCGCCTGCGCGTGCCGGAGCTGATCTACCGCTTTACCGACCGCGTGCAGGGTGAATTCCAGCAGCACCTGGGGCGTGAAGTGGGTGATTTCGTCATCCAGCGCCGCGACGGGCTGTATGCCTACCAGCTGGCAGTGGTGCTGGACGATGCCTGGCAAGGTGTTACCGACATCGTGCGTGGCGCCGACCTGCTCGACAACACCCCGCGCCAGCTGTACCTGCAAGAGTTGCTGGGCTTTTCGCAGCCGCGTTACCTGCATATTCCGCTGATCGTGCAGCCGGACGGGCACAAGCTGGGCAAGTCGTACCGCTCGCCGCCGCTGCAGGCGGACCAGGCGACACCGCTGTTGCTGCGGGCGCTGCGGGCTCTGGGGCAGAAAGCCGACCCCGAGTTGCTGCTGGCAACGCCGGCTGAAGTGCTGGCGGTGGCGCGCAAGCAGTGGCGGCCCGAGGCGATTGCACAGCGAACCACGGTGCCAGAGGCTGATTTGCGCTGAGGCAGGCCCGGCCCTTTCGCGGGTAAACCCGCTCCCACAGGGTCCTCACCAAACCTGAGGAAAGCGCATTACCTGTGGGAGCGGGTTCACCCGCGAAGAGGCCGGCACAGGCAACCCACCCCTCAAAAACAAAAGCCCAATAAATTCAACCTCTTGGCGAACCCTATGGATTCCCGCTAGCATCCGCCCAGCCATTTGCGCCAATAATAAGTCCAAGCCCGCAGCGCCCAACCATCGAGGCCAGCATGTACATCTATCGTTTGGTCCTGCTTCTGGTCGTGGGGATCTACCTGTTCTCCCCGGCCATCATGGACTGGTGGATCGAACCGACCGGAGCCTGGTATCGCCCTTACCTGCTCTGGCTGATCCTGATCGTCGTCACCTTCATCCTGCAGAGCCAACGAGATGCCGATGAGCTTTAGCCTGACCCAGATGATCCTGATCAGCGCCGCGTACCTCATGGTGCTGTTCGGCGTGGCCTGGATCAGCGAGCGGGGGTTGATCCCGCGCTCGATCATTCGCCACCCGCTGACCTACACCCTGTCGCTGGGCGTGTACGCCAGTGCCTGGGCTTTCTATGGCTCGGTGGGCCTGGCCTACCAGTACGGCTACGGCTTCCTTGCCTGTTACCTGGGGGTGTCCGGCGCGTTCCTGCTGGCGCCGGTGCTGCTCTACCCGATCCTCAAGATCACCCGTACCTACCAGCTGTCCTCGCTGGCCGACCTGCTGGCGTTCCGTTTCCGCAGCACCTGGGCCGGGGCGCTGACCACCATCATCATGCTGATCGGCGTGCTGCCCTTGCTGGCCCTGCAGATCCAGGCGGTGGCCGACTCGATCAGCATCCTCACCGGTGAGCCGGTCAAGGCACGGGTGGCCTTCGCTTTCTGTGCGCTGATCATCCTGTTCACCATCTTCTTCGGCTCGCGGCACATCGCCACACGCGAAAAGCACGAAGGGCTGGTGTTCGCCATCGCCTTCGAGTCGGTGATCAAGCTGCTGGCCCTGGGCGGTATCGGCCTGTACGCCCTGTATGGCGTGTTCGGCGGCCCGCACGAACTGGAAGTGTGGCTGCTGCAGAACCAGACCGCCCTGGCGGCTCTGCATACGCCGCTGCAGGAAGGCCCATGGCGCACCCTGCTGCTGGTGTTCTTCGCCTCGGCCATCGTCATGCCGCACATGTACCACATGGCCTTCACCGAAAACCTCAACCCGCGCTCGCTGGTCAGCGCCAGCTGGGGCCTGCCGCTGTTCCTGCTGCTGATGAGCCTGGCCGTGCCGCTGGTGCTGTGGGCCGGCCTGCGCCTGGGCGCCACCACCAACCCCGAGTACTTCACCCTGGGCCTGGGGCTTGCCGCCAACAACCAGGCACTGGCGCTGCTGGCCTACGTCGGCGGCTTGTCGGCCGCCAGCGGCCTGATCATCGTCACCACCCTGGCGCTGTCGGGCATGGCCCTCAACCACCTGGTGCTGCCGCTGTACCAGCCGCCGGCCGAAGGCAACATCTACCGCTGGCTGAAGTGGACCCGCCGCGCGCTGATCGTCGCCATCATCACCGCCGGGTTCATGTTCTACCTGACCCAGAACAACCATCAGAGCCTGGCCAACCTGGGCATCGTCGCCTTCGTGGCCACGTTGCAGTTCCTGCCGGGCGTGCTGTCGGTGCTGTACTGGCCGACTGCCAACCGCCGTGGCTTCATCGCCGGCCTGCTGGCCGGCACCCTGGTGTGGATGGTGACCATGCTGCTGCCACTGCTGGGCAACCTGCAGGGCTTCTACATCCCGCTGCTGGACATGATCTACGTGCTGGACGACACCAGCTGGCACATGGCGGCCATCGCCTCGCTGGCGGCCAACGTGCTGTTGTTCACCCTGATCTCGCTGTTCACCAACGCCAGCAACGAAGAGGTCAGCGCCGCCGAAGCCTGCGCGGTGGACAACGTGCGCCGCCCGCAACGCCGCGAACTGCACGCCGCCTCGCCACAGGAGTTCGCCACCCAACTGGCCAAGCCGCTGGGTGCCAAGGCCGCGCAGAAAGAAGTGGAGCAGGCCCTGCGCGACCTCTACCTGCCATTCGACGAGCGCCGCCCCTATGCCTTGCGCCGCCTGCGCGACCGCATCGAGGCCAACCTGTCCGGCCTGATGGGGCCGAGCGTGGCCCAGGACATGGTCGAGACCTTCCTGCCGTACAAGTCCGGTAACGAAAACTACGTGACCGAAGACATCCACTTCATCGAAAGCCGCCTGGAAGACTACCACTCGCGCCTGACCGGCCTGGCCGCCGAGCTCGACGCCCTGCGCCGCTACCACCGCCAGACCCTGCAGGAACTGCCCATGGGCGTCTGCTCGCTGGCCAAGGACCAGGAAATCCTGATGTGGAACAAGGCCATGGAAGAGCTCACCGGCATCGCTGCCAAGCACGTGGTTGGCTCGCGCCTGGTCACCATCAGCGAACCCTGGCGCGGCCTGCTGCAAGGCTTCATCAACGTGCCCGACGAGCACCTGCACAAGCAGCGCCTGGCGCTGGACGGCCAGCCGCGCTGGCTGAACCTGCACAAGGCGGCCATCGACGAGCCGCTGGCCCCGGGCAACAGCGGCCTGGTGCTGCTGGTAGAGGACCTTACCGAAACCCAGGCGCTGGAAGACAAGCTGGTGCACTCCGAACGCCTGGCCAGCATCGGCCGCCTGGCCGCCGGCGTGGCACACGAGATCGGCAACCCGATCACCGGCATCGCCTGCCTGGCGCAGAACCTGCGCGAGGAGCGTGAGGGCGATGGCGAAATCATCGAGCTGTCCAGCCAGATTCTCGAACAGACCAAGCGGGTATCGCGCATCGTCCAGTCGCTGATGAGCTTCGCCCATGCCGGCGGCAGCCACCAGAACAGCGAAGAGCCGGTATGCCTGGCCGAAGTGGCGCAGGATGCCATCGGTCTGCTGGCGTTGAACCGGCGCAATTTCGAAGTACAGTTCTTCAACCTCTGCGACCCGGAGCACTGGGCCGAAGGGGACCCGCAGCGCCTGGCCCAGGTGCTGATCAACCTGCTCTCCAACGCCCGCGACGCCTCGCCGCCCGGCAGCGCCGTGCGCGTGCGCAGCGAAGTCAGCGAGCACACCGTCGACCTGATCGTCGAGGATGAGGGCAGCGGGATCCCGAAGAACATCATGGACCGCCTGTTCGAACCCTTCTTCACCACCAAGGACCCGGGCGAAGGAACCGGACTGGGGCTCGCTCTGGTCTATTCCATCGTGGAAGAGCATTATGGGCAAATCACCATCGACAGCCCGGCCGATATCGAACGGCAACGTGGCACCCGGATCCGCGTGACCCTGCCCCGGCATGTCGTAGCGACGTCCCCTGAAATTCGAGACCGTCGAGAGAATTGAATCAATGCCGCATATTCTGATCGTCGAAGACGAAACCATTATCCGCTCGGCGTTGCGCCGATTGCTTGAGCGCAACCAGTACCAGGTCAGCGAGGCCGGCTCGGTGCAGGAAGCCCAGGAACGCTTCAGCATTGCCACCTTCGACCTGATCGTCAGCGACCTGCGCCTGCCAGGCGCGCCCGGCACCGAACTGATCAAGCTCGGCCAGGGCACCCCGGTGCTGATCATGACCAGCTACGCCAGCCTGCGCTCGGCGGTGGACTCGATGAAAATGGGCGCGGTGGACTACATCGCCAAGCCCTTCGACCACGACGAGATGCTGCAAGCGGTGGCGCGTATCCTGCGCGACCGGCAGAACGCCCCGGCTGCCGCACCGGCGGCCGAGCCACGCGCCACCAATGGCAAGGCCGCCCCGGCCGACAAAGGCAGCGCGGCAGCCGCCAATGGCGAAATCGGCATCATCGGCTCCTGCCCGCCGATGCAGGACATGTACAGCAAGATCCGCAAGGTCGCGCCCACCGATTCCAACGTGCTGATCCAGGGCGAGTCGGGCACCGGTAAAGAGCTGGTCGCACGCGCCCTGCACAACCTGTCGCGTCGGGCCAAGGCACCAATGATTTCGGTGAACTGCGCGGCCATCCCCGAGACACTGATCGAGTCCGAGCTGTTCGGCCACGAGAAAGGCGCGTTCACCGGCGCCAGCGCCGGGCGCGCCGGCCTGGTGGAAGCTGCCGATGGCGGTACCCTGTTCCTCGACGAAATCGGCGAACTGCCGCTGGAAGCCCAGGCCCGCCTGCTGCGCGTGCTGCAGGAAGGCGAGATTCGCCGGGTGGGTTCGGTACAGTCGCAAAAGGTCGATGTACGCCTGATCGCCGCGACCCACCGCGACCTGAAGAACCTGGCCAAGGCCGGCCAGTTCCGTGAAGACCTGTATTACCGCCTGCACGTGATCGCCCTGAAACTGCCTGCCCTGCGCGAGCGCGGCAGCGACGTCAACGAGATCGCCAGCGCCTTCCTAGCCCGCCAGAGCGCGCGCATCGGCCGCGACGACCTGCACTTCTCGGCCGAAGCCGAGCAGGCCATTCGTCACTACAGCTGGCCGGGTAACGTGCGAGAGCTGGAAAACGCCGTTGAGCGTGCGGTGATCCTCAGCGAGAGCGCAGAAATTTCCGCCGACCTGCTGGGCATCGACATCGAGCTGGGCGACCTGGAGGAGGACGAAATCCTCGACAACGCCCTGGTCGTGGCCAGTACGGCGAATGCCAGCCATGAGCCGACCGAGGACCTGTCGCTGGAAGACTACTTCCAGCACTTCGTGCTCGAGCACCAGGACCACATGACCGAGACCGAACTGGCCCGCAAGCTCGGGGTCAGCCGCAAGTGCCTGTGGGAACGCCGCCAGCGCCTGGGTATCCCGCGGCGCAAGAGCAACGCCACCAGCGAGTAACCGCGCTGCCTGGGCGGGAGGCTCCTCCTGCCCTGATCCCTCTCTATCTGCCGTTCCGGCCTCTTCGCGGGTGAACCCGCTCCCACAGAAATCTCACTGCCCTCAAGGGTGGTGCAATCCCTGTGGAAGCCGGCTTACCGAGATTTAGCGAAACCTGCGCAGTCCCTGTGGGAGCGGGTTCACCCGCGAAAGGGCCAGCAAAGCCAGCGCACACACCCCAAGTAACACATCAGCCCCCGCAAAAATCTGTTACCCAAGCTTTCCGCCGTAACAGTTCCCGAGGCGTACGGTAACGAAATTTCGACATTTTCGACCGCTGAAAAACTGCTCGCCACCTCCAAGCCCTTGATTTTACTGGGTTTGCAAAAGTTGGCACGGCACCTGCTATATGTCTGGTACAAGAACAATAACAAGCACTGCAACTCAGAATAAGAACAAGACGAAACGGCTCACGCACAATAAAAACAAGACGGCGGAGGCGCAGCTAACTGATTCTTTTGGAGAGGATGCGTGTTTGGGGCTTGCCCCACAACCAGGCAGAGAACAATAAAAACTGCACTAAAAAGCAGCGCCTGAACTGGTTGGATCGACAGATCAACGTGACATCAGCGGCCAAAGCAATCCGTTTGCTCTTTACCCCTGGATTAGGGGTCGTCCACAAGCTTTGAGATTTGTGGGCAGGGCACTCAACAAAAACAAGAAGCCCGGCAAAAAAACAATAAGAGCACGCAACGACTTCTTGGGGAGCTTAGGCTCCCCTTGTCGTTTCTACCCTTCCGGCAGGCATCCTGCGACCCGCCTACACCATTCCTTGAGTAAATGCTAGAATCCCCGCCCATCATGCGGCCATTCTCCTATTCTTGGCCGAACATTCCTTCAAACAGTGCATCCCATGCTGAAGAAGCTGTTCCAGTCGTTCCGCCCGCCCGTACCGGGCCCGCACCACAGGCGCACCACGCCTGAGGTGATCAACAAGAGCCAGCACTCGCTGCAACGCCACCAGTTCAGCCGCCATGCGGTGAACATCGTGGAACGCCTGCAGAGCGCCGGTTACCAGGCTTACCTGGTCGGTGGCTGTGTCCGCGACCTGATGCTGGGCATCACGCCGAAAGACTTCGACGTCGCCACCAGTGCCACCCCCGAACAGGTCCGTGCCGAGTTCCGCAACGCGCGCATCATTGGCCGCCGCTTCAAGCTGGTCCACGTGCATTTCGGCCGTGAGATCATCGAAGTCGCCACCTTCCGCGCCCACCACTCGGAAGACGACCAGGGCGACAGCCACCGTTCGTCGCACAATGCCAGTGGCCGCATCCTGCGTGACAACGTGTACGGCACCCTGGAAGAAGACGCGCAACGCCGCGACTTCACCATCAACGCCCTGTACTACGACCCGGTCAGCGAGCGCATCCTCGACTACGCCAACGGCGTGCACGATATTCGCAACCGCCTGCTGCGCCTGATCGGTGACCCTACCCACCGCTACCAGGAAGACCCGGTGCGCATGCTGCGCGCGGTGCGTTTCGCCGCCAAGCTCGACTTCGGCATCGAAAAGCACACGGTCCAGCCGATCCGTGAGCTGGCCCCACTGCTGCGCGAGATTCCGCCAGCGCGCCTGTTCGAAGAGAGCCTCAAGCTGTTCCTCTCCGGCCAGGGCGCCATCGTCTTCGAAATGCTGGTCGACCTGCAGTTGTTCGAGCCGCTGTTCCCGGCCAGTTCGCATGCCCTGGACGAGCGCCCGACCTACACCCACACGCTGATCAGCCAGGCGCTGAACAACACCGACCTGCGCGTGAAGCAAGGCAAACCGGTAACCCCGGCCTTCCTCTTCGCCGCGCTGCTGTGGCCAGCCCTGCCGGCCCGCGTGCTGCACCTGCAGAACCAGGGCGTGCCGCCGATCCCGGCCATGAACGGTGCGGCCCACGACCTGATCGCCGAGCAATGCGCACGCATCGCCATCCCCAAGCGCTTCACCCTGCCGATCCGCGAGATCTGGGACATGCAGGAGCGCCTGCCACGCCGCAGCGGCAAGCGCGCCGACATGTTGCTGGACAACCCGCGTTTCCGCGCCGGTTACGACTTCCTGCTGCTGCGTGAAAGCGCCGGGGAAGAAACCGACGACCTCGGCCAGTGGTGGACCGACTACCAGGATGCCAACGACAGCGAGCGCCGCGAGATGATCCGCGAGCTGGGCAGCCGTGACGAAGGCACCGGTGCCGGCCCGCGCAAACGCAAGCGTAGCGGTGGCAAGCGCAAGCGCAGTGGCGACGAGGCGTTCGAGTGAGTACCCGCGCCTATATCGGCCTGGGCAGCAACCTGGACGCACCTGCCGAGCAGTTGCGCAGCGCCTTGCAGGCCCTCGACCAGGTCGAAGCCACGCGCCTGGTGGCGGCCTCGGCCCTGTACACCAGCGATTCGCTGCTGCCCGGCCAGCCGCGCTACACCAACGCCGTCGCCGCCTTGGACACCGCCCTGCCACCGCTGGCCCTGCTCGATGCACTGCAGGCCATCGAGAACGATCAGGGCCGCGTGCGCAAGGAACGCTGGGGCGCGCGCACACTGGACCTGGACATCCTGCTGTTCGGCGACCAGGTGCTCGATGAGCCGCGCCTGAAAGTGCCGCATTACCACATGCATGCCCGGCCTTTCGTGCTGTACCCGCTGGCGGAACTGGTACCAGGCGATTTCCGCCTGGCCGATGGCCGCGCCCTTGCGCAACTGCTCGACGACTGCCCGTTCGTCGGCCTGGAACGCCTGTAAACCGGGCGTTCCAGCCTTGCACACTGGCGCGGTAACGCCAGTAACACCCTGATCGTAACAATGCGGTAACAGGGTGATTGACTTCCCCCACCTCGCTCACGACTATAGGCGTCCCGTGTGGCACCAAAGTGCCGCATACCCGTATTTAGGCCCGGACGGACCTGTGCCCGAACATCACGCGCGATGATGTGCCGCTCCGGAAGATGACTACACGCGTTGAATGCAGTCGTTTCTTACAGCGCCTGAACGAGGAATTTCCTACATGCCTGAAGTAACCCTGACCACCCTCAATGGCCTCAAGGCCAAGGGTGAAAAAATCACCATGCTGACCTGCTACGACGCGACCTTCGCCAAGGCCGCCAGCCAGGCCGGCATTGAAGTGTTGCTGGTGGGCGACTCGCTGGGGATGGTCCTGCAGGGCCACGACAGCACCTTGCCGGTAACCACAGCAGACATGGCCTACCACACCGCCAGCGTCAAACGTGGCAACGACGGCGCGCTGATCCTCGCCGACCTGCCGTTCATGGCGCACGCCACCCCGGAGCAGGCCTTTGCCAACAGCGCCACGCTGATGCAGGCCGGCGCCCACATGATCAAGATCGAAGGTGCTGCCTGGCTGGCCGAGACCATCCGCCTGCTGGCCGAGCGTGGCGTGCCGGTGTGCGCGCACATGGGCCTGACCCCGCAAACTGTCAACGTGCTGGGCGGCTACAAGGTGCAGGGCCGCCAGGAAGCCCAGGCCCGGCAGATGCGCGCCGACGCCATCGCCCTGGAACAGGCCGGTGCAGCCATGCTGCTGCTCGAATGCGTGCCCAGCGAACTGGCGGCGGAAATCACCAGTGCCGTATCCATCCCGGTGATCGGCATTGGCGCCGGCAGCGGCACCGATGGCCAGGTACTGGTCCTGCACGACATGCTCGGCCTGTCACTGAGCGGCCGGGTACCGAAGTTCGTGAAGAACTTCATGCAAGGCCAGCCGGATATCCACAGCGCCCTCGTCGCTTACGTCGAGGCGGTCAAGCAAGTCAGCTTCCCAGGCAGCGAACACGGGTTCAGTGCATGAATACAGTCAAGACCGTCCGCGAACTGCGCGCCGCCGTTGCCCGCGCCCGCGGTGAAGGCAAGCGCATCGGCTTCGTGCCGACCATGGGCAACCTGCACAGCGGCCATGCCGCCCTGGTGACCAAGGCTGCGCAGCGCGCCGATTTCGTGGTCGCCAGCATCTTCGTCAACCCGCTGCAGTTCGGCGCCAACGAAGACCTCGACAAGTACCCGCGCACCCTGGTCGCCGACCAGGAGCGCCTGCTCCAGGCTGGCTGCAATCTGCTGTTCGCGCCCAGCGTCGAAGAGATGTACCCCGACGGCATGAGCGTGCAAACCCGCGTCAGCGTGCCCCACCTTTCCGAAGGCCTGTGCGGCGCCAGCCGGCCCGGGCATTTCGAAGGCGTGGCCACCGTGGTCAGCAAGCTGTTCAACATGGTCCAGCCCGACCTTGCCGTGTTCGGTGAAAAGGACTTCCAGCAGCTGGCGGTGATCCGCGCCATGGTGCGCGACCTGAACATGCCGATCCAGATCATCGGCGAGCCCACCGTGCGGGCCGAGGACGGCCTGGCGCTGTCGTCGCGCAACGGTTACCTCACGCCTGAGCAGCGTGCTGCGGCGCCAGCGTTGTACCGCACGCTGCAGCACATCGCTGCTGGCATCGGCCGTGGCCAGCGGGACTTTGCCGCGCTGGTTGCCGAAGGCCAGGCGCAGTTGACCGCCGCTGGTTTCCGGCCGGATTACCTGGAAGTGCGTCATGCAGTGAGTCTGCGCCCGGCAGTGATCGATGATCGAGACCTGGTGGTGATTGCGGCGGCTTACCTGGGTAACACACGGTTGATCGACAACCTGTACCTGCATCTGGAAGAGAAGACCGCGTAACGGCCTGGGGCTGCCTTGCAGCCCATTCGCCGGCAAGCCAGCTCCCACCTCGACCGCATCGGCCTCGAGCCATGCGCTATCCCTGTGGGAGCTTGCCAGCGATGAGGCCAGTACCGGTAACACAAAGACCGCTGCGCCCCCAAATCACACCCCGACCGCATCGGCCTCGAGCCATGCGCTATCCCTGTGGGAGCTGGCTTGCCGGCGATGAGGCCAGTACAGGCAATACAAGACAGTTGCCTCCCCCAAATTCCCCCGCCATACCCATTCCCTGCAAGTGGCCTTTGCCTATAATGGTGCCAGCCTGAACCCGGCAATGAGTGCCGTGTCCAAGGTCTCACCACGCACCAAGGGAACCCCGCGCAATGGCGTATTACCGTACACCCCACGATGTGACGGCCCTGCCCGCCTGGCAGGCGCTCCAGCAACACCGCGACGCCATGCAAGGTTTCAGCATGCGCGAAGCCTTCGCCGCCGATACCAAGCGCTTCGACCAGTTCTCCCTGAGCTCCTGCGGCCTGTTCCTCGACTACTCGAAAAACCTGATCACCGAACAAAGCCGCGACCTGCTGGTGAACCTGGCCAACGAAGTGGGCCTGCAGGACGCCATCAAGTCGATGTTCAGTGGCGAAATCATCAACGCCTCCGAAGGGCGCCCGGTGCTGCACACCGCCCTGCGCCGGCCGGTGGGCGACAAGCTCAGCGTCAACGGCGTGAACGTCATGCCGGAAGTGCACAAGGTGCTCAACCAGATCACCGAACTGGTCGGCCGCATCCACGACGGCCTGTGGCGCGGCTACAGCGAAAAGCCGATCACCGACGTGGTCAACATCGGCATCGGCGGTTCGTTCCTCGGCCCCGAGCTGGTCTCCGAAGCGCTGCTGCCTTACGCCCAGCGCGGCGTGCGCTGCCATTACCTGGCGAACATCGACGGCAGTGAGTTCCACGAGCTGTCGGCCAACCTGCGCGCCGAAACCACCCTGTTCATCGTCTCGTCGAAGTCGTTCAACACCCTCGAGACCCTGAAGAACGCCATGGCCGCGCGTACCTGGTACCTGGCCCAGGGCGGCTCGGAAGCCGAGCTGTACCGCCACTTCATCGCCGTTTCCAGCAACAAGGCCGCCGCCGTGGCCTTCGGCATCCGCGAAGAAAACATCTTCCCGATGTGGGACTGGGTGGGCGGGCGCTACTCGCTGTGGTCGGCCATCGGCCTGCCGATCGCCCTGGCCATCGGTACCGCCAACTTCAAGGAACTGCTGTCCGGTGCCTACACCATGGACCAGCACTTCCAGACCGCACCGTTCGACAAGAACATGCCGGTGCTACTGGCCCTGCTGGGCGTGTGGTATGGCAACTTCTGGGACGCGAACAGCCACGCGATCCTGCCGTACGACCACTACCTGCGCAACATCACCAAGCACCTGCAACAGCTGGACATGGAGTCCAACGGCAAGAGCGTGCTGCAGGACGGCACCCCGGTGAAGACCGACACCGGCCCGGTGATCTGGGGCGGCGTCGGCTGCAACGGCCAGCATGCCTACCACCAGTTGCTGCACCAGGGCACCCAGCTGATTCCGGCCGACTTCATCGTGCCGGTGGTGAGCTTCAACCCGGTGGCCGACCATCACCAGTGGCTGTACGCCAACTGCCTGTCGCAGAGCCAGGCGCTGATGCTGGGCAAGACTCGCGAGGAAGCCGAAGCCGAGCTGCGTGGCAAAGGCCTGAACGAAGCGGACATCGAAAAGCTGGCCCCGCACAAGGTCATCCCGGGCAACCGCCCGAGCAATACCCTGGTGGTGGAACGCATCAGCCCGCGCCGCCTGGGCGCGCTGGTGGCGATGTACGAGCACAAGGTCTTCGTACAGAGCGTGATCTGGGGCATCAACGCCTTCGACCAGTGGGGCGTGGAGCTGGGCAAGGAACTGGGCAAGGGCGTCTACCAACGCCTGGTCGGCAGCCTGGAAGACAGCGCCGAAGATGGCTCTACCCAAGGCCTGATCAACTACTTCCGCGGCCGTCACCGCGGTTGATCCCAAAGCCGTCACACGGTCGCTCCGTGTAGGAGCGGCCTTGTGTCGCGATGGGCCGCAGAGCGGCCCCGGGATTTCAGCGCTGGCGCATCAATTGTTGGGGCCGCTCTGCGGCCCATCGCGACACAAGGCCGCTCCTACAGGGACCGAGTCTACCCTCAAGGAACATCACCTCTGGCTACACTGTCCTATCGAATAGCCGTTGCAGTCCATCGCCCCTTACAAGAGCAGG
>RCUT01000316.1_pt1 | contig 26160 bp, 19 predicted proteins | sample 2166171 | NCBI WGS metagenome assembly RCUT01 (sample SAMN09932757, study PRJNA488358) | compost metagenome | isolation source: compost soil in 4-hydroxybenzoic | place: Germany: Experimental Botanical Garden | reverse complement strand
GCGGCATCAAGTCGACCTTCTCCACCTGCTTCGGCGCGCCGTTCTTCCCGCGTCCAGCCGGCGAATACGCTGAGCTGCTGATCAAGCGCATCCGCGGCTTCGGCTCCAAGGTCTACCTGGTCAACACCGGCTGGACCGGCGGTGGCTACGGCGTCGGCAAGCGCTTCAACATCCCGACCACCCGTGGCGTGATCGCCGCCATCCAGAGTGGCGCGCTGATCGGTGCCGAGACCGAGCACCTGGACATCATCAACCTGGACGTGCCGAAGGCCGTTCCGGGCGTCGACACCAACCTGCTCAACCCGCGCAACACCTGGGCTGACAAGGCTGCCTACGACGAAGCCGCCAAGGGCCTGGCCAAGCAGTTCGCCGAGAACTTCAAGAAGTTCGACGTCTCCGACGCCATCAAGAACGCCGGCCCGCAGCTCTAAGCCGCACCGCGTTCGCGAAAAAGCCGCCTCCGGGCGGCTTTTTCATTCCTGGCTCCTCATGTTCGTAGGATGGGTGGAGCGAAGCGATACCCATCACCTCGGTCCGATGGGTATCGCAGGCTCCACCCATCCTACGGCGCCTACGGGTACGGCTGAGCCGGCTCATTCCCCGGATTTCATCCGGGCTACAGAGCATTCGGATTGATCCGCCAAACAATTTTCACCTCGCCCGGCACGCCATGACCTAAAGTCATCAGCCCTGTCGACGGAACACTCAGCATGCCCGCCACCAGCCTCGCCAAGGTCTTTGGCTACGACGGTTTCCGCCCTGGCCAGGAAGCCGCCATCGCCGCGGTACTGGCCGGCCGATCGGCCGCCGCCATCTTCCCCACCGGTTCCGGCAAGTCCTTGTGCTACCAGTTGCCGGCCCTGCACCTGCCGCACCTGACCCTGGTGGTGTCGCCGTTGCTGGCGCTGATGCAGGACCAGCTCGCCTTCCTCCATCGCCATGGCATCGCCGCCGCCAGCATCGACTCGGCGCAAAGCCGCGAGGCGGCCGCCGAGGTCATGGCCAGGGCGCGCTCCGGCGAGCTGAAGATCCTGATGATCTCGGTGGAGCGCCTGAAGAACGAGCGCTTCCGCAGCTTCATCCAGCAGGTGCCGATTTCCCTGCTGGTGGTGGACGAAGCCCACTGCATCTCCGAGTGGGGCCACAACTTCCGCCCCGATTACCTCAAGCTGCCCGAGTACCAGCGCCAGTTCGGCATTCCCCAGGTGCTGCTGCTGACCGCCACCGCGACGCCGGCGGTGATCGCCGACATGCAGCGCAAGTTCGTCATCGCCGATGCCGATGTGATCACCACCGGTTTCTACCGCAGCAACCTCAACCTGCTGGTCGAGCCGGTGGCCGGCGACGACAAGCTGCGCCGCCTGGTGGACTGGCTGGCGCCGCGCGCCGGACAGCCGGCCATCGTCTACGTGACCCTGCAGAAGACTGCCGAAGAGGTCGCCCAACGCCTGAGCCAGCGTGGCATTGCCGCCAGCGCCTACCACGCCGGCATGCCCCACGAGGCGCGGGAAGCCCTGCAGCGCCAGTTCATGGCCGGCCAGGTCAACATCATGGTCGCCACCATCGCCTTCGGCATGGGCATCGACAAAAGCGACATCCGCCAGGTGGTGCACTACGACCTGCCCAAGTCGGTGGAGAACTACAGCCAGGAGATCGGCCGCGCCGGGCGCGATGGATTGGCCTCCGATTGCCTGGTGCTGGCCAATCGCGACAGCCTCAACGTGCTGGAGAACTTCGTCTATGGCGATACGCCCGAGCTGGCCGGCATCCGCACGGTGCTGGAGGAGCTCAAGGCCGCCGGAACGGCTGGCGATCGCTGGGAGCTGATGCTCGGCGCGCTGTCCGACCAGAGCAATATCCGCCAGCTGCCGCTCAAGACCCTGCTGGTGCAGCTGGAGCTGCGCGGCATCATCGCGCCGCTGTTCGCCTACTTCGCCGAGTACCGCTTCAAGTACCTGCTCGAACCCGAGGCGCTGGTCGAGAAGTTCGAAGGCGAGCGTCGCCAGTTCGTCGAGGCCCTGGTGCACACCTCCTCCCGCGCGCGCACCTGGTGCACGGTGGATTTCGACAGCCTCTACCGTCAGCACCAGGCCGAGCGCGGCCGCGTGGTGAAGGCCCTGGACTTCTTCCAGGAGCGCGGCTGGATCGAGCTGGAAAGCAAGCAGATGACCGAGGTCTATGCCCTGGAGAAGCCCGGCTTCGATGCGCAGGCGCTGGCCGAGGAGCTGCACGGCTACTTCCGCCAGCAGGAGGCCAGCGAGATCGCCCGCATCCAGGCGATGCTGGCGCTGTTCGCCAGCGAGCGTTGCCTCAGCGCCCGCTTGGCCAACTACTTCGGCGACCGCGAGGTGCCTGAGCGCTGCGGCCATTGCTCGGTCTGCCGGGGCCGGGTGGCGCGCCTACCCGAGCCACCGTCCCTGCCGCCGCTGGCGCGGCAGGACTTCCACGCGCTGTGCGGCGCCTTCATCCGCCGTCACGAAGAGCAGAAGGGCGTGCCGCCCAGCGCCGAATGCCTGACCCGCCTGCTCTGCGGCATCACCGCGCCGCTCTTCACCCGGCTCAAGGCGCGCAGCCTCCCGGGTTTCGCGGCGCTGGAAGCCTATCCCTATGCTGCGGTGCGCGACTGGGTGGCGGGCCAGCCCGGCTTTGGGGGCGAATGAATTCGCCCCTACAGGGAAATCTCGCCCCCGACGGAAAAGTCCGGCCATGCGGATTTTTCGATCGATTCCATCGTTAATCAGTGTTGGTGCCGGGTGGGTTGCCTGCTTAGGATGACGCCACTTTTTCGAGCCTTCCCAAGGAGCTTTACATGCATATCGATGACGCCATCCGCAGCCGCCGTGCCATCAAGGGCTACGACACCGGCCACAGCCTGAGCCGCGAGGAGAAGGACGAACTGCTGCAGCTGGCCCTGTTCGCACCCACCGCCTTCAACCTGCAGCACGTGCGTCTGGTGGAAGTCAGCGACCCCGCCCTGCGCCAGCGCATCCGCGACGTGGCCTGGGACCAGGCCCAGGTGACCGAGGCCTCGATGCTGGTGATCGTCTGCGCCCGCCTGGACGCCTGGGAGAAGGACGCCGCCCGCGTCTGGGCCGAAGCGCCGCAGCCGGTACAGGACTTCATGGCCGGCGCCATCGACACCTACTACCGCGACAAGCCTCAGGTGCAGCGCGACGAAGTGATGCGCAGCTGCGGCCTGGTGGCCCAGACCCTGATGCTCGCCGCGCGCGGCAAGGGCCTGGACAGCTGCCCCATGGACGGCTTCGACTTCGATGCCGTGGCCGACCTGATCCGCCTGCCGGAAAACCACGCCATCGGCCTGATGGTGGCCGTGGGCAAACAGGCCATCGAAGCCAGGCCGCGCATCGGCAAGCTGGCCTTCGACGAAGCGGTGATCCGCAACCGGTTCTGACTCCGAGATGCCAAGAAACGCCGCCGCTGCCCTGTGCAGCGGCGGCGTTCTCATTTTCACGGATCAATCCGTAGGGTGCGCCGTGCGCACCGTGAGCCCGCGCAGGGGGTTCGGTGTGCGCAGCGCACCCTACCCGGCCCCGTCATGTCCGGCCGATGGCCAGTAATCGCTCGACCAACCACTGCAGGGCCTCATCGCCTTCGCGCTGGGCCACGCTCACCAGGTCCAGGTGGAAGGGATCGAGGGCGAAGGGCAGGGGATGCACCTGCAGTGGCAGCAAGCGGGCGAAGTGCTGGGCCAGCCGCGTCGGCAGCACCACGGTCAGATCGGTGTCGGCGACTATATGGGCGGCCTGCAGGTAGTTGGGTGTGGTGTAGACGATGTCCCGCGCCAGGCCCTGCTCACCCAGCCATTGATCGACCATGCCTTTGGTCTGGCCTCCGTGCACCCAGAGGTGGCGTAACCTCAGAAACCCCGCGAGGTCGGGCGTCTGCTGCACCGCGGGATGGTCCCGGCGGGCTACCAGGCGCAGGGTTTCGCTCATCCAGCGTTGACTGACGAAGCGAGTGGGAATGCTGTGGAAGCGCCCCAGCACCAGGTCCAGTTCGCCTTGGTCCAGCGCCTCGGCGGGCAGGCCGGGGGAGAGGTGGCGGATGGCGATCTTCACCCCCGGCGCCTCCTCGGCCAGCTGTTGCAGCAGGCGCGGCATGCAGATCAGCTCGACGTAGTCGGTGACCGCGATGGTGAAGCGCTGGCGGCTGCGTGCCGGGTCGAAACCTTCGCCGACCACCAGGCTCTGCTCGATCTGCTTGAGCGCCGCGCGTATCGGCGTCTCCAGGGCCAGGGCCCGCGGCGTCGGCTGCATGGCGCGGCCGACGCGCACCAGCAGCGGGTCGCCGAGCAGTTCGCGCAGGCGGTTCAGTGCGTTGCTCACCGCCGGCTGGCTGAGGGAGAGACGTTCCGCCGCGCGGGAGACATTGCGCTCGCGCAGCAGGGCGTCCAGCACGCGCAGGAGGTTGAGGTCGAAGTTCGAGGTATTCACCGGGAAAATGCCGCTCATCACAAGACTAAATTTCAAAAATAGTAGCGGCTTCCTTAAGGTGATTGGCGTTTTTGTCGCCAACCAGAACAACAAGAGGGCGGTTCATGGCCCGCGGGTCTGAACATCGTTCGCCGCCTGGCCGAAACCAACCGCCGCTCCACCGATTTCCAACAGGAGGCCTGACCATGGGCTACAAGGCACCGCTGCGCGACATGCGCTTCGTACTCCACGAACTCTTCGACGTGAGCGCCCACTGCGAGCTGCTCGGCAATGGCCTGGACCGCGAGCTGATCGACGGCGTGCTGGAGGAGGGTGCGCGCTACGCCGGCGAGGTGGTCGCACCGCTGAACCGCCATAGCGACGAAGAAGGCGTGACCCTGGAACAGGGCGCCGTGACCACGCCCACGGGGTTCCGCGAAGCCTACCGGCAGTATTGCGACAACGGCTGGGGGAGCATGACCGGGCCTGTCGAATACGGCGGCCAGGGCTTCCCGCAGATGGTCGCCTGCAACTTCCACGAGATGCTGATGGGCGCCAGCCTGTCCTTCCGCGTCTACTCGGGCCTGACCGAGGGCGCGGTGCTGGCGCTGCACAAGCACGGCAGCGAGGCCCTCAGGCAGGCCTACCTGGGCAAGCTGGTGAGCGGCCAGTGGGCCGGCACCATGTGCCTCACCGAACCCCAGGCCGGCACCGACCTGGCCCTGCTGCGCACCCGCGCCGAGCCCCAGGCGGACGGCAGCTACCAGGTCAGCGGCAGCAAGATCTTCATCAGCGGCGGCGAGCAGGATCTCTCCGAGAACATCGTTCACCTGGTGCTGGCGCGGTTGCCGGAGGCCCCGGCCGGGGTCAAGGGGATCAGCCTGTTCCTGGTGCCGAAGTTCATCGCCAATCCCGACGGCACGCCCGGGGCGCGCAATGAACTGTCCTGCGGCGCCATCGAGCACAAGATGGGCATCAAGGGCGCCGCCACCTGCGTGATGAACTTCGACGGTGCTACGGGCTGGTTGATAGGCGAGGCCAACCAGGGCCTGGCCTGCATGTTCACCATGATGAACGACGCGCGCTTCCAGGTCGGCCTGCAAGGCCTCGGCATCGCCGAGCAGGCCTTCCAGGGCGCCCTGGCCTATGCCCGCGAGCGCCTGCAGTCGCGCGCCCTGAGCGGCCCGGCGGCGCCGGAACGGCCGGCCGACCCGATCATCCACCACGCCGATGTGCGGCGCATGCTGCTGACCCAGAAGACCCTGGTCGAAGGCAGCCGCATGTTGGCCCTGTACTGCGCGCGCCAGCTGGACCTGGAGCACGGTCATCCGGATGCCGGGAAGCGCAAGGCCGCCAGTCGCCGCGCGGCGCTGCTGATTCCCATCGTCAAGGCCTTCCTCACCGACATGGGCCAGGAGGTGGCCAGCCTCGGCGTGCAGGTCTACGGCGGCCACGGCTACATCCGCGAGTGGGGCATGGAGCAGTTGATGCGCGACAGCCGCATCACCCAGATCTACGAAGGCACCAACGGCATCCAGGCGCTGGACCTGATCCGTCGCAAGCTGATGGGCGATGGTGGCGTCGAACTGGCTGCCCTGCAGGATGAGCTCGCCGCCCTGGCCGACGCCCAGGCGAGTCGCGTCGAACTGGCCGAGCTGGCCGGTGCGGTGCTGGCGCGCCTGCAGGAATGGCGAACCCTGACCGCCACCCTGCTGGACCGGGTGCGCGAGAACCCCGAGGAAATTGGCGCCTGCTCGGTGGACTTCCTCCAGTACTCGGCCTATGTGTTGCTGGCGGGCTTCTGGTTGCAGGCTGCCGCCCGCGCGCAGGATCGCCTGGAGGCGGGCAGCGGCGAGGTGGATTTCTACCAGGCCAAGCTGCACAGCGCGCGCTTCTATGTCCGCCGCGTGCTGCCGCGGGCCAGCAGCCACCGCGAGGCCCTGTTGGGCGGGGCGGATTGCCTGATGGCCCTGCCGGAGGAGCACTTCGCGTTCTGACGTGAAGCAACCCGAACAGGAAAAGGAGCGCCCCATGCAGCCCTTCAGCTTCGCCACCACCGCGCAGATCCTCTGCGAATCCGGCTCGGCCGTGCGCCTGGCCGGGCTCTGCCACGAACGCGGCGCCAGCCGCGTGCTGGTCGTCACCGATCCGGGCATCACCCGCCTGGGCATGCTGGATGAAATACTTCCCGGCTTCGCCGCCGCCGGCCTGACAGTGGCCGTCTACGACCAGGTCCAGGCCGATCCGCCGGAGGCGGTGGTGCTGGAGGCCGTGGAACTGGCCCGGGCGCTGGGCGCCGAGCTGGTGGTGGGATTCGGCGGCGGCAGCTCGATGGACGTGGCCAAGCTGGTGGCGCTGCTGGCGCACCCGGAGTGCCGCCAGGGGTTGCCGGACCTCTACGGCGTCGGCAATGCCCGGGGCCGGCGCCTGCCGCTGGTGCAGGTGCCGACCACGGCCGGCACCGGCTCCGAGGTGACGCCCATCGCCATCGTCACCACCGGCGAGACCACCAAGCTCGGCGTGGTCTCGCCGCTGCTGCTGCCGGACCTGGCCCTGCTCGACGCGGACCTCACCCTCGGCCTGCCGGCGGCGGTCACCGCGGCCACCGGTATCGACGCCATGGTTCATGCCATCGAGGCCTACACCAGCAAGCTGAAGAAGAACCCGCTGTCCGACCTGCTGGCCCGCGAGGCCCTGCGCCTGCTGGCCGGCAACCTGGACGCAGCGGTGCATGACGGCTTTGACCGCGGCGCCCGCCAGACCATGCTGCTGGGCGCCTGTCTCGCCGGCCAGGCCTTCGCCAACGCCCCAGTGGCGGCGGTGCATGCGCTGGCCTATCCGCTGGGTGGGCATTTCCACATCCCCCACGGCCTTTCCAATGCCCTGGTGCTACCCCATGTGCTGGGCTTCAACGCGGAGGCGGCTGCGCCCCTCTACGCCGAGCTGGCGCCCCTGGTGCTCGGGCGCAAGCTGCGTCCGGGCAGCGACGCCAGCCTGACCGGGCAACTGATCGTCGAGCTGGCCGACTTCAGCCAGCGCAGCGGCCTGCCCACCCGCCTGGGCGACGCCGGGGTGCCCGAGGCCATGCTGGCGCAGCTGGCCAGCGATGCCATGTTGCAGCAGCGCCTGCTGGTGAATAATCCGCGCGAGGTCAGCGAACGGGACGCGCTGGCCATCTACCAGGCGGCCTATTGAATCCGTCTGGTGGATCGGTGGAACGTGATCCACCCTGCGATTGCCCAGCGTAGGGTGGAAATCCGCAAGGCGGATTTCCACCAATGACCCAGTGAATACAGGAGACCCCATGAGCCAGCCCCAGCACCTGCGCGGCGATTACCGTCATTTCCAGCCCATCACCACGCGCTGGCACGACAACGACGTCTACGGGCATGTGAACAACGTGGTCTATTACGGCTACTTCGACAGCGCGGTGAACGCCTACCTGATCGAGCGCGGCGGACTGGATATCCATGACGGCAGCGTGGTGGGCTTCGTGGTCAGCTCCGCCTGCGACTACTTCGCCTCCATCGCCTTCCCCGACCGCATCGAGGTGGGCCTGCGGGTGGGCAAGCTGGGCAACAGCTCGGTGCAGTACGAACTGGCGATCTTCCGGCAGGGCGAAGACGAGGCCTGCGCGGCCGGGCGCTTCGTGCACGTTTTCGTCGACCGCCAGAGCAACCGGCCGGTGCCGATTCCCGAGGCCCTGCGCGGGGCGTTGGCGGAGTTGGTGGTCGGCGGCTGACTTGCTTTTCTGTGTGTGGGCGAATTCATTCGCTATGCAGGCCGCAGGTCTGCCCGACTGACTCCCAGGGGGCCGCTTCGCTGCCCTTAGCGAATGAATTCGCCCCCACAAGGTAGCCCGGCCCGCCCTCCCGGGCCTGCGGACAACTTTCAGCGTTTCGACCCGAAACGGCCGGAATGGCGACATCCACGGGGCCAACGGTCCGCTCGCTCTACCCATATCGAGCGCGAGCCAGCACAATGCGCGCCAAATCCGAATCGTCCCGACCGGCTGCGAGGTGAAACACCGCGCGGCACGGCTTTTTCTTTTTCGCTTGACCTGCGGCAGTGAAGGCGGGGCGTCTTCGGGGTTCAATTTCCACCCGGGCCGGCCCGTCGTGCGGCCCGAACGTTCAGCGGTACCTGCCATGAATCATGCAAACGGCTCCATCCTGCAACGCTTGAAACGCACCAGCCTGGTGACCCGGATCATCATCGGCCTGCTCGCCGGCATCGTCCTCGCCCTGACCTCGCCCGAGTACGCCAGCACCGTGGGCCTGCTGGGCAAGCTCTTCGTCATGGCCCTGAAGGCCGTGGCGCCGGTGCTGGTATTCGTCCTGGTGATCGCCGCCATCGCCAACCACAAGCCGGGCGAGCGCACCCATATCCGCCCCATCCTGTTCCTCTACCTGATCGGCACCTTCGCTGCCGCGGTGGTGGCGGTGCTGGCCTCCAGCGCCTTCCCGTCGACCATCACCCTGTCCAGCGGCGCCGCCGACCTGGCGCCGCCCGGCAACATCTCCGAAGTGCTCCTGGGCCTGCTCGGCAGTGCCGTGGCCAACCCGGTGACCGCGCTGATGGAAGCCAACTTCATCGGCATCCTGGTCTGGTCCGTCGGCCTGGGCATCGCCATTCGCCAGGGCAGCGAGACCACCCGCAACGTATTCAGCGACCTGTCCCATGGCGTGTCGCTGATCGTCCGCGTGGTGATCAGCTTCGCCCCGCTGGGCATCTTCGGCCTGGTGGCCTCGACCCTGGCGGAGAACGGCATCGGCGTACTGGCCGACTATGCCCACCTGCTGGCGGTACTGCTGGGCTGCATGCTGTTCGTGGCCTTCGTGGTCAACCCGCTGATCGTGTTCTGGAAGATTCGTAGCAATCCTTATCCGCTGGTGCTGACCTGCCTGCGCGAAAGCGGCATCACCGCCTTCTTCACCCGCAGTTCGGCGGCCAACATCCCGGTGAACCTGCAACTGGCCGAGAAGCTCGGCCTGCATGAAGACACCTACTCGGTGTCCATCCCGCTGGGCGCCACCATCAACATGGCCGGCGCGGCCATCACCATCACCGTGCTGACCCTGGCGGCGGTGAAGACCCTCGGCATCGCCGTCGACATTCCCACCGCGATCCTGCTCAGCGTGGTGGCGTCGATCTGCGCCTGCGGCGCATCCGGCGTCGCAGGTGGCTCGCTGCTGCTGATCCCGCTGGCCTGCAGCCTGTTCGGCATCCCCAGCGAAGTGGCGATGCAGGTGGTGGCGGTGGGCTTCATCATCGGCATCCTCCAGGACGCCGCCGAGACCGCGCTGAATTCCTCCACCGACGTGCTCTTCACCGCGGCGGCCTGCATGGCTGCCGGTGAAGTGGTCGAGACCCCCGTCGAACGGGTCGGCTGAGGCTCGTCAGCGCCCTCATGGCAGCGAGGAGGGCGCTGCCCGGCACGGCTGCGCGTAGGCCATGTCCGGCCGTCGGCGCCTGCCGCTCGGGATGATGTCAAAATGGTACGTGAGTTCTAGTCTCCAGATGCCGAGGCCCCGCAGCGGGACCTTTCCTTCATTCTGCGGATGGAACTCGTCATGCCGACCTTCGTTTATGGTGAAAGCGTCGTAAACACCACCACCACGGGCAACCAGAACGAGGCCGACGTCGTGGCGCTGACCGACGGCGGCTATGTGGTGGTGTGGAAGGGGGCTGGAACGGGCGACGCTGATGGCATATTCACCCAGCGCTATGACGCCAGGGGCTTCAAGGTAGGTGTGGAAACCCGCGTCAATACGGTCGTGACCGGCATACAGAACGACCCTGCCGTGGCTGCCCTGCTCAACGGCGGCTATGTGGTGACCTGGATCACCGAAGGCGCCGCCGGGGACGCGGAGATCTTCATGCAGCGCTATGGCGCCGCCGGCGTCAAGCTGGGTAGCGAAACCCGGGTCAACACCACCACCTTGAACCTGCAGGACAATCCCGAGATCACCGGGCTTACCGATGGTGGCTTCGTGATCGCCTGGTCGTCCGATGGCCAGGATGGCAGCGGCGGGGCCAGTTGCCTGCAGCGTTACGATGTCAATGGCGTCAAGGTCGGCGGGGAGGTCGTGATCAACACGACCACTGCCGGCCCCCAGGACTTCCCCACCATCTCGGGGCTGGCCGATGGCGGCTACCTGGCGGTGTGGGAGGGGGCCGGAAGCGGCGACTCCTACGGCATCTTCGCGCAGCGCTTCAACGTCAGCGGCGCCAAGGTGGGCGGTGAGGTCCGCATCAACACCGACACGCTGGATACCCAGGACGAACCCGCCATCGCGCCGCTGGCCAATGGTGGCTTCGTGGTCACCTGGCAGACCGACCTGGACAGTGTCGATGGCACCGCGGACTCCTATGTGCAGCTCTTCAACTCCGTCGGTGCCAAGGTCGGCGCACAGGTGCGGGTCAACACGACCACCGTGGGCTTCCAAAGCGAGCCCGAGATCACCGCCCTGGTAGACGGCGGTTACCTCCTGGTCTGGTGTGGCAACGGCAGTGGCGATACCACGGGTATCTTCGCCCAGCGCTTCAACGCCAGCGGTGTCAAGGTTGGGGGAGAGGTCAGGATCAATACCACTACCGCCAATATCCAGGAGTTTCCGCGTGTCACACTCCTGGTCGATGGCGGCTATGTGATCACCTGGGAGTCCTACGATGCCGCCGGGCTGATCGCCAACGTGCATTCGCAGCGCTTCGATGCAACCGGCAACAGGCTGACCGGCGTCACCGGGGATGCAGCGGCCAATGTCCTGGCCTGGTCGGGCCCGGGCGCGGCGATCATCGAAGGCTTCGCAGGGAACGACCAGTTGACCGGCGGGGTTGCGAACGATCACCTCGACGGCGGCGCGGGCAACGATGTGCTCATTGGCGGCCTGGGTTTCGACCGCATGCTCGGGGGAGATGGCTCCGATATCTATTACGTCGACAACCTGTTCGATATCGTCAGCGAGACCAGCGCGGCGGCCGCCACCGGCGGCACCGACAGCGTCTACAGCGCCCTGGGCGCCTATACCCTGGGCGCCAACGTCGAGAACCTGCGCCTGCTGGCGGCCGGCGCCGCCAACGGCACCGGTAACACCCTCGCCAACACGCTCTTCGCAGGGGCTGGCAACAACGTCCTCAACGGCGGGGCCGGCGTCGATACCGCCTCCTATCTCCATGCGACGGCGGCGGTGACTGTCAGCCTGGCGATCACCACGGCCCAGGCAACCGGTGGCTCGGGCAGCGACACGCTGCTTGCCTTCGAGAACCTGACGGGCAGCAACTTCAACGACACCCTCACCGGCAACGCCGGGGCCAACACCCTCAACGGCGGCGTCGGCGCGGACCGCATGACGGGGGGCGATGGCTCCGATATCTATTACGTCGACAATGCCAGTGACATCGTCAACGAGACCAATGCGGTGGCCGCGACCGGCGGCACCGATACCGTCTACAGCTCGCTGGGAAGCTATACCCTGCTCTCCAACGTCGAGAACCTGCGCCTGCTGGCGACTGGCACGGCCAATGGCATCGGTAACCTGTTGAACAACACGATTTTCGCCGGGGCGGGCAACAATCGCCTCAATGGCGTGTTCGGCAATGACACGGTGTCCTACCTCTACGCGACGGCGGCGGTGACTGTCAGCCTGGTCGTGACCACGGCCCAGGCGACCGGCGGCTCGGGCAGCGACACCCTGGGGAACTTCGATAACCTGACCGGCAGCCGCTTCAACGACACCCTGACCGGCAATGTGCAAGCCAACACCCTGGATGGTGGCGTTGGCGCGGATCGCATGACCGGCAGCGATGGTGCCGATCTCTATTACGTCGACAATGCCGGGGACATCGTCAGCGAAACCAATGCGGTGGCCACCACCGGCGGTGTCGACAGCGTCTTCAGTTCCCTGGGCGCTTACACCCTGGGCGCCAACGTCGAGAACCTGCGCCTGCTGGCATCCGGCGCCGCCAACGGCACCGGTAACGCGCTCAACAACACGCTCTTTGCGGGTGCCGGCAACAACATCCTCAATGGCGGGGCCGGCGTCGATACCGCGTCCTATCTGCATGCGACGGCGGCGGTGACTGCCAGCCTGTCTGTTACCACTGCCCAGGCGACCGGTGGTTCGGGCAGCGACACGCTGCTCGCCTTCGAGAACCTGACGGGCAGCCGCTTCAACGACATCCTCACCGGCAATGCAGGGGCCAACATCCTGGACGGCGGCGCCGGAGTGGACCGCATGACAGGCGGCGATGGTTCCGATGTCTATTACGTCGATAACGTGGGTGACATTTTCAGCGAAACGAACGCGGTCGCCGCAACCGGTGGCACCGACAGCGTCTACAGCTTCCTGGGCGCCTACACCTTGGGTGCCAACGTCGAGAACCTGCGCCTGCTGGCATCCGTCGCTGCCAATGGCACCGGCAACGCACTCAACAACACGATTTTCGCGGGAGCGGGCAACAATATCCTCAATGGCGGGAGCGGCGTCGACACCGCGTCCTACCTCTTCGCAACGGCGGCGGTGACCGCCAATCTGGCCATCACCACGGCCCAGGCAACCGGGGGCTCGGGCAGCGACACGCTGCTTGCCTTCGAGAACCTGACGGGCAGCGGATTCAATGACACCCTGGCCGGCAACGCTGGGAACAATGTCCTTGATGGCGGGGCTGGCTTCGACACCCTGTCCTATTTCCAGGCGACGGCAGGGGTGACCGTCAGCCTGGCCGTTACCACGGCCCAGGCAACTGGAGGCGCGGGCATCGATACGCTGCGCAACTTCGAGGGTCTGACGGGCAGTGCGTTCAACGACACCCTGACCGGCAATGTGGGAGTGAACTTCTTCAATGGTGGTGCCGGAGGGGACCGATTCGACTTCAATTCGCTCGGTGAGATGGGCGTGGGCGCTCTGCGCGATGTGGTGAGGGACTTCAACAGCGCCGAGGGTGACAAGATCGATCTCTCGACCCTGGACGCCAATGCCGCCACCGCTGCCAATGACGCGTTCACTTTTATCGGGACGGCTGCGTTCAGTGCCAATGCGAGCGGACAGCTGCGCTTCGCCTTCGGTGTACTGTACGGGAGCACTGATGCCGACTCGGTTGCAGAGTTCGAGATTTCCCTCCTTGGGCTGAGGTCAATCGCCAGCAGTGACCTTATCGCCTGACAAGCCCTGCGCTATCGGTGAATGGCGCTGTGAATGAGGCTTGCGCCGAACAGCTCGGCTGATTTCTACCCGTAACGAAAAAGCCCGGCATCTGCCGGGCTTTTTCATGGCCGCAACACTCAGTCGTGGCGATGTTTGCGGTGTTTGCGGTGCTTGCGATGACCGTCGTGGTCGTTGTCCTTGCTCAGCTCGGTGGCGATGGCGCCGCCCGCCGCGCCGCCCAGGCCCGCGCCGATAACGGAGCCGGTGGAGCCGCCAAGCGCGCGCCCGGCTACGGAGCCGCCCGCAGCGCCCAGGCCGCCGCCGATGGCCGCCTCGGTCTTGCGACCATTCTTCGCGGTTACGGCGCTGCCGGCCGCACCACCCAGGCCGGCGCCGATGGCCGCGCCGGTGCCACCGCCGATGGCGTTGCCGACCACGTTGCCGAGGGCGCCGCCGATACCGCCGCCGATGGCGTTGTTGGTGGTCTCGCCGGCTACCACGGCCTGGGTTGCCAGCAGGCTGAGGGCGAGGGCGGTTACTACATTGCGCATGTTGCTGAATCTCCGTTTCGAAGGGTGTGAGTCCATGGTCCCGCGGCGTTGCCGCAGCGCCCATGACGCAGGTCAGATTATGGGTTCGGGAGGGGGCCGGCTGTCGCTCGACCAGGCCTCAGCCCGTAGAAAAAGCCCGCTGGAAGCGGGCTCTTTCGGTTGGTCGCGTTGATCAATCGTCCCAGTGACGATGCTTGTGCTTGTGCTTGCGATGGCCCCAGGCATGGCCACGGCCCGGATGATCGCGGTAGGCGCGGCGGTAGTGGCGACGATCGTCGTCGTAATCGTCATCGTCGTAGCGGTTCCGGTCGCCGTATTCATTGCCCAGCGCACCGCCGGCGCCGCCGCCGAGGGCCGCGCCGATCAGGCCGCCGGTGGTGCCGCCCATGGAGCGGCCGACAACCTGGCCGCCGGCAGCGCCCAGGCCACCGCCGATGGCAGCTTCGGTACGGTTGCGACGCGGGGCAGCGACTGCACCACCCGCGGCGCCACCCACGCCGGCACCGATAGCTGCGCCGGTGCTACCGCCAACGGCATTGCCGACAACGGACCCCAGGACCCCGCCCAGCGCACCGCCAATACCGGCTTCGGTATTGCCGCCTGCGAAGGCGCTGCCGCTGGCCAGGCCAAGAGACAGAAGAAGGATCGAGGTGTACTTCATGGTGAGGGTCGCCTCAGTGGTTTTGGTGAGGCGATATTTGCTGTGGGAATTAACTTACGCAAGTGTCAGGCGACGAAAAACACCAACTTTTTTTATTTTTTTAGTTGCCCGGTTCCGCTGTAGAACTTTTTCTGTTTGGCGCTGTCGGAGCTCTATTCCGCCCCTTTCCTTCTCTGCCTTTCCCGCTGTTTGAATGCTGGCAAAGTGCCCTGAAAGTTCTTGCGCCGTTGTCACTTTATATAGGCATTCAATCCGTGTTTCAAATTGTTTCATGGAAATAAAGTTCCTCTATACAAAGTTCTCTTATTTCCATTGGAAGTTTATTGCCGCAATTGCGCCCACGTAGGGTGCGCCGTGCGCACCGGAAACTCCGCGAAGGATTCCCGGTGCGCGCAGCGCACCCTAGAGGGGTGGCCCGCATCCTCAGAGGATGCGGCCGTTTTCGCGAGAGGCTTCGAGGCGGATCGCCACGAACTTGGAGGTGGGGGTGTAGCTACCGTCGCCATAGCTCTCCAGCGGCACCAGCGGATTGGTCTCCGGGTAGTAGGCGGCGGCCTGGCCGGTGGGAATATCGAAGGCCAGCAGGCTGAAGCCTGACACCCGGCGCTCCACGCCATCGTCCCAGAGCGTCACCAGGTCCACCTTCTGCCCCGGCTCGAAGCCCAGGCGGCGGATGTCCGCCTCGTTGGCGAAGACCACGTCGCGCTGGCCGCGCACACCGCGGTAACGGTCGTCCAGGCCGTAGATGGTGGTGTTGTACTGGTCGTGGGAGCGCAGGGTCTGGAGGATCAGGTGCGGGGTTTGCCCAGTGCTGCGGACCTTCTCGTGGAGCAGGTCCTGCGGCAGGGGGCTGGCGTTGAAGTTGGCGCGACCATTCGCCGTGCTCCAGCGCCGGGCGTTGGCCGTATTGCCCAGGTAGAAACCACCCGGGTTCTGCACCCGGCGGTTGAAGTCCTGGAAACCGGGAATGGTGTCGGCGATCAGTTCGCGGATGCGGTCGTAGTCCGCCACCATGGCGTCCCAGTCCACCGGATGGTCGCCCAGGGTGGCCTTGGCGATACCGGCGATGATGGCCGGCTCCGAGCGCATCTCGCGGGAAGACGGCTCCAGCTGGCCATAGGACGCATGGATCATGCTGAAGGAGTCTTCCACCGTCACCGCCTGCGGCCCTTCGACCTGGTAGTCGATATCGGTGCGGCCGAGGCAGGGCAGGATCAGCGCCTCGCGGCCGGTGGTCAGGTGGCTGCGGTTGAGCTTGGTGCTTATCTGCACCGTCAACTCGCAATTGCGCAGCGCGGCGTGGGTGCGCGAGCTGTCCGGGGTGGCCTGGGCGAAGTTGCCGCCGAGGCCGATGAACACCTTGGCCTCGCCTTCGAGCATGGCGTTGATGGCTTCCACGGTGTTGTGACCGTCCTGCCGCGGGACCTTGAACTGGAAGCGCTTCTCCAGCGCATCCAGCAGCGCCGCCGGCGGCCGGTCGTTGATGCCCATGGTGCGGTCGCCCTGCACGTTGCTGTGGCCGCGCACCGGGCAGAGGCCGGCGCCGGGGCGGCCGACATTGCCGCGCAGCAGCTGCAGGTTGACGATTTCCTGGATGGTGGGCACCGAGTGGCGGTGCTGGGTGATGCCCATGGCCCAGCAGATGATCACGTTGCCGGCATCACGGTAGATGCGCGCGGAGATCTCGATCTCGTCCAGGGGCAGGCCCGATTGCTGCTCGATCTGCTCCCAGGACGTGGCGTCCAGCTCCGCGAGGTAGGCGTCGACCCCCTCGGTGTGTTCGGCGATGAAGGCGTGGTCGAATACCGGCGCCTCGCCCTTGGCCTGGGCGTCACGCTCCCACTGCAGGAGGAACTTGGCCATGCCGCGGATGGCCGCCATGTCGCCGCCAAGGGCCGGGCGGAAGAAGGCGGTGTTCAGCGGCCGCGAGCCGTTGCTGAGCATTTCCAGGGCGTGCTGTGGGTGCTGGAAGCGCTCCAGGCCGCGCTCCTTCAATGGGTTGAAGCAGACCACCTGGGCGCCGCGCTTCACCGCCTCGCGCAGGGGTTCGAGCATGCGCGGGTGGTTGGTGCCGGGGTTCTGGCCGAATACGAAGATGGCGTCGGCGTGCTCGAAGTCGTGGAAGGTCACGCTGCCCTTGCCGACCCCGATGCTCTGGCCCAGGGCCACGCCACTGGCTTCGTGGCACATGTTCGAGCAGTCGGGGAAGTTGTTGGTGCCGAAGGCGCGGACGAACAGCTGGTAGAGGTAGGCCGCCTCGTTGCTGGCCCGGCCGGAGGTGTAGAACTCCGCCTGGTGCGGGCTTTCCAGGCCGCGCAGGTGACGGGCCACCAGTGCGAAGGCCTGTTCCCAGCTGACCGGCACATAGTGGTCGGTCTGGCTGTCGTAGCGCATGGGCTGGGTCAGGCGGCCCTGGTATTCGAGCCAGTAATCGCTCTGCTCACGCAACTGGCTGACGCTGTAGCGGGCGAAGAAGGCCGCATCCACCCGGCGCTTGGTGGCTTCCCAGTTGACCGCCTTGGCGCCGTTCTCGCAGAACTTGATGCGGCCGTCCTCGGGGGAGTCGCCCCAGGCACAGCCGGGGCAGTCGAAGCCGCCGTTCTGGTTGGTCTTGAGCAGTGCGCGGAGGTTCTTGAACGGCTGTTTGCTGTCCAGCCAGAAGCGGGTGACGCTTTTCAGCGCGCCCCAGCCGGCCGCGGCGCCCGTGTAGGGTTTGTAGCGGGGTTTTACGGGTTGCAGGCTCATTGGCTCGGGGCTTTCTCTTGCGGCGCCGGGCTGTAGACCCGTGGGGCGCTGTGGTGGGGCAGATGGATGAGATTGAGTCGGTGCCGGCGCGCCCATTCCACGGTCAGGGTGGTGGGGGCCGAGAGGCTGACCAGGGTGGACAGGCCGGCACGCACCGCCTTGTGGATAAGTTCCAGGCTGCAGCGGCTGGTGACCACGGCGAATCCGGCGCGGGGGTCGAGGCCTTCCCGCAGCAGGGCGCCGATCAGCTTGTCCAGGGCGTTGTGGCGGCCGATGTCTTCGCGGCACAGGCGCAGCTCGCCCGCAGCATCGACGAAGAGCGCGGCATGCAGGGCGCCGCTCTTGCGGGCGAGGTCCTGGGCGGCGCCGATGCGTTGGCGCAGGTCGATGAAATGTTCGGCCGGCGGCAGGGGCGCGGGGACCAGGGAGCGCAGTTCGGGCAGCGCCTGTTCCAGCGCTTCCACGCCGCAGAGGCCGCAGCCGGTGGTGCCGGCCAGGTTGCGGCGCTGTTCCTTGAGGGACCAGAAGGCGCGGTTGCCGATGTCCACTTCGGCATGCAGGGCGATGCCTTCGCCTTCGACCTGGATGTCATAGATCTCGTCGATGGCCTGTACCACGCCGCTGCTCAGGCTGAAGCCGGCGACGAAGTCTTCCAGGGCGCTGGGGGACACCATCATCACGGCATAGCTGATGCCGTTGTAGGAAATGGCCAGGGCACATTCCTCGGCCAGCACGGCGTCTTCCACGTGGGCAGCGGCGTCCAGCTCGGCAAAGGCGTAGCCGGGCGGAGTGGCCGGGGTATCGACTGCGGAGAGTGGGCGACTGGAAACTGGGCGTGGCATGGATCTGCCCCTGCGGCGGTTTGACACAGTGCCATGCTAGGCCCGCCTGGGACGGTCGTCTAATCGCTATTCCCGATGCACTGATCGACCGCGTTTATCAGGGCGCCGGGTCGAGGCCCAGCAGGGCCCTCGCTTCGCTGAAGCAGGCATCGGCCAGTGCCGAGCGGGGCGCGCCACGGCGCAGGATCAGGCCGAGCGGGGCCAGGGTGCGGGCGTCCGCTATTGGGGTCAGCGCCAGGTGTTCGGTGAAGTCGTCCAGGCCGCTGTCCAGGGGCATGATCGCGCAGCACAGGCCGGCGCTGACGGCACGCAGCAGCTGGTGCACGGCATCGGTTTCCAGGCGTGGCTGGGGCGACAGGCCGCGGCTGCGGAAACCGTGGTCGATGGACTGGCGGAAGTGCATGCCGCCTGACAGCAGGCCGAGCGGCAGGTCGATCAGGCTTTCCCAGGACAGCGCCGGGGCCTCGAAGCTGAAGTGGCGGCGGTCGTGCAGCAGGCCCATGCGGGTCTTCGCCAGTTCCAGGCTTTCGAAGTGCTCGCGGTCGAGGCGGTCCAGGTAGGACAGGCCGAGGTCCAGCTGGTTGCGCGCCAGGCCTTCGAGAATCTGCTCGGAGCTCAGGGAATAGAGCTGGAAGCGCAGGCTCGGGTGCTCGCTGGAGAACGCCTCCACCAGGCGCATCGGATCGAAGCCGGCCAGCGGCACCATGCCCAGGCGCAGGGTCCCCACCAGTTGGCCGCGGCAGGCCGCTGCCTCGGCGTAGAGGCCGTCGTGGGCCGCCAGCAGGGTGCGCGCCCAGGCCAGCACGCGCAGGCCGGCATCGGTGAAGCCCTCGAAGCGCTGGCTGCGGATCACCAGCTCCAGGCCGAGTTCTTCTTCCAGGCTGCGCAGGCGCATGGACAAGGTCGGCTGGGTGACATGACAGCGCGCTGCCGCCTGGCCGAAATGGCGGGTTTCCTCCAGCGCGATGAGGAATTTCAGCTGCTTGATGTCCATGACGTTTCCTTGGCGTACCTGGCGATTCTAGCCTGTCGTCGCCGTGGGGCGGTTGTTCTGGAACGGGCGTCTAGACTTGCTTGTCCCAGGCGCCTGGTGCGCCATCGCTGTGGAACGAGAGGATCTGTCATGGGCATCTTCGACTTTGTCAAAGAAGCGGGCGTGAAGCTGTGGGAGACACTGGTGGGCCAGGAGGCGCAGGCCGCCGAGTCGTTGAAGGAGCACGTCGCCAAGGTGGGCCTGGGCAACCCGGCCATCGAGCTGACGGTGGAAGGCGACAAGGTGGTGGCACGCGGCGAAGTGGCGACCCAGGAAGAGAAGGAGAAGATCCTCCTCGCGCTGGGCAATGTCGAGGGTGTGGCACAGGTCGAAGACCACATCAGCGTCAGCGCGCCAGCGGTTGCGTCCGCCCGCTTCGTCACGGTGAAGAAGGGCGACACCCTGAGCGCCATCGCCAAGGCCGAATACGGCAACGCCAATGCCTACATGAAGATCTTCGAAGCCAACAAGCCAATGCTCTCGCACCCGGACAAGATCTATCCGGGACAGGTGCTGCGCATTCCCGAATAGGCGTTCAGAGGCCGTCGACGAGGGTCCGGTAACTCTCCACCGCGGCGAACTCCTCGGTGTCCTTCGGGCCCTTGCGGCTGTCCGGTTCTTTTACGGCCAGCAGTTGTGCGACGCCGTAGCGCCGGGCGCTGCGCAGGATCGGCAGGCTGTCGTCGATGAACAGGCTGCGGGCCGGATCGAAGCCGAAGTCCTGCTGCAGGGCCTGCCAGAACTGCTGGTCTTCCTTGGGGAAGCCGTAGTCGTGGGAGCTGATCAGGCGATCGAACCAGGGCGCCAGCTCGACCCGCTCCATCTTCAGCGACAGCGAGTCGCGATGGGCGTTGGTGATCAGCGCCACGCGCTTGCCGGCGTTGCGCAGGGCGGCGAGGAAGACGTCGGCGTCCGGGCGCAGCGCGATCAGGTGGGCCACCTCGCGCTTGAGGTCGCGGATCGACAGCTTGAGCTCGCGGGTCCAGAAATCCGTGCAGTACCAGTTGAGCTGGCCGGCGTTGTCGCGGAACAGCGGCAGCAGTTCGGCGTCGGCCAGTGCGCGGCTGATGCCGTGGTGCTCGGCATAGCGCTGCGGCAGGTACTCCATCCAGAAATGATTGTCGAAGTGCAGGTCGAGCAGGGTGCCGTCCATGTCGAGCAGCACGGTATCGATCTCGGTCCAGGGCAGTTGGGGCATGGGCGGTGTCGGTCGTATTCGAAGGGGTGTCGCCAATGCATCGCTGGTCGTCGCTGGTGTGCAATCTCCAGCGGGGACAACGGGCAAAGGCGGGGTATGATAACCCGCCGGTCATGCCAAGGAGTCCGTTATGCGTCAGAAGCCCACGGTGCTCGCTCGCGAGATAGTCGCCAGCAGCCGCCTGTTCCGTGTCGAGGAGCTGCAGTTGCGTTTCGCCAATGGCGTTGAACGCACCTACGAACGCCTGGTGGGCAAGGGCTCCGGCTACGGCGCGGTGATGGTGGTGGCCATGGCCGATGCCGAGCACGTGCTGCTGGTGGAGGAATACTGCGCCGGCACCGACGACTACCAGCTGTCCCTGCCCAAGGGCCTGATCGAGCCGGGCGAAGACGTGCTCGCCGCCGCCAACCGCGAGCTCAAGGAGGAGGCCGGCTTCGGTGCCCGCCAGCTGGAGCACCTCACCGAGCTTTCCCTGTCCCCTGGCTACATGAGCCAGAAGATCCAGGTGGTCCTGGCCCGCGGGCTCTATGCTGAAAGCCTGCCGGGCGACGAGCCCGAGCCGCTGCGGGTGGACCGCATCAGCCTGCGCGAGCTTTCGAGCCTCGCCCAGCACCAGCAGTTCAGCGAAGGACGCGCCCTGGCGGCGCTCTACCTGACCCGCGACATCCTGACCCAGCGTGGGGAGTACCAATCGTGACCCATCCCTTGCTTCCTGCCGTGATCGACCTGGTGTGCCAGGCCGGCGACGTCATCCTGCCTTACTGGCGCGGCGAACTGGACGTCATCGAGAAGGCCGACGCCTCGCCGGTGACTGCCGCAGACCTGGCCGCGCACAAGCTACTGGCCGCCGGGCTGGCGGCGCTGGATGCGAGCATCCCGGTGCTTTCCGAGGAAGCCGCGGACATTCCCCTGGGCGAGCGCGCCAACTGGCAACGCTGGTGGCTGGTGGACCCGCTGGATGGCACCAAGGAATTCATCGCCGGCAGCGAGGAGTTCACCGTCAATGTGGCCCTGGTGGAAGCCGGGCGGGTGGTGTTCGGCGTGGTCGGCATGCCGGTGGGCGGGCGCTGCTACTACGGGGGGGCCGGCTTGGGCGCCTGGTGCCTGGATGTCGATGAGGACGCCCATGAGATCAGCGTGCGCATCGCCCCCGACGAGGCCTTTACCGTGGTCGCCAGCAAGCGCCATTCGAGCCCGGCCCAGGAGCGCCTGCTGGCCGGCCTGAACGAGCGCTTCGGTGACCTGGCGCTGGCCAGTATCGGCAGCTCGCTGAAATTCTGCCTGCTGGCCGAAGGCTCCGCCGACTGCTATCCGCGTCTGGCGCCTACCTGCCAGTGGGATACCGCAGCCGCCCAGGGCGTGCTCGAAGGCGCCGGCGGCGAGGTGCTGGACCTGTCTGGCGAAGCCCTGACCTACGAGGCCAGGGAGACCTTCCTCAACCCGTCCTTCCTGGCCCTGCCGGTCGCCGCCGAGTGGCGGGCGGAGCTGATCCAGCTGGCGCGGGCGCTGGACTGAAAAAAGGGCCCCGAGGGGCCCTTTTTCATGGGAGCGGCAGAGCTGTGGTCCTGTAGGGTGCGCCATGCGCACCGAGACGCCTTGGTGCGCACGGCGCACCCTACGATGACGGGGTCAGGCGCCGCCACTCAATCCAGCATATCGGCGAAGCGTTCGTCCTTCTTGTACAGCAGCGGCTTGGCGAAGCCGGGCACCTGGATGCCCTGGTCGCTCAGTTCGATCAGCTGTTCGTCGATCAGGTCGTTGCCGAAGTTGTAGATGATGTCGAACTCGCCGAGGCGGGCGCGGCGATCGTATTCCTCGGCGTTGGCGCGGGTCTGCTCGCGTTTCGCGCTGTAGGCGGCGAAGGCGGCCTCGCCATGGCGCTTCTTCAGCATCTTCTCTGCCAGGCGTGGCGAGATGACCACGCCCGTGGCGTTGTTGCCACCGAAACCCTTGGAGTTGATGAAGCAGACATCCATCTGGCGGTCGCCCAGGGGCAGGTCGCGGGTTTCGATCGACAGGTGCTGGCGGTGCACATCGTCGGCGACCCGGTCGATGGTCTTGATGCCCGGCAGGATGCCGTACTTGAAGGTGCCCAGGGCGGCGATCACCTGGTCGCCGCTGGCGGTGGCCAGGGAGTGGCCGACGTAGGCCTTCACCGCGGCGACGGGCCATTGCTCGATGCCAAAGGCGCCGGCGACGCGATCCAGCAGTTCCGACTCGGTGACGCGGTTGGCCGGGGTGCTGGAGCCGTGGGCATGGACGAAGCTGCGCTCGCGCACGCCGTCGGCACCGATCAGTTGGGTGGCGGCGGCCACGGCCTTGGCCAGGGTCAGGTAGTTGCCCGGGCCGGGAGCGGAGATGGATTTCTTGAAGCCGTCGGCATTGATGAAGACATCGGTCACCGCGCCGTGGATATCGGCGCCCAGCTCAAGGGCCAGGGCGTCGTCCATCAGCACCACGTACTGGCTGGATTCGGCCAGGGTGAAGCCGCAGTTCTCGCCGAAGGGACGGCTGGCGCGGCGGAAGTCCACGTCCTCGCGGCCGCCCACCTGGCGCAGGCCTTCCTCGGTGGCCAGGGCGCCCATGGCGCCGTAGCCGTCGATGCATTCCTGGGTGATCGGCGCCTCGGCATTGCCTACCAGGGCCACGCGGGCACTGCCGCTGGCGATCTGCTCGATGGCCTTCTGCAGGTTGTAGAGGAAGGTGGCGCAGGCGCCGGTGACGCTGCCGGTGGTGCCGACGCTGCCCAGCACGTAGGCGTTGATGAAGTCGGCCGGCATGGTGTTGAGGCCAAGCGGGCACTGCTTGGCGGTGACGCGGCCGCCCTTGAGGCGCGACTGCAGCATGCCGCCGAAGCCGTTCTCGTCGAGCTGGCTCATGATGCTGCCGGAGAACACGGCGATCTCGTCGGGTTGCACGCGGTTGACGATGTCCTTCCAGGGCAGGCCGACGGAGCGGATGGCGTCGGTGGCGGCCACCACCGACATTTGCAGGCCGCGCGGGTGGAAACGGGAGTTGTACAGCCCGCCCGGCTCGAAGCCGGTGGGCAACTGGCCGGCGGACTTCACCGGCAGCTCGCGGTAGCTGTCCACCTTGAAGTCGCAGGTGCCCTGCAGGGTGACGCGTACTTCGCCATTGTCCAGGGTTTCCACTTCCCAGTTGGCCGGCAGCGGTTCGGGCAATTGCTTGCGCGAGGTGGTGAAGCTCAGGGTCTGGCCGTCGCCGGCCTGGACGCTGATGTTCTTCTGCCAATGGGCGGCATCCACGTCCAGGTGCGGCTTGCCGATGCGGCGCACCAGGGTGGAGTCGAGGATCTGCGCGGCGAAGCGGGTTTCGATCGCGGCGAGCGTCAGCGGCTGGCCGTCGCTGTCGAGGTACTGGCCCTCGGCGACCGAGACCAGCTTCATCATCACGGCGAGGCCTGCCAGGGTTTCCTGGCGTGCCTGGGTGTCCAGGGTCTCGATCACGATACGGCGGAAGCCATGGTGGAACGAGCTTCGCCCTGCTGCGTTATAGCCGCCAAAACCCACAATCACTGGAAGTCGGGACATCTCTCGGAAACTCCTCAAAAAGACCATCTCATGCCGGCGGGCGGGCTTGGCTGTGGGGCGCCGCTTCAGGTCTGGCGGCTTTCTGCAGCGTCAAGCATCACGGGCCAGGTGGCATGAGCCAGGTGGCAGCTCGAATTTAACGGGATGTCTACCTGACGCGGGGTATGACTATCAAGTCACGCCTTTGGTCATTTGGTGGGGAGATTGGGAGGGGGCGATGGGGGAAGCCTTGTGGGGGCGATTTCAATCGCTAAGCAGACCGCAGGTCTGCCCATGGGGCTTTCAGGGGGCAGCTGCGCTGCCCTCAGCGAATGAATTCGCCCCCACAGGGAAGGAGCGGAGGGCCGTCAGCGGTACTCGATACCGGCCTTGCTGGTGCTGACACGGGTGCCAGACTTGCCTTCGGTGATCGCGACGATGTTTTCCAGGGAGCCGATCACCGCATCCTTGCCGGTGGCGCGGGCGAACTCCATGGCGGCCTGGACCTTCGGACCCATGGAGCCGGCGGCGAAGCCGAGGCGTTCCAGTTCATCCGGGTGGGCCTGGGCGATGGCCTTCTGGGTCGGTTTGCCCCAGTCGATATAGGCCGCGTCCACGTCGGTCGCGATGATCAGCACGTCGGCGACCAGCTCCTGGGCCAGCAGCGAGGAGCAGAGGTCCTTGTCGATCACCGCTTCGACGCCGGAGAGCTTCTTGCCCGACTCGTCATACATGGTCGGGATGCCGCCACCGCCAGCGCAGATGACGATGGTGCCTTTCTCCAGCAGCCACTTGACCGGACGAATCTCGAAGATGCGCTTCGGACGTGGGCTGGCGACCACGCGACGGAACTTGTCGCCGTCGGGCGCGATGCTCCAGCCTTTCTCCTTGGCCAGTGCCTCGGCGTCTTCCTTGGAGTACACCGGGCCGATCGGCTTGGTCGGGTTCTGGAAGGCCGGGTCCTTCGCGTCTACTTCGACCTGGGTGAGGATGGTGGCGAACGGCACTTCGAAGGGCAGCAGGTTGCCCATTTCCTGTTCGATCATGTAGCCGATCATGCCTTCGGTCTCGGCACCGAGAACGTCCAACGGGTAGGGCGTGACCTTGTCATAGGCCGCACCCTGCAGGGCCAGCAGGCCGACCTGCGGGCCGTTGCCGTGGGCGATCACCAGTTCGTTGCCCGGCGCCACCTTGGCGATCTGCTCGGCGGCGATCTTCACGTTGGTGCGCTGGTTATCGGCGGTCATGGGCTCGCCACGACGCAGCAGGGCGTTGCCACCCAATGCGACGACGATACGCATATTGATTTCCTCCTGGGGGTGGAATGCGTCCCGGACCGGCGAACGCGTCGCGGCCCGGGGCGTATCGGGACTTACATGTCGGCGAGGGTCGAAACGAGGATCGCCTTGATGGTGTGCATGCGGTTTTCCGCCTGCTCGAAGGCGATGTTGTACGGGGACTCGAAGACGTCTTCGGTGACTTCAATGCCGTTCTTCAGGTTCGGGTACTGCTCGGCGATCTGCTTGCCGACCTTGGTTTCGCTGTTGTGGAAGGCCGGCAGGCAGTGCATGAACTTCACCCGCGGGTTGCCGGCGGCCTTCATCATGTCCATGTTGACCTGGTAGGGCAGCAGTTCCTTGATGCGCTCGCCCCAGGCTTCCACTGGCTCGCCCATGGAGACCCAGACGTCGGTGTGGATGAAGTCCACGCCCTTGACCGCTTCCTTGGCGTCTTCGGTGAGGGTGATGCGGGCGCCGCTTTCCTCGGCGAATTTCTTGCAGGCGGCGACGTGTTCGTCACTCGGCCACAGGGCCTTGGGTGCGGCGATGCGGACGTCCATGCCGAGCTTGGCGCCGATCAGCAGCAGGGAGTTGCCCATGTTGTTGCGGGCGTCGCCCAGGTAGGCGTAGGAGATGTCGTGCAGCGGCTTGTCGCTGTGCTCGCGCATGGTCAGCACGTCGGCGAGCATCTGGGTCGGGTGGTACTCGTCGGTCAGGCCGTTGAACACCGGCACCCCGGCG
>RCUT01000315.1_pt1 | contig 26165 bp, 22 predicted proteins | sample 2166171 | NCBI WGS metagenome assembly RCUT01 (sample SAMN09932757, study PRJNA488358) | compost metagenome | isolation source: compost soil in 4-hydroxybenzoic | place: Germany: Experimental Botanical Garden | reverse complement strand
TAATGGTGGTGACTGTACCACCTAAAACGGTGTCCGGGATGATTAGACCACTACACTCCAGCTCGGGGGCCATGGTCTCCAACGTGCTCATCACCCTGCCAGACATATCGCCATAGAGCGCGTAGTTGGAGCTGAACGCCACACCGCCACGCGCCTCGAACTGCTCGCGGATCTTGAAGTAGGGCCCGGCCATCTTGATGCCCATCGCCTTGGCTTCGGGGCTGCGCGACACCACGCATCCATCGTTGTTGGAGAGCACCACGATCGGGCGGCCACGCAGCTCAGGGCGAAACAGCCTCTCACAGCTGGCGTAGAAGTTGTTTACATCAACGAGCGCTATGGCCATCACGCTGCCTCAGATTGCCAATCACATGGGTGACTACCCCAAACAGCTCCAGGGAGAGGCTCATGCAAGGGTCGATAGGTGCGAACGCCGGATTGGCTGGTAACAGCCGCAACTTCGGCTTGAGCTGCAAGGTCTTTACCGTGAAGCCGCCATCGAGTAGTGCAATCACCACATCTCCATGGCGCGGGGTCAGGCTCTTATCGACTACCAGCAAGTCACCGGGAAAGATGCCGACCCCGGTCATGCTCTCCCCCTCGGCACGCAGATAGAAGGTTGCTGCAGGGTGCGGCACGCAGTGGGTGTTGAGGTCCAACTTCCCTTCCAGATAGTCGCTGGCTGGGCTGGGAAAGCCGCAAGAGGCGCGGTGCAAGAACAGCGGGATGGTCACCTCGGCGGGTGATGGGTCTGGGGTTAACAGCTTCATGGCAAAACACCTGTATTTATATACAGTCATTATGGCGCACCACCTTTGAACCAGCGCAAGTCCTGCATGCCACTGATGGCGTACCATAGTGCCAATGGATAACAAAAGCATCAGTAATGCAGATGCCACGTTGTTAGTTAGTTCCATTCAAGCTACATCGATTTGAGAAGCAACGTCGACATTCGTTTGTTAGTGGTTCATGGCACCAAGCATCGCACTGACCTACAAATTAACTTTTCTGTCAGCAGTGTTAGAAATAATGTTCTAAATCAATGGCCTCCAATCGAATTTTTGATTAAATTATTGCATTTGTGACCGACATTTCAGATCACAAAAGGCCTTTTAGGCACATTCATCACAGACCAAACCGTGAGAAAAAGGCTAGGCAAACAGAATGTGTTCATATTGAGTCTGTTACCATGGGTTTTGATAAAGAAAATAGGCTGTAACCATTTTGCAATTGGACTTGGCTTTTACCCATGCACGATCCCACAGACTGTATATCAGACCAGCACATAGTTCAGAGTGACAGTCGGTCATAGGCACTCAGATGCCCAACATGAAGTAGCTAGTTCGGTGCTGGCTACTAGATTCACTCCCGCCGAGTAGCTTTATCATGCTTGAAAATCAATCACCCCCCAGAATCAGTGCGATGTTGCGTTTTGCAATCAAATCCGGTGCCAAGGCTGCAGTGGAACTACAGATACGTAACCGCTCCATGCTTGATGCTAGAGATGATCAGGGGAGGACACCGTTGATGCTCGCTGCGGAAAAAGGAAGCCAAGAGTTGTGCGAGCTGTTGCTTGATGCGGGGGCCAATCCAGCACTGGTTAGCAACGAAGGTAAAACAGCATCTAGCATAGCTGCGGAGATGGGTTATGACGTGCTCGGATGCATGCTGCATCGCGCCCAAGATGAACCAGCTGGTTCTTCGTTATTTGAAGTTGTAGTGACGCCTGAAGACATTCATCGGCATGAAATAGTTGGTGATGATAAAGCTGCAGTTCTAGGGGATGAAAGAGCTGCTGAGTCCACATCCTTGGGTTATTTCATGGCCGTCCAAGCCGTATCTCAGACTCACCAAGATGTATTTTCTGCCGGAAGTTCTGGTGTTTCTTCAGCGGATACAGGTCCATCTGATTATGGAGATTCAGGGGATGAAGATATAGCTAGGTCCACTGATATTGAAGGTGATTCCTGTCAGTGGATTGCCTTATCAGATAATCTTGGTAAGGGGGTTACGCCGATCGTTCCGGATGTATTACTGAGCCAGCCAGATGTGATTGGTATAGAACAACAGAGGGTTAATTCCAGTTGGAATGAAGCATCTGATGGTCTAATTGATTTCCCCCCTTCGGAAGATTCTGCATGGGTTGATGCAGATACAAGTGCGCAGTTTGATGATATTACACAAGCCGAGCCACATGATTTTGTTCGTTTGCGCCTTCCTTTTTCAGATGTTCCTGTTACTGAGCTGGAGGAGGAAAATGACTCAGCTCATTTACATGAAGAAGATGATTCTGGCTGGAAGGCAGAGGAGGAAGTGGTAACGCCAAAATCAGATGTGTCCCTTCTGATTTCCGTGACGCAAACCCATAGTCGTATATCCAGACACCGTGCTTTGAATACTGACGAATCTTGGGAGGATGTGGAGCTTGAGCTGCCAGAGGTGAAACCTGCAGTCATCCGGGGCTCCGAGGAGCAGGAGTTTCTGAGAGCAGTCTTTGTCGAGGGTTTTCAACGTGGGTGGGTCACTTTTGACAAGGTCGCTGAGGCCTGCCAGCTTGATGCGGGCCCTGCTGCTGATGCATTACTTCCCGCTACTCTTCAGATACTTGAAGATTTTGGTATCAAGGTTGAAGAAGCCAATCAGGACAGTTTCGCAGCGGAAGGTGTGGTGAATGAGGAGCTTGCGGTTCTGCTGGATGAGGCATTCGAGAGGTTGGAGGCATACCTAAGTGAATTATTGTCAGAGGTGCATACATTCAATTCAAACACTCTGAGAACGTATTCGCAGGATGCACGTGCAGTCGGCTTGATTTCCAAAGATGGGGAAATATTGCTGGGGACCCGTATGGACTCCGCCATCAAGGCTCTTGCACGGTATCTGGCTGCCTTGCCCGATAGCGCTTGGGTGGACTGTTTTGAGGATGTGCAGCCGCAACAAGAGGTAAGTGCTGGTGAGCTCGATGAGGATGAAGCTGCCGATCTGGAGCAGATCGAGAGAATTGATGAAGAAGGTCGTTTTTCCGGAAATTTTGAAGATTATGTAAACACTTTACGTGCCGGAGATATATCTGGTAAGACCGATGAAATGATCCCTCGTCCTTCTGCATTGTTACTGACCGGTTTGATAAAGAAATTACATCTGTTTGATCCGGTGCTTCAGCCTGAGCTGGCGTTAGAGCATATTCAGATCTTCGAGAAAGCCCGCAATGATCTAGTTAATGCCAATCTGCGATTGGTCATGAGCATTGCGAGCAAATATAGCAATAGCGGCATGTACCTAGAAGACATGATCCAAGAGGGTAATATCGGCTTGATGAAAGCTGCCGAGAAATTTGAAGTTCAACTTGGCTTCAAATTTTCTACTTATGCTACTTGGTGGATTCGTCAGGCCATTACCCGCTGTATTGCTGACCAGCTTCGTCTGGTGCGGGTGCCGGTTCATTTAGTGGAAAAAATCAACAAAGTGCAACGCGGTATTCGTGAGCTGGAAGGAAAATCTCCTGATGTTGTAAGCGATAGCGAGTTAGCGGTGTCGCTCGATATGAGTGTCGAGGAAGTCTGCAAGGTAAAACAAGTTGCCGGTCGCGAAGTAATTTTCCTTAGTAGCTTTGATGAAATTGACAGTCCGGAATTACTTGCTGGGAACGAGTCTGATGGTCTCCATTGCGTAGAAGAAGACGAGCTCGAGGATGCAATCAAAATAGCTCTGTCCGAGCTGTCAGATCGTGAACACATGATTATCAAATATCGTTTTGGCATAGGACTAAGAGACGATTTGACCCTAGAACAAGTCGGCCAAATTTTTGATTTAACGAGGGAACGGATTCGTCAGATTGAAGCCAAGGCCCTGCGCAAATTGCGTCATCCGTTTCGATGTGAGGCGCTGGCTGCGTTTTGGGATGAAAACGGTCTATCTGATGATATTCGTGAAGGTTGATGAATATGAAAGTACAGAATATGCGACATGCACCGCCCCGTGCGGCCGCAATGATCGAAGCCTTGCGCGGGTTGGGTTACAACACTGCGACCGCGCTGGCAGATATCATCGATAACAGCATTGCTGCTGGTGCCGTAACGGTAGACTTGCGCTTTGTTTGGGACAATGAGCAGAGCCGGATTGAAATTCAGGACGATGGCCGCGGTATGAGCGCCGCCGAAATCGACAAAGCAATGCGGCTTGGGGAAAAGAGCCCTCTCGATGAGCGCAGCGCAGATGACCTAGGGCGTTTCGGCCTCGGCTTGAAAACTGCTTCGTTTTCACAATGCCGTTGTCTGACCGTGGCTGCTTGTGGGCCGGATGGTTTGCAATGCCTGCGCTGGGATTTGGATGTACTTGCCGCTGGAAAGAATGATGGTTGGTACTTGCTTGAAGGTCCAGCTGAAGGTTCAGAAGGATTTTTGGCTCCTCTCAAGGAGGCTGGGCGGGGGACTCTCGTTCTGTGGGAAGCGATGGATCGTATTGTGACTAAAGGAGTTGGAGAGCAGGAGTTTCTGGATCTGATCGATGCGGTAGACCGGCACCTTGGCATGGTTTTTCATCGTTATCTGGAGCATCCCCGACGTTTGTTGTTACGTATCAATGGTCAGCCGGTGAAACCATGGGACCCGTTCCTTATTGGGCATCCTGGCAAACCATGGCAATCACCTTCCGTATCACCGCCAGGAAATGCGGCAGTCAAGCTGCAATGCAATGTGCTACCGCATAAGGATAAGTTATCACCGTCCGAGTTTGAGACTGCAGAAGGACCTGACGGCTGGACGGCGCAGCAAGGGTTCTATGTCTATCGCAATGAGCGTCTTCTGGTTGCAGGCAGCTGGCTGGGGCTTGGCCAAGGGCGATCGTGGACAAAAGACGAGGCGCACCGTCTGGCGCGTATTCGCCTTGATATTCCTAACACAGCTGATGCCGACTGGAAAATCGATATTCGCAAGTCTACGGCTAGGCCCCCCGTTGCATTGCGAAGCTGGTTGATTGGATATGCCGAAGATACACGTTCCAGAGCCCGCAAAGCATTCGTGCATCGCGGAATCGCACCGAAAATGCCTGGGGGGGGTGAGGTTGCACAATCTTGGAAAGCAGAGCACTTTGCGGGCGGTATGCGTTACCGGATTGATACGGACCATCCGGTGGTCCGTTCAGTATTGGATGATGCAGGTGTTTTGCTGCCTCAGATAAAGGCCATGCTGCGCGTCTTGGAAGAAACTGTACCAGTTCAGAGAATCTGGCTGGACACCGCCGAGAATAAGGAGGCTCCGTGCACCGGCTTTGCCGGGGAGCCACCCGCAGAAGTGAAATCGGTGCTCGAGGTGCTTTATCGAAATATGGTAGGCGTGAAAGGAATGTCCTCGAGCATGGCGCGCGAACGGCTATCGAGAAGCGAGCCGTTCAATCAATATCCAGAGCTGGTTGCCAGCTTGCCTGATCAGCTATAAACAAGGAATGCCGTGTGTCTTTAATAGGTGAAGCAAACAAGATCAGTGTGGTCAAAATCGTTCAGGAATTGTTGCTGGCAGAAGATGCTCAGTCTATTCCGCACAGTCTGATCTCTGAAAAAATAAACCTCGTGCTCGCACTGAATCCTCGCTGGACTGAAGATCTGGATCGTGAATCCGTTATTAACGAGCTGATCCGCCGCCATAGCGAATGGGTTGGAACGGGGGGCATGCTCGGCGATGTGTCGGATCACGTTGCTTGGTTGACCGCGCAACGTAAGAAGGAATGGCGTTACTGGCAGCGTTATCGTGAAATGCAGGAGACACGACTATCAGCAAATGCTGTTGCCAATCTCGATGAAACATCCGATCAGGTTTTGTCCATGCTGGAGGATCCTTGCCGCGAAGGTGCTTGGGATCGCCGAGGTCTCGTAGTCGGTCATGTGCAATCAGGCAAAACGGGCAACTATACCGGGTTGATCTGCAAGGCGGCTGATGCTGGTTACAAGGTCATCATTGTTCTGGCTGGAATGCACAACAATTTGCGCTCTCAAACTCAGATGCGTCTTGATGAGGGGTTTCTGGGGTATGAGACACACTCTTCCAGTAACGAACCCCGGCCGATCGGTGTCGGTCTGATTGACCGGGATCCTGCGATTCGCCCGCACTACGCAACAACACGTTCCGAAAAAGGTGACTTCAGCATGGCCGCCGCGAAGAATCTCGGGATTTCTCCGGAAGAGCGACCGTGGTTGTTTGTTGTCAAGAAGAATAAGAAAGTCCTTGAACGTCTGCACAAGTGGATCGTCAATCATGTAGCCAACACCGTCGAGGCAGAGTCCGGTCGCAAGATCGTGACACATCTTCCCTTGCTGGTCATCGATGATGAGGCAGACAATGCTTCTGTTGATACGGGTGAACAAATTTTTGGCGAGAATGGACTGCCTGACGAGGAGCATCAGCCTAAAGCCATTAATGGACTTATTCGTAAGATACTGCACGCTTTTCAGCGTAAGGCCTATGTTGGCTATACAGCTACACCGTTTGCGAACATTTTCATTCATGAGCGAAATGCCACCCCGAAAGAGGGGCCAGATCTCTTTCCGGCCGCATTTATTGTCAATCTCGGCGCACCATCCAGTTATGTAGGGCCAACGCGCCTGTTTGGAATCAACAATGGTGGAACTCGTGCGGATGCATTGCCTCTTGTACGCAAGGTTGATGACCACTGTTCTGACGATGGCAAGGCCGGCTGGATGCCGATATCTCACAAGAATGGACACAATCCCAAAATCGACAATGAATTTGGCATGCCTGAGTCATTGGTACAGGCGATAGATTCATTTGTACTTACGTGTGCATTGAGAAAACTGCGGGGACAGGGTGATTCCCATAGTTCAATGCTTATTCATGTAACAAGATTTAATCAGACTCAGGCGGCGGTACATGCTGTAGTAGATCAGTATATTCGACAACAGTTGCAACGAGTAGAACGTCAAATCGGCCATGAAGGATTTTTGGGGCGCCTTGCCGAACTCTGGCAAAAGGACTTCTTGCCTGTTTCCACCGAATTGCATGCACAAATACCTGATATGGTCAGCCGGTACGATTATTCGTGGGAGCAAATTGTTGAGCAGATACCGGATATTGTTTCGGAACTTTCTGTCAGGATGATTAATGGTACGGCCAAGGACGCACTGGATTACGCAGATTCTGGCAAGGGACTCAAGGTTATTGCAATTGGTGGTGATAAGCTCGCACGGGGGCTGACCTTAGAGGGACTATGTGTAAGCTATTTCCTGCGTGCATCAAAAATGTATGACACTTTGATGCAAATGGGAAGGTGGTTTGGTTATCGGCCTGGTTACCTTGATCTTTGCCGTCTCTACACGACAGCGGATCTGGTCGAGTGGTTTGAACATATTGCCGATGCCTCAGAAGAGCTGCGTGAAGAGTTCGACATGATGGTTGCCAGTGGTGGGACACCACGTGATTACGGTCTCAAGGTCGTATCGCACCCTGTACTGATGGTGACTTCTCCCTTGAAAATGCGATCTGCAAAGACATTGCGACTTTCCTTTAGTGGGCATGTGGTCGAAACAGTGTCAATGCACAAAGAGTCTGTGATTGTTCGTGCAAACTTCGATTCGTTCCAGAGTTTTGTTTCTGTGATCGGAAAGCCTTCAACCATACCGGAGAGGAAACGTGGGGATGGACGCGATCGCTGGACCGGAGCGTACTGGTCAAATGTATCCCATGCTGAGGTGACGTCGTTTCTTGCCGGTTATACGACTCACCCTAGCGCGTACAAGGTGAACAGCCAGATGCTGTGTGAGTTCATCGACTCAATGGCGCTTGATGGTTATCTGCTGAACTGGAACGTGGCTGTAGTTGGCGGAAGCATTGACAAGGGCGCTTGGCAGATCGAAGACCTTGTTGTACCGCTAACCCAACGGGCTAATCGACAGCAGGCCGCCGGTCGCTACGCAATTGGCCGACTGCTGTCTCCGCGAGATGAGGCGCTGGATCTTGACGAAGTAGCTTGGCTTGCTGCGCTCGATGAAACGAAAAGACTCTGGCATGCCGACCCCGCCAGACCGGATGGCAAGAAGGAACCTGTGACTCCAAATGGGCCAGCCCTGAGAAAGATACGTGGATTCGGTGCGGAGAGAATTCCTGCCTCCCCGGAAACGGGATTATTGCTGATTTATTTGCTGAATCCAGTGGATGCAGGTTTACCTGAGGGTCATGAGCCTGTCGTGGCATTCGGGATCAGTTTTCCCAGCAACAACAGTGGGATCAAGGTCGACTACAAGGTCGGACATATTTTCTGGGAGCAAGAATTTGGATCTGCTGAGTAAGGAAGACATCCTCGGGACATGGCGCGCGTTATCAGGTGTGTCGAACGAGGACGTATGGAGAACGATTTTGCTTGTGCCGGAAGGTGTGTGTACTTTGCGAGCTGGCCGTTGTTTTCCTGGGAATGAGGAAGGTTTGTTAGTCCGGTTTGGCAATGGAGATATTGGTTCATTACATGGACTACCTGCGGCCACTGGATTCAAGGTCAAAAAAATTAAGCTAGGGAATAATAATGAAGAGTGGTTGGCATTGGTACGCCAGCCAGGAGGAAACCTTGATCTGTTTGCTACGGTCGTGACAGATCTTGTTGCAGTTTTGTTGGGTAGCTCAATTCTAGATGGGCGCCAACTATTGAATATATTCATGAAGCGTTTGCGTGCGTGGATGAGCTTCATGAAGAAAGGATCTACCATGCTCGGCCCCGAAGCGGAGTTGGGTCTAGTTGGTGAATTACAGTGCATGTCCACATTGCTAGCTGCAGGCTGCTCGGCTGAAAGTGTTGTGGAAGGCTGGACTGGCCCGATGGATGGCTTGCAAGATTTTCAGCTTGGACATGGGGCTATTGAAGTCAAAAGCACATTGGCAAGAGACGGATTTTCCGCCTCTATTCTGTCGCTTGAGCAGTTAGATGACAGTGTTCGCAAACCTCTGTTTCTTTGTGCTTGCCGATTTTCAGTTGATCCGTCAGGGGTTTCTCTGCCTGTTCGTATTGCATCGTTAAAAGAGCAGATGGATGAGGCCACAGCAGTTGTTTTCGGTTTTGCCTTACTGCATGCGGGGTACCTCGATGCGCACGCCGATTTGTATACAAGACAGTTTGTCGAAGTGAGTACACGTTACATGCTTATCGATGAAACTTTTCCGAGGCTTACTGGCGGGAATGTTCCGGTTGGTGTGGTCCGTGCAAAGTATGAGATAGAGCTGGATGCGATTGATGCTAAAGAGTGCCTAGCTGACGCAGCAATTGAAATGATTGGGATGAATTGAATGGAATTGGTTGATTTTTTGCGTCAAACGCAACAACAGGTTCGTGATGAAACTGTCGAAAGAGGGATTGAGGGCGGAGAAGCAGCATTCCCGGAGCTACTTTTTACTGAGATCGTTACAAGACATATGGCCGATATCGGGATGACTTTTGATCCTGAAGTGTGTGCATACGATGCCAGAGTTGGAAGTGGATTAGGTTCAGGAAATGTGAGGTTGAGTGGTTTCGCTGTTTCTGAAGACAATGAACAGCTAGATCTGTATGTGAGCGACTACGAAGGCCTAGATGAAATTGTCGACATTCCTAATGCCGAAGCACAGAAAGCAGCCGAACAATGCCTGCGCTTTCTTTCGATGTGTGTGGAGGGCAAACTAGCCAAGGAAATGGACGAGTCCCATCCGGCATATGCTCTAGTGCTCACAATTAAGCAGGTTTATCCTGACCTTGAGCAGATCCGAGTCTTTGTTTTGACCGACAGACGTGCAAAAGTTCGTACATATCAACCGCGTACAATATCCGGTAAGGTTGTAAAGCTTGAAGTTATGGATATCCAGCGTTTGTTTAATCACTGGCAGGAGGGGCGTCCACGAGATGAACTCATTGTCAATTTCCAGGATATATCTGGCGGCCCTCTGCCCTGTATCTGGGTTCCGGACCAGATGGGGGAATATGATTATGCAATGACAGCTATTCCCGGTGAAGCCCTACGATTTTTGTATGAAAAATATGGTGCACGTATTCTTGAAGCCAATGTCCGTTCGTTTCTGAGCCAAGTTGGCGGGGTCAATAAAGGGATTGCAGAGACTTTACGCAAGCAGCCTGAACGGTTTATGGCCTACAACAATGGGGTTGTCATTATTGCTGATGAGGCCAGCTTGGGACGTACCGAGGATGGCAGCCTCGGTATTTTCGGGCTTAAAGGCATGCAGATCGTGAATGGCGGTCAGACGACAGCATCGATGTTCTTCACGAAGAAAAAATTTCCAGATATTAATCTCTCTCAGGTCAGAGTTCCCGCTAAAATCATCGTGTTGAAAAATGTAGGTTCAGAGCAGGAAGAACGTCTGATTTCAGATATATCACGCTATGCCAATAGTCAGAATAAAGTTCAACTTTCTGATTTATCTGCAAATATGCCTTATCACGTAGAGCTCGAAAAACTTGCTATGGCTACATATTGCCCTGATGGCGTTAGTCGGTGGTTCTACGAGCGGGCCACAGGCAGCTACAAAGTGATGCTTGAACGTGAAGGTAAAACACCAGCTGGTATCAAGCGTATACAGGAAGGTATACCATCAACTCGCAAGATTACTAAAACGGATCTTGCAAAATATCAAAGTGCTTGGATGCAGCGACCAGACTTGGTGAGTCTAGGGGGCCAAAAGAACTTCAAAGCGTTCATGGATATTATTAATGCAGCTGGCGAGGCTAGGGGGCTGACTGATGTTGCTGAGTACAAGAGCATCATTGCTCAAGTCATTTTATTCAAGGAAGCGCAGCGTAGAATACGCCCACGCTTTGCCGCATTCCAAGCGAACGTGATTGCATATACAGTCTCTCTTGTGTCCCTGAAGCTTGGTGAGCGTCTGAGTCTGGAGCGTATTTGGTCCACCCAGACTGTATCGCCGCAACTTCTCGAGCAGATTGAAATATGGTCAGACGAGGTGAATGCACAGCTTCATGCGACTGCAAACGGGCGAATGATTTCAGAGTGGGCGAAGCGGCCTGAATGTAGGGAGATTATGTTCTCTCGTCCATTTTCTCAGCCAAGAGTAGATATTCCAGAATTAAATTGCTCCTAATATTTAACATCGCATAGGTTAATTAAATTTATCGTATTAATCCTTACACTATGGCTTGGACTTACCAAGCCATAGTGTTATGGTTTCTTATATACTTCTGACACAGATAAGACATCTAAGATATCAGCTTCTATAAGTAGAAGATTTTTGCAAAATGTCTAACACCAAACGAGCTATTTTGTTTGCTAATAGGGGAGGCACTGCATTACCCACTTGATGATATTGCTGAGTTCGTCCACCTTGGAAAAAATAATTATCAGGAAAGGTTTGTAAACGAGCAGCTTCTCTTACTGTGAGGCTGCGACACTGTGTCGGATCAGGATGAATGAAGTAATGCCCATCTTTAGATATATGACTTGTAATAGTTGTAGAAGGTGCATCAGAAAGTTGAACTCGGAACCGATCCGAAAAATGCCCACTTTCCCAATTCTTGTGCGCTGGAGCTAAGGAGTCAAGACAAAATTCTTTGTGCCCCTTTGGCGATCTTCCTTCTATTTTAGCAAAACATGCAGCAAATCCGTATCGAATCAAATCATCAATTCTATGACTTCTGGTTTCGTGGTTCAGCCAAACTTTCAGTAGGTCATCATTGAACCATTTGTCAAGTTCACTAATACCAGTAGTACCTTCATTTTTCTCTCTTGGATATTGGAGAGAGCCTGTATCAACGTCCTGAAGAAAATCAGCTGTTTTACGAATATTATCTATCAGCTCTGAAGTGAGTTTGGACTCTTTAATTGCATTGTTTGCAAGCAGTTTTAATCCTTCTCGGATTTTTTGTTCCCATGCAGCAGCAGAGTCCTCTTCTCGACTTAATTTACTGCGTAATGGGGGCAGATTACCAATAGCATTATTAACTGTAATCCGACTCTCTTTGTTTAGCTTAGGTAAATTATGGCTGAAACGATCGTCTCTGATACCGAGTAGAATTACTCTATGACGAGCCTGAGGTATTCCATAGTCTTCGGAGCGAATAATGAAATTAGTTGCATCTATTTTTTGTGGATCATCACCATCCATGAATGTTTCATCATTGACAAGAGATACGATATTATATCGTAAGCCATTATCTTTTTTATCCAATGCCATGCTAGGATTTGCAAGATCTCTTAGGATTTGATGAAAAATAAAACCACCATTTATTTTTGATGAAAGAATACCCTTCACGTTCTCCATGACAAAAATATCTGGTTTATTGTTTTTTATGATTCTTAAATACTCCAAGTATAGGAAGTGCCTAGAATCATCTTCGGGTATATAGTTAGAGTTACCTTTATTCCTCGAGCGCCCAGCAAGAGAATATGCTTGACATGGAGGTCCGCCAATGAGGACCCATGGTAAATCCTTATTGCCTAATGCAGCTGTAATTGCAGAGTCAAGGGCTGCATTCCCCTTATCACTACCGATAGCAATACACATCGCTTCATGATTTGCTCGCTCCCAATACTCATAGGTTCTCTCAGTGAAAGGATTAGGTGATTTCCCATTGCAAAACTGATAGTAATCTGATAGTCCATCAGGAAAGTTGCTTTTGAGTAATCGATAGTAAGCCCTGAGTCTTAGAGTCTGGTGAGCAACAGGATCCTTCTCTGCAGAGACCATAATCTGGAAGGAAGAACCTTCATTAAGTGAAGAGAAACCTTCGCCTAGTCCTCCTGGACCAGCAAATAAATCGATAATTGGGATCGGTGATAAAACGGTGTTCATGGTCTAATACTGTGTTTTTGATCAGCTAACAAAGATACCAGGAAGATGCGTGAACGGGAAGCCAAAGCGTGGCTCTTGTCGATAAAAAGCCTTGCGTAAGGCTCATGGCGGGGGCTGGTAACATCGGATGTATGCCGGAGAAGGCTGTTCAATCGGTTCCGTATGATGCATGGCGTCGGTGCCATGGCCTTATGAAGGCTTTCTTGGGACAACATCGCTATGACTTGCTTACTACCAAGTGTTAAATTATCTATCTGAGCTAAGCTGGTAGGTATTCGCCCAGCTTGATGTATATTGGGGGCTTTACATCGTTGCTTTCGCCATGTTTTCGCACGATTAATTGGGCAGATTGATAGCAACTTGGAATTTATTGTAATGGTTATGCATTTATAATATTTTTGAAAATTCCATCTGTATAAAAAATTATGTTGTTTTTAAAAAGAAATTTTTAGGATGTGGATGGAATAATTTATAACATCTGTTAACCCCCCTGAATATAACATTCTTTCATGGCGGTCTTCGTTTTTATAATAGAAATCAATAACTTCATAGCATTCTCTGTCCTCATTTTCAAAGATAACGGTCCCATTGTTTTTACTTCCATTTATTAACCATGTCTGGAATATCCAATCAGCAGATAAACCGACCATAGGAAATTTTTGGTTTAGCATGTCAATTTTATTAGTGTTGCCCATTTTATATCCCTTTGATATTAACTTATACTTTAATATGTTTAATCCGTAATGAAGGCGAAGAAGGGTTATGACCTCTATCGCACTTACAATTCCTACTGTAACAAATATTCAGCGATAATAACCGTACTCTTTGCCTATGTCTGGAGATCAGTCTGGCTGGCGATCGTCAACAGCTCATCTTCGTTAACCAGAGCGGTGAGGAGATAGGTGCCGGGTTGCTCCCCGGCGATCAGTTTGTGATGCAACATGATTAGGCTCCATACGCCATCGCCCCACCGCATTGGACGCGGCAGGGTAGGCGAAGTAGTTGGTTAATGGGTTACTGAATGGGGTGTGACCGCAGGCTTGGTTGGCTGTGTTCAGGCCGCCAAGGTGTGCGGGGTGTAGTCGTGCAGCGGAATGTGGTAACTGGTGGCGAGCATGGTGCCTAACTGGGTTAGCCAGCGGTGATCCGGATGATCGCACAGCCATTGCGCCAGTGCATCGCCCCGTTCGTTTTCATAGCGCAAGTAGAGGGCATAACCGTTCACTGGTTGGCCTTGGTCATGCACCACTTCAATCTGACCGTTGTGCTCAAGGTAAGCCTCCAGCTCGATAGCGATCATGGTATTAATCATCCTTATTCTCCTGTTGCTCAATGGGGTCACTCTCTACCCGATAGCCACGATGGATGCAGATGCGCTGCAGGTCTGCCAGAAAGCTGGCCAGCACGCGGGGCTGTTCGGTGAGCGGCACGGGCCCTGCTTGGCATTGCCAGAAACAACTTCGCTTGGGGTCGATGCAGATCTCATCCCTCGGCTGGCTCATGGTGTGCCAGTCCTCAGCATTAGTGAGGGAGAGCAGTTGCCACTGCACGCCAGACCAACGCACTTGTAAGGTGACTGTGCGGGCTGGTGGGCTATCCGGTGTCAGGTGCAGCAGCCAACGCTGACCACTGCGAGTGGGGGTTAGCTTGGCGCTGGTGGCGACTCGTCCCAGCCACTGGCGTGAGTAGTGGGAGAGCGCTAATTCTTGGATCATCGTGACCTCCTAATCTCCTGCGACCGTGACGCTGAAGCATTCCAACCGGCAGTAGGCAATGAAGTTGCTCTGCCAGATGTCGAACAATTCCTGCGCTTCGGCCAGCCGCAGCACTCCCCAGCCCAACATGGTGTGTTCGCCATCGAGGAAGTTGAAATCAAGCTCCTTGCAGAGCTCAGCATCCTGGCCCAGCCCCTGGTAGCTGAAGTCAGTGACGTAATCGAATAGCCAGCCATCGAGCCCACGGATCAGGCGGATCTCGACCGGGTGCACGCCGCCTTGCTCGGCACTGTAGCCGGGGTTGCGGAAGTTGAAGGTCAGTTGGGTTAAGCGCTCAAGATTGAGCTCGGTTTTAGCGACTTCCTGGTTAAGCTGAACCAGCAATGCTTGTGCAACGGGCATGGCAAAGCCGTCCCGGTAAAAGGGAATGGTCATGGTGTACTCCTTGTGGGGGCTAATCTTGGCCGAACAGCTCGCGCATTTTTCTGGCTGCCCGGGCACGGATATGGGCGTCAATAAAGGCGGTAATGCTGGCGAGTGCTGCACTGAGTACCGCGATGTCATCGGTGAGCCCCATCGGCAACACGTCCGGGATGGCATCGATGGGGGAGATAAAGTAGGCCAGCGCACTGTAGATCAGCAGTTTGGCCCACAGTGGCAGGTCATCCTTCTGGCTGGTGTAGTAGAGCAACAGGCAGGTTTCGATAAAGGGCCGACCGGCACGTTTGGCAAAGGCCCAAAGTTTGTGCCAAAAACCTTGGTGATCGAACGGCTCGCATTCGGGGGGAATACAGGGGGGCATCGTGCGTCTCCTTCACGGGTGGGTGAATTGCAGAAATAAAAAGAGGAGGCAAATGCCTCCTCTTGGATGGGAATGGGTATGAGCTATTGGTCCCACATCAAGCAGTCAAACTCTGGGGTATTAGTTGCGGGCAGCACTGAGGCCACCTCTTGGGTCGGCAGTGCTAGCTGCTTGCCGTCAGCCGTCAAAATGCGGATCGACTTGGCCTTGCGCAGCTTGCCCCACATGTCGAAGAAATTGTTCTCACCGACACGGGACTCGGTCTCATAGGGCGCATCGTATTGGCTGCCATCGACGATGATGGTGAAAGCCTGCCCAGCATAAGAGCCGTACTCCTTGCCCTGCACGGTGGCCGTCATGGTGACCTTGCGGGTGTCATTACAGGCGATATAGAGGTTGTTTTGCTCGTTGACGACCGCCGTGTATTCGCTGGTGCCCTGACCCCAGCCACTGCTCCAGCGCCCGACCTCGCCATACGCTAGGGCGTTGCTGCACAGTAGCAGTGCTGTTGAGGTAATGATGAGTTTGTTCATCCCTGTGACTCCTAAAGGCTCAAGGATTTAGATGAGCCATTAACGTGGTTATTTTTTGTAAAGCACGCTGAGTGAGTTATCCACCAAGTGCTTGACGATTTCATAGTCTGGATTGTAAGTGGCGAGATTATGTGCCGCGATGGTGACGGCAGATGCGATCCCGGCTAGACCGGTAATACCGCCAAAGACGCTGGCCCCTGCTGCGGCGATCCGGCCCTTGGTATACACCCGGCATTTAAGCCCAGCAGGTTCGATGCTGTTTTCAAGTTTTGTCACAGCGGCGCTCATTCGCCCCGATAGCCCCACGACTTCGAAAGATTTTCGTGCACGGATCAGTGAGGCCAGCTTGTCAGTACCCAGATCTTCATAAGTCAGTCTTTCCATGTTTTGTTTCCTTGGTCGTGTAGTAAAGGCGTCTTATGGAGCCCACCGGTTGCGAGTTGGTCACGATGGTTTATTGGTTGAGGGCCTCGCATCTGTGTCAAATCAGCATCAATTGCCGTTTGTGGACTCATTAAGTCTTTAGTCTACCTTTTGAGTCCTTATCGTCAATGGGTCCATGGTCAACCATAGAGGTTGACTGGAGGACCCATGACAGATATCAACCTTGAGCTGTTAGCCAAGAGCGTTGGCAAGGCGATTAGCCACAAGCGTACTCAAGCCGGATTCACGCAAGAGCATGTGGCTGAACACCTCAATATCGGGATGGAAGCCGTCTCTCGAATGGAGCGAGGGATTGTGGTGCCGACCGTGGTGCGGCTGGCGGAGCTCGCTCAACTGTTTGGTTGTGAGCTAGCCGACTTTCTACGTGAGACCAGTAACCGCCCGACCGAGCAGGGCATTGTGCTGAGCCAGCAACTGGCCCGACTTGATGATGCTGACCGAACCCTGTTGCTGGAAACGGTAGAACGGTTGGTAGATCGGTTGGCTCGTCCTCGCTGATCACCCGCCATTTGCTGGGGGAGGGGGATGGGCTCCCTTTCCCCAATTTGTTGGTGAGTGGACTCCTTCTTGGTTGTGGCCTCTGTGGCGTTCTGGTTGCTTGGCTTTGCGGTGCGTTATGCGAGGTTGTCGCCACTGGATCTGCGTTACCATTCGCCGTCTCGTCGCTGTTGGTTTCGGGGTAGAATTCCTCCAACAGCATCGGCACCTCTTCATCGATATCCTCAAACTGGCCGTTACGCAGCAACTCACGAGCGGCCTTCTCCATCTGGTCGATGGCCAAGCCTGCCTCTTGGTCACGCTGGGCTGCCTCCTGCGCCTGCCTGACCGCCTCTGTCAGATTGGTCTCTTCCCGCAAGGTTATATCCACGTAGTAGACCGGTGTGCGATAGGATTGGGTGGTACTCTTGGCTCGCAGCCGCAGGGTGAGCGGCAGATAGCGGGTATGGCCACCGCTCACAGCCTCTAGGTAATTCAGTCGAGCCGCCAGAGTGCGTACCGAGTTGTAGCCGGTGGTGCGGAAAATAAAGCTACCCAGCTCATCCCCTTGCCCCTCCACAAACAGGTTCAGTCGCCCGTACAGCTTGCAGCCCTGTTGCCCGGTAAAGGCACAGCGCTCAGGCCCAGTGCAGCTGACCTCCTCCATACCTTGTGCCCCCACGCGTCTTGCCACCTCCCCATTCCCGACACAGAGCGGCCTCCCGGTTTGCCGGTCAAAGGCGCTGTATTCCGCCCGCAAGTTCAAGTCGCTGTCGTTGAACAGCACCCGCACCGGAATGGCACGGATCTTGGTCTGCTCCTGTCCTTGGCCACTCTTTTGCGATGAGTAGTGTTGGTGCAGGGGATGGAGCAGCCATCCCCCTTTTTGTTGTACCTGGGTGGTGAGGGTGAAGCTGTCGTCCTTCTCCGGCACCCACTTATCTTGTTTTTGCACCAGCTTGCCGATGCAGCTCCGCCCGATCACGGGCGGGGTAATCGCCAGTCCTTTGATCATGGTGTTTGCCTCAAGGGTTGAATGGTGAAACGGCGCACGCCGGGTAACGGTTTGACGTAACGGGTGAGCAGGTCGGGATGATCCTGACCGAGCTTATCCAGGTCCGGTGCTAGCCGGTCTTTACTGCGCTTCCAAGTGATCTTGCCATCGGCAAACAACCCGGCTGTCGCTTCACCCAAAGTGGCTTGCAACCGCTGCTTGAGTTGTGACTCCTGCAGCTCGACCGCTTCCTTTTGCTGACGCAAGCTCAGCAGTTCACCAAACAGCTGGTTGAACTCGGGAGAATCGGAGAGATCCACCGTCTGGCCATCGTCACGGGGGAAGAGCCAGCTCAGGGCATTGGCAGCATCACTGGAGCCGTCAGGCTCGGGCTGCTGGTCTTGTTGCACCATCTGCCAGAACTGCGCTTCCCGCCCGGTGAGATCCTGGATTTTCTCTTCGTCACGCTCGATGCGATAAATCCGGAAATCCTGGCCGCCGATGAGCACTGCCACTTCGGCCCAGGCATGGCCGGTGACGGCCAGTTGATGCAGTACCTGACACTGGTAAGCCACCGGCATCCCTTCCTCCCACTGGGGGGCGCTGTGATAGCTGGCGGTCTTGATCTCCAGAATGCCCGGCCCATCGGGATGGCCGACCACCTCTCGGTCGAGGTTGGCGAGCATGAAGGATTGCTCGGGGTGTTGCAGTACCGCATTGACCCGGCGCACCTTGTAGCCTGTGCGCTTGGCATAGACCTGTGCCAGCACAGGTTCGAGCTCAATGCCCCACAGCACCGCTTCCTTATGGGAGATATCTTCCGGCTCCTTCCGGCCGGTCTTCTCCAGCCACAGGCTGAGCGGGCATTTGTAGGGGGATAGCCCCACTGCCACGGCGGCATCGGAGGAGCCAATGCCGAGTTTGCGGATAGCGAGCCACTGCTCGCGGGTTAACTGGGTCGTAGAGGCCAGCCGTAGGGCTTGGCCATATTTGGCTTTTGCTTTCATGACGACTCCTTGTTGACGGCATAAATGGCGACGCCCGGATTGGCTTGTGCCAGTCCGGGTGAGTTCGTTATGCGGTTTGAATGGGGAAGAGGAATTACTGCAGCAGGGTGAGGGCCTGATTCAGGGCTTGGGATTTGAGTTGGGCGCCTTGACCAAACCAAGCGGAATCGAGCCGGTGATCCTGGCTGCGGGCTCGGCGGTGGTGATCCACGTATTCCGTTACCGCATTGACCAACCCCCAAGCGGTATTGCGGGAGCTGGCAAGCTCTGAGCCCATGCCTGCGCCCATATACAGCTCGTGCAGTTTTTGGGCGGGACGGCTGAGAATAATATTCTCATCATCGCCAGCCGGATCATTGAGTAGTTCACCGAAGAAATTAAGGGCTTCCACGGGTGATACCGGACGATTGCTCAACGATGTCATCTCTTGTTGGAAACGATCCCAATTTGCCATACCAAGGCCCAATGCCTCTTTGACGGCAGCAGCATTAAATTGGGTTGAGTGGGGAACCTTGATCGCCCCAGTATTATCCCGCAATGCTATTTGCAATGTGTTATTACAGACGACTCGTAGCGAGGTAAATTGTGCTGTGGTGCACAGCGTACCATCACAACTGGTGGCGAGCAGTAGGTAGGATTTTACCTTGTCTCCACCTTTCAGTTTCATATATTGACCCGTTTTAGCCAGCGCCCATAATTTGCGGCCGCCCTTGAGCGAACCTGCAGTTTCCAACTCAAAGCCGCCCACTTCTACCAGATCTTGATAAAAGTGCAGCACCTCATGAGGCTGTACCACATTATATCGGCGAGAGACGACGGATAGAGGCTCCAGATTATCAGAGCGGTACAAAACTTTGCTGTCTGAATAAGGGCGAATATGGAGTGCATCGGAGGCGACGTTAAACATTACGTCACTCTGCTCGATAGTCCAATCCATCCCGGCAGCCTGTAGCCAGATATCCAAAGATTGCCGTGGCGGCAATATATTGCCAAGGCCATGCCAAGGGGTTTGGCCGGTGTAGGCCATGGTGTCTATTAAGTGTGCCATGTTTAAAATCCCATTCATTGGTTAAATCAAGATGGGAATATAGGTGTGAAATTTTTTGGATGTGGCAGTCTAAATAAAGGTGTGCTGTCACACTAAGGAAGAAAAAGCAAGGTGTTAGACATGTAAAATTGTTCGCTACAGTTGCTACTAGTAGCGGATTAGCAATGAGGAGTAGGCTTGGGGTAGTTGTAAAATTTCTGCGCAGAAGTCTGCGTAAACTCTGTTTCAGACAAGGTTTAAAAAACTCTTGAATATTTTATTTTAAACCTTGCTGATCTCAACGCTTAGGTTAAGGCGTGTATGTAAGATTCTTTATCTTTAATGTAACCTTCAATGGTTTTAAATCTTTCTCTTACTTTTCTTTTATAATCTTCAGCCGGAATGGTTAGGTCTCTGGATTCATTGAGTAAAAGGTGAGTTTCATTAATCGCGTCTGCTTTAGATAAACCATCTAAATGGCACCTCCCCCATGCAAATAAAGCATGGAATGTACCCTCAATGCTATTTAATTGCTTTATGTATTCATTATCCCTAACAGGTTTGGATACGAACGGCTTTAGTCTTTCAAGGTGAATATCATCGATAAAATTAATTTCGTGATTATGGTAGTATATCTTGAATTTTTCAAATTGAAAATTGATGTCATTTAGTGCGCTTTGCATATCTTTTGTGGATGTTTTATGGCTAAACGAAATGGCAAGGCTATCGTAATCCTCTGCACCTTCGTATTGAGGGAATGCATAGCGCAACCCAGGATAGAGACGTTCAGGGTAGAAGGCTACGAGTTTTATTATGTTATCGATAGCTGTCTCAACAATACATTCATTATCATGTTTTTTATTATCATTGCCAATATGGTTGAGCTCTTTCCATGATTGAATAACGTTATTAATGAGGGGGATTAATTTTTCTATTTTAGGCGCATTAACGATGTCAACAATTCTGATTAGGTGAAGGCACGGGTGAGATTCTTTAAGGGAAGAAATGAAATCTTTCATGATAGATTGTTGTTCAGATTGAAGTTTATGAATAATTAGTTCATCTTCAACTAACTCAACTGAATTGCCAGAGTTTATTTCATACATATATCTTGCGAATTTTTTGTTGATGGCGTCTAGCCTAGGGTTCGCATTGATAAGTTTTTTAGATATAGGGCGACTATAAGAATAGTTAACTTGGAAAATGTCCAAGGCTTCGTCAACAGCATTTATATCAATTAGATCTTTCTGAGTAAATCCCGAATCAACGAGGTAGCTTTCGGTACCATTTCTGATGGCGGTAAGCACAGAAACTACTTCATGATCGTTCTTCCTTGCGACATATAGAGTGATATAAAAGTCGACTAGTCTGTCTAACACATTAATGAATATATGCTGGTACTGAGATGCATTAATAGTATCCACAATTTTCACACTTAACTCCTCTGATGAAAAAATATTAATTAGTCCTAAAATACCAAATATATCCACCATTGGATATCTAGAATGTACGCGTTTAGGTAGGTGCTCGAAATAAGGAGCCTCACCAGAGGATGTGGCACTACATGGCTGAACAAAAAACAACCAGCCATGGACATCTGTGCAAGACACAGGGAATGTGATCGCTTTGGCCTAAAAAATGAAATGATTACTTTTAGACACGAGGATCTGGTACCCCACCAGATCCTCGTGTCTAAAGGCGTTGCGAAAAATTATTCTGACTTCATCAATTCACAGGCCTGTATAGGAGAGCCAAAGAAGATGTTGGTGAGTACCAAAGATAAATGTGCAGCACCTAAGCCCGAAGTCTGTGACAGGATTATCAGGCTTAAAGAGCTGCTCCGACTGATCGCACTTAGCCGGGCCACTGTCTACGATCGCCTCAACCCCAAGTCCAAGCGCTTTGACCCGAGTTTTCCCAGACCCATCAAACTCGGAGCAGCCTCAGTGGGCTGGAGTTTGAACGAAGTCATGGCTTGGATCGCCGCACGCCCCCAAGCCAATCCGATCCCTGTACTCAAGGACCAAGCATGATGAATTATTACCACTCTCTTCAACCTGTAGCACCCATTATGCCGCAAATCACCCTTTCGCAGAATGTTGGGGCAAAGCCTTTACCTGTGTTCCCTGTCTACGTAATGCCTGAGGAATTACAAAAGATCATTCGTTATGTCCAGCAGGTAACCCAGGCACCAGCGGACTTGATTGCCTCTTCGCTGCTCGGTGTGATGGCATCGTCCTGCCAGGACTTGTTTGACGTCTCTCCCAAGGCTGGATTGCGCATTCCAATGTCGTTGTATCAGGTGGTGCTGGCTGAATCCGGGGAGCGCAAGTCCACGGTAGATAAGATGCTGATGAAGCCTATTCGTGACCTCGAAGGGCTGTTGGAGACGCAGTATCAGGAGGATAAGCAGCGTTACAATATCGCGATGCGTCTGTGGCAGAGCGAGCAAAAAGCATTGGAGAAGGCGTTCGAGCGAGAGGTGGTCAAAGGGGGGGCCAAGACAGAGAGTGAACAGCGCTTGGCAGAGTGTTTGGGCCGTCAACCGATAGCACCACTGCGCAAGCGACTGCTGGTCAGCGATGCAACTCGAGCGGCGGTAAAGCAGGCGTTGGGTAAAGGCTGGCCCTCCTTGGTGCTGCTCTCGGATGAAGCGGGCAGCATCCTCAATGGCGAACTGCTCCACGATACGCCGCTCTTGAACTCACTTTGGAGCGCCCAGCCGATTGAAGTGGATCGTGCAACCGGCGATACGTATCGCATCGAAGATGCCCGCTTTGGGGCTATGTTGATGGTACAACCTGGCTTGTTCAAGGAGTATGTCAACCGCCAGGGACGACATGCACGGGCCTCTGGTTTCTTTGCCAGAACACTGCTGTGCCAGCCGACATCAACCATTGGCGCACGGCTCCACGGTCCGCAACAAGTTTTGCCGCCCCCCGTTTCTGGCAAACATTTGGAATGGTTCCATGCGCGAGTCCTGGAGCGTTTGAATCAATCATTTCAACGTCGGGAAGAAGATGCTGTGCGTACTTGTCTGACACTGTCACCCGAGGCGGCAGCCAAGTGGCATGCCGAGTACAACCGGATTGAACTGATGTGCGGCCAAACGGGCTCATTGCGTGAATATCGTGACTATGCCTCCAAACAGCTCGAACATGTGGCCAGAATTGCGGGTGTGCTGGAGGCGTTTGTAACGGATAATGTGGTCATATCTGAGCACACTATGCACGCGGCGATTCAGTTGGCTAGTTACTATCTGGATTCTTTTATTCATCTGATCTCTGATGATACGTTGCCCGAAGAGATGGAGGATGAACTGGAGTTAGAGAAATGGCTGCATAAAAATCATTGCCGATTTAATTTAAAATCAATCCCTAAGAATTATATTCGCCAGCATGGCCCGAATCGACTCCGGAATAGTCAGCGTCTGACTCGAACGCTGGAGCGCTTGCAGATGAAGGGGAAGGTCCAAGTTTATAAAACAGGGAAAACATGGCACGTCCACATCAGCCATAATAACGGCATTGTGCCCGGAATTTAAGCTGGAAATAAGGCGCTAGCTCTAGCTATATCTATAACGGTTACTTTGCAATAATCCGAGTGATTTTATGGCTCCAACCAGAGAAGAGAGTGCAAGCTAAGTTCAGAGTAACTTTCTTGCCTTAACAACCAGTGTTAGTGGAGGTTTATTTAAAACATTCACATATTCCCCGATGATTTAGGCGGTCGCTAAGTTCGGTAATAGTAATATATACACCAAGGTGTATAACAAGGTAGAGGATGTAGGAGATATATCGAGGGAGAGAGTGATACACCATCAGAGTGTATCAACGAGTATACCAACGAGAGCATGTGATATATACACGAAGTGTATACCAATCAGATATACATCAGGCTTGTACGTCAGATACAAGCCATTAGCCGTATACATCGGCATAGCGCAGCATATGCAAAGTACAGAGTGCTAAATGCAGGTTGGTATATCAACCTACTGGTTTGATAAGAGAGCAAAGCATCAGTTGGCTGTAAAGTTTTACGTAGCAATCCTCATTAATGAGGATTAGTGCAGTTACCTGAACATCTAACCCCAAGGCATGGATATTCCATGTAAATCACAGGGCCGTATATGAAATCAAATGGCGGGTATTGTTTAATAGGCAACGAGCTAGACAACTTGCGAGTTGTGGTTGAGGCCAAGTATGGTGAAATATCCTCTGAGCAGTTGAAAACATCCGTGGAGGTAATCACGAACTTCTTGAATAAACATCCGCGAGTGTTTGCTGTACGCGTTGATCTGCGTTTCCCTCATATACCAGTTATGGATGATCCGGACATGCCGACAGGCTTTCCACCGGAGGTAGAAGAGGAAATGGTTATTACACGCTTTATTGCTTCACTAAAAAGCCAGATGCATGCGTTACGTCACCGTAAGGGTAAGACTGGTAAACGATTCTTCTTGGGTTATATCTGGGTAAAGGAGCAAGTAACAAGCCAGTACCCTCATTATCACGTGGTGCTACTATTTAACCGAGATGATTACGGTTATCTTGGTGATTACTCTAATTTTGATGCGGATAACATGGCTACGCGTATCCGTAAAGCTTGGTGCAGAGCATTGAGGCTCGCATACCCTGATTATGCATCTTTGGTGCATTTCCCTGCCGACGCAGAGTATCGATTTGATCGCAGAGATGCAGATCTGCACAATGATTCATTTTATAAATTCTTGGTGAGGATTGGGTATTTATTTAAATTGCGCTCAAAAGTACAAGGTGAACGTAATTTCGGGCGTAGTAACCTGATAGGAAATGTTCACAATTAATTCTTTTTCTTTAGGTTAGAGCCAAAGGGCTGTCATTTCAGGACACACCCGCGCAATTGGGCGGTGAGGACTTCCTGCGAGACCTCACCGAATTATGCTCAACCTGCTTTTGTGGATGGCAACCAGGTCAGTGCAGAGCCAGTTTTCGCTGCTGCATCAATATGCTCTGACCACCAGATCATCATTTCCCTACGTCGTTCCAGATAATCCGTGCGGTTATATGCGCTACGCACCTCATCTTTGTCAGAGTGCGCCAAAGCGGCTTCGATAACGTCTCGATCAAATCCTCTCTCGTTAAGGGTAGTGCTGCCCAAGGCTCGCAGGCCGTGAGCGACTAAAGTCCCTTCATACCCCATTCGTTTCAAGGCCGCATTGGCTGTTTGTTCGTTGGTGTGTGTTTTAGGATTACGGATACCAGGGAAGATAAATTCACGATGGCCGCTGATGGGGCGCATGAGCTCCAGGTAGGCAAGTGTCTGTGGCGTCAAGGGCACGTCATGACCCCTGCGCTTCTTCATTCGCTCTGGTGGGATCCGCCAGAGTTTCTTTTCCATATCGATCTCTGCCCACCTTGCTCCGGCCGCCTCGCTGGGGCGAGCCAAGGTGTGCAGGCTCCATTCGATTAGGCAGCGGGTCTGCAAATTGATGCTGGCCTTGGAAAGTCGGTTCATCAGCTCTGGTAACTGGTTTGGGTTAATACTGGGCATGTGCTGTTTGGCTGGCCGTTGAAACACCTTGCTGATCCCCGAGCAAGGGTTGGCATCGATCAGGCCGGAGTTAACGGCAAAGGTCATGATCTCGTTCACCCGCTGGGTGAGGCGACGCACAGTTTCAAGTTTTCCAGCAGCAGCGATTGGCTCGATGATCTTGATAGCTCTCTGCGCCTTTATCTCCATCACGGGCACAGTGCCGATCTCGGGGAACAGATACATTTCGAGCGAACGCCAGAGATCTTCGGCATAGGCTGGGGTGACGGAAGGGCGTTTGACATCAAACCAGCGCTTGGCGACAGCCTCAAAAGTATGCTCGCTCAGCGATAACGCGGCGGATGCCTGCTCGTCACGATGGTGTTGGGGATCGATGTTTTGTTGCAGCAACGTTTTAGCTTCGGAGCGCTTCTCTCTCGCGTCAGCCAACGACATCTCCGGCCATGAGCCAAAGCTGATCATGTTTCGCTGTTTAGTTAGGGGACGGTAGTAACGCAGGCGCCACAACTTGGAGCCATTGGGCTTGATGACGAGCTCCAGACCGGCCCCGTCACAAAGGGTGTATTCCTTCTCTTTGGGCTTGGCTGCTTTGATCTCGGTTGGGGACAAGGGGCGGGTGATACGAGGCATAGGCATACGCTCCGGAAGGCATACAAAATGATATGCCTAACGATATGCCTAAAAGGGCTGGATGGCAACGCACCCCATTGGACAGCATAAGACAACAAAAAACCCGCAAAGCCTTATGCTATGCGGGTTTCTTGGACTTCGTTGGTCACTGTTGGACCGGTATTTGGTGGAGCTGGGGGGATTTGAACCCCCGTCCAAAATTACTACATCCTCGGTACT
>RCUT01000314.1_pt1 | contig 26189 bp, 18 predicted proteins | sample 2166171 | NCBI WGS metagenome assembly RCUT01 (sample SAMN09932757, study PRJNA488358) | compost metagenome | isolation source: compost soil in 4-hydroxybenzoic | place: Germany: Experimental Botanical Garden | reverse complement strand
GCTGGTCTTGCCGGAGCCAGCACCGGCGAGCACCAAAAGAGGGCCGCCGACGTAGCTCACGGCTTCTTGCTGCCGGGGATTGAGTCGGGACATAGGTAAATTCAGGAGTCAGTCACGAAATGGGCCGGCATTTTAACAGGCTCAGCGAATTGTGCTGCTCTGTCCGACTTGTGACGTACCACGCTATCTGTAATTGCCGGTTTTGTTACTTTCACGCAGGATGCGCAACGAATTTGCGGCTAATGTTCGTATTTCCGGATACAAAGGTCTCGTTTTGCTCACCGATGTCATTGTCATTGGTCATCGGAACGGCATAATGCCCGTCGCCTACATCTTTGCAGAGTCTAGGGAGCTAGCTTGTCTACGCCTGTCGAACCCTTGCGTTTGCTGCTACTGGCCGAAGAGCCAGCGTGGGCAGCGTTGTTGCGCGAGTGTCTGGCTCCTATGGGGAGCTCGGCCGTGCTCATCAGCGCGCCGAGTTGGGAGTCGGTCAGCAGCCTGTTCGATGACAACCGCAGCGCGGTGTTATTGACCATCCCGCAACTTCAGCCGGCGCCGGGTCGTTGCAGCCTGCCGACGGTGTTGTTGCTCGACCATGAGCCGCTGATCCCGCCCGACGGCGTGAGTGACTGGCTGGTGCGCGATCATCTCGATCCCGGCATGTTGCGCCGTTGCCTACGCCATGTGCGCGAACGTGGCGTTCTGGAAAACACCCTTCAACGTCTGGCCGAGCAAGATCCGCTGACCGGCATCGCTAACCGCCAGGGCTTCCAGACTCTGCTGACGGCGCGCCTGGCGGAAAACGACGGTCGCGGCCTGGCCCTCGGTCATCTCGACCTCGACAACTTTCGTTATGCCAACGACGCCCTCGGCCATCAGGCCGGTGATCGCCTGATCCTGCAAGTGGTGGCGCGGCTCAAGAGTCAGCTTGAGGCCGGCGATCAACTGGCGCGCCTGGGCAGTGATGAATTCGCTCTGCTGATCGACACCCGTCGTGCTCCCCAGCGTGCCGAGTGGATGGCCGAGCGCATCAGCGAAATACTGGCCGAGCCTTATTGGGTCGATGGCGAAAGCCTGTTGATCGGTTCCAGCCTGGGCATTGCCTACGCCCGGGCCCAGGCCGGTGCGGATCCGCTGATGTGGCATGCACATATCGCCATGCAGCAGGCCAAAAGCACCCAGGGCTGCACCTTTCACATTTTCAACGAGCGCATCAATCGCAATGCCCGCAGCATCGCCGACCTCGAAACCGAGCTGCGTCGGGCACTGCGCCGCGATGAGCTGGAGCTGCATTACCAGCCACGGCTGAACCTCGAAGACGGGCAGATCGTCGGCCTTGAAGCCCTGGTGCGCTGGCGCCATGCCGAGCGCGGTTTGTTGCCTCCGAGCGAGTTCGTGCCACTGGCTGAGCAGAGCGGTCTGATCGTGCCGTTGGGGTACTGGGTAATTTCCCGGGCCTTGCGCGACATGCAGGCGCTGCTCGAGCTGGGATTGCCACCGTTGCACATGGCGATCAACCTGTCATTCCGGCAGTTCCAGGACAGCCAGTTGCTTTCGACTCTCAGTCGTCTGATTGCCGAGCGCGGTGTCGAGGCGCAGTGGCTGGAGTTCGAACTGACCGAAACCGCCGTGATGCGTCGCAGCGATCTGGTGAAGCAGACCATGGACGCCCTCGGGCGCCTCGGTGTGCGCTTCTCCCTCGACGACTTCGGCACCGGGTTCTCGTCGTTCGTGCACCTCAACAGCCTGCCGATCACCTTGCTGAAGATCGACAAGAGCTTTGTCGGCGGCATGGAGCAGCGTGAGGAAAACCGCAAACTGGTCCACGCGATGATCAACCTGGCGCACAACCTCAACCTCGAGGTGGTCGCAGAAGGCGTGGAAACGCCGGAGCAACTGGATCTGCTGCGTGGGTTTGAATGCGATCAGGTGCAGGGGTATTTGATCAGCAGGCCTTTGCCGCTGGCCGAACTGGTGGAGTATCTGACGTTTGGCAGCAATCAGCAGCCGATGCTGGAAATCGTGGGCTGAGGTTGCCACAGAGCCCTGTAGGAGCGAGCTTGCTCGCGATAAACCTGAGAACCCCGCGGGGCACCTGCCAACCAGCGTTATCGTTGACGACCATCGCGAGCGAGCTCGCTCCTACAGGGGGCTCAGTCAGGCTGAGCAATCTCGAAACGCTGCACTGACGTCGTGTCGCGCTTGATCATCCGCTTCATCTTCCACTCAAATCCCAGCGTCAGGCTCACCGCCGCACACGCCAGCCCCAGCGCCAGGCCCCACCAGACGCCCGTTGGCCCCCAGTCCAGGTGGAACGCCATCCACCACGCCGCCGGTGCGCCAATCAGCCAATAGCAACCCAGGCCGACCAGGAAAGTGGTCTTGGCATCCTTGAGTCCGCGGATGCAGCCCATGGCAATGGTTTGCGTGCCGTCGAACAGCTCGAACCATGCCGCCACCGCCAACAGGCTCACGGCAAGGTTGATGACATCGCGAAACGCCGGGTCGTTGTGGTCGAGAAACAAACCGACCAACTGGTTTGGCAATAGCCAGAAGACCATGGCGAAACACAGCATCGCCACCGCCCCGAAGGCAATACCGACCCTCCCGGCCAGCCGCGCATCCAGCAATTGCCCGGCGCCGTAGTGCTGGCCGATGCGCATGGTGATTGCATAAGAAATCCCTGCCGGGACCATGAACGCCACCGAAACGATTTGCAGGGCAATCTGATGAGCCCCCAGCTGTGTGCTGCCCATGGTGCCCATGCACAGCGCGGCGAAGGCAAACAGCCCGACTTCCACCGCGTAGGTACCGCCAATCGGCAGCCCCAGACGCCACAGCTCCTTCAGGTACTGGCGGTTCAGCCGCGACAGGCCCTGGCGCAGCGGATAGGCCTCATAAGCCGGATGCCGACGAATGTGCCACGCCAGCGCAAGTGCCATCAGGTTGGCGACAATCGCCGTGACCAGCCCGATGCCCGTCAGCCCCAGTTTCGGCAGGCCGAACATGCCGGTAATCAGCGCATAGTTGAGCAGGAAGTTGGCGACCGTACCGCCAACACTGATGACCATCACTGGCGTTGCACGGCCAATGGCGCTGGTGAACCCGCGCAGGGCCATGAAGCTCAGGTAGCCGGGCAGGGCGAACGGCAGGAAGATCAAAAACTGCCCGGCTGCGTTGACGTTGCTTTCAGTCTGGCCGAACAGCAGCAGCACCGGTTTGAGGTTCCACAACAGCAAACCGGCGACCAGCGCCATCAGCCACGCCAGCCACAACCCGGCCTGGGTCAGTCGAGTGGCCCCGACAATATCGCCGGCACCCTGACGGATCGCCACCAGGGTGCCGACCGCCGCAATCACGCCGATGCAGAAAATCGACACGAACGAATAGGTCGCCGCGCCGAGCCCGCCACCGGCCAGCGCCTCGGGACTCAGGCGCGCCATCATCAGAGTGTCGGTGAGGACCATCAGCATGTGCGCCAACTGCGAGGCAATCAACGGCCCCGCCAGCCGCAGGATGGCCCAGAGTTCAGTACGTGCTGGATGCTGCATGGTCATCACGCTCGATTATCAAAAGGGAACAGGAAAGCACCGATTCTCGGCGCTCTGCACGGTTTTCACAAAGGGATAAAAAGGATGGATAGCATGATTCAAACTCATGCTGGAGAGTTTCTGCTAGGGTAGGCGAACCCCGCAGTAGGAGCTTTCCCAATGTCCCGTCGTCTTCCTCCCTTGTATGCCCTGCGCGCATTCGAAGCGGCGGCGCGGCACAGTTCGTTTACCCGCGCGGCCGAAGAGCTGTCGATTACCCAAAGTGCGGTCAGCCGGCATATTCGTACGCTCGAAGAGCATTTTGCCTGCCGCTTGTTTCATCGCAGTGGCCGCAACCTGCAACTGACCGAGTCGGCCCGATTGCTGTTGCCGGGCATTCGCGAAGGCTTCACCGCGCTTGAACGCGCCTGCAATACCTTGCGCGCCGAAGACGACATCCTGCGCATGAAAGCCCCGTCGACCCTGACCATGCGTTGGTTGCTGGCGCGCCTCAGTCGCTTCCGTCATCTGCAGCCAGGCAACGAAGTGCAATTGACCAGTGCGTGGATGGACGTCGATTCAGTGGACTTCAACCACGAACCCTTCGACTGCGCCGTCATCCTCAGCAATGGGCATTTTCCACCGGACTGGGAGGCGACTTTCCTGTTCCCCGAAGAGCTGATTCCGGTGGGCGCGCCGAATCTTCTGAAGGATCAACCATGGGACGTCGCGCGCCTGGCCAGTACCGAGCTGCTGCACCCGACACCGGACCGCCGTGACTGGCGCAACTGGCTGGAGCGCATGGGCCTGACCGATCAGGTCTCGCTCAAGGGAGGTCAGGTGTTCGACACGCTGGAACTGGGCATGATTGCAGCCGCCCGTGGCTACGGCGTGTCCATGGGCGATTTGCTGATGGTCGCGGAGGATGTCGCGCAGGGACGTCTGAGTTTGCCGTGGCCGACAGCCGTCGCCAGCGGTGAGAATTATTTCCTGGTCTGGCCGAAAACCCGCCCCGGAGGCGAGCGTTTGCGCCGCCTCAGCGATTTTCTTTTGGGTGAGGTTCGGGCCATGGAGTTACCGGCGGTCGAGCACTTGAGATGAATCATCGCGGGCAAGTCGGAACAGTCCCCAAGCTAATCGCACTTGGCATTGCTGGATACTTCCTTGCTCGCCTGTTTCAACAGGTTACTCAACTCAGCCGCATTGGTGCTGTTGTAAACCCGACCTCCGGTGTTTTCAGCGATACAGCGTGACGGGCCGCCAGCACCGATTTTCACCACGTTGACCCGCAGGCGCGGTTGTTCCCTGGCGATTCGACGGGATACCGCGCAAACGTCCTGCCCGCAACCGTCTTCACCGTCGACGAACATCACGATCACCGCATCGTTATTGCGCCCGTCGACCGTACTCGCCGCGTGGGCCAGGCTGTCGGCCAGCGGTGTGCCGTCGTCGGGAACCAGGCCTCGAATCCCGTTGATCAGCCGCGGGCGGTCGCCGAACTTGAACAAACCCTGGTCCGGTGTTCTTTCGCAGCCGGCGAAGGTGATCAGGCGTGTGTCGATCTTCGGGTCCAGCCCGTTGATCATGCCGGCCAGCGAGTCCTTGGCGACGTCCATGCGGCTGGGTTTGGCGGTAAGCCGCATGGTGCGGTTCGGGTCCAGGAGCTTGTTGATGTCAGGACCGAAGAACCAGTCCTCGTCGGATTTCACTGACTTGATGTTCAAATCCATCGAACCCGAGGTGTCGAGCACCACCACGAACTGCGGGACCTCTGACTTCGGCGCTGTTTTGCGGCATGCGAAGTTGTCCAGCGTCGGGGCGGGTGGCGGGGCAGCCACTACCGGTTTTGGTGGTGGAACCGGTTTGGGTGGCGGGGTCGGCTTGGGTTCCGGTGCCGGTGCCGGCTTTGGTGGCGGGACCGGCTTGGGTTCCGCTACCGGCTCTGGCGTGGGTTCTGGTGCCGGAACAGGTTTCGGTTCCGGTTCCACGACAGGCTCGGGGACAGGTTCAACCGGTTTCTCAACAGGCGTCACTACCGGTGCCACAGGCGCTACAGGCGGAACCACGACAACCGGCTCACGGTGCAGGAACCACCAGAGCCAGAGCGCCAGAAGCAGCAGCAACAACGCGAGCAAGGCCGCAGCGATCCACCAGCCTCGACGCGATGGCGGCACGACCGGAACGAGAGGTACCACCGGCGGCACGATCGGTTTGGGCGGACGCAGGTTCCAGCGCACCACCAAAGGCTCACCGTTGAGGCTGTAGAGTTTGTCCAGCTCAGGCGTACCGAGCAGGCTGCGCAGGTCATCCGCTTCCGTCGTTTGACCGCGTTTTTGCAGTTCATCCGCCAGCTGTCCGAGGGACGTCTGACGCACTTCATAGGTTTCCAGCAAACGTCGTTGCGCGTCCTCGTTGAGATCGGCATAAGGCGTGGGTTGGCCACCCAGTTCGGTCCACCATTCCAGCACGTCGCCGCTGCCCATCCGCGGGATAGCAAACAGACTGGCGACGGTCGGCGGAAAGTGTTTCTGGATGAGGGCGACTTTGGCTTGCAGCGCACTCATCCCCTCCGATGTGGCTTGCGCATCCCTGATGACCCGCTGCATGACGACGATTCCTGAAAAAGTGCAGGCATCCATCGGGACGCTTGCGGGGTGAAAAGTTACTCTTCGTAGCCGAGGCTGAATTGCAGCTGATTGACCTTCTTCTGCAACGTTTTCAGCTCTTGCTGCTTGGCCGCCAGTGTCGCGGGTGTTGATTTGGCCGTTGGCACCGCTTGCGAAGCCTTGAGCTGCTTCTCGAGGTCGGCAATCTGCTTCTGCACCTGGGCCTCATTGCCACGCCGAGCCTTGAGCGAGGTCAGCAGTTGCGCCAGCGACTGATTCAGCGCCGCCTGGGATTTCTGCTGGCTGGCCAGATCGGTCTTGGTGCTGAGCTGCTGGGCCTGAATGTTCTCGTACACCTGACGGAACATTGCGTTTTGCTTTCGGGATTCGCTCAGGGCCTCTTCCTTCTGCTTGACCTGATCGCTGTAACCACCGGAATAGTCGCAGTTCATCTTGGTCAGCATGCTGCTGTCGCGATTGGTTGCATCGCATTCGCCGGGCTGGGTCGCGCAACCGCTCAGGGCCAGGACGGCAGTGATGACCATTAGTTGTCGTAGCGTCATGTGCTTAACCCAGGGTGATTGCGGAGCGTTGGCTGTACAGAGCGTCGACTTCCTTCTGCAGGCTGACGACTTTCTGGTTCATTCTCTGAATGTTCATGTCCACCTGTCGGATCTCGGCGCTGGTGCCTTGCGAACGCTCGGCGTCTGCCACTTTTCTGTACTCGGTGACCTTGGTACGCATGTTGGCAAGGTCTTTGCGCAGGCGTGCGATGTCCGAGTCGATCCCGGCGATTTGCGCCTGAGCCCTGCTCTTGTCGACTTTCTTGTTGGCGATGTCCTTTTTGATCTGGGCAATTTGCGCATTGTCATCATTGATCACTTGCTGAGCGGTCGCAGTCCGGGCGATCACGTTCTGCGTGTCTTGTTCGACGTCGCTGTTCATCTTCGCCAAGCGGGTGGTGGTGTCGGCGTATTCGGCGCGACGTTGATCCAGGTAATAGTTCGCGCCCATGGCCACGCCACACGCGGTAATACCGGCGGCGATGACGCACACGGTTTTGTTGCTGCTGTTGGACAGCGCGCAAGCGAGGATGCCGACACCGGCGCCGACGGCGCAGGCCTGGTAACCGGACTTGCTGAAGAACTCTGCGTCATTGCCCTGGGTCAGGCGCGGGTCGGCACCGTCGCCTTCGCCTTCGCCCAACATGGAGCTGCCGGTGTTGGCGCAACCGCTCATTAGCAGGCTGCCGGCGACTACGAAAGCGATCTGTAGCTTGAAGCGAGTCCAAAGGCTGCGCGACATGGTGAAACTCCTACGTAACGGTGTTGACGCGTTGTTATTGAGTGACGGTTTTGCAGCTGGTCAGCCAGGCTTCAGTGTCGATTTTCTGCTTTTGCAGGAACGCCTTCTGATTGGCCCAGTGGGTGCGCAAGTAAGGTTTGAGGTCTTGCAGCTGTTTGTTGCGGGTGATGATTTCTTCCATCACCGGGACTTGCGATTCAAGCAGTGGCTGGCCGTACAAGGTAGCCGATTCCACCAGGCTGCTGGCGTAGTAGCGGCTGAGTTTGTGCAGGCGATCCTTTTGCTCGTTGAGCTTGCCTTTACGCATGTCGCAACTGGCATCTTTGTCTGCGCTTTCGCAGTTGAGCTTGTAGTTCTTTTGCAGGAAGTCGACGTACTGGCCGTCGTCGAGCATCTTGGTGCACAGGAACGCACCCAGGTTGAGGCTGGCGCGGATCGCCTGGTCGCGGGTTTCTTCCTGCTGCTGGTTGCTGGCGCGCAACTGGTTCTCCAGGGCCTGGAGCTTTTCCTTGAGCGCTTTGTCTTCGACACCCGAGGCGAGGCTGTTCAGCGATTGTACGGTGCCTTTGTCGGCGGATTCGGTTTCCTTGCTGCCGGTGCCGAGTTTCTTCCAGCTGCTTTCGATGCTGGCGACCCGTTCGCGAGAGGTTAGGGTCGGGGAGACCAGCACCAGTCGCAGGCCGGTGGTCTTGTTTTTCACCTGGCCTTCGGCGTTGTAATACGGCTCTTCCTTACGCAATGCCGTACGCAGGTCGGCCTGGGCGGTCAGGTAGTTGCCGCCACGGACGACATAGCCGCCGGCCTGACCGTGCTGGCGGTCGAGTTTGTTCAGGCGAAACGGCTCGAACATCATTTCGTCGACGTTACCGAGCATGTCATGCAGGCCCAGCGGGTTGGGCTTTTGCAGGCCGGTCAATTGCACTTTGCCGTTGGACGATTGCGCCCCGGCGAACCACTCGTAGGCGTTGATGCCTTCTGGCATCGGGTAGTGCGTGTCGCGGAATTCAGCAGCACCGACTTCCAGCCCGCCGCGCGCGGCGAACTCCCACTCGACCTCGGTCGGCAGGCGCAGGAATCCCAGGGCGCCGTCTTCCTTTGGCAGCTTGCCGGCGGCGTTTTTGCGCAGCCACAGGTTGTACTTGTCGGCGGCGTCGATGGCTTGCACCCAGCTCACCGCCGTTTGCGGCAAGCGCATTTTGGTGGCAGCGGTGGGGCAGGTCGCTTCGGTCAGCGCGGCGTATTGCAACTGACTCATCTCGTACTTGGCCATCAGGTAGTAGCGGGACTTGTCGTTCCTGGCCCCGGTAAAACTGCCGGCGATAAAGGTCGGGCGGGTCTGCTCGACATAGCCGTATTCCGCGCCGTCCTGACCGATGTTGATCGGGTAGTCATCCAAGGGACCTGCGACCGGAATGAACACTTTGCGAAACACCATCGAACCTTCGCAGGGCATCGGCAGCACGACGTCGCCAGCCTCGGGCATCGGGTTGTAATACTTCTCTTCCCAGCCCGCCGCCGAGGCGTCGAGCAAGTAGCCGAGGCTCAGGGGTAACAGCAAGCCAAAACGTTTATAGCTCACGCAGACTCTCCGCAGGTTGGATGTTGATGGCTCTCAGCGCGCCGATCATGGCCACCAGGGCAGCGACCAGAAAGGTCAGGAGCAGGGCGGCAACGCCGTGCCAGACCGTGATGTGGCAAACGAAGGTACCGGTGGCCTGGCTGCTGCCGAGCAGGGAGTCGAACAAATGACTGCCCACGGTATAAAACCCCAGCCCGCCCACGTAGCCGGCCAAACTCAGCACCAGCGCTTGCAGGACCACGAAACCGCCGACGGACCTGCGCTTGAAGCCCAGCAGACGCAGGACCGCCAGGCTTTTGCGTTTACGATCGATGTTGGCCAGGAACGCGCCAACCATGGACGCCACGCAGCCGATCAGCGCCGCGATGGCGATCACACCGAAGATCAACCCCAGCACATGGTTGATGGCTTTGACGTTGTCGATGTCGGCCAGTCGGCTCGACGTTTCGATGTGTTGTTCGTTGAGCCAGTGTTCCAGCGGCGCGACCTGGTCGATGTCGCGCGCATACACGCGGGCGCGGGCATACAGCGGTTGTAGATTCCCCTGAGGCTTGCCGGTGGTAACGCCGAACTCACTGACCTGATAACCGTCGCGAAAGCGCTCCAGATCCAGTAACAGCGGCGGGGCGACGAACCCGGCCGCGCGACCGAAGCGGGCACCGTCGAGCACGGCCAGTACCGTCAGCGTCATCTCGCCGCGTTCATTGACACCTTCCAGGCGGCGCAAGGCCCGTAGCTGCACGCTGTCGCCGGCCTTGGCCTGCAAGCGTTGCGCTGCGCTGGCGCTGAGGATCACTTGATTGCCGACGGGGTTGAGTGACGCCAGGTTCAGTTGTGGGTCGCCGGGCTCGGTGGCGATGATTTCCGCACCTTCGACAAAACGTTGCATGCCGATCACTAGATCAGCCTGGGTATTGAGCGAGCGGGTCTGGCCGAGGGCAAAGCCGGTCTCGGGGCGCAGGCGCAAACGCTCGATCCAGGCTGCGTCGTAGTTACCGTTGCTGAGCATCTTCACTTCAAGGTTGCGCGGGTCGCGCAGCAGTTCGTCCTGCAGCTGGCTGACCACCCCGTGTTTGAGCCCGAACAGCAACAACAACGGCGCGATCACCGCCACCAGGGAAGCGGCGATACACAGCGAGACCTTGCGGTCGTGCCAGAGGTCTTGCAGTGCCAGTGAGCCCAGCAGGCGCAAGCGATCAGTCCATCGGTTCAAACAGAGTCTCTCCCAGATGGTTGATAGCACCGAGTCGCGGCAACCCGAAATCCTTCAGCAGGGCCCAGTCATGGGATACAACGAGCGCACTCAGGCCCATGCTCGACACCAGGCTCAGGAGTAACTCAAACAATCGCCGGGCACTGTGAGGGTCGAGCGCGGCGGTCGGCTCGTCGGCCAACAGCAGCAGCGGTTCATGGGCAATTGCCCGAACGCAGGCGACGCGCTGGCGCTCGCCAATCGACAAGGCCTGGGGTTGTTTGTCCAACAAGCCTTGCAGGCGCAATACGTCAACGGCGTGGTCGATGTGATCGCTCTTCGCCTGCATCCCGAGCAAACGGCGCGGCAGGCTGATGTTGTCTCTCACGCTCAGGAACGGCAGCAAGCCGCCGCTCTGCAAAATGAATCCCAAGTGCCGTGAACGCACCGCTGCCAGAGCAGGCTGGTCGTCAGTGGCCAGCAGTTGGGCGATATCCTGGGCGTGCGTCGGACCCAGCCGAAAGCGTTCGAGCTCCACCGGCGCGAGCAACAGGCCGATGGCTTCGAGCAACGTGCTTTTGCCGCTGCCGCTCTCACCTGTGACGGCGAGGATTTCTCCGGCGCCGATCCGCAGGTGCGGCAGTCGCACGTGATGAGCCTGTGCGCCTTCTCCACGGCGCACCAGCATGTTCTTGATTTCGAGCATCGGCGTCTCGTCAGGGCATCATTTCCAGCGGGACGGGGTAGACGTTGTCCCGCGCATCGCTGTCTTTGGCTAAGGCTACCCAACGGTCGACATCGGCGTTGTAACGCTGGTAATGCCGCAGTTTGGTGTTCAGCGTGCGGATGAATTTTTCTTGTGCCAGACCATCCCAGCTCTTCCAGGTCTCTTCATCCAGGTTCAGCACTTCACTCTGATAAGGCAGGTCTTCAAGGTATTCACCGAGCACGCCCATGTCCGCCAGTTTGGCATTGCTGTTCTGTTTGAGCTGATTGGGATCGGCGCCCATGGTCGCCGCCACCGAGCGCAGGCGATTGAACATGTCCGTTGGCGAAATCAGGCCCTCGTTGGCGGCATCGAGAATCTGCTTCATCACGTCGCTCAAGTCGCTGAGCTGTGACTTGGTCAGCAGCACCCGCACGTCGGTGGTCGGAATGTTCTGCTTGATCAGGTCGCGGTCGGTGATCCATGCCTTGAACACTGGCGGGGCCTTGCTGTTGGTCCTCTCGCCGAGATAGGCGAGTTGCATGGCGTGGCCGATCAGCGCCGCGTCTTCGAGCATTTTTTTCTCGGCCGGGTCCTGCTTGGCGTTCGCCGCGCTGCCGATGGCGTCTTCGCCCATGTAGGCGGCTTTGACTTGTGTAGTGATCGCTGCGGCCAGTGTGTCGACCTTGCGCCCGAATTCTTGCACATCGCCTGCGTTTACCGGGTAGTACAGCGAAGTGTTGGTACCCGGGTAGGTCGACAGATTCCGGTATTGCGCCTCGGCCTTGGCATGGTCCTTGGCACCGGCCGGGGTTTTCAGGTGCAGCGTGTAAATCGCCACACCCGGGTTGGCGGCTTCGATACGTACCTGTGCAGCGCTCAAGCCGGTCTTCGACAGCTTGTCGTCGCCTTCGATGGCGCCCGCATCGGTGATCAGCACCACGTAGCGTGCGCCGAACTGGCTCCAGTCGACCTTGTCGATGCTCTCCATGACCCCGGCAAACGAGTCTTCATCGAAGCTGCTGCTCGACACGTTAGCCTGTTTGAGGTCTTTGATCCTGGCGAAAAAGTCGGCGCTGTCTTTCACCTTGGTAGGGTCGGCGTACATCTTGGTGGTGTATTCCAGCCCCGGTACTGCCTGGGTGTTGGAGCGGAAAGCCACCAGGCCGAACTTGACCTGCTTGCCGAGGTTCTGCGCTTCGATCTTCTGGTAAACCTTGCGGATCGCCTCGCGGGTGCGGTCGATATAGGGGTCCATCGAGATCGTCGAGTCGATGACAAATACCACGGCCGCGCTGAATTCCTTCAGCTGGTTGGCCTTTTTCTCTTCGGCTTCCTTGCTGCCGGCAGGGCTGTTTGCAGCCCCGCCCTTGGCGTTCTTGTCATCCGGCTTGCTGACGGAGGCCACATTGAGCAGGCGCGTGCGGAAACCGCTTTCGGTCATGACTTCTTCGCCACTGAGCACCGGCAGCAGGTAGAACTGCTTTTGCAGGTCGACGAAGTATTCAGGTTCTTCAGCCAGTACGCCCGGTGCTTGCAGGCCCTTTTTCAGCGTGGCCCGCAGCGGCGCGACTTTGCTGACCGGGTCCGGTGCATCGAGGATGCCTTCGACGGTGGCGCGGTCCTTGAAGAACAGCAGCCGGTCGCGGTTGGCCGGGTTAGTGAAGGCCAGCGTCAGCTGCATCTTCCAGTCGGTGGTGCAGCTGGCAGGCAGCCAGCCAATGGTTTTGCCATAACTGTCGGGACCGACTTTCAGCCATTCGGCATTGTTCGCTTGCGCACGTTCGTACACATAGAAGCGGCTGAAGACCGGTTGTGCTTCACCTTCGGCACCGCCCGCCGTCGAGCTGATTTTGCAGCCCGGTGTGGTCAGCACGCGTTGGAACAGGGTCTTTTTACCGGCCTGGATCAGCGGTTTGTCATCGGCCTGGGACAGCGGGCTGATGCACAGCGCGAGCAAGGCGGCACCGCTCAGCAGGAGTCGACTCATGGGTGAACGCATCACTTCTGCAACTCCTCGAAACGCTGCTTGGCTTCGGCATTGTTCGGGTCCTGGGTGAGGATGGTTTCATACCAGTAGGCGGCGGTGGCGTTGTCCGCAGCCGGGAAGCACTCGCTGGCCTTCAGGTATTTAGGGTCGTATTCACGGGCATAGGCGTTGGCGATCAGCACGTCACCAGCCTGGGCACGGTTGGCGTACAGGCGCTGGGCGACGCCGCAGTGTTTACTGGCCTTGGCCTGGTCGATGATCTCCAACAACCTGGCACTGTCGGGTGCCGCCTTGATGCAGGTCTGGACGAAGGTCAACTCGGGCAGGCTGTTCATACTGTCGAGGGTGCAGGCTTGAGCATTGGCGCCGGCAGGTGCGCTGGCAGTGGCTGCAACCGCAGGCGCTGGGGTGCGTTTGTAGAACCAGAATCCGGCGCCCGCCGCCAGCAACAACACCACAATCAACAGGCCGATCAGACCTTTGTTGCTTTTCTTCACCGGTGCGGGAGGCGGCGTATAGGCGCGCTCGGTGAGTACCGATTCCAACTCCACTTCTGGCTCGGCGGTGGACAGGGTCAGTTCAGGCAAATCCGGGATCTCCGGGATCTCCGGTGCCGGTGCGCTCGGCGCCGTCAGTTCGGCACCGCCGTAAGTCGAGCGTGTCTGGCCGCCGGCCGTGGACGGCAGCAAGCCGACGCCTGGCCGAACCACGCCTTTGTCGGCGTGGCCTTGGCTCTGTTCACGCAGTTCGATCTGGAATTGCGAGTTGGCGCCGCCTTCCAGCAGTGGGTCAACCACGTCCGGTCCGACCTGGGTTTCCAAAGCTTCGCCGTTGGCCGCGAGGTTGAAACGCGAGACCTTGAACCAGAATGGATTGTTGCTCCAGGCCTTGTGGTCCTGAAGGTAAAAACCGTCCTGGTTGCGCTGAATGGAAAACTCCAGCTGTTCCTCGTCACCCTGCCATTTCTTCACAGTGAGGCGGGCCTGGCCAGGCACATTGGGCTCTAACGCGAGCAGGTCGACACGAATTGGCATTGCTTATCTCGCTGCGAAGGCTGTGAGCACTTGGCCCAGCCGTTCGTTCTGTTCAGGGGTGATTTCACGTCCAGCACCATGGCCAGCATTGTCCTGCGTGATGTAGGCCAGGCCCGAAAGCCAGTCGCCTAGATACCGTTGCGCCTGATTCGCCGGTTGCGCCGGCAGTACAGGCACTTGTCCAGGGCCAATGTCGGTGTAGAACGAAAACAAGGGCTCCTTGGCACCGGCGCGGCTGTTCGGACGCTCGCTCACCGGTTTCTGGAGGTAGCCGAACCAGGACACGAAATCGCGCAGCACGCGCTGCACTTCCAGCACCTGGCGCTCAACCAGTTGATCGCGCCGCGCGCCACTTTGTGCGCGCTTGAGGACGGCGCGGCTCAGTTGCCCCGGCAAATCCTGGCGATAGCCGGCGGTGATCAGTTCATCGACCACCGCTTCCAGCAAGGCCTTTTCCAGCCCCAGCAGGTTGAGCAGGCTTTGCCGGGTGGTCAGTTCACGCAAGTGCGCGATCCAGGCCTTGAACGCTGCTTTGGCGAAACGGTGCTCGTTGCTTTGCGGTTCGGGCGCCGGGGTGCCGGTTTTGCTGCTGACTGGCGCGTCGTGGCCCGGGTCGTCACTGAAATCGAAATTGAAACCGGTGTCATTGCCGTAGAGGCTCTGGCTCGGTGTCGGGGTGACCGGCTCGTCGTTCACGGCCGGCTCGTCATCGGTTTCGTACACGCCGCTGAGGTACAGGTCGCGCACCTCTTCGCTCGGTATGTCGAGTTGATCGATCAATTCACCAAGTACCGCCGGGCGACGGCCCAAGCCCGTCAGAATCATTTGCGCTTTGGCTTTCTTGGCGGCTGCGGCGCCGTCGTCGTCAGCGTGGTACCAGGTGCTCAGACCGTGAGTGGTCAGGCCTTCGAGGCATTCGCTCAATTGCTCGCGGATACGCTGCAATTTAAATTCGATATTGGCCACGCCTTTGAAACTGCCGCTGAAGTGGCTGATGCCACCGTCATCGTTGCGCAGCATTTCTGTCCAGGCGTTGACCGGATTCTTGATGTGTTTGCACACCAGAGCGTTGCTGGCGAAGCTGGTGCCCAGCGCGCTGACACGTTCCTGATAAATGGCATTGAGGCCGGTTTCCGCACCGGTTGCGTCTTGCCCGATGAACGCCGCATCCATACGCGGCTTGCGCACCAGGTAGGTGTTCTGGAACGGTGTACCGGCCCAGTCGTTCATCCAGCTCAGGCTACCGAAACGCTCCAGCATGGTCAGCTTGACCATGCCGTTCCAGCTCTCGTCGTACTGATCGGGTGTCAGACTCAGGGAGTTGGTAATGCGCAGGTCGAGCATGGTCAGCGCCCAGATCAGGCCGGTATCGCGCTTGCTGCGAGCAGCCGAGTCGGCGCCCTGGGTTTTTTCGATCCAGCGGGTCAGCACCGGACCCACGTCGTTGACGTCGCTCTGCTTGGTCGAACTGGTGCAGACCACCAGTGCGTTCATTTCCTGGTTGTCGGTGTAGCGTTCGAACAGGTAGGCGACCTTGCCGCGCAGGATCAGCTGGGAAACGGAGTTGTCCTTGGTACTGGATTGCGGGTCGTTGGAATCGGCGATCTCGTGCAGTTTCTGGCGCCCGCGATAACCGGGGAAATCCAGCAGGTCGACCTGATTGACGATGTCATCCACCGGCGCTTCGATCAGGCGGAAGGTCATTTCGGCGGTCAGTGCCGCCAGTTGCGCGACCGCAATCGCCTGACTGTTTTGCAGGCGATCGCCAACCAGCGGTCGAACATCGATCGGTAAGTCCAGCGGGCTGCCGAAGCGTTCGAGGATGTCGACGTTCATGATGCTGTCGCGCTGGCTGTAGGTGTCGTTGTCGAAACTCACCAAGGCCTTCAACGGTGCGAACACGGTCTCGGGCAGCCCCAGCTTGTGCAGCGCGCCGGCCAGTTTCTGGTACACGCGTGTCAACTCGCTTTGTTCACCCCAGAGGATCGAAAACAGCTCGGCCCGTTCCTGGAAATTCAGGCGTGGCGCCAGCTGCAACGCTTTGGGCCAGAACAGGTGCTCAAGCTTCTTCACCGAGTTGCGAAAATTGTCGCGCAGGTAATCCCACAGCGACACCAGATCGTCGGCGTTGACGCCCGTTTGCAGCGGCCCGGTTTCGCGACCTTCGAACGGTTTGAGCACGCGCTGGATGCGCTCCTCGTCGATCTCGTAGGAAATCCGCTCAAGGTCGAAATCCTTGAACCAGGCGTTGGCGAGAATCTTCGCCAGCTCGATTTCCTTGAACAACGTAAGTTCTACCGGGAAGTCCTTGTCCTGACTTTCCGTCGCCCGACGGCTGAAGCGCGTTACCAGGCCGGTGGCTTCCTTGCCACCACCCACCGGGTTGATGTGCTTGATGAAGTCCAGGCGATGATCGCCGAACTCGGTTTCCAGCTTACCGTTCTGACCGGCGGCGAGGGCCGAAATCAGGTAGGACTTGCCGGCCTGGGACAAGCCGAAAAAGCCAATGGTCATCGGCGTGCAGGCCACGCGACCGAGGCTTTGAGCCAGGTTGCGGGCGCGGTGCAGGCGGATGTTCAGGTTGTCGGCTTCGCTGTCCAGGCGCGGCGCATTGCCGCGCGTCTGGTCAATCCAGTCCAGCGCCTGACCGGCGCCTTCATAAACAGCGGCCCAACTGGCAGAGAGCTGAGTTTGATCGGGGGTCAGGTCTTTCATTTGCGTTTCACACTTCCACTGTCGAGCCAGTACTTGGTCTCGCTCAGGCCGGCGTCGAGCATGGTGTTGAGTTCCAGCTCGAGGTCGCTGCGCGGGTTGAAGTTGACGTTGTTACTGTTGGATTCGATGTCGCGAACCGAGAGGCGGTCGCTGACCAGATCCTGCTTGCGCGTGTACTTGTCCGCCGGTTTGACCTCGAACCGCACCTTGAGCAGCGGGGCGCTGCCGTTTTCACCGGTTGCCCGGGAAAACTTCTCCCGACCCGCCTTGGTGAACCGCAAGGTATACAACGGCGAAGCGGCCCAGCGGTCAGCGGCCAACTGGCGGAAACCGAGGCGCAGGTCGCCGCGCATTTCCAGCTGCGGTGTGTCGGCGGCGTCGCCAACGCCAATTTCCGGTAGCTTGATTTTGTAGTCTTCGGACTGGATGTCGCGGTACAGCACGTCGGCATCCTTGATCACGTTGTTCAGATCGATGACGCCGATGTGCTTGACCGTTGAATACGGCTTGAGCGCCGATGCCCGGAAGTAGAAGTTCGGCACGCTGTGGTTGGCGCACAACAGGCAGAGCATGGCGCCGACCGAGGCGGTGCTTTTCGGGTCGTCGATCCGGCCGTTCTTGTGAAACGGATACCAGCCGCCGGTGCGGTAGTTTTGCAGCGCCAGAATACGCCCCGGTGGCAGCGGCAACAGCTTGCGAATGAACGCCTGGATGCCGGGCAGGCGCGAAGGGCGGCCGGTCAGCAGCAAGACATCACAGGGGTAATGCGCGACCACTTCACACAGCGCACCAAGGATCTTGGTGATGTTGATCTGGTCGTTGAGAAACGCGGCATGGAGCTTTTGCAGGTCGAAGCTGATCGGCGCGTCATACAGGTCGAAACCGCTCTGAGCGCCGACATCGCGACGCACGGCGACATTGACGTAGTCGAGCACGGTCTGGCTGATGGCATTGTCACCGAGCAATTGGCGGTAGCTTTGCGGGATGACTTCTTGCGGGACCTGCGGATCGTAATGCTCATACGCCTTGAGCAGCGCCAGGCCCAGCGGGGCGAACACCTGGAGGTTCAATTGTTGACGCAAGATCATGTCCTGGGCGCTGACCGATTCATCGCCACACAGCCGTGACATCAGTGAGTTCGGGGCCTTTACGCCGGCGTTCTGCAAGGCTTTTTCGAAACTCGGCAGGATGAAGTCCTGGATCACGTCCAGCAGGATGTCGTCGCCGGCCACTTTGAAGCCATCGCGAAAACGCTGTTCCGGCACGATGTGCACGTTGCTGCCGCTGCCGGTATTGCCCGCACGGTCGAGGCGATAGTCGGTGATCACCAGGTCGGTGGTGCCACCGCCGATGTCGATGGTCGCGAGGGTGATGCGTTGGCGGTCGACCTTGTCCGGCCGGGCGATGGTGTCAAAAAACTCTTCCGGGTGACCGGCGAAGTTCTCGTTGACCTCAGTGTACAGGTACACCAACTGGCCGCAGGACGCTTCGTCCCATTCCACGCGGATACTCGGGATCGGCGTGCGCGGGCTGACGGCCTGATCCTGATGTGGATCTTCCTCGCCGGCATGCCAGCCGAGGCTTTTCCACACCAGGCCGATGGCTTGCAGCATGCGTTCGTTGAGGATGCTGCGCTCGGCCTGTGGCATGCCCGGTGGCACAGTCAGGGTAATGCTGTTGAGCTGGCGCGGCACGCGGGTGTGACCCTGGCGCGAACGCTGGGCCGGGCTGTTGATTTGCGACAGCGCCTGGGCCAGTACTTCGGCGAGCATGAAGGTCATTAGCGAGCTGCGTGAGTAACGCGGCATGAACACCGGCAGACGATCGTCTTCTTCGAGGCTGTAAAGCGCCTCGCCGGTTTCGTTGATCAGGTGCGAGAACGGCGCGGCGGTGGCGTACGGCTCATTGTCGGTCTTTATATACGAGCAGTTGAAACGCCAGCCGTGGCCATAGGCGTTTTCGTCCCACAGATAGCGTTTCGGGCTGGACAGGCCAGTGGAGCCTTCGGTGCCGCGACGACGACTGGCCAGACGACTGGCCTCATTGCCGACACGGGCAATCGTCGCCCATTGGAACGCGTCGTGGCGACCGCTCTTGACCGAGCAGTGGTCCTTGCCGAAGTACGCCTGGGAGAACTCCACGCGGCTTTCAAACGGCAGGTTATAGGTGTGTTCCGGGGTGATCAGGTCACGCAGTTCCAGCACATAATTCTGCTTCAGGCCGGAGCCGGCCTGACCGTGGTTTTCGATCAGGATGCCGCAGGTGCGCGAGTTGCCGACGTCCAGCACCAGGTCCACCGGTATGGGTTTGACCAGGCCATTGCTGTCGTTGGCGACCACTTTCAGCTCGGGGATTTCAACTTTCGCCCGGGCCTTCGACTCCTGGGCGGCTGACGGTTTGCTCAACAGGCTGAGCAAGTTGAGGTAGTGCGCCAGGTGATGGTTGGCGCGAATATCGATGTCCAGCTCTGCGCGCGAACGGTGGGCATTGCCCTCATTGAACACTTCCAGCAACCACTCGTTGACCCACGGCTGCGCCAGGAACCAGCGGGTTTCGCTAGCCTTGGTCGCCAGTTTGAAAGACACGCCGGAGCTGATGTCTTCATCGTTCGGCGCCAGATAGGCAGTGCCGTCACGTTTGGGCATCACACGGCTGTCGAACGCCATCGTCAGGCGGTGGGTATTACCGTCGATGTCAGGAGTTGCCAATTTCACCAAACGCATGCGCGACCAGTTGGTCGGACCTTCGTCGAAGCGATGCGGCGGCATGAAGCGGAAAAACGGGATCGGCAGCCAGATACCGTCGAGCAAATCGAGGCTGCTTTTCATGTCGACGCTGAACGCAGGTTTGGCTTTTTCGACCTTTTCCGGTTCGGGTTCGTAGAAAAAGAAGTCTTTCTCTTCGTTGTACGCCAGGCGGCAGATCAGCCCGCTGATCATCGGTGCGAACTCGCCCGCCGGTTCCTTGCGGGGATCCAGGCGCAGGGCGAAATCCATGAACTGGATGCCGGTGTCGCTGACCAGTGTGACGGTGTCTTCGAATTGAGTGACTTCAGGCAACATGTCGGGTTATTCCGTTTTTATTCGGCCACTTGCCGCATGGACATGGGGAATTGTTCTTTTCCGTAACCACCGGTGCAGTCTGCGATCGTGGTCGCCCCTGGGCGGCAGCTGACCTTGGGCATGTCGTAAGTGCTGCCATCGCCGCAAACGGCCTGGCCCTGGCTGTCGATGGCCAGGCTGCCACCCTTCATAGTAGCGCTCACCGGCCCGCTGCATTTCGAGCCGTCGGCCTGATGTACGGTGACTTGGCCCTTACCGTCCTTGAGTTGGTACTCCAGACGTAGCGGTTTGCCGGTTCGGCGATCCTGAATCCCGGCGCCTGCGCTGTACTGTCCATCGAGAAACTTGGCGGCACCGTCGGCGGCGTCTGGCGGGATGCTCAGGGGCGGGCCGGGTTTGGCAGCGGCGGGTTTTTCTGCCTCGGGCGATGTGACATCCGGCGGCGCGGTTTTGTTTTCTGGTGGCTCAGTTTTGTTTTCGGGTGGCGCAGTTTTGTTTTCAGCTGCCGGGTCTATGGCCGGGTCTTTGGTCAAGTCGGCGGGTGCCATGTCAGCCTCGTTACCCTCGACGGCCGGCGTTTCCACACCATGCGTTCCAGTCACGGCGGTGCCGGTTCCAGTGGTCGAGCCTATAACGGTGCCTGTCACCGGAACGTTGTTGAGTGTCGTGACATTTCCGGTCAGTGGCGGCTCTTCCAGTTGTTTTTCTACTGGCACAACGCCGTCAGGCAGCAAATCTACCGCCACCAACGGAATCGGTACGCACCCTCGCAGGCCGAGCAACAGCCACAAAAGCAGCAGCAGGAGCGGCAGCAGCAACAGCCACCACCAACGACGCCACCACGGACGAGCAACCACCGGCACAACGGGCGGAACAACAGGCGCTTCGACCTCGGGTGGCAGCGTGAACGCGGGTGGTACCTGATAGAGGCAGTGCAGGGGATCGCCATTGCCGGTGCCGGCATGCTCGAAACCCCAGAAAGTCAGCACCGGTTTGCCTTGCACCAGGTAGACGAAGTTTTCGTCCGGGAAATGAATCACGCGCTTGAGTAGCTTACCGAACACGGCTTTGTCGCCTTGCGGCTGTTCGGCGGAGTCCGTACCCAGGAAACGCTGGCTCAATTCTTCGAGCGCGGTCTTCAGCGCTTCAAGCTGGCGGCGGGCAGGGGCACGTTCTTCTTCGGTCGCGCTGCTCCACGGAATCACATCGCCGTCGAGAGCGCTGTACCAATCGATCTGGTTCCCGAGTTCATCGCTTTGAGGGATGGCCAGATGATCGACCAACTCGGGGTTCTTGCGGCGAATGGCTTCGCGCAATTGCAGGGCTGCTCGGTAGACCGGTTGACCTGTTTCGCCGAGGGCAGTGAATGACCCGCTCTTACCGCTGCGTAATAGTGCCCCGCGCATTCAAACTCCATACGATCCGTTGCGCAAAAATGACAGACAAATGTGTCTGTACTTGCTCCTGCATTTAGCGGGCGACATTAGTGTCATAATGATATCGCCGTCAATCTGCCGGAGGTTTAAACCTTATGAGACTAACGTAAGCGTGCGGAGGTTGCATAAGGTCAAATTTAATTAGCTTGGGAAGGCTCGGGCGTAAGCTTTTTTATGCTTGCTGAATCGTTTCATCAGCGCTATAAAAAATGCACAACTCCAAGAAAGGCTTTCCCCATGTCCCCGCTCAAACTCCTCGTTGTCCTTGGCGCGCTGTCCGCCTCCCACGCCATGGCCTGGGATTACGTCCTGCTCGACAGCGACAAGGCCGCGCAAAACTGGCAGATCACCAGCCAGCAACTCGGTGTGAAAACCGACCAACCCTTCTCCGTGACACTTCGTACCTTGCACGGCGGTCGGCAAGAGGGCGTCAGCATCGTCGACATCGATAACGGCACGATGAAACTCTCGGTGGTGCCGACTCGCGGCATGAACGTCTTGCAGGCCTCGGTCGGCAATGTGCGCATGGGCTGGGATTCGCCGGTCAAGGAAGTGGTCAACCCGTCCTTCATCGAACTCAATGGTCGCGGTGGCTTGGGCTGGCTGGAAGGTTTCAATGAGCTGGTCACCCGCTGCGGCTACGAATGGGTCGGCCATCCCGGCATGGACAACGGTGAACTGCTGACCCTGCACGGCCGCGCCGCCAACATTCCGGCCAACAAAGTCACCCTGCACATCGATGAAAAACCGCCATACGCCATCAGCCTGCGTGGCGAGCTGAAAGAGCAGGCGTTCAAGAAAGTCGACTTCTCCGTGGCGACCGAATTGGTCACCGAACCCGGCAGCGTAACGTTCGCCCTCAACGACACCCTGACCAACAACGGTGACTATCCGAAGGAATACCAGGCGCTGTATCACAGCAACTTCAGCACGCCGTTCCTGGAACAGGGCGCCCGCTTCGCCGCGCCGGTGAAACAGGTCTCACCGTTCAACGACAAAGCCAAAGGCGATCTGCCGGACTGGCAAACCTACCGTGCACCGACCAAGGACTACGACGAGACGGTTTACAACGTGGTGCCGTATGCCGATGCCAAGGGCGATACGTTGACCGTGTTACATAACAAGGCCGGCAGCCTGGGCGTTTCGGTCGGCTTCAATACTCAAACACTGCCCGTGTTCTCCCTGTGGAAAAACACCGATACCCAGGGGCAGGGCTATGTCACGGGGCTGGAACCGGGGACGAGTTTTTCCTACAACCGCCGGTATCAGCGCCCATTGAACCTGGTGCCGACGATTGGGCCGAAGGAACACAAGCAGTTCCGCATCAGCTACAGCTTGTTGGCGGATAAGGCGGCTGTGGATAAGGCCTTGAAACAGGTGAGCGAGATTCAGGGTGGGCGGGAGACTGAGGTGCGGCAGACGCCGTTGGTTGACCTCAACAAGGGGTGATGCTGACTAGAGTGTTGTCGGCCGATATTGCAGCGCCTCGGCCAAGTGTTCACGGGTGATGCCATCGACTTGCTCAAGGTCCGCCAAGGTGCGAGCAACCTTGAGCAGTCGATGGGCCGCTCGCAGCGACAAGGTCAGCCGTTCACACGCCGTTTCCAGCCAGGTTTCGTCAACTGTGGATAACTTGCAGTGTCTGCGCAGGCCCGGCAAATCGAGGAATGCATTGGCACAGCCTTGGCGCTTTTGTTGCCGTTCTCTTGCATCGGCAACCAACTCGGCGGCGGTGGCAGTATCGTCGCCGGGTTTCAACGCAGGATTTAACGCCGTGGCTTCGCGAGCAACCGTAAGGTGCAGATCGATACGATCCAGCAGCGGCCCCGACAATTTGTTGCGATAGCGCTGAACCATGTCCGGCGTACAGGAGCAACGGCCGCTCGGCTCGCCAAGATATCCACAGGGGCAGGGATTCATCGCTGCGACCAGTTGAAAGCGCGCCGGGAAGCGTACGCGGTCCTTGGCACGGGAGATCACGATGTGGCCGGATTCCAGTGGCTCCCGGAGCACCTCCAAAACCTTGCGATCAAACTCCGGTAGTTCGTCCAGAAACAGGACGCCGTGGTGGGCGAGGGTGATTTCACCGGGCTGCGGTTTCGAGCCGCCCCCCACCAGCGCGGGGCCGGACGCCGAGTGATGCGGTTGGCGAAACGGCCGCTGCGGCCAATGGCTCAACGGCGAGCAACTGACGACCGACTGAATCGCCGCCACTTCCAGCGCTTCATTTTCGGCCAGCGGCGGCAGCAATCCCGGCAAGCGGCTCGCCAACAGGGTTTTCCCCGTTCCCGGCGGCCCGCTGAACAACAGGTTGTGAGCACCAGCGGCAGCGATCAGCAGCGCACGCTTGGCCGCGAGTTGCCCCTGCACTTCATTCAAGTCGGGGTAGGGTTTGCTGGCGTAGAGCAGGCCATTGGAGACATAAGGCTCAATCGGTGTATGCCCATTGAAATGCGCAACGGCCTCAAGCAGATGATCCACCGCAATTACTTTCAGTCCCGAGGCCAGGCACGCCTCTTCAGCGTTAGCTCGCGGCACCATCAACCAGCGCCCGGCCTTGCGCGCTGCCAGCGCCGCTGGCAAGACCCCACGAACCGCCCGCACGGCACCTGATAACGCCAACTCCCCAAGGCATTCCGCATCATCGAGCGTCAACGTAGGCACCTGCACACTGGCCGAGAGAATTCCCAGGGCAATCGCCAGATCGAACCGCCCGCCATCCTTGGGTAAATCCGCCGGCGCCAGATTCAACGTGATACGCCGCGCCGGAAACTGCAGCCCCGAATTGATGATCGCGCTACGCACCCGGTCCTTGCTTTCCTTAACCGCCGCCTCGGGCAGACCGACCATCGTCAGCGACGGCAAACCATTGGCCAGGTGGACTTCAACGGTGACAGCGGGCGCATCCACGCCAATCTGGGCGCGGCTGTGGACGATGGAGAGGGACATGGTCGTTCCTTGAGATGACGGGAGCCGCTTCCTGCGGGTTTTTGAAGGGTAGTCGTGGAGTCCGGTCGGATAGGAGGGAAACTTTCGCAGAATGTTGCTGAAGCCACGCACTGTAACATCAGCCAAACGCTGAGTTCGGCTGCGCAGCTGTCGTAAAACCTGCTGGCAAAGTCAGCCTGACACACCCCTGCGCATTTATTTCGCGTGTAAATCAAGCAACTTATGTTGAGGCAGCTTGTTTGGAAGAGGTTGTGTCGTCAAACAAGCTATTATCGCCGTCCAGGATTTTGCTGGCGAAGATCTCGGCAATCATCTTCTTTTTACCTTCTGCGACATTCGTAAAGTAGTTGAAGTCTAAATCTATCCAGTGCTTAAGTTTGGCTTCATAGTTGTTTGGATACTGTGCTTGCAGCACCGGGGGCAAGCCCTTGTAATGGTCAAGGACACTTTGGGAGAAGTTTGTGAGTTTTCCAGTGCTGTTATATTCAAACTCTGCTTCGGCCACCACTTTCTGTCGCCATGCAAATTCTTGTTTGGCTGACTCTTCCAGTGCTGCCCGCCTTTCATTCACGGTAAAGGTGCCGCTATCATCGTAAGTAATTAAAGCCAGCTGATCCATGGGCATCCCCGAAAACGGATTTTTGCCGAGTCCGTTTGTATACTGTGTCGCACTTTTGGCGCGCGCTAGTAATGTGGCACTATCTGTGTCGGGAACTTCAGAGTCGTATTTTGATTTGTTGGTAGTATAATTAGTGCCCTCCAATTCGTTGAATGTGTTATTAGCCATCGAACTCAGTTCCGTTCTAGTTAGGCGTGCATCCCGGGCCTGTGCGCGTACTGAGGCTTCGCTCAATTGGCTCGCTAGCGTGGAAACGGTACTGCTATCTCGTGCGTTGCCAAATGGGACTTGGGGTGTGCTTTGGTTGACGCCTGGGTTTTTGCCGGGAGTCGCTGTCAATTTTTTTGTTTCAGCCAGCGCTTGGCCGCTGTTAGCTGCAAAATTGTTTAGTGAGTTAACCATTTTTTGCCACTCCCTGTTCGATGACATAAAATATAATATGTTGCCTAATAAATGTTGATGTTTTGGCAAGATCTTATAAGCCGATTAAGGCGCTACATGCTTTATTTCATGGTGATTACTATTGACCAGGCATAGGTGGACGGATTTGCTTTAGTTACCTTGATAGTGCAGGCGGCCCCACCACTAGGCGTGGCCGTATTATTCCATTTTGGAATTTTACTCGCACCAAAGCCAGGAGTAGTCACAAATGTAGCTAAATAAATACATTTCTTGTTGCCAATTTGATATCGCAAATTAGCATGATTGTAATCAGGTGATATCTGGCTTTGTATGACGTACGTATCTGAGCCATTTGCAATCACGGACGCTTGTGGAGTAGGTGATGCGTTTGCTTTCGTTATAGCTTCGTTGTTTGTTATGGGGGTATACGTAGCAGTCTGTGTTCCAAGGTTCTTGAATGTGACTGTAACAGACGGCCCAGCGACCGCTGAACTTATGTGAAATGCAGTCAATGCGAAAGCGGCAATTAAAGACTTGGATGTTTTCATGGGTGTTGCTCCTTGTGGTGTTGCTAACAGTATTCCATTTAAAAAGTTGTGCTCATCACAAACTATTATCTAAGCCATGTAACATGGGCTTAAACTTTTTCGAGCGAATTGGCGAACCGAAGCCTGCGGAAATACTGGCAGGCCCGAAGGTCTTCCATGCACGGCCGTAATTCGAGAAAGGAATAAATCTCTGGTTCGAACGTGGTCACGGTGCGTCGGGTGCTGTTCGAGTCGCTAAACCCATTGCTGGCTAATCAGTTGGGAGTGAGCTTAGGAACCGGAGCTTTGCTGCGCAATCGGAAGGGGAGTGAGATCTTTGTAGGAAGTTGCCGGGATTCTTGCGGGCTTGAAGAGCGCAGGTTGCGGCAATTCCTACAGGTGAGTCTGAAGGTCGTGGCGACCATTTCGCGAGCAGGCTCGCTCCCACAGTGGATTGGGTTCCACAGTGAGCATTTGCGGTGTTATTCGGCTGGTGGGTTCAGTTTCGCTTCCAGCTCGGCGACTTTCGCTTCGAGG
>RCUT01000313.1_pt1 | contig 26232 bp, 21 predicted proteins | sample 2166171 | NCBI WGS metagenome assembly RCUT01 (sample SAMN09932757, study PRJNA488358) | compost metagenome | isolation source: compost soil in 4-hydroxybenzoic | place: Germany: Experimental Botanical Garden | reverse complement strand
ACAACACCCCGACGCCGGTCCAGGCCCAGGCCATTCCTGCCGTGCTGGCCGGGCGTGACCTGATGGCCGCGGCCCAGACCGGTACCGGCAAGACCGCAGGCTTTGCCCTGCCGCTGTTGCAACGCCTGACCCTGGAAGGGGCCAAGGTTGCCAGTAACTCGGTACGTGCTCTGGTCCTGGTACCGACCCGCGAGTTGGCCGAACAGGTCCACAGCAACATCCGCGAGTACGCCGAACACCTGCCCCTGAGTACCTACGCAGTGTACGGCGGGGTGAGTATCAACCCGCAGATGATGAAGCTGCGCAAGGGCATCGATCTGTTGGTGGCGACACCCGGGCGCCTGCTCGATCTGTTCCGCCAGAATGCGGTGAAGTTCAATCAATTGCAGGCTTTGGTACTCGACGAAGCCGACCGCATGCTCGACCTGGGGTTTGCCGAAGAACTGCGCGCCGTGTATGCCGCCTTGCCGGCCCGTCGGCAAACGTTGCTGTTCTCGGCGACCTTCTCTGACGAGATCCGCCAGCTCGCCGGGCAGACCCTGAATGATCCCCTGAGCATCGAAGTCAGCCCGCGTAACGTCACCGCCAGCACGGTCAAGCAATGGATCGTCCCGGTGGACAAGAAGCGCAAGCCGGAGCTGTTCAGCCATCTGTTGCGCAAGCAGCGCTGGAAGCAGGTGCTGGTGTTTGCCAAGACCCGTAATGGGGTCGATCAGCTGGTTGAGCGCTTGCGTGGCCTGGGCGTGAACGCCGACGGCATCCATGGCGACAAACCCCAGGCGACGCGTCAGCGTGCCCTGGACAGTTTCAAGGCGCGGGAAATCCAGATCCTCGTGGCCACCGACGTGGCAGCGCGCGGCTTGGACATTGACGACCTGCCATTGGTGGTCAATTTTGACCTGCCGATCGTCGCCGAAGACTACATCCACCGTATCGGTCGTACCGGCCGTAAGGGCAATACCGGTGAGGCGATTTCGCTGGTGTGCGCTGATGAAGTGCAGCTGCTGTCGGCGATCGAGACCCTGACCCGCAAAACCTTGCCGCGCCACGAAGAGCCGGACTTCATTCCTGATCACAAGGTGCCGATGACCGATGCCAATGGCCAGGTGCTGAAGAAGCCCAAGAAACCGAAGAAGCCCAAGGAAAGCAGCAGCAAACGTAGCCTGGGGCGCTGGATGGACAGCGGTGAGGCACCGGCGGCAGCGCCTGCGGCCAAGCCGGTGCGCAAGGTGCCGACGTTCAATACCGGGCCGCGCAAGCGTAAGCCTTGAGCGCCTAGGGCCGCCTTGCGGCCCATCGCCGGCAAGACCGGCTCCCACCGGTAATACTGGGAGCTGGCTTTCCTTAGCGTTTCAGCCAGTCCAGAATCCCAAGACCCGCCTTACGTCCACTGGCAAAACACGCTGTCAGCAGGTAGCCACCTGTCGGCGCCTCCCAGTCGAGCATTTCCCCAGCGCAAAACACGCTCGGCAGTTGCTTGAGCATCAAGCCCTCGTTCAGTGCTTCGAACGCTACGCCGCCCGCGCTGCTGATCGCTTCATCCAGCGGGCGAGGGCGCACCAGCACAATAGGCAGGGCTTTGATCAATTGGGCCAGTAATTGCGGATCAGCAAAGCACTGTGCGTCGGTCAGCTCACGCAGCAATGCCGCCTTGACGCCATCCAGACCCAACTGACTGTGCAAGTGCTTGGCCATTGAGCGCGAGCCGCGTGGTTTTGCCAGGGCCGCTTGAATGTTATCCACAGTGCGATTGGGCAATAGGTCGAGCAGCACAGTGGCACTGCCTGCCCGGTTGATCGCCTCACGAATCTGCGCCGACCAGGCATACACCAGGCTACCCTCCAGCCCTTGAGCTGTGACAATGCACTCACCCAGGCGCGGCGTTTGACCGGCAAGGCTCAGAGCGATGTTCTTCAGCGGCGCACCCGCGAATTTGGCCTTAAGCAGATCGCTCCAGGCCTGCACCTCGAAGCCACTGTTAGCGGCCTGCAATGGTGCGACCTGCACGCCTTTATCCACAAACCAAGATACCCAGGCCGCATCGGAACCCAAGCGTGCCCAGCTGCCGCCGCCCAACGCCAGCAGGGTCGCGTCAGGTTTGAGTGCCAGTTCGCCTTGTGGATAAGCCAACCGCAGGCTGCCATCGCTATTCCAGCCGAGCCAGCGATGACGGGTGTGGATAACTACCCCGTTGTCGCGCAGGCGCTTGAGCCAGGCACGCAGCAGCGGGGCGGCTTTCATATCGCGGGGGAAAACCCGGCCAGAGCTGCCGACAAACGTCTCGATGCCCAGGTCGTGAATCCACTGGCGCAGTGCATCAGCGTTAAAGCCTTCGAGCAACCCGGCAATTTCGCCAGAGCGTTCGGCGTAACGGGAGACGAAGGCCGGGTAAGGTTCGGAATGGGTGATGTTCATGCCACCGACGCCAGCCAGAAGGAATTTTCGTCCAACTGAAGGCATTGCGTCGTACAGGTCCACTGCGACCCCGGCCTGGCCGAGCACTTCGGCGGCCATCAGCCCGGCCGGCCCGCCTCCGATAATGGCAACGTGTGGGCGGTTGGCGGAACGGGTGTCGGTCATGGTCGGCTGCAAGCTGGGAAAAAGAGCCGGCATTCTACCCTAGCAGGGCAGGTGGAAACACTGAGCAAAAAACGTACAGTCGTCTCAAAGCCAAGCGGGCAAAGGGCTTCAGTGGCTTTCGCTCAGGTTATCCACAGGCAGCTCCACAGTCATTGTGAGTAACCCAAGACTCGGCTGGCGCTGTGATGGAGAATGCCATGACGGCGTGCCAGGGCTTGGCGGTCCTTGCTGTAGCCGCCGCCAATTACCCCGACCACCGGAATATCGCGGCCCAGGCACTGGCGCAGCACCTGCTCGTCACGGGCGGCGACGCCTTCATCGGTCAGCTGTAAATAGCCGAGGGCATCGTCCTTGTGCACATCGACTCCAGCGTCATAGAGCACCAGGTCCGGACGGTACAACGGCAACAGGTAGTTGAGCGCGTCCTCGACCACTTTCAGGTAGGCCTGGTCACCCATGCCCCGTGGCAACGGAATATCCCAGTCGCTCTGGGCCTTGCGTGCCGGGAAGTTTTGCTCGCAGTGCAAGGACACCGTGATGGCGTCCGGGGTGTCGTGGAGAATCCGCGCGGTACCATCGCCCTGGTGAACATCGCAGTCGAAGATCAGCACCTTGTGCACGCGACCGGCTTCCAGCAGGTAATGGCTGATGACGGCCAGGTCGTTGAAGATACAAAAGCCGGCTGGGTGGTCATAGTGCGCATGATGAGTGCCACCGGCCAGGTGACAGGCGATGCCATGTTCCAGGGCCTGTTCCGCCGCCAGCAAGGAGCCGCCCACTGCGCGCACCGTACGTCGGGCCAGTGCTTCGCTCCAGGGTAGACCGAGGCGTCGCTGGTCTTCGTGTGACAACTCGCCATTCATATAGCGCTCGATGTAATCGCGGTCATGGGCCAGGGCGAGGATGTCGTTGGGGCAGATCTGCGGACGTAGCAGCGCCTGCTCACTGGTCAAGCCGCTGTCGACCAGGTGATCGCGCAGCAGACGGAACTTGTCCATCGGAAAGCGGTGATCAGCGGGAAATTCCGGACTGTAGTCGTCGTGGTAGATCAGCGGCAGCGGCATGACAGATTCTTGAGCGGGACAGAGGCTGATCTTGCCAGTTGCTGGCGCCGTTGCGCTACTTTATGAGTTGTTTGATGGTGTCGACTCGCTGGCACAACTGCTCAGCTGTTTGTGCTATCCAGTAGCCTTTGCCATTGGTCGGCGTTCATTTTGCCGAGAATTCTCGGTTTCCCATCGGCAGCGACCGAGACGAACAAAGCGCTGGCATAGTCGCTGGAGCGCTGACCACCAGGGACATTCAGCTGACGCTCCAGGTGGTCAATGCAACCACTATGGGTGACCAGCACCAGATTGTGATCGGTAGCTTTATGCGCCAGGGCCGATTCGGCGAAGCCCTCGTCGCATTGCTGTACCCACTCTTCACTTTTAATGGCTTTGCCAAAGATATAGTGCGCCGTTTGGCGGGTCCTTACTTGTGGGCTGCTTAGCACATCTGCATCGCCCAGCCCTAGATGTTGCAGACCGTCTCCGACGTCTGTAGCAACCTGACTGCCTGCCACCGTGATGCCGCTCGGGTCGCTGAGGCAGGTACTGCTTGAACGGTCACAGCGCTCGGCATGACGGATCAGCACGATCACCTTGCCCTTGGACCATTCACGGTACACGCCGCTGCTGTACATTCGATTGTCTCTGCTCAAGTCCACGATATGTGTTCTCGTTGACGCCCAGGCGCTGAGGGTGGCGAGTGCAAGCATCACACTCAGCCCGATGCACAGCGTTTTGAGTGTGGATAAACGTCGTCGTTTGGAGGGGGACAGAACGAGGTTCTCAGCGGTGTTTGGCAACAACAATACTCCGTGCGGGTAATTGGATCGGGTAGCAACCAGGACGATGGGTGCGGTGAGAATGGCGGCACTTTAGAAAGTGGCCTGTGCAGAGCAGGTGAAGCGAATGTGAAAAAAGTCTTTATCTGTTTGAATCGCGATTTTTCTGCAGGTGCCTACGCTATAAACTGCAGGGGATGTGTCGAGGAGCAGGCAATGACCCCCATACTTGAACTGGAAAGCGCCCGCCTGGTGCTGCGCCAATGGCAGGACGACGATCTCGGCGAATTCGCCGCCATGTGCACCGATCCACACGTCATGCGCTATTTTCCTGCCCCCCTGACTCGCCTGGAAAGCGCTGCCCTGATCGGCCGTATCCGTGGTCATTTCAATGAATATGGTTTTGGACTGTGGGCGTTAGAGCGCAAAGACAGCGGCGCCTTCATTGGCATGACGGGTCTGCTCAACGTTAATTTCGACGCCGATTTCACCCCCGCAGTAGAAATTGGCTGGCGTCTGGCCCGTCGCCACTGGGGCTTGGGTTTTGCCAGCGAAGCAGCCTGGACCAGCTTGCGCTGCGCCTTCGCCCAGTTGGGCCTGGAGCAGGTAGTGTCCTTCACCACCGAGAGCAACTTGCCATCACAGAAAGTCATGCAAGCCATTGGCATGCAGCAAGACCTGAAGGGCAGCTTCTTGCACCCGAAACTGCCCGAGTTTCATCCCTTGCGGCCGCATGTGCTGTACCGCATCAACCGAGCCCAGTGGCAACAGACCCTGCGCGGCTGAATTGCACGACATACGGGTGAGCTATGACAAACCCTGTATCATTTGTCGCAGTTGCGCATTGCTTTGGAGAATCTTGAATGAGCCACGTGTTGGACGATCTGGTTGACCTGCTGAGTCTGGAAGCCATCGAGGAAAATCTGTTCCGCGGACGCAGTCAGGACCTGGGTTTTCGTCAGTTGTATGGCGGCCAGGTACTGGGTCAGTCGTTGTCGGCGGCCAGCCAGACGGTTGAAGAAGCGCGTCATGTGCATTCCTTGCACGGTTACTTCCTGCGCCCAGGTGATGCGGCGATGCCGGTGGTCTACTCGGTTGACCGGGTTCGCGACGGTGGCAGTTTCAGCACCCGGCGGGTGACGGCGATTCAGAAGGGCCAGCCGATCTTTACCTGCAGCGCTTCGTTTCAATACGACGAAGAGGGTTTTGAACACCAGACGCAGATGCCGGCGGTGGTTGGCCCGCAGAACCTGCCTTCGGAAGTGGAGCTGTTCCAGCGCATCGCTGACCGCCTGCCGGAAACGATCCGCGACAAGATGCTCTGCGCCAAGCCGATCGAGATCCGCCCGGTCACTGAAGAAGATCCGTTTGACCCCAAGCCGGGTGATCCGGTGAAGTACATCTGGTTCCGCGCCGATGGCACCTTGCCGGACGTGCCGGCGCTACACAAGTACATGCTCGCCTACGCCTCGGACTTCGGCCTGTTGACTACCTCGCTGTTGCCCCATGGCAAATCGGTGTGGCAGAAGGACATGCAGATCGCCAGCCTTGACCATGCGCTGTGGTTTCACGGCAATCTGCGTGCTGACGAGTGGCTGCTGTATGCCATGGACAGTCCGTGGGCTGGCAATGCGCGTGGATTCTCCCGCGGCAACATCTACAACCAGGCCGGGCAGTTGGTGGCTTCGTCTTGCCAGGAAGGGTTGATTCGCCATCGCAAGGATTGGGCATGAGCCTCAAGGATATTCGTCATTGGGTGTTCGACATGGATGGCACCTTGACTGTCGCCGTGCATGATTTCGCGGCGATTCGTGAGGCCCTGGAAATTCCACCGGCGGACGACATCCTTACCCACCTGGCCGCGTTGCCCGCTGCTGAAGCGGCGGCCAAGCACGCCTGGTTGCTGGAGCACGAACGTGATCTGGCGATCGGCTCGCAGGCGGCGGTCGGTGCAGTGGAGTTGGTGCGCGAGCTGGCTGGGCGTGGCTGCCAGTTAGGCATCCTTACCCGTAATGCGCTGGAGTTGGCGCATGTGACGCTGGAAGCCATTGGCCTGGCTGAATGCTTCGCCGAGCCGTACGTACTGGGACGTGATGAGGCACCACCAAAGCCGCATCCTGGCGGCCTACTGAAACTGGCCAACGCCTGGCAGGTGCAGCCGAGCGAGATGGTCATGGTTGGTGACTATCGTTTTGATCTCGATTGCGGTCGTGCGGCGGGGGCCAGGACTGTCCTGGTCAACCTGCCGGACAACCCCTGGCCGGAGTTGACCGACTGGCATGCGGCGGATTGCCGGGCATTGCAGGTATTGCTTAACCAGTGAGTTGGTAATCGCGGGACAAGCCCGCGATCACTTCTCAGAAATCCCAGCGCGTGGTCAACATCATATTGCGCGGCTCGCCGTAGTAGGTGGTGTCGAAGTTACCCAGCCCGGACAGGTAGCGTTTGTCGAACACGTTGTTGGCGTTGACGGTAAAGCTCAGGTGTTCGTTGTACTGGTAGCGGCTCATCAGGTCGACCAGGGTGTAGCCGCCTTGTTTGATAAAGGTGTAGTCGTTGACTGATCGGTTGTAGATCTTGCCGTAGAACGCGCTCTGCCAATTCACCCCGCCACCGACGGTGACCTTGTCCATTACCCCTGGCAGGCGATAAGTGGTGAACACACGTACCAGATGTTCAGGCTTGCTGGTGCTCATCGGGAACCCGTACATGCGCTGTTCGTCGGCATCGCGGGTGCGGGCGTAGGTGTAGCCGGCCGACAGGTTCCAGCCTTCCTGCAACTCACCGCTCAGTTCCAGCTCCACACCCTCAGTGGTTGCCCCACTGGTGGCCTTGAAAATGCCTTCGTTGGTCGCCGGGTTGGTACCGATCTGCTCCGCTACATTGTCTTGTTCGGTGCGGAACAGTGCCAGGCTGGCATTGAGCTTACCCTCCAAGTAGGCGGCTTTCAGACCAGTTTCGTAGCTGTCGCCTTCGACCGGGTCAAGCGTGCTGCCATTACTGTCCTTATTGCTCTGCGGTTGATAGATCGAGGTGTAGCTGGCGTATACCGAGTAGGTATCGTTGAGGTCGTACACGACACCGGCGTAGGGCGTGACCACACCATGTTGCTTGTAACTGGCCTGGCTGTCCGGGAACAGTGGGTTCAGGCCGTCATAGTCATAATTGTCGTCGTACTTGAAGGTGCTGACGCGGGTGCCGAGGATCACCGAAAGGTCATCGGTTGGACGCAGGCGGGTGGCAATATAGGCGCCAGTCTGGCTTTTCTTTTGCTCATACTTGCCGTTCTTCGGGAAGTCGGGGACGCCGATGTGGCCCTTCCAGTCAAAGATACTGCCCGGCACCATGGCGAATTCGCTGGTGTCCCAGGTGGCGCCGGTTTGGCGTGAATACGAGGCGTTATAGCCGACTACCAGATCATGCTCGCGGCCAAACAGGCTGAACGGGCCAGAGAGGTTCAGGTCGGCAGTGTTCTGAACCCGATGGCCTTCCCAGCGACCCCAGAAGAAATACATGCCGTTGCCGTCACGGTCAGGGGCACCGCCACTGGCCGATGCCAGGCGAGTGTCGTGGTCGCTCTGCAATTGGTTGACGCTGAGCTTGAGCGACCAGTCATTGGCCAGGGCCTGCTCCAGGGAGGCGAAGTAGGTGCGGTTCTGAAAGTCGCGTCGACTCCAGTCGGCCCCGGGGTTGAACGAGCGGGAGAAGTCGGTACGACCGCCATCGGTGTAGTACACCGGGTTACCGGTCCAGGAGGTGCCGCGCGGAGTGGTGTCCTGTTGATCGATGCCGACCGTCAGCAAGGTGTCAGGGGTGATGTCGGCTTCGAGAATACCGTAGTACACCTCTTTCTTTTGCTCGTAGTGGTCCTGGTAGCCCTGCTTGTCCTGCTGCGCACCAACGAATCGCCCACGCAGGGTGCCGGTGCTGTTCAATGGCCCGGAAACATCACCTTGGCCACGGTAGTCATCCCAACTGCCGGCACTGCCGGTGAGCGAGGCCTGGAACTGCGCGGTAGGTTTCTTGCGGATCAGGTTCACCGTCGCCGAAGGGTCGCCGGAGCCGGTCATCAGACCGGTTGCGCCTTTGAGTACTTCAACCCGGTCATAGATCGACATGTCGACGTGGGCGGTGCCTTCGTCATACACACCGTCATAGATGGTGTTGACGCCATCGTATTGATAGTTGGTGATTACCAGGCCGCGGCTGGTGAACTCGGTGCGGTCGCTGTCATAAGTTTGCGAAGAAATACCCGGGGTGTTGCGCAACACATCGGAGATGCTCTGGGCGCCTTGGTCGTCCATCAACTGTCGGGTAATGACGGTGACCGATTGCGGTGTTTCACGGATCGACAAGGGCAGTTTGGTGGCGGTGCGGGTCACGGCGGTGGTGTAGGAGCCGGTGTTTTCCGTGGTTTCGCCGAGAAATTGCCCATTAATGCTAGTGGCGCCCAGTTCCACCGTGCCGTCGCTGCTGATCGGCACCAGCACATAGCCGCCATTGCTCTGGCGTTGGGCCTGCAAACCACTGCCCTGGAGCAGGCGCGCCAATCCTTCTTCCACCGAGTAATTGCCTTGCAGCCCAGCCGACTGGCGGCCCTGGGTTTGACGTGCATCAAACGACAGGGTGATGTTGGCACGGGTGGCGAACAGGCTCAGGTTGGTCCCCAATGCCCCCGGCGCAATCTGGAAGTCTTTACTGACGCTCTGCGCCTGGGCGTGCGTCGGCAGCAGCGCCAGCATCGGTAGCGGTGCCAGGGTCAGGCCGAACAGCGCCAGGTGAACGGCGCGAACCAGAGGGCGGGGCGCCCGAGGGCAAATGCGGGTCATGCAGGTTTTCCTTCGATTGGCTGGGCAGAGTGGCAGCTAGAATTTGCTGCTTTAACTGCGTAGCCGAATGAGAATGAAAATCGGCAACCCTTGAGAATGAATTTTTCAGGCCGCTTCGATGCTCACCCAATAGCGGGTCAGGTAGCGGACTTTGACGGGCAGGGACGCGCTGAGGTTTTCCAGGATGGTGTCGGTATCATCGATGCGAAAGGCACCGGACAGGCGCAAGTCGGCGATGCCTTCGGCGCAGCGCAGCACGCCTGGACGATAGCGGCGCAGCTCGCTGACAAAATCGGCCAGCCGCCACTCGATCACCGTCAACATGCCCTGGGTCCAGGCGCCCGTACCTGGTGCTGCGGCATGAGCGTTGCCGATCTGCTGTCTGTCGAAACTGCCCGACTGCCCAGCTTCCAGGCGCAGCATCAACAGCGGCTTATCCACAGGGCGAATTTCCACGGCGTGCTGCAGCACGCTGACCCGGCTCAGGCCGTCTTCACTGCGCACGCTAAAGCGGGTGCCCAGTGCGCGAACCATGCCTTCGGCTGTACGCACCCTAAATGGCCGACCGGCGGCATCGCTGGCGGTCTGCACCATGATTTCGCCGCGGTGCAACTGCAATTGGCGTTGCAGGCCGTCAAAATGGATATCCACCGCGCTGTCGGAGTTGAGTTCCAACTGACTGCCATCGCTAAGCCTGAGCTGGCGCCGTTGACCTTTACCGGTGCGAAGTTGGGCCATCAGTGCTTGCGCCGGGTTGCTTTCGTGCACGACCCAGCCGCTGGCGCCGACGGCCAACAGCATGGCCAGCGTCTTGAGCACGGCGCGTCGACGGGCGCGTACACCGGCCAGGGTCGGCAGGGCGACATCGGCGGGCAGGCTGCCCAACTGGCGCTGCAGTTTCTCTACCCGTGCCCAGGCTTGGGCGTGGGCCTGGCTTTTACCCAGCCAATCCTGCCAGGCGCGCAGTTGGGCGTCGCTGGGCTGGGCGGCATTGAGGCGGACGTACCAGGTCGCGGCAGCTTCCAGGGTGTGGTAATCCAGGGGCTGGGCCATTTAGTCGTCCGTCAGCAACAGGCAGTGGGTCATGGCGCGGATCAGGTGCTTCTTCACCGTGGTGACCGAAATTTCAAGACGCTCAGCGGTTGCCACATAACTCAAGCCTTCGAGTTGCACCGCCAGGAAAATCTGCCGAGTACGCTCACCCAAGCCATCGAGCAGGGTGTCCACGGCCACCAGGGTTTCGAGGATCAGCAAACGGCTTTCCGGTGAGTCGGCATAGTGCTCCGGGCGGTTTGCCAGCTCGGCAAGGTAAGCCTGCTCCAGCGCCTTGCGTCGGAACTTGTCGACCATCAACGCATGGGCGATGGCGCCCAAGTAGCTGCGAGGTTCGCGAATGGCGTGCACATTGCGCGCGCTCAGCACCCGGATAAAGGTGTCCTGGGCAAGATCAGCGGCATCGCTGGCGTTGCCCAGGCGGGCGCGCAGCCAGTTCTTCAACCAACCGTTATGTTCGCTATAAAGCGTATGCAGGGCAGCGTGATCGGGAGCAGACATGAACGGCTTGACCAATGCAGTAACTGATAATTAGTCGCATTATTGTAGTTTGTCAGGATATTTCGCAAGAGCTGGCGCTTGACCGGTGGCAACGCGAGGCGAAGACTGATCAGCTATTTGTCGGATCAGTTCAGGAGATGCTTATGTCCAGCAAGGCCATTTACGTTCAAGCGGGCGGCGGTTACGACAAGGTGCAGGTCGGTACTTGCGAAGCGTCGGCGCCGAAATCGGGGGAAATCACCGTTCGTCTGCACGCCAACTCGCTCAACTATCACGATTTTGCCGTGGTCAGCGGAATCTGGGGGCCGAACGAGCCGCGTATCCCGATGGCTGATGGTGCCGGGGTGGTCACGGCGGTGGGTGCCGGTGTCACTGAGTTTGCCGTGGGTGATGCCGTCGTCAGCACGTTTTTTCCTGACTGGCAGGATGGTCAGGCACAGGTGGAAGGTTTTGCCACGGTCCCCGGTGATGGCATCGACGGCTACGCCCGCGAGCAAGTCACCGCCCGCGCCACGTCCTTTACCCACGCCCCAAAGGGATATAGCCATGCCGAGGCGGCGACCCTGACCACTGCCGGCGTTACTGCCTGGCGGGCACTGATGGCTGACGATTCACTCAAGCCTGGCGATACCGTATTGGTTCAAGGCACAGGCGGTGTATCGATCTTCGCCCTGCAATTTGCCAAGTTGGCCGGTGCCACGGTAATTGCTACTTCGTCCAGCGATGAGAAGCTCGAGCGTCTAAAAGCCATGGGTGCTGATCACTTGATCAACTACCGCAAGACGCCAGCCTGGGGTGAGACAGTACGCCAGCTTACTGGCAACCGCGGCGTTGATCACGTGATTGAAGTGGGCGGCCCAGCCACTCTGGAGCAATCAATGATCGCTGCGCGTATCGGTGGCCATATTTCGCTCATCGGTATTCTGACCGGCGTCGCCGGCCAGCTCCCGCTGATACAGGCGTTGGTGCGCCAGATCCGTCTGCAAGGTGTGCTGGTCGGCAGCCGGACGCATCAGCAGGCGATGGTTCGGGCAATTGATGCCAATGGTCTGCGCCCGGTTATCGATAAATCCTTCGCGCTGGAACAAATCACCGATGCGTTCCGCTATCAGGAAAGCAATCAGCATTTTGGCAAAATCTGCCTGGAATTCTGATCGACCTCTCCCTTGTGGCAGCCCGACCTTGGTCGGGCTTGACCGCCACCGGCTCACGTAAAAAACGCTAACTCACTGCTTTTCAATCATTTTTCGGAAAACCGAGATCACACTCTTTCGCCTCGTTTGGGTGTTATTTCGAACACCTTGTGTGATATTTTGCCCGCCGCTCGAGAAATCCATGGCACAGCGCCCAATGGGCCTGTGACGCATCGCTTCAGGTGCATCCGGTAATAAATATAAATACGTAGTGAGTGTGATCATGAGTGCAACCCCCAACACCGCCGTGGGCGGTGCTGACGCGTCCGTTACCGAATCGTCGGGCCTGGAGGTCAAACGCCTGACCTTCGTTGAGGCTGTGGCGATGATCGTCGGCACCAACATTGGTGCTGGCGTACTGTCGATGGCCTATGCCAGCCGTTTGGCCGGTTACATGCCTCTGCTGCTATGGCTGGCGGTGGCGGGCGTCTTCACCACCATTTCCATGCTTTATGTGTCGGAAACCACCTTGCGTACCCGTAGCCACCATCAATTGAGTGGCCTGGCGCAACGCTATGTCGGTTCCTTCGGTGCCTGGGCGATCTTCCTGTCGGTGGCGGTCAACAGCATCGGCGCCCTGACGGCCTACATGAGCGGCAGTGGCAAGATCCTCAGCGAGTTCTTCGGCATCAGCCCGGCCTTGGGCAGCTTGCTGTTCTTCCTGCCGGCGGCATTTGTCTTGTACCTGGGCCTGAAGGCCATCGGCAAGGGTGAGAAGTTCATCAGCATCGGCATGGTCTCGATGACCCTGGTGTTGGTTGCAGCGACCCTGATCAACGAAAAAACTGACTTCGGCAACCTGTTCGACGGCAGCTGGATCTACATGATTCCGGTGTTCAACATTGCCGTGTTCTGCTTCTCGGCGCAGTACGTGGTGCCGGAAATGGCCCGTGGTTTCAGCCATGCGCCCAAGCGCCTGCCTGTCGCAGTGATCACCGGGATGGTCATCACCTTCATCCTGCTGGCTATCGTGCCGATGTCGGTGATTGCCCTCAACGGCCTGGAAAACCAGACTGAAGTGGCCACGCTGGCGTGGGGCCAGGCCTTGGGCCAATGGGCGTTCTACACCGCCAACACCTTTGCCCTGTGCGCGATGATGACCTCGTACTGGGGGCTGGGCGGTAGCTTCCTGACCAACATTTTCGACAAGTTCAAAAGCCTTGGCTCGGAAAGCAACCCGAAGAACCGTCTGCTGGTACTGGGCATCGTCTGCGTACCGCCATTCATCCTGGCGTATAGCGGCATGGTTGGCTTCGTCAACGCGCTGTACTTTGCCGGTGTGTTCAGCGGTGTGATCCTGTCGATCATGCCGATCCTGATGCTGCGCTCGGCGCGCAAGAACGGTGACATCGTGCCGGCTTGGCAGTGTGGCTGGATTGCCCACCCACTGATTCAGGTGATGGTGGTGATTCTTTACCTGTGCAGCATGGCTTATGCGATTGCCAGTGCATTGGGTTGGTTGCCTGGCGGCTGGTAAGGCGCCCTTGGTGTTGTTATGAAGAGGCCGGTGCAATGCATGCACCGGCCTTTTTGTTGCACGTTAGAAATGCCATTCCACATGCAGGGTCGGCGCCTTGGTATGGGTGCCAGGTTTGCCGTGGGAACCGTATTTGTGGCGCCAGTATTCATACCCTGGCCCGATCAGCAGTTTGTTCTTGCGGTTGAAGGTCATTTGTCCGACATCGACCATCAATGCGGTGCGGATCTGGGTTTCCTCCGATGTATCGGCGTTGAAATAGTCTTTGCCCTTGTCGGTCTTGTACAGGCCAAAGCCCTGGAATTTCAGCGGCATGCCGCCTAGCTGGAATGGAATCCCCCAGACCACGTGCAACAGGTAGTGCGGATCGAAATCGATATTCTCGGTGGCGCAACTCGAAACACCGCAGTGGTTCCATTCATAGGCATACAACAGACTGACATCGAGGTAGCCAGGCACGTCGAATTTAAGCGTCGGGCCCACCTCCAGCATGCGCTTGCGGTTGGCGAACTCGGTGTTCTTGTAGTTGAGCTCGATGCCTGTGGTCACCGCCACTTCCTTGACCGGACCAAAGGCCAGGGAGCGGTCAAATACCTTGCCCAGAAACAGCTGGTGACGGTACACCAGGTAGCCCTCGGTGGCGCCGGAGTGGCTGTCCTTCTTCGGGTCGTTGTGATCGGAGCGCAACACGTCGAGGTTGAAGAAATGCTGCCCCAGCGAATAACCACTGGCATGCCCCAACTGCAGGATGTTCTTTTTGACCTTGTCGGGAATACCCGGTTCGGTGAAGTCAGTGCCGTAGCGATAGCCGATGAAAGTGTCGCTCCAGGTCACAGCTTGCACGCTGGTGGTGAGGGGGAGGGCCAGGCTGGCCAGTAATACCTTGAAAGAGCGCTTTTGTAATTGTTGTACGTTCATAGGTAGAAATTCCGAAGGTTCAACGGCCTGGCAGTGACCTGCCAGGCCCGAAGGCGACGTTTGTGCGGGTTACTGCATGGTCGGCATAACAAAATCGGCGCCGTCGCGAAGACCGCTCTGCCAGCGCGAGGTGATGGTTTTCAAGCGGGTATAGAAACGCACGCCCTCTGGGCCGTGCATGTGGTGGTCACCGAACAGCGACTGCTTCCAGCCGCCGAAACTGTGAAACGCCATTGGGACGGGAATAGGCACGTTGATGCCGACCATGCCGACCTGGATCTCATGGGCAAAACTGCGTGCCGAATCACCATCACGGGTGAAAATCGCCGTGCCGTTGCCGTAGGGGTGGGCATTGATCAGCGCCACGGCGGTCTTGTAGTCAGGCACGCGGACGATGCCTAGCACCGGGCCGAAGATTTCTTCCTGATAGATGCGCATGTTGGCGCCGACCCGGTCGAACAGGCTGCCGCCGAGGAAGAAGCCGTCTTCGTAGCCTGGTCGGTGGTCCTGCAGTTCTCGGCCATCGACCAGCAATTGGGCGCCTTGCTCCACGCCCGAGGCGATGTAGCTGCTGACCCGGTCGCGGTGCTCGGCGCTTATCAGCGGGCCCATTTCGCTCTGCGGGTCATGCCCCGGGCCGACCTTCAAGGCGCGTACACGTGGCGCCAGGCGTTCAACCAAACCATCGGCAACCGCATCGCCCACGGCCACTGCAATCGAGATGGCCATGCAGCGCTCACCAGCCGCACCGTAAGCCGCACCCATCAGCGCATCGGCGGTTTTGTCGAGGTCGGCGTCGGGCATTACCAGCATGTGGTTCTTGGCGCCGCCTAGCGCCTGCACACGTTTGCCGTTGGCCGCTCCAGTGGCATAGATGTAGCGGGCGATAGGTGTCGAACCGACAAAGCTGATGGCTTGGATATCCGGGTGTACCAGCAGGGCATCCACGGCCACTTTGTCACCGTGGACAATGTTGAACACCCCCGGTGGCAACCCGGCCTCCTGCAATAGATCAGCAAGAAACAATGCGGCCGACGGATCACGCTCTGACGGTTTGAGGATGAAAGTGTTGCCGCAGGCCAACGCCACCGGAAACATCCACAGGGCAACCATGGCCGGGAAGTTGAACGGGGTTATGCCGGCCACCACACCCAAGGGCTGGCGCAAGGCATAGGAGTCGATACGAGTGCCGATGTTTTCGCTGACTTCACCTTTGAGCAGATGTGGTGCGCCACAGGCGAACTCGACCACTTCCAGCCCTCGGGTCACTTCACCCAGCGCATCGGAATGCACCTTGCCGTGTTCACGGGTGATCAGTGCGGCCAGGGTGTCGGCGTTCTGTTCCAGCAGGTCTTTGAAGCGACTCAGGATGCGCGCACGGCGCAATGCCGGGGTTGCAGCCCAGGCGGGAAAGGCGGCCTGAGCGGCAGCAATCGCCCGCTGCATTTCTTGTGCGGTGGCCAGCGGCACCTGGGCGCCGACTTTACCGGTCGCCGGGTCGTAGACGTCGGCAAAGCGTTGGCTGGTGCCGGGCACCTGTTCGCCATCAATGTAGTGTTGCAAGGTTAGGCTCATGGAAAAATCTCCGCATGTAGAGGTCCGTGCCCGGTGCGCAATCGGCGCCGGACAGGCCAGGGGTTGTGAAGGGAAAGAGGGGAGAGGATTAGCTGCTGGTTGCCGGAAGCTCGTTGGAGTTTTTGGCGCCAATAGCCTCATCAACGGGCATGAAGAACATGCACAACGTGGCAACCGCGAAGAATCCCGCGCATACCAGCAGCCCCAGGGCCAGGCTGTAGCTGCTGGCAATGCTGCTCAACAACAGTGGGGCGAATGCCGCCAGGCCGCGGCCGAAGTTGAAGCAGAAACCCGCGCCCAAGATGCGTACCCGTAATGGATACAGGGCACTGAAGTAGGAGGCGAACAAACTGGCGAAGGCATAGAAGAAGGCATACACCGGCCCCAGCCAGAACAGCAGGCTGTTCTGGTCGGTTTGCGAGTAGATCGCCAACATCACCGCGCAACCGAGCAGTGACAACAGGGTGGCATTGCGTTTACCGATATGATCGGCAATCAGCCCAAAGGCATTGATGCCGATGAAGGCGCCGAGATTGAGCATGGCGATGAAGCTCGACATCATGCTTACGTTTAGCCCGCGCTCTTGTACCAGGTACGTCGGCAGCCAGGTGCTGGCGCCCCAGAAACCGATAACGGCACAGGTCGCGGCGAAGGTGCCAAGCAATGTCAGGCGCAGCAGTTGCGGCGCGAAAATCTCCTTGATCGATACGTGGGCGGCGAAATTCGCTGAGTGTTGGCGCTGTGCCTTGTTCGCCTTCCACTCGGCTGATTCGGGAACGAACAGCAGGATGTACAGCACTGGGATCAGTGTCGAGATGCCAGCCAGCAGAAACAGCAGCGGCCAGTTGGGCAGCAAGGCGCCAGCCAGCAGTGCGGCGATGCCGGCGCCTACTGGAAATGAACTGAGCACAAAGCCGGTCGCCCGCGCCCGCTGATGCGGTGGCCAGGTTTCACAGATGTACGCCGAGACAATGCCCCAGACACCCCCGAGGCCGATGCCGGAGAGAAAGCGCAGCAACAGCAATAGCCCCCACTCCCGCGTGCTGGCGACCAGCATGGTCAGGCTGCCAAAAATGATCAGCGAGGCGAGAAGCGCCTTGCGGCGGCCGAAGTTGTCCGCATACCAACCGGTAGTGACGCCGCTCAGACCGATACCAAGCAGCGTGGCCGACGCCAGCATGCCGGCATCGTTGATGCTCAGTTCAAGGTCCTGGCGCATCACCGGTAAGGCGATGGTCAATAAGATGATTTCCATAGCATCGAACAGGTAGGCGAGAAAGCCGCCGATCAGTACGTGCCAGCGCGCCGGGCCGCTATGCCCGAGGGTGTGGGTAGGTGACATGTGGGTTCTCCTGCGATTGTTGTTTTTGTTTTGATGCAAGGCTGTGCACGCAAGGGTTCAGAGCAGTACGCAAGCCTCCTCGAAAGTCAGGCGCGGACTGCGTGGGAACAGTTGCTGGTGGTCGCCATACCCCAGGTTGCAGATGAAGTTGGTTTTCACCCGCGCGCTGACGAAGGAGCCGTCCTGCTGCTGGGGCGAGAAAAATGCCTGGTCAACTTTGGCCTCGTCGAAGCCTGACAGCGGCCCGCAGTCCAGCCCCAACGCCCGCGCGGCGAGAATGAAATAGCCTCCCTGCAGCGAGCTGTTGCGCATGGCCGTCGTTTGAATCAATTGCGGTTGCCCGGCGAACCAGTCACGCACCCCAGGGTTGTGGGGGAACAGGCGCGGTAGCTGTTCGTGGAAGTCCAGGTCGTAGCCGATGACTGCCGTCACCGGCGCCTGCAAGGTTTTTTCCACATTGCCGGGGTTGAGCGCTGGGAGCAGGCGTTGTTTGGCTTCGCTACTGCGCAGGAACAGGATGCGCGCCGGGCAACTGTTGGCACTGGTCGGTCCCCAGCGCACGAGGTCGTAGAGGGCTCTGAGCGTTGCATCGCTAACCGTCTGGTCGCGCCAGGCGTTGTGACTGCGGGCGCTGCGAAACAGCAGGTCGAGTCCGTCGTCGGACAGGTGATCATTCATGGCTGCCTCCTTGTTGGGGTAGGTGGTTACGCTGGCGGGCTTGGGTCGAACGCGGCGCCAAGGGCGCTGAGTGCTGAGTGCCGCCGAGGAAGTACTCCACCGACATCGGCGGGCCCCACTGGTACAGGCTCGAATCGCAGGCGGCGGTGGCGTTGGTGGGGGATTGGTGATTGAACAGGTCACCATCGGTGAAGTGTTCGATGAGGTTGCCGGACGGGTCGCGCCAGTAGTCGAAGATCTGACTGCCCAGCACATGGCGGCCCACGCCCCAAAAAGGCGTCCACTGCTGCTCGGTCATCCAGGCATGCCCCAGGCATTGGGCGTCGAAATCCTGAACCTCGAAGGAGGCGTGATGAACGAAGTCGCGGTCGGCCTGGAACAGAGCAATGGTGTGATGGTCGGTCCATTGCGGGCCACGGTTCAGACGCAAGAATGCTGCGCTGGGGCAGCTGTGGTCGTGGCCGTCGACGATCAGGTCCGACGGCAACATCTGCAGTACCTGGCAGTACCACTGCAGCAGGCTTTGCATGTCGTTCACACCAATGGCCACATGGCCCAGACGCAGGACCTGGGCCGGTCCTTTGCCGGGGCGCTGAACATCGCCGAAGCGCTGTTTGTGTTGCGCCGAGTTGAGCGTTAACGCCGCGCGTACGGACATCGGTTCGACTGGGGTGATGCCATGAACCAGTTCAATGCGCCGTCCAGAGGGATCGGTCAGCACCACGCAATGGCCGCCACCTGGAGCGTCCAGCGCTTGAATCGCTGATGCGCCCGGCAGGTTTTGTGCGGTCTGCAAGTCTTCGAAGCGCTCCACAGCGAAGGCAATCGCGGCAAAGCCGGGTTCTGCCGACCGTTCGATCACATATACATAGGGCAGTGGGCCGGCGCCACGCAGGTACACACGTTGCGCGCTGCGGTGGGCGACAACCAGGCCAAAGTCGAGCAAAAAACGCTCGATGGACTCAAGGTCGGCATGACGGTAGACAACGTGATTGACATCTTTAAGCTGCAACACGGTGGATCCTCCTTGGCTCGTGCGCGGACCAGGCGAACGGGCATCAATGCGGATGTAAAAGCCAATCCCCAGGCGGCCGAGTGCACGGGCCACTGAATGGCCCGCACAGGCGCGCGGTTGGGAGTAACGCCCGACTGAAGCGGGCGTCGTTTAGCCTCTGGAGGCTTCGTCGGCGATCGGGTTGCTGAGGGTGCCGATGCCCTCGATCTCGACAGTGCACAGATCGCCCGGCTTCATGAACAGCGGCGGTTTGCGCGCCCAGCCGATACCGGCGGGGGTGCCACTGACGATCAGATCGCCTGGCTCCAGGGTGAGGGCTTCACTGAGGACACTGATCAGCTCGGCGACATCGAAGATCATGTCGGCGGTGTTGCCTTGCTGGACGATTTCACCATTCAGGCGCGTGATCAGCCCCAAGCCTTTGGCTCCTGCGGGCAATTCATCGGCGCTGACGAACACCGGGCCGAAGGCGCCAGTGGCATCGAAGTTTTTGCCGATGGTCCATTGCGGGGATTTGAACTGGTAATCGCGGATCGACGCTTCGTTGAAAATCGAGTAACCGGCGACATGCTCCAGAGCGTTGGCCCGGCTGATATGGCGGCCACCCTTGCCGATGATGACGGCTAGTTCGCCTTCATAGTCGAGTTGCTCAGACGCATTGGGACGAATGATCGCCTCATCGCAACCGATCAGAGTGGAAGCGAAGCGCGGGAAGAAGGTGGGGTAGTCCGGTTGCTCGTAAGGGCTTTCCTTGGTGTGGTCGGCATAGTTCAGACCGACACAAACTATCTTGCTTGGTCGTGATAGCGGCGGTAGCAGGCGGATGGCTGCGCGCTCGATCTGCCGCGAACTGCTCAACACCCGGTGAGCGGCCTGCAGTACTTCGGTGCCCTTGGCTAACAGCTGTTGCAACGAGCCGGGGTAGCCTGGCTCATCAGCAGTCATGCCATGCAGCACGCCATTGTTTTCCACTGCCAGCCCATGCTGGGTGCCTTCGCTAAATTGGACAAAACGCATGATCACTACCTCTGTTGTTGTTCTTTGGGGTAATCGGTCAAAGCTCTTGGTACGGTACGTTACCGTACCCTTTTGCCGAATTTGGACTTAAACGCATAGCGCGTCAATGGCTGGATCGGTCTTTTTTGGAATAACCAAGCGCTGTGCTATATCCGTCGGTTTAGCCGAAGCGCTGGAAGGCCGGTAGGCTGCGAGGGTACTCTGTGCAGCCAAACAGACCAATTCGCCGGAACGTTGCGTTCCGGTCAGGCGCGGGTGCATGGAACGTCCAAGGCAAGTGGAAAAGCGGCAGAACATTCTTATGGCTGCCACCGAAATGTTTCTTGAAGAAGGTTATGCCGGGGTCAGCGTCGACGCGATCATTGCGCGTATTGGCGGCTCAAAACGTACGCTCTACGCCTACTTCGGCGGAAAAGAGGGGTTGTTCGCCGCAATTGTCGCGCAGTTGTGCGAAGACATCGTCAACCCCCTGACGCACATGGACCTCAAGCACCAATCGCTGCGTGATGCATTGTCGACCATTGCCCACACCTTCCTGGAGGTGGTGCTCGATCCGCGGACCATTGCTTTGCACCGCCTTATTGTCGCCGAGGCGCTGCGTGCCCCGGAGGCTGCCCGCTCGTTCTTCGAGGCGGCTCCAGGTACTGCCTATTGCTGCCTGTGTGATTACTTTGATTGGGCGCAAGGTGAGGGACTGATCATTCCGGGCGATGCGCGCAACCGGGCGATCATTTTTCTCGATGCGCTGACCGGTAATTTTCAGCTGCGCTGCTTACTGGGGTTACAGGAGGCGCCGCTGCAGGATGAACGCGATGCGCTAATTGATGAGGCGATTGCGGTGTTTATCCAGGGGTTGGCGACGAACTAGGCGGGAAATGGAATTTCTCTAGGCAACAAAAAAGGCATCTGCGCAGAGCGTCAGATGCCTTTTGTACTGCGTATTTGGTGGAACCGGGGGGATTTGAACCCCCGTCCGCCAGTGCTCCGCTGTCGGTACTACATGCTTAGCCGTGTCTATTGAGTTAATCCGCAGCCGCCCGACGGGCAGGGTGCTTTGGACGAGTTGTGTAAGTTTTAGCCGCTTCGTCCACAACGTACTACGCGGCGATCCTGTTCTGTATGACAATCACTTCGGGTTTACAGGCATCCCCTAGTGATTGCTGGAGCCGAAGCTACCAGGAGAGCGGGCTCAGCTGCTTACGCAGCGAGAGCGTAACCCTCGTAGTTTTCGTCATTGGCAACTATAGAAAGTTGCAACAGTGGATTTACGAGTTCTGTTACCAACTCGGCATGCACCTAGAGTTTCACTACCGGCGTCGAATCCTAATCGGCCCCATTTGTTGCGCTCTAGCTGTAAGCGTTTTTCAACGCTTGAGGTCGAGTATACGCCATCGCTCAGGCGACGTCGACTGCTGGTCTGGCGCCGCCCGGTTGAGGCGTTACTGACCACTACCACCATTGCTGCTCTTGTCGGCTTTTTCAAGGGTGTCCAAGGCTTTGGTGGTAATGGCGATGCAGTCTTTGGTATTGCCGGCGGCCTGTGCAGCCTTGGCATCCTTGACCTGACCCATGACCTCCTGATCGGTGCTTTCGGCTGAGGCACCAGCGCCTGCCGTGGCGGTGGCGTCATCGATCTTCTGCAAATTGAGGGTACACAGGTCTTCGGCCGCGAACACGGGGGAGGCAAGCAGTGCGGCGGCAATGAACAGTCCGGAAATCGCAGTACGCTTCATGTGAGTCTCCTTGGCTAGGACAGCCTCGTATGAGGCCTCTATCAGGGTGGACTGCACTGTGTTGCTGGGGTTCAGATGGAATTGATAGATCTGACTGGCACCGCGCCAAAGCTGACACGGTGCCGATGACTTCAGATGGCTCGAGGTCGGGTAACGCGGTCCACCAAGTAGACCAAGCCGTGATAATCAATACCCCCATGGTTCGACAAACCAATCTCACAAGTGCGGCTGGTGGAAATCCCTTCACCGCAATACTGCACCGCATCCTTGAGGCTACGCAGCGAGTGGGCATTGAGCTCTGGCGTGGTGAAGCCTTTATCACCGGCAAAGCCGCAGCAGTGGATACCTTCAGGAATCACCACCTGTGTGCTGCAGCGCCGGGCCAGGTCGATCAGCGCCTGGCTTTCACCCAGGTGTTGGGTGCTGCAGGTCACGTGTACGGCAATCGGTTCGTCCTGAGGCGTGAACTCCAGTTTGTCGAGCAGGTGAGTGCGGATGAAACGCACCGGGTCATAGAGGTCCAGGCGGGTTTCAGCCAGGTCCTGAACCAGGCGCAAGGTACAGGGGCTGGTGTCGCAGTAGATCGGATCAAGCCCGCCACGGCTGGCATGCAGCAGGGCGTTGATCAACTCCTGGCGCTTGTGTTCGGCCTGTTCGGCATACCCCTTGGAGGCGAAGGGTTGGCCGCAGCACAGGTTGTCCTGATTCTCCGGGAAGACTACTTGATAGCCCGCCTTTTCCAATAGGGTGCGGGTCTTGTCGAGCAATGAGGTTTGTTCACGGTCGGTCGCTGCCGGGCCCATTACCCGCGACACACAGGCGGCCAGGTACACCACCCGAGGTCGGGCATCGTTACTCGCGGGGCTCAGTGAGATGGCTTTGAGCGGCTGCGGCATGGCCGACGTCCACTGCGGAACGCGGCCGTGACTGGCTTTGCTGAGGCGGCTGCTAAGGCGACTCAAGCGCGGTGCTCCGAGCAACTTGCGCGCAGCGTTGGCGGCCTGCAAGGTAAAGCGTGCGCCGCTGAGTGCGGTGTGAAAATTTTCCGCCAGCCAATCGGCGGTCTTCACATGGCCAGCGACCTGGCCGCGCAGTTTCTTCACCAGCTCGCCGGTATTGATGCCCACCGGGCAGCGTTGTGCGCACAAACCTGTTGCGGCGCAGGTGTCGATGCCTTGGTACTGGTAGTCACGCTCTAGCTGGCGAGTATCGCTACCGGCGCGCTTTTTCGCCTGGATGTCGCGCCACATAACGATACGCTGGCGCGGGCTGAGGGTCAGCCCCTTGGACGGGCACACCGGCTCGCAGAAACCACATTCGATGCACTTGTCGACGATCTCGTCGGCGGCAGGCAAGGGCTTGAGGTTCTTCAGGTGCAGCTGCGGGTCGTCGGTCAACACCACGTCTGGATTGAGGATGCCGGCCGGGTCCAGAAGGCGCTTGAGTTGCCACATCAGCTGATAGGCGTCATGCCCCCATTCCAGCTCGACGAAGGGCGCCATGTTGCGTCCGGTGCCGTGCTCGGCCTTGAGCGAGCCGCCGTACTCCACGGCAACCAGCTGCGCGACGTCATCCATGAAGGCCGAATAGCGCGTCACTTGTTCTGACGAGTCGAAGCCTTGGGTGAAGACGAAGTGCAAGTTACCTTCCAGGGCATGACCGAACAGGATCGCCTCGTCGTAGCCGTGCTTGTCGAACAACGCGATCAGGCGATTGACACCCTCGGCGAGCTTTTCGACGGGGAAGGTGACATCTTCGATGATCACTGTGGTGCCGGTTTCGCGTACCGCGCCGACGGCCGGGAAGGTGTCTTTGCGGATACGCCAGAGCTGGTTGTAGACCACCGGGTCTTCGCTGAAATCAACCTGCTTTTCCACCGGGAACTCAGCGATGGAGGCACTGATATGTGCCAACTGTTCGTGCAGCAGCGATTGCGTCGCGGCGCGTGACTCGATCAGCAACGCACAGGCACCGGCGGACAGGCTCTTCACCCACTCCGGCATGCCCTGCATGTTCTCCACCGAGCGCAGGCTGCGGCGGTCGAGCAGTTCTACCGCAGACACTGGTTGCTGCTTGAGCACGGGCACTGCCTTGCAGCAGGTCTCGACATCGGGGAAGACGATCAGTGCACTGGCCTTGTGCGGATGGTCCGGCACGGTGTTGTAGGTCACCGCACTGATGAAGCCGAGGGTCCCTTCGGAGCCAACCATCAGGTGGGTGAGGATATCCACAGGCTCGTCGTAATCGACGAGCGCGTTGAGCGATAAACCAGTGGTGTTTTTCAGGCGGTACTTGTGACGGATCTTGGCCGCCAATTCGGTATTGGCGCGAGTCTGCCGACCCAGTTCGCCGAGTTGTGCAAGCAGTTCGCCATGGCTTTGCTGCAAGCGCACGACGCTGTCCGGCAGTTCGCTGTCGAACAAGGTGCCGTCCGCGAGCAGCAGGCGCATGCCGGCCAGGGTGTGGTAGCTGTTCTGCGCGGTACCACAGCACATGCCGCTGGCGTTGTTGGCGACGATACCGCCGATTTTGCAGGCATTGATCGAGGCCGGATCGGGACCGATCTTGCGCCCGAACGGCGCCAGCCAGGCGTTGGCCTGGGCACCGATGACACCCGGCTGCAGGCGGATTTGCGTGCCACCGTCGCGAATGTCGCGCGCGTTCCAGTTGTCGCCCAGCACCAGCAATACCGAGTCACTCACCGCTTGCCCGGACAGACTGGTGCCGGCGGCACGGAAGGTGATCGCAACCTGCTCAGCGTGGGCAGCCTTGAGCAGGGTGGCGACTTCATCCTCGCTCTCGACGCGGATCACAAGCTTGGGAATCAGGCGGTAGAAACTGGCGTCAGTGCCGAAGGCCAGGGTCGAGAGCGGGTCGTCGAAGCGCCGCTCGCGGGGGATCAGGTGTTCAACCGTGTCGAGGAACGCGGCGGGCAGACTCATGCAATCTCCTCGCGGGGCCGCGGCGTCTGGCGCGCCGTGTGCCCCGGTCAATCAGGCGGTGATTGGTGCGGGCGCGGCAATCAGGCGCCCAGTTCGCGTACCAGCGAGTCACGGGTGATCTCGCTGATGGTCTTGGCGCCAGTCAGCACCATGGCCACGCGCATTTCTTTCTCGAACAGCTCAAGCAGGTTCTTCACCCCGGCTTCCCCGGCGGTGGCCAGCGCGTACAGGAATGCACGGCCGATCAATACGGTGTCCGCGCCTAGGGCAATCATGCGCACCACGTCCAGGCCGGTGCGGATGCCGGAGTCGGCGAGGATCTTCAGGTCACCTTTGACCGCGTCGGCAATGGCCGGCAGGGCGCGAGCACTGGACAGCACGCCGTCGAGCTGACGACCACCGTGGTTGGACACGACGATGCCGTCGGCGCCGAATTTCACCGCGTCTTTGGCATCTTGCGGATCAAGGATGCCCTTGATCACCATCGGACCGTCCCAGAACTCGCGTATCCACTCCAGGTCTTTCCAGGAAATCGACGGATCGAAGTTGGCGCCCAGCCAGCCGATGTAGTCGGCCAAACCAGTAGGGCTGCCGCGATAGGTGGAAATGTTGCCCAGATCATGGGGCTTGCCCAGCAAACCTACATCCAGTGCCCACTGTGGGTGAGTCATGGCCTGCCAGACGCGGCGCAGCGGTGCATTCGGGCCGCTCATGCCCGAGTGTGCATCACGGTAGCGGGCACCCGGTACGGGCATGTCCACGGTGAACACCAGGGTAGTGACGCCAGCCGCTTTGGCGCGCTCAAGGGCGTTGCGCATAAAGCCGCGGTCTTTGAGGACGTAGAGCTGGAACCACATCGGCCGGTCGATGGCCGGGGCCACTTCCTCGATCGGACACACCGATACGGTCGACATAGTGAAGGGAATGCCTTTGGCGGCAGCAGCACGTGCGGCCTGGACTTCACCGCGACGGGCGTACATCCCGGTCAGGCCGACTGGGGCCAAGGCCACCGGCATGCTCAGTGTTTCGTTGAACAGTTGAGTCTCAAGACTCAGCTCGGACATGTTCTTCAGCACGCGTTGGCGCAGGGCGATGCTGGCCAGGTCTTCGACGTTGTGACGCAGCGTGTACTCGGCGTAGGCGCCACCGTCGGCGTAGTGGAACAGAAACGGCGGCAGCTTGCGTTGAGCTGCGGCGCGGTAGTCGGTAGAGGCAGAAATGATCATGAGGTCTCGCTGCGTCGATTGAAAGGGCGGATGCCGGGCGCGCTGAAAGGCGCCCGGCCTCTGTCACTTTAGTGAACCAGCATGCCGGTCAGCCAATAAGCCTGGATCAGGGTGATCAGGCCGACGATGGTGGCGAAGAACAGGCTGTGTTTGAGGGTAAAGCGGAACAGATCCGATTCCTTGCCGACCAGGCCGGTAGCCGCGCAGGCAACGGCGATCGACTGTGGCGAGATCATCTTGCCGGTCACGCCGCCGCTGGTGTTGGCCGCCACCAGCAGGGTGTCGTTGACCCCGATCTGGTGCGCGGTGGTGGCCTGCAGCGAGC
>RCUT01000312.1_pt1 | contig 26257 bp, 18 predicted proteins | sample 2166171 | NCBI WGS metagenome assembly RCUT01 (sample SAMN09932757, study PRJNA488358) | compost metagenome | isolation source: compost soil in 4-hydroxybenzoic | place: Germany: Experimental Botanical Garden | reverse complement strand
CTGCCTGGAGGTGCGTGATGATGCGTGTCTTGATCCTGATCCTGGTTTCGATCACCAGCTGGTGTTCAGCCGTAAGTGCCGTTGAGGTCAAGTACTGGGACCGCCTGCCGCTGACCGTGCCGCTGACGGTCGGTCAGGAACGAATCCTGATGCTGGATGAAGATGTCCGCGTCGGGCTGCCCAGCGCGATCACCAGCAAACTGCGCGTGCAGTCGGTCGGCGGAACGGTGTACCTGCGCGCGGCGGAAGCCATCCCCCCTACTCGACTGCAGCTGCAGTCGGTGAAGTCAGGGGACATCATCCTGGTCGACATCGAAGCACTCGAAGGTAACGAGGCGCTTGAGCCGGTCAAGATCGTTGACCAGGCACGGGCTACGGACGAGGACACCGCGAAAGACACAGCGCCTGCAGCGACACCGGTACCGGTTGTGCTGACTCGCTATGCGGCGCAGAACCTGTACGCGCCGCTGCGCACCGTGGCGCCATTGCCCGGTGTGCGCCGAGTACCGCTGGGCGAGTCTGGTACGTTCAGCACGCTCTTGCCTACCGAACGCGTGGCCATCAAGGGGCTCGCAGCCTGGCGGCTGGGTGACTATTGGGTGACGGCGGTGAAGATCGTCAACCGTGGGCCGACCAAGGTCACGTTGGACCCGCGTCATCTGCAGGCCACGCTGTACGCTGCCACCTTCCAACACGAATACCTCGGCCGTGCCGGCACCCCCGAAGACACGACGGTGGCCTACCTCGTCACCCAGGGCGGTGACCTGAAGCACACGCTGCTGCTGCCACCTCCAGCCCCGGAGGCCGCCGATCATGAAAGCTAACGGTTTGCTGAAATGGCTGGTACCTGGCGTTCTGCTAGGGGTCGTGCTGATCATCGGCAAATCCTGGGTGTCTTCGCCGGACGCTCAGCCTGCCCATGATCCCGAGAACACCGCCCTCAGTCCTGAACAGGTCAAAGCCCTCGGCATCGCCGGCGACACGCCGCGCGACACCGTGGCCACGCTGATCGGCCAGGTCAAGGCGATGCGCAGCGAGATGCTGTCGCTGAAGAAAGGCAATGAGGCACTGCAGACCGAGAACAACCGGCTGCGCACGCGCGAGGGCAACATCGACAGCCGTATCCAGAGCACGCTGAGCAGTGTCACCCAGCAAGTCTCCGAGCAACGCCAGCAGACCAACGATGCCCGACAGAAGGCCGAGCAACAGCACCGCGAGACCCAGGGTTTGCTGTCCCAGCTCAAGGACCAGCTCACCAGCAAGCCCACCACCACGAAGTCCGACGTGCCGGTGGGCTTCGGTCTCGAGCCGGGTGACGAGCAACAATTCTCTGGGGCCCAACCGCCGGCTTATGCGGTGCAATGGATCGAGCCATCCAATGCACGTGCTGGCCAGGAGGGAGCCAGCAAAGCTGAGGGGTCATTGTCGGCGCTGACGTCGAAATTCAAGGACCTGCACGGCCTGGACAACAACGCGATCGACCGGGGCCAGGACCAATTGCGCGCCGTGGCCAAAGGCGAGCGCGATTTGGCAAATACTCAGGATCGCGCCGAGGGGGCCAAACCGGTCTACACCATCCCCGAAAACTCGACCTTGATGGGGTCCATCGCCATGACTGCCCTGATCGGCCGCGTGCCAGTGGACGGCACGGTAAATGATCCCTATCCGTTCAAGGTGCTGGTGGGGCCGGATAACCTCACCGCCAACGGTATCGACCTACCGGACGTGGTTGGCGCGGTCATGAGCGGTACCGCTGCAGGCGACTGGACCTTGTCCTGCGTGCGCGGCCAGGTCGAGTCGATCACCTTTGTCTTCAGCGACGGTACCGTCCGCACGGTGCCGCAGCCGCAGAAGGTGGTCAGCCGCAATCGCAGCAGCACCCAAACCTCGGACACCGAAAAGATCCGCGGAGGCCTGGGCTACATCTCCGACCCTTACGGCATTCCCTGCATCGCCGGCGAGCGCCGTTCCAACGCCCAACAGTACCTGGGCAGCCAGAGCCTGATCACTGCGGCCGGCGCCGGCTTCGCTGCAGCGCTCGGCAGCGAGCAGACCAACACTTCCTTCATCAACTCGGCCAGCGGCAGCCTGGGGCTGACCCAAAACAGCGGCAACAGCGCGCTGAATTCGGTCATCAGCGGTGGCATCGGCGACATCCGTGACTGGGTCAACAAACTCTACGGCGAAGCCTTCGCCGCCATTTACGTCCCGCCGGGGGCCAAGGTGGCCCTGCACCTGGATCACGAAATCAGCATCGACTACGAACCCAAAGGCCGGAGAGTGAACCATGAAAGCCCATCCGTTTCGGTACTGGACCTGGATTAGCCTACTGCTGTGCCTGCACCTGGCGGGCTGCACCATCAGCAAGGACGAAATGCTGCCCCACGGCGAACAGACCATGCTGGATATCTGGGACAGCGGCGGCTCGGTGGGCACGCAGCGGCAGTTGCAGGAAGCTCGCGGCGAACTGCGCCGGCCGGTGCTCGACCCCGAGCGCCTGATCAAGGACCAAAGTGCCTACACCCGCACGGCCACCAACGAAATCCGCGCCCTGTTCCCGCGTCTGCCCAATCCTGACCTGGTGATGTATGTCTACCCGCACCTGGCCGGTACCCAACAAACGCCCGTACCCGGCTACTCAACCGTATTCCCACTGTACGAGAAGGTCCAGTATGCGTTGCCCGGCGAACGCCTGGACGATCTGTGATGGACGATGACGCAGATCGCGCCCCGCCACGCTGGCAGCCCTGGCGCGCGGCGCAGCGTCGGCGCGCCACGTGTGCGGATGAGGCCGCCCAGTACGCGCACAACCCCAGCTTCACCGACCACTTGCCCTGGGTCGAATACCTCGAGGAAGAGCAGTGCTTTCTGCTCGACGACAACCGCTCGGTGGGCGCCGTGTTCGAGTTGCAGCCGATCGGGACCGAGGGCCGTGAGCCCGAATGGCTGATGGCGGCGCGCGATGCGTTGGAAGATGCGCTGCAGGACAGCTTCGACGAACTCGACCAAGCCCCCTGGGTGGTGCAGTTCTTCTGTCAGGACGACAGTGACTTTTCCCCGTACCTGGAACGCCTGGAGCAGTACGTTGCGCCACGGGCGACAGGCACACCGTTCACTGCCGCCTTCCTCGCGTCGATGCAGCGCCACCTCGACACCATCGCCAAGCCGGGTGGGTTGTTCGACGACCATGTGGTGTCACACCTGCCCTGGCGCGGCAGCAATCGGCGGATTCGGCTGGTGGTCTATCGCTGGCTCGGCGACCAGCCCGGCGACGACGGGCAGAGCCCGGCTCAGTTGTTGGGGAGGACCTGTGACCGCCTGGTGGCCTCGTTACAGGCCTGCGGGGTCAATCCTCGTCGGTTGACCGGGCGTGACTTCTACGCCTGGCTGCTGCCCTGGTTTAACCCGACCCCGACCCTCACCGGCGAATCACCGGCGGCGTTCTATCGACGTGTGCCCTACCCGGAGTCAGATGACGGCGATGGCCTGTCACTGCCGTTTGACCACGACTTTGCCGAGCAACTGTTCTTCCATGAGCCGCGCTCGGACAGCGAGCAGGGGCTGTGGTACTTCGATAACCAGCCGCATGCCGTGATGGTGGTCGACAAACTACGCAGACCACCGCATATCGGCCAGCTGACCGGCGAAATCCGCAAAGGCGAGGCGCTCAACGCGTTGTTTGACCAATTGCCGGAGCAGGCCGTCATGAGCCTGACCTTGGTGATCACGCCCCAGGATGTACTTGAGGAGCAGCTCAACCGCCTGGCGCGCAAAGCCATCGGCGAAAACCTGGCCTCGACCCAGGCCCGCCAGGATGTGGAAGAGGCGCGCGCGCTGATCGGCCGTCAGCACAAGCTGTACCGCGGCACCTTGGCGCTGTACCTGCGTGGCACCGATGAACCGCAACTGCGCCAGCGCTCAATCCAGGCAGCCAATGTGCTGCTCGGCGCCGGCCTACAACCGGTCCGCGAGGGCGACGAAGTCGCCGCGTGCAACAGTTACCTGCGCTGGCTGCCAATGGCCTACAACCCCGCACGCGATGCGCGCAACTGGTACACCCGGTTGTTGTTTGCCCAGCATGTCGCCAACCTGCTCCCGCTGTGGGGACGCAGCATCGGTACCGGCAATCCGGGCATCACCTTTTTCAACCGAGGTGGCGCGCCGCTGTCGTTCGATCCACTGTCACGCTTCGACCGCTCCATGAATGGCCACCTGCTGTTGTTCGGCCCGACCGGCGCCGGCAAGTCGGCCACCCTGGTCTCGATCCTCATGCAGGTCATGGCCGTGTACCGGCCGCGGCTGTTTATCGTCGAAGCCGGCAATTCCTTCGGCCTGCAGGGCGACTACTTCGCTACCCTCGGGCTGACCGTCAACAAGGTCCAGCTCAAACCGGGCAGCGGCTTGAGTCTGGCGCCTTTCGCCGATGCTCGGCGACTGATTGAACACCCCGATCAGGTCGCCAGCCTGTCGACCGAGGATCTGGATGAGATCGCGTCGGACAGTGACGAGCAACGCGACGTGCTGGGCGAGCTGGAGATCACCGCCCGCCTGATGATCACCGGCGGCGAAGCCAAGGAAGAAGCGCGACTCAGCCGGGCAGACCGCAGCCTGATCCGCGAGTGCATCCTCGATGCCGCCAGGCACTGTGCGGCCACCGGCCAGCAAGTCATGACGCGCCATGTTCGTGATGCGCTTCGAGCGGTGGCCAGCGACGCCCATCTGCCCGACAAGCGTCGCGAGCGGGCCCAGGAAATGGCTGAGTCCATCGACCTGTTCTGCCAGGGCTTCGAGGGCGCGCTGTTTGATCGGCCAGGCACACCCTGGCCGGAGAGCGATGTCACGATCGTCGACCTGGCCACCTATGCCCGTGAGGGCTATGAAGCGCAGATGTCGATCAGCTACATCAGCCTGATGAACAAGGTGAACAACCTCGCCGAACGCGACCAGTTCCTGGGTCGCCCGATCATCATGGTCACCGACGAAGGCCACATCATCACCAAGAACCCGCTGCTGGCGCCCTTTGTGGTCAAGGGCACCAAGATGTGGCGCAAGCTCGGTGCCTGGTTCTGGTTGGCGACACAGAACCTGGCCGACTTCCCCGACACAGCACAGACCATGCTCAACATGATCGAGTGGTGGATCTGCCTGAACATGCCACCGGCGGAGATCGAGGAGATCGCGCGCTTCAAGAAGCTCACGCCGGCACAGAAGGCCCTGCTGCTGTCTGCGAGCAAGGCCTCGGGCAAGTACACCGAGGGCGTGGTGCTGTCGAAACAGCTGGAGACGCTGTTTCGTGCGGTACCACCGAGTTTGTACCTCGCACTGGCCATGACCGAGCCCGAGGAAAAAGCCCAGCGCTGGCGGCTGATGGAGGTGCATCAGCAGTCCGAGCTGGACGCCGCCCTGCAGGTCGCCGCAGAGATCGATCGCCTGCGCGGCATGTCGTGAACACCTCAACGCCAGCGTAATTCGAAGCCCTTTCACGCTATGAAAATCGACAGGAGTACATTTGTACTCCATTGATATTTTCGCACCATTCGCAACCTTCAGTTGAGCGACGGACGAAACCGATCACCTCGGCCTCGGTTTGTTCGTCTCGTTCTTTTGCCTGATCCGGGATGCTGCAGCTTGGCGCATGGATGCACACCGCTGCCACCTGCCGAGCGCTGCCCATGAACGTGACCGTCACGCCCCCATGCAGAGCACCACAGCCCAAGAAGACGGGTCGTGGCCGTGCGTTCATAGCGATCGCTTTGCTCGTGGCTGCCGAGCAGTGTCTGGCGCTGAGCACCCCCGCCATCATTGCCTCCGTCACCTCGCTGCGGTGCCTGGAGTACCGAATCGTCGGAATCTGCTACTGGCTGCTCTGCACCCCGTTCGGCTGCACGGTGCGAACCTCGCCCAAGGTCCGTCACTTCATTCCCGAGTTGGTGGTGTCGAGCTATTCCGACACCGGCGGCAACCCCTGGGGCGAGATGTCTGCCCTTTCAGCGCCAACGCCCGCGTCGCAAGGCGGGGGCAACCTGATCACGCCCTCGCCGCAGCGCAACAACCTGCCGCGCTTCAAGAATGTCGACGGCTTCGGGCATCCCGGCGGCGCGGCACTGACAGCCCTGACTTACAGCTTCGGCTATGCGTGTCCGAGCGGGGCGGTGCCCTTTGCGCCCTACTACCTCAGCACGCTCGATCCGCTGGCCTGGCGCCACGCCATCCCCGAGTCCGTCTACCCGCAGGCACTCATCCCGGGCATGCGCGAGATTGGTAGCCAGGCCCTCGGCAGCATGTGGGGCAGCGTCTACCCACGGCAGGGTTTTCTGGTCCAGCCAGACGACTTCAAAGCCTCCGCCGTGATGGCGCAACGGGCCAGTGATTTCATCACGCGCGTCGGCCAACCGCATGTCTATCTGCCGCTGCAGCCAACGCCATCTCCGGGCTATTGGCCGCCGCAGCCAGTGATGGAGAACAACGTCAACAACCACCGCTGGCAGTTGCTCGCACCGGTGATTCAGAACACCTGCGCCATCTTCCCCAGCCCGACGATCCAGAGTGCCGATGGCGCCTACGCCTGGTCGCTGTGGCGGCCCTACCGCTGCTGCCAGCGCATGGGCCAGACCTTTCTGTTCAGCATCGACTTTGATGGGGGCCAATGATGAACCCCCTCTCGCTCGGGTTGGCGTGTTTCCTCGTTTGCGCCGCAGGCCACGCCGCCGAGAGCGGCTACCACCTGGGCGATCAGGCCCAGGTATTGGACGACCGCGTGATGTACACCATCGGCGGCGGATCGGCGGCGGGAGCCCCCTCCTCGCTCTACCGCCCCAGTGGGCTCGGTGTGGGCCTGTCCTGGCGCGCGAACATGATGTGCGGAAACATGAACCTCTCCAATACCCTGCAGAACCAGCTCAACGGTGCCACTCAAGGCTTCCAGCAGATCATGGGCAACGTCATTCAGAACGCCACACAGGCAGTGATGTCTTTGCCGGCGATGATCATCCAGCGCGCCAACCCCGGGCTGTATGAGCTGCTGAGCAACGGCGTGCTGCAGGGACGCATCGACTTTGACCGCTCAAAGCTCACCTGCCAGGCGATGGCGGCCAGAATGGCGGACAAGGTGGACCAAGCCGGTTGGGGAGCGCTGGCACAGAACCAGGAAATGCAGCACAACCTGGAGCAGTCCGACGGGGATGCCGTGGTGGCGGTGAAAAACACCGAATCGAACAATGGCAACAACGGTGTCAGCTGGGTCGGCGGGGAGAAAGCTGGTGGCTATGGCCAGGCGCCGATCCGAGTGACCTCGGACGTGGTCAAAGCGGGCTACAACCTGCTGCACAACCGTTCGGTCGAGGACACCTCGGCCATCGGTTCTGGCTGCCAGAATGGCGCGATCTGCCAGGCCTGGTCGGGCCCCGAGGAGGCAGCCGAATGGGCCACCCGGGTACTCGGAGAAACCGAGGTGGAGACCTGTGATGATTGCGAGACGTTGCGCGTCAGCGCGGGTACAGGCCTCACACCACTGATCCAGGAAACCTACACGCAGCACCTCGAAGGCCTTGAGCGCATGCTGTCGGGCGCTGAACAGCCTACACCGGAAAACCTTGGCAAAGTCTCCAGCCCTTTGCTGCCCGTCTCCCGCGGGGTCATCGAGGGCCTGCGCGACGATCCTGACCAGAACCTGCTGGCCCGGCGCTTGGCCAGTGAGACCGCGCTGTCGAGTGTGATGTACAAGGCAATGCTGCTGCAGCGTACGTTGCTGGCCGGCAGCCGTGAGCCCAATGTGGCATCGGCGCAGCCCGCCACCACCGCCCTCGACAGCAATGGCGAAACGCTGGAGCGCGAGATCCGCCTGCTGCAGACGGAACTGCAGCTACGCCAGTTGCTGGCCACCAACACCGCCAGCTTGGTCCTCGATCGCCACGCCGGCGGCGCCGACGCCTCGCGTAGCATCGATCAGCGCGACCCGCAGCCGGACCGCCTGCGCCGGGCTGAACAAGAGAGGGGCATACCATGATGCCGTTTTCTTTGAGGACCACGGTCATCCAGGCCCTGCTGATCCTCGGCGCCATTGTGACCATGGTGCTGATTGTCTGGATGGCGCTGCACCTGACCGACGCCCAGCTTGATGGGTTCGAACCGCCGCGGATGAAGTCACCTTATTTCGTCTACTGGCGCGCCCTGCTGTACACCCTGATCTTCGCCGGTTGGACCGCAGTGCTGCGCTTGCGACCAGCGCCCGAGGAGCAGCAACGACTCATGCGCCTGGGATTGATCGGCTTCGGCTCGATCATCCTGGTCGAACTGTCGCGCATGTGAGGTGCAGCCATGAATATTAGCACCAACAGTTACCTCGAGTACTACCTGTCGCTGCTGGCTTGGATCATCAACAATGGCATCTGGAACACGTTGGCAGATACAGGGCTGTTCGCTGCGCCGTTTGGCGCAATCATCCTGCAGGAATGGCTGTCGGCCCGCCAACAGGGTGCCGACGAGGGTAACAAGGGGTTGCTGTCGATTCCACACGTCGAGAACCGGTTGTGGATGAGCTACGTGGTCATCCTGTTTGGCTGCATGCCGTTTCTCCCGTTGAACCTGTCCTCGGTGACCTTCGATGATGCGGCTAGCCAGCGCTGTGGGGTGTCGATGGCCAAGCCCGCCGACACGGCCTGGGGCACGACGTTCAACACCATCGGCGAGAAGTCAGCGAATGTGCCGGTGTGGTGGTATCTGGTGCATGCCATGAGCAAGGGCATCACCGCCGCAGCCACCGCGTCGATTCCGTGCGCCCCTGACATCCGTGCGATGCGCATGGAGATCGACAGCTCGCGGATCAATGACCAGGTGCTGCTGCAGGAAGTCGCCGACTTCACCCGGGACTGCTACGGTTTTTCGCGCTCGCGGCTGTTCACCAATCGCCCCGAGCTGGACGAATCGCAGAGCTACGATGCGTCCTGGATCGGCTCTTCATACCTGCTCGACACGCCGGGTTACTACGACACGGATCGCTCGCGCACACCCCGGGTCGCTTGGCCGTACGACGAGACGCGAGATACCTCGCTGCCCCGGCTGGACAACGGCGCGGGCTTCCCTACCTGTAAGCAATGGTGGAGTGATGCCACGGTCGGGTTGCGTGATCGTCTGGTTGCCGAGGTCGACCCAAATCTCCTCACGCAGTTGCGCAGCTGGCTGACCGGGCGGACCTCCACCGAAATCGAAGATGCCACCCTGCGTGAACTAGTGAGCCCGCGGCAGCAGTCATTGAGTATGGCACCCGGGCAAGTATTCCAGGACTACGGCAGTAGTGCCCGAGGCGGCTCATTGACGCAAGGGCTCAATAATCTCGCCACCAACACCGGCCTGGCCCTGGGTTCGTTCAGCAATTTCCCGGCGATGAATGCGCTGCGCGCTGCGTTACCGATGGTGCAGGCCTTCCTGATCATGGGCACGATCATCAGCCTGCCGCTGGTGCTGCTGATCAGCACCTACCAGCTCAAGGCGCTGATGACGATCACCTTCGCGCTGTTCACGCTGCACATGCTGACGTTCTGGTGGGAGCTCGCACGCTGGATCGACTCGAGCATGCTGGACACGCTGTACCACCAAGTCTCGACCACGGATCAGGCGCTGTTGTCATTACCTACTGCAGGGTTCATGGATGGGACAGTCACCGCGCAGGTGATCGAGTACGTCATGGGCGCAATGTTTTTGGTACTGCCTATGTTTTTTCTAGGCGTAATGAGCTGGGCAGGATACAACGTGGGCAGCGGGGTCCAGACGCTCTTCACTCGCGGATCAGAAGGTGCTCAGGTACAAGCCGAGAAAGGATCATCTCAGCTCATGTCGGGAGCCAAGAAGTTAAAATAACTAGTTACCTTGGAGCCCCATCATCGTCGTACATCTCGGGGTACCGACTTTGATGCTGGGGATGACTAACCTCATGAATACGAGGTTGTCTATCATAACTAAGAGGTAACGCCGCAATGGTCCACACAGCCAACATACCAATAGCCAGGAAACTCGCTACGGATGCCACAGCCAGCAAGAGGATCAACTTGAAAACCTGCATACTGACTCGGCGATACCTGAACGGGACAGACGTCAAAATCGGGGAGTGCATTACTCTGGCTTCAAGCTGATTCACCAGGCGACCCGCACGGCCTGCGACACGAATCAAATATTTGCCGAAAGGAGTACGGTTGGACGTTAAAGAGGATGGAGTTGTCATATATTACCCTCCGTTTCCTTCTCCAAATTCGTGGCCAAACCGCTACAGGCAATTTGGATCCAAGCTTTAGCTTACTCCTCTCCCGCAGTTTTCCATGACCGTTGATCGCGTGAGTTGCGCTAATCATCGCTAGTGGCACTGCATGGATCGAAGCACGCCATTCGCATGAAAATCACCATTGACGCTATGCCCATCCGCTTGATAAACCAACTGTGCAACCGCTGGTTTTCCAGCACCCCAGGTAGCCATAACCTTCAAGGCTACGTCACTCCGGTGATGGTTATCCCCAAATGCGATTCGCGTTCGGCAGCTCGCATGGTTACCGCTCCCACGGTGATGAACGCTCTCTAATCCTCTGGCTCACCGAGCCTGCGTCTTTGACGCGACCTTACTCAATCCATTCCAGTGCTGGGAATTCCCCCGCACGGGTGGCATTCCTCCGCACCTTCTGGAGGATCTCATCATGCTGCGTTTCACAGGCACTGAACTTCATGCCGTGTTGGCCGAGGCAGGTATCAATGGCTGCAGGGTCATTTTGGTCAAGGACCACGGTGTCTACCTCATGTCAGAGGTCGGCGAGAACAAACCAGATGGGGGCGGCCGCAAACGCGTGGCCTACGCCACCGGTTGCAACCCTGACGTCGACGACTTCGATTCCTGGTGGAATCGCGCTCGAGACGAATTTGGTGGCGATGATTTCGCCGAGTACTTCGACATCGATGATCCTGTCCTGGCCAGTCTTCGCGGGACAGCAGGATCACTGGTGGTTGAAGCCACATCCACCCACGTGTACTTGGCCGCCGAGGTTAACCCTGAGAGAAAATCTTGAAGGCTGCTGCAGGCTTTACCCGCGTCCAGAAGCCCCTCGCAACGGGGGCTCTCTGGACGTATTTCGCACCACATTGCGGAGGATTGAAGGGTGCCGTTGGTCAGGCATTTGAGGTCGATTGTCCTCCTTGGAACGCTCTGGACAGACGCACCCATGTGGGTTGCGGATTGGAGATTGACCTCCCCTCCGAGGGCGTTTTAATACATGCACGCTCCCTGCTCGCTGCGTAGCGAGCAGATCCACGCAGAACCCCTGCTGCGGGATCGCGGAATCCGCTGCCCGGAGGTTCCAATGTCCAGGAACAGCCCCTTCTCCACCGCCGTGGTACTGAGCCCAGGCGTATGGCGACAGCTCGTTGGAGCCGCCACAGACAACAACTCCGCCAGGCAATCAGCACAGCGCTTGGCGGCCCTGCTCGACAGCGTCCTGACCTCAGCACCCCGTACTGTGGAGTGCCCGGTCGAGCTGAAGTGCCACTCCCCGCAGCGCGAAAACACATCAGCTGCGTCCGTCCCACCACGGTTACAGCTGGCTCGCATCACACCACGCAGCGGCCCGACTTTCCTGTTCATCCGGCTGGCCGATGAGATCACGGTAGACATCGCCGCTCTCTGAACCCTCCAGCCCATCCACTGCCCCGTTCACCCCACCCGGGAACACTTCCCGCTCGGGCGGCGTTCCCCCTTTACAACGGAGAACGTCATGTCCGATATCTACCTGGACGTCACCAACAAGATCGTCAGCGCCCTGAGTCAAGGTGTGATCCCGTGGATCAAACCCTGGACCACCACAGGCTTGCATGCTGACTCGCCTTTTCCCATCAACGCCATCACCCAGCGCCCTTACGCTGGCATAAACATTCCGCTGTTGTGGGCCGAGGCGCGTCTGCGTGGTTTCCGCGACGATCGTTGGCTCACCTTCAACCAGGCGCGCAAGGCCGGTGGCCATGTGCGCAAGGGCGAGCAATCGACCCTCGCGGTGCTGTACAAACCCATGAGCAAGGAAGCGCACGACGAGGACGGTCAGGTCGTTCGTGATGAGCAAGGCAATATCAAGATGGTGCAGGTCGCGCTTCTACGGACGCATTGTCTGTTCAACATCGAGCAGACCGAGGGCTTGCCTGACGAAGAGCCAAGTCGCGACGAAAACGACGGACAAGCGGCCTTCATCGATCATGCCCCCGCCGAGCAACTGCTGGTCGCCAGTGGAGCCCGAATCGAGCATCGCTATGGCGATGACGCCTTTTATCAGCCAGTGCGTGATCTCATCCAGTTGCCCACCAAGGCTCAGTTCGAGGACGTCGGCAGCTACTATGCGACGGCTCTGCATGAACTGACACACTGGTCGGGTCACCGTTCGCGTCTGAACCGCGAAGGCATCACTGGCGGACACGCGTTCGGATCCGCAGCCTACGCCTTCGAGGAGTTGGTTGCGGAGATGGGCGCTGCATTTCTCTGTGCGCTGACCGGCACCCAGGGTGAGCTACGTCACGAGGAGTACCTGGCCTCCTGGCTGAAAATCCTCAAGGAAGACAAGCGGGCGATCTTCCGCGCCAGCGGCCAGGCCCGTGAGGCGTCCGAATACCTGCTGGCGCTACAGTCCGATCAGGCCATTGAAACGACTGAACGACTAACAGCGTGACACTTCAGTAAAAAGGCCCCATGATCGGGGCCTTTATTTTGCCCATTGTCGGGCATCCACCGCTGCGGCTGAGCAGTCGATTACTGCAGCCAGCCCTCGACAGTGTCCGAGCCGTGCTCCTGCTTCCACTGCTTGAGGATCTTGTGGTTGCCGCCCTTGGTTTCGACGACTTCACCGCTGTGTGGATTCTTGTAGCGCTTGACTTCACGCGGCTTGCGCTGAACGCCAGTAGAGGAGCTGACTGCAGTCACGCTCACGCCCTTGGACGGGTCCAGAATGGTGATCACCTGACGCAAGTTCATGCCGTACTCTTCCAGCAAGGCCTTGAGCTTTTGTTCAAACTCGATTTCCTGCTTCAAGCCAGAGTCGTTCTTCATCGCGTCCAACTGTTGAAGTTGTGCGGCCAGCTGAGCTTCCAGTGTTTTGAATTCGGCAAGTTTGGACATTTGAAATCTTTCCTAAGAATGAGACATGTGAGCAGATACTACCTGAGATCTCAAATACTAGCCGAGAGTTTATTCTCACTTCCCGCTAACTTTTTAAACCTCAAATCCCACACATTCATGTGACTGCTCAGTCCGCCAAGAACTGGCAGAGATGTCCCACTAGTTCTCGAGGCGCAGGACTGTTGCCGATCTTGAACAGCATATCGCGCTGACTGCGTGGCAGTTTTTTTGCGCATCGCTTGGCGGCGGATCGAATGGCAGCATCCGTACCATGAATCCGGTCGGCCAGTAGCACGATCAAAACGGCATCGCTCAACGTCATCAGACCACCTGCCCCAAATGATGCCGGACAGTCTACTCCCCGGGAAAAGGACAGGCCATTCCAATCCAGCACGTAACCCGATGCGCCAGACTTCGAATTTCCGCGTTCGCGAAAAGGACCAAGAGAGTAAAGGGTAATGGCGGCAATGGAAGGGGGCACAAGGGTAAGAGGCCTATCCGAAAAGGCAAAAGGACCTTCTGAATGCAAAGCAGGTAACACAATGAAGCGCTGGTGGTTCAAATATCAAAAAGGTAATGCCGCAGAGCCCACCCTCGCGCCAGCGCCCGAGGGCTTCCTTCTCCCGCTACCCTCTGAATCCCTGCTCGGTGCCGACCACCGGAAAAAGCTGCTGGAGCGCATCTGCCAATACACGGCGCTCTCCCAGTCTCAGTTCGATCAGCTCTACCTCGATCCGATCCGCCGTTACGCCCGCTATGTACAGCAACTCCCCGCCAGCGAAAGCCACCACCATGCCTATCCGGGCGGCATGCTGGACCATGGGCTAGAACTGGTGGCCTGCTGCCTAAAGCTGCGTCAGTCGTACCTACTGCCCAGCGGCGCAGCACCGGAAGACCAGGCCGCGCAGGCCGACGCCTGGAGCGCGGCGGTTGCTTACGGCGCGCTACTTCACGACATCGGCAAGCTTGCCGTCGACCTGCAGGTGGAGTACCAGAATGGCGAGGTGTGGCACCCCTGGCACGGCCCTTTAAACCAGCCCTATCGCTTTCGCTACGTGGTTGGTCGCAACTACAAACTACACGGCGCCGCTTCGGGGCTGCTGTACACACAAATTTTGACGCCCCATCAGCTCGACTGGCTGAGTAACTATCCGGTCTTGTGGAGCCACCTACTGTTCCTGCTGGCCAACCACTACGAGCATGCCGGCACCCTCGGGGAACTGGTGCTGCAAGCTGACCGCGTATCCACCGCGCAAAACATTGGTGCCAACCCCACCAAGGCCCTGCAGGCACCCAAACACTCGCTGCAGCACCATCTGCTCACGGGTCTACGTCATCTGGTCAAAAACGAGTTCAAGCTTAACCAGCCCGGCGCCGCCGGTTGGCTCACCGAGGATCATCTGTGGCTGGTCAGCAAGACCGCCACCGACAAATTGCGCGCCTACCTGCTGACTCAGGCCGTGGATGGCATCCCCTCCTCCAACATCGCCTTGTTCGATGAGCTGCAGTCACATGGATTGGTGGATGCGACACCGGAGGGCAAAGCGGTGTGGAGCGCCACCGTAGCAGAGGATGACTGGCAACATGGCTTCACCTTCCTTCGCCTGCAGCCAAGCCTGATTTGGGCCGATGAGTCCCGGCCAAATTGCTTTAGAGGCACGATAGAGCCGATGACGGTCGATCCCCTGCGGACTAGTGAAACCAGCGAATCGAGCACAGTTAAGCAGCAAACTACCGAAGATGAAAAACGGCCGGCCGCCGCTCCTCAGAATCAGGATTTCGAATACCTGGAAGATCTGATGGACATGTTTCGAGAGCCGAGCGAGTACGTGAAGGAACCGCTTCCGGAAAACCTGCGTCTGGAAACTACACAAAGCGAAGATACCGGAGGGCTGTCCTTCATGGAATGGCTGCGGGAGGGAATCCGTAGTCATCGCTTGTTGATCAACGACAGCAAGGCAAAGATTCACACTGTTGATGGAACGTTTTTCCTGGTTACGCCGGGCATTTTCCAGCGCTATGTGGCCGAACATCTCGAACTAGCTAACCGTGACTGTGAGAGCGCCCCCTGGCGGCTCATACAGCGCCATTTTGAGAAACTGAATAACCATCAGAAAAAGCCCAACGGTCAAAACATCTGGACTTGCAAGGTTAAAGGTCCTCGCAAAACAAGCTTACTAAATGGCTACCTCCTGCGCGAAAAAGCAGCCATATCTCGAGAACCACCGGCGGACAACCCATTCCTCACATTGGTCAGGTAAAGCATCAGTGCAATCTCCTTGAGTGCCCAGGGTTGGGACAATTCAAACCCTAGGCACTTCAATCTAATCTTCCCCGCGATGACGAATAGCCTTCTCGATCCGCAAGCGGCCAGCGTGTGCGAGCTTCATAACTCCAGCCTCCTTGGCAACGGCGTGGATCAAGGCCTCAGCCTCGTGTCCCTTGGCCTCCATTTCACCTACAAGTGCGGCCAATTCCTGCAAGCAGATTTCTGCAAGGCTACGTATGGAGTCATCGTCACCAGGACGACGGAATACGACCGCTGAATCTGTTTGGAGACTGGCAGGCCAGAAGAACGTGCCCAGTTGCTCCTCCTCATGAGCCCTGAAATGAGCATGCGCAAGCTGATCGACACGATCTCGGATCCGCGCTCCTGTACGCACCCAGCCATGCGCCCGAGCGATGCGTCGAGCCAGGACACTGTCCAATACGGGGCCTTCTTCATTCACGACATGAGCGATCATGCTCTGTAGAACCGGTGTGTAGGCGGCCTCAAAGAACTGATCGGGGTTTACGCCCTCTACTGCTTGAGCAGGATCTGTCTCTCGATAGACTGGATTGTCCAACGGTTCATAGGCTACGTACTCCGGAACGGCCTCAACAGTGGCCACTTTCGCATACTTCAGCTCCTGGAAAGCACCCGCCGGGTCGTTGGCGACAGGCTTGCCCTCCTCGTCTGTTACCACTTGGCTGACCTGCTCCACCACCTCAATCACCTCGGCGACTGCGGCGTCAGCTTTGAGCCGCTCCGCCTCCTCAGCAGCATCAATCTCGGCTTGCTTCGCACGTGATGTGTTGAGCAAAGCTGTCAGCTTCTGATGAACCTTTTCGGCGGTGCCAGCAGCATCGATCCACCAGTCGGTCGACCAAATCCTAACAATCTCCCAACCAAGCCCGCGCAGTACGAATTCGCGAAGCTTGTCCCGGTCACGCGCAGTCGCGCTGCGATGGTAGGTAGCGCCATCACACTCCACACCAGCGAGGAATCGGCCTGGCGCATCCGGATGCACGATACCCAGGTCAATTCGGAACGACGATACGCCGATCTGAGTGACAACATGCCATCCTTTCTTGGAGAGCTCAGCGGCAACAGCTTTTTCGAATGGGCTATCGAAGCCTCCAACACTTCCTCGATCAGCTTCAATCAGAGCCTGCGGCCCTCTCTCAGCGAACTCGAGGAAGTGTTTCAGATCGCGGACACCGTCATTCTTGGTTCGAGACAGATCCATGTGTTCAGGTCGAGTCGTCGAGAACACGACAAGCTCCTGACGCGCTCGCGTGATTGCCACGTTCAGGCGGCGCTCGCCACCTTTCTCGTTCATAGGGCCAAAGCTCATTGACGTATGCCCGGCAGCGTCCTTTCCGAAGGTGATCGAGAAGTAGATTATGTCTCGCTCATCGCCCTGCACACTCTCAAGGTTCTTCACGAACACGGGCTCAAGTAGGGATTCAGAGAAGTAGCTATCGAGAGACGGATCCTTACGACATGCCTCATCGAGCAAATCCTCGATTAGTTTCTGCTGCTCGCCGTTGAAGGTTACAACGCCTACTGTATGCCCAGACTCGCGGAATGCCGGAGACTTCAACCTGGCCACCAGGTGCGCCACGAGCGCTTGAGCCTCAATGCGGTTCGTACGTGAGCCGCCTCGATCATAAATACCCGCCACAGGATGGAGCGTGACGGCTTTATCCGTGGTGAATGGCGACGGGAACGTAACCAGTTCCGACTTGTAGTAGCGCTGGTTCGAGAATGCGATGAGGCTCTCGTGGCGGCTGCGATAGTGCCAGTTCAGGTTACGAGTCGGGAGGTTTGCACTGATGCATTCATCCAAGATGCTTTCCAGATCAGCTTCAGTATCCTCGTCTTCCGATGAGGACTCAGCGCGGCCAAAGAAGGATGTTGGTGGTAGCTGTTTCGGGTCACCTACCATGACGACCTGACGGCCACGGGACATTGCCCCGATCGCATCCCACACAGGGATTTGAGAAGCCTCGTCAAAGATCACCAAGTCGAAAGGCGTTGAGTCGGATGGCAGGTACTGAGCAATCGACAGCGGGCTCATCAGCAAACAAGGAGTGAGCTTGGTCAGTGCGCCCGGCGCCTGGCTCATCAGTTCGCGTAACGGCATGTGCCTGGTTTTCTTGTTCATCTCATGCCGCAATAGGCCCCACTCAGATGAACGAGTTACGCTTTCTTGGCTAGGTAGCTCAGCGCAAAGACGCGCGCGCAGCCAGTCGCGAGTCAACGCGATGAACTTATCATCCAGAGCTCGGAAATCGCGGATGCGCTGTTCGTGCTCAGCGCTGACAAACGTGCGGATGACTGCCTCGTTATCGACGGTCGCGTTAAGCCACCACCGAGCGTAGTTCACCTCAAGCACGCGACGCACCTTGCCTGCGCTAATGGCACCACTCTCCATGGCCTCCACTATTGGCGCCAAGCCAACCGCATACGCCTCATCCCGGACTTTACGCCAGGCGCACCAAGCTCTCAGGCGAGGCTCAGATGTGACCATCAGCTCACAATTCTGCTTGAGTTCTTCGAGCGACAGTTCGGAATTCGCCGCCACGGTTTTCTCAGTGAACTGACCCACGGCCGTCAAGTGAGCTGACCGCAACGCGACTTGTTTTAGCTTGTCGCGAAGGGTGATCCCGGACTGAGTGATTGAGCCTTCTTGCTCAAGCAGAGCATTCCCATCACCAAGCAACGCGTTCAGCGGCCCTTTGAACCCTGCGATCTGCTCCGGATTTTCGGCGAGCTTGGCCAAAGCTACTGCAATCTGGCCTTGGAAGAGCACTGCCTGCCGTGCGTCATCCACCTTGGTCTTCAGATCATTCCAAAGGGGAACAACGTCTCGTAAGTCAGAAAGGTCTGCCAGCTCTCGCTCGACAGTGCCCCTCTTCTTAAGGAGGTCAAAATCACTCTTCAGGGTTTGGCCACAACGCCCCTCCTCCACCAGAGAATGGTCATCGGTTAGACGACCACGTTCTTCAATTTCTCGCCGCTCGGCCTGGAACTGCAGCGCTGCTTTGAGCACCTCAAGTTCCGTATCGAGGCCCTTCCACAGCTCTGCTGTCTGATTCCCAAGCTCCGCGAATTCCGCCAAGCCACTGTCGAGCCTAACAATTGCGCGCATGCGAGCAAGCTGGGCCTTTAGAGCTTCCCCCAGTTGCCCTTGCTCGATTTCTTCAAAGCCTTCGTCGTGCCACGCAGAATTGCCCAATTGATTCGCCACAGCGAGCTGGAAGGCAATAGCTCGCGACAGGTAGCCTGGATTGGTCTTCGACCCGCTCCAGACGTCTGCGGACTGGGCGCCAGGTTGGAGCTCATCAATCGACTTCCTTACACCACGGATTGCTATCCAAGTCGAAAGATCCTTCGCTACATCTACCTCTCCATGGGCGGCCTGCACTGCGGCAAGGGAAGCAGTCACACGACGCTTGCCTAGCCAAGACTTCGGCCAGATGGCATCGTCAGCCTTAAGCCAATCCTGGTGAAGGCTTTCAACATCGAGCGCTTCGACCGATTCGCTATAGGTCACCGAAAGCTGATCGGTTAGCTCTTTGATCTGCGAGAATTTGGAAAGCGCATCTTGCAGTGTTTCCATTACGGCCGGAGCCCATGCGGGGCTCAAGGAGTCCACGGTCGACCTGCGCTGACTCAGCAAATCCATCGCACGTTGGGCCTCTGCCGCTACCTTGGAAGGCCAGGTTGCCGACAGCTTGGAAGTGAGACCCCGGTGTTCCTCGATCCAGTTACATCCATCCGTTAAACGCTGCGCAATGGATCGTGCATTCGGTAACAAAGCGAAGCGCCAGTCATGGCCAGCTGCGGTTGGCAAAACTGAAGAAAGAATGGACAGCCCTTCGAGAGGTGACGGGTTGTGAGGAACAGTCGGGAGCCCTGCCAACTCGATGAACCGACCAATAGCTTTTTGAGCCTCAAGAACCGAAGGAAGTACGTCACGAGCCGCCTGCACAAACTCTTGCCGCCAGTGCGGAGACCATTCAGTTTGACCTAGACCGGAGAGTGCATGCCCGCCAAGGTGTTCATAGCCAACCTCTTGAGCGTTAACCTCAAGGCGGTCACCGATCTCGCGAATATCCAGCATTGCTTTCTGATCGTGAATTTCAGGCGATATCCAAGTGAGATTTGCTGTCGGCTCATCGGTACCGGAGGTCACGGTTCCGATTGCATCGTAGACGGTGTAACCATTCCGATATCGGTTATGAAGCCGCTCGACATAGATGTTGAGGCTGTCACGGATTGAGGCGAGACGCTGAGCCTCAACTTCCCACGCATCCGCATCAACCTCCCCTTTGGCCTCCCAGGCTGACTGCAGCTGTGCCAAGACATCAGCCTTGCGCGCCTTGCTGGAGTGCAACTCGAGGCAGAACTCTCCAAGCCCAATTTCACGCAGACGCCTGTACACAACATCCAGAGCGGCGATCTTCTCCGAGACAAACAGCACACGACAACCTTGAGCGATCGACTGAGCGATCATGTTAGATATCGTCTGGCTTTTGCCGGTACCAGGCGGGCCGATCAGCACGAAGTCCTTGCCTTTGGAAGCGGCCATGACCGCAGCGAGCTGGGACGAGTCGGATGGCAGCGGACAGAAAACGTCCGCCGGGCCGTAGTCGCGATCCAGGAACCGTGCGTCCGGGAACGGAGCGTCGGATGCAAATGAGTCCCGCGGAGTATCGAGAAGGTGCTGTACGACAGGATTCTGACGAAGATGATGAGCGTTCTCTGACAAATCCTTCCACATGAGAAATTTTGCAAAGGAGAACATAGCCAATGTCACATCTTCAGACAACTCCCATCCAGGAATGTCCTTGATGGCATGTCCGACCCTCCGCCAAATACCAACGATGTCCAAACCCGAGTCGTCACGAGGAAGCTCAGTTTCCAGCGTCCCCAGACCTAGCGCAAAGTCCTGTCGAAGCATCTCGATCAGCGTTGGGTTGAAGCAAGGTTCATCGTCGTGGAGCACTATCGAGAAACCGGAGCGTGCACTCTTACGCTCGAGGCTGACCGGTATGAGTACCAATGGCGCACTGTACTTTTGACCAGCCTTGTCTTCACGTGTCCACTTCAAGAAGCCCACTGCGAGGAACAGGGTGTTGGCTCCGCCCTCTTGCAATGCGGTACGGGCTCCTCGATAGAGCTCGGTCAAGCGCACATCCATTTCACGGTTGGTGAGAGCAACAAAAACCTCTCGACGCTTCAGCGCATCTTCAGCATGACGCCGGCGAACGTCCTCACGCTCGCGCTGCTCATAAAGCTCTTTCTCACGTGGATCTGCTCCATCCATGAGGTCAGGGCGCGTCAGAAGCTTCAGCGACTGCCCACTAGCAAGAATGTCTTCGAGAGCTCCGGGATCCGGCGCCTCAAGTTTAAGTGCCTTTTTCCCGTACTTGAAGTTGAGCAGGTTGTTACGCAACGAGAGGTCGAGCAGCTTGCGCTGCCAACGCTCCAGCCTGTCTTTAGGGCTGAGTTTGGCAATGTCTTCAACTTCAACATTGACGATCTCATCGGGGATATCGTCTCCATCCTCAATGAGAAAAACTGGCTCATCGTCCGAGTCGGTTGTCACGACCCGGGCAATTTGAGCTTCGGAGCTGGCTAACGGCTTGATGCGTTGCAGGCGAGCACGCCGTACATCAAGCAGCATTTCAAATTCAGACTCAGCTTCCTCATCTATCTGCTTGGCCCCACGCTCAACTGCGTAAGTAAAGGAAGGGATCGATGGCTGAGTGAGCAACGTGGTCTCAAAAAGAGCAAGCTCTTTGAGCTTCACCCTTTTTCGAACCGTCGAGACATCATCGATTAAGGTGGTGGTGAACTCTTCAGGCTTAAGCCACACACCTGCGAAAGCATGGCCGCGGGTAAAGACGATCACCGGGTTCAGGCCGATCTGCTCCAAGGCCGCGCACAGGAAAAGGGTCAGATCCATACAGGTTGCCAATCCGGAATCCGCAATCTGGCTTGGGCTTCGCACCTTCTGCCCAGATTGCTCAAAGCTGGCCGGTGGCAGGGAGTAATCCAATTTCATGCGTGCAACGGCGCCCCAGGCAGCCGAAGCGAGTTGCCATGCTCGCTTAGGGCCGCCGTTGTAGCCATCCAGAGCAGGCGATTTTTCGCTCAAGCGCATCAAGTCGGCAGCGCTTTTGAGCAGCCGTTCTACCGCCGGGTCGTTCGGCTGAACGAACGCAGCCGTCATATCTGGGATGTGCCGTAGCCCACCCCACTGATTGCGCGGCAATAGCTCAACGACCTGATCTAGTTGGGCGATGACTTTTCGACCACCTTCAGCCTCTTTGCAATCCGCATCCAGCACAAAGGAGAAGGTGGACATCTCCGCTTCAGTAAGCCTACTCAGCAGAGGCCCGTCCAGCACCAGGTCGAGACCCGGAATTGAACGGAAGGACTCTGCCGCCACCTCTTCGATACGCCAGGCTTTCGGCTTGAACACCTCGGGAGATGAGGTCAAGGTCAGCGTGGCGTTGAGATGGCGTTCACTCGTTTCATTCGACAGCCGTAGCTCATGAATGACTGGGATCGCGTTCTGGAAGTCTGCCAGGTTGAGCTTTGATACCAAGGTAGCGAGGATCTTGAGCTCTTTCGGCTTGGGTTCTTCTTGTGGGGTGATTTGCTGAACGAGCTCGTCCATGCGCAACCTTCCTTGTCTCAAATGCCCAGGGGGGTGCAGGCGAAAGCCGGTCAAAGAGGCCCCGCGTGAGCTAATGGCGCGATGATAGCGCGTCTTGTTAAAACAGTAATGAGCCTTTGGTCACCCTTACACTTGCCTACACGACTGTTGAACAACGAGTAAATCAAGGCGGCAGCGCAGATGGTTACGACAAAGACCGCTCATGAGCAGAGCTGATGGGAAGTCCGTGTAGGTTTCCCCCCTTGCCGGCTTGAGGATGCTGTAACGCTGCAAACGCGGCTCATGCGGTCTGGAGTTTGAAACCCTTTGCATCCAGGGCTGCAACGGCTGAGAAGCCTTGCGTCTTTTTGAACGACATGCTGCAAACGAAGTTTTTCATGGCATCGGATGGGTCAATGGCGTCTAGGTTGAGCGAGTTCAAGGTGATTCGGGAGAACGCCGCACTCAGGATCGGCAGTTCCTCCACGTGGCCTGTTGAACTGTTAAGCACATTATCGAGCGCAGTTACGATCACCAGGTCATCAGGCAGGATGGTCAACAGCTTCCGAGCTACCCACAGAGCGCAGCTACAAACGTAGTCTTGGTGCAGCTCGTTGAACCGGCCAACCGGCATAGCCTTAGTCGACAGCTTTCCACTTTTCAGGAGCTATTTGATCTCGCTCGGGATGACATGAGTGCCATGGATCGCTAGGCGGGCCTCAAGCAAACCGGACTCATGAACGATCAGTTCGATGCCAGATCCCAAGTGGGCGATTTCAGTAAACGGTTCGAATGCTTCGATTGCATCGAGCTTGGCCTGCTTATCTCCATCAAGGATGCGCTGTGCTAAATCACGCTCTTCAGCCCAGTTCGAGTGTGCCTCGCGCCACTCAACATGCGCAGCTTGATAACGACGCAGATCCTCTGCTTTAACCGCCTCGACCTTGAGCGTAAGAGCTTTGCGCTGTCAGGCTTCCAGCTTGAAAAGGCGAGTCAAGAAGTTGGGAGAATAGCTCTCTAGGGCATGAGAGGCGGCAGCTGACGACGGTGAGCATTGCGATCTGCGCGTCGAGCTGACGCTTACATGGTTCGCAGCGTGCCTTTCCATCCCATCTCATCTCTCCTTAGAAGTAGCCGATGATGGCACATTAGCATGAGTCAAAGCCGATGACGATCATCGAGCTTTGTAGTTGCCCTATAGGCGTCCTGCACTGCCTGGTTACATTTTGTATATTTAGCACTGAATCGCATACTGGCGAAGCGCCACCAACCATCTAGTCTCAAGTGTTTTAGCCTTGAGATCGCATGATGACGAAGATTGAGAAAGAACCGATAGTGATGGACGACTTTGAATCTTGGCTGAATGGTCGTCCGAAGTGGTTACAAACTGCCGCGCGCATGATGATCGATGCGAAACGCCAGCTCAACGATGGGGAAATCAAAGAGCTCTCTAGGCTCTGCCAGCTTGAGGCAAAAGGCCAGCCTGACCCAGGTTTTCTAAACGTAGTAGCTGGCACGCTGTCTCAAGCCGCTACGAGGCCACCTGTCAGGATTGACGAAATCCAAGAAGTACATGGCCTTAACGCCATTAAGCCCGGAGCTCACCTTCCCTTCGGAAACTCGAACCTCGCGGTCATTTACGGTCAAAACGGTACCGGCAAAAGCGGGTTCGCTCGGCTGTTGAAGCAAGTATGCGGGTCTCGCTCCAAGGACGAGATACGGAGCAACGTGTTCGATCCTAACCCAACGGATTGCCGTGCTCAGTTCAAGGTCTCAATCGATGGGAAATCCGTTGACGTTCATTGGGACATCCCAAGCGGCCCTCATAAAGCGTTGCGCCAGGCGCAGGTGTTCGACAGCAAGGCCGCTCAGCAATACATGGGTCGAACTGAAGCTTGCTACGAGCCGAGTCGCATGAAGTTTGTGTCGGCACTCATCACCACTGCCGACGCGGTCAACGCAGAGTTGACTAGGGAAAAGGAACGACTGAAAGGAGCCCTTCCTAGCCTACCTAGCTCCCTTTCGTTTACGGCAGAAGCAAAATGGCTGCAGGCACTCAAGAGCACGACTACGGCATCGAGCATAGATAAAGAGTGCTCGTACACCGAGGAGCTTGACCGTGAGCGGATTGAGAAGGAAGCGCTCCTGGCCGAGAAGGATATTTCTGGCCGAATCCAAGCTATAAGCAAAGAAAAGACGGCATTGAAGAGTATCGAAGCGTCGATGTCGACGCTGCAATTGGGATCGAATGATGCCGCCGCACTTGAGATCGTCAGCCTGAATGAAAAAGCCATTAAAACACGCAAAGCAAGTGAGGAGGCAGCTGCCGCCATTTTCGGGAAAGCAGAACTGGAGGGTGTTGGCACGGCAACGTGGCAGCAGATGTGGGAGCACGCTCGCGCCTATTCCGCTGCCGCGGCGTATCCCGAGTCGGCCTTCCCGAACGTGTCAGCTGAGTCACGATGCGTGCTTTGCCATCAAGATCTCGACAATGCCGCAAAGGCCCGGCTGGCCGGGTTTGAAAAATTTGTCACTGACGGACTGGAGACAGCCGCAAAGAAAGCTGAAGCAGCTTTCGGTGAACGTAAGCGTCGTATCCCTGCCCTTCCCTCGCAAGCTGATTGGCTCGTCCATATGTCTACCTTGGGCTTTGAGAAAGCGGAAGCGGAATCTTGGCTCAGCGCTCTGAAGACGCGATTTGAACGAATAGCAATAGGTACCCCGCTCGATGGCCAGCATCTTTTTGATTGGTCGAAGATCAACGAGGCGGTGAAAACGAAGTCCGCAACCTTGGGCAGCGAAGAAGCAAGCCTAGCCGCACTGCAGAAAGATGAGCATCGTCAGGCCATGCATCAGCGCGTGCTGACGCTTCAGGCGAAGCAATGGCTTTCTCAGAACAAGTCCTCGATTGTCGCCGAAAAAAACCGTCTGACTGCATTCGCCTCCCTAGACAAAGCATCACGCTCGACAGCTACTAACTCGCTTACCACGAAGAAAAATGAGCTTGCCAAAACTGAGCTGGATGCAGGCTACCAGGCTCGCTTTGTGGAAGAACTAAAGCTTTTGGGTGGCCACCGCATACCAATATCCCCGCAAAGCAAATCCAGCGGCAAAGGAAAAATCACCTTTGGCTTAAACTTAGTGGGATGCCATGGGGCGCATGGCCCAGAGTACATCCTCAGCGAGGGAGAAACTCGAATAGCTGCGCTCGCAGCGTTCCTGGCGGACACAACAGGCTCCAACCAGCTGGCACCCTTTATCTTTGACGATCCGATCTCATCACTCGACCAAGATTTCGAAGAGAAAGTCGTGGAGCGCCTTGTGCAGCTATCGCATACGAGGCAGGTCATCATTTTCACCCATCGACTTTCACTGGTCTCCCTGGTGGATTCCGTCACAGACAAATTGTCAAAAACCCCCGGCATGCCCCCCGTAAAGCCAACGCTGACCTCGCTTCGCAGGATGGACAAAACCGCCGGAATCGTGGCAACCCAAAGTGCCCGAGACGCCAAACCAGTTAACGCAGTGAAGTACCTGATCGACCACACGATCAAGCACCTGAAAAAGTACCAGGAGAATGCTGAAGTCGATAGCTACGAAGTGCTGGCCAAAAGCGCTTGCAGTGACTTCAGGATCATCGTGGAAAAAACGGTTGAGTTTATTCTGCTAGCGGATGTCGTCGGACGCTTCCGCCGTGCGATCAACACTCAAGGCAAGCTACACAGGGTCGCCAAGGTCACGTCCGCAGACTGCTCATTCATTGATGACCTGATGACCCGCTACTCCGTGTTCGAGCACGCTCAATCTGATGAGCTACCGAGCAGCGCACTTGACTTGAGGGTTTTTGAAGCAGATGTCACAGCGCTCCACAAATGGATAGCGGAGTTTTCGTCACGCCAGTAACGCGCTCACCGGACCGAGTCGAGCGCTGGATCCTGTGTGAGCTGGAAACGGATCCTCTTCAGCCACTCTAAGGCCTGGCGACCACGCTCCCGCCCACTGCGGAAGTGCGTAACGAGCACATCTCATTCCGCAGAACGCTTGGGAAAGCCAGTGCGAAAATGGGGGACCTGATGGGGGACCAGAACCCTCCAAAAACGACAAAGCCCGTCTAGTACGGGCTCTGTAATGAAAAATATGGCGGAAGCGTAGAGATTCGAACTCTAGGATAGTTGCCCATCGACGGTTT
>RCUT01000311.1_pt1 | contig 26298 bp, 23 predicted proteins | sample 2166171 | NCBI WGS metagenome assembly RCUT01 (sample SAMN09932757, study PRJNA488358) | compost metagenome | isolation source: compost soil in 4-hydroxybenzoic | place: Germany: Experimental Botanical Garden | reverse complement strand
GCGGGCGCTTGCTCGGCAACCTGGCCTTGCTGCTGGTGGTGCTGATGCTGGCCAGTGGCCTGAGCGCCTACTGGAACGGCCGCGAGGCCGCCGATACCGCCTACGACCGGACCCTGCTGGCCTCGGCGCGGACCATTGCCGCAGGCCTGTCCCAGCGTGACGGTTCGCTGAGCGCGGATGTGCCCTACGTGGCCCTGGACACCTTTGCCTACGACAGTGCCGGGCGCATCTACTACCAGGTGCTGGACATCCAGCAGCGGCTGATTTCCGGCTACGAGAACCTGCCAGCGCCGCCGCCGGGCACGCCGCGTACCGACGATTACCCGGCGCTGGCGCGGTTCTACAACGCCACCTACCTGGGCCAGGACGTGCGCGTGGTCAGCCTGCTGAAGCCGGTGAGCGAGCCGAACATGAACGGCATGGCGGAGATCCGTGTGGCCGAGACCGAGGAAGCGCGGGTGCGCATGGCCCGTGGCCTGATGGCCGATACCCTGCTGCGCCTGGGGATGCTGGCGCTGGGCGCGCTGGTGATGGTGTGGTTTGCCGTGAGTGCCGCGTTGCGGCCGCTGGAGCGCCTGCGCACGGCGGTGGAAGAGCGCCAGCCGGACGACCTGCGGGCCTTGCCGGTGGTGCAGGTGCAGCGTGAGCTGGGCCCGCTGGTGCGGGCTTTGAACCATTTCACCGAGCGTTTGCGCGGCCAGTTCGAGCGCCAGGCGCAGTTCATCGCCGACGCCGCCCACGAGTTGCGCACGCCACTGGCCGCGCTGAAGGCGCGGGTCGAGCTGGGCTTGCGTTCGGCCGAGCCGCAGGAGTGGCGGCAGACACTGGAGTCCGCGGCCCAGGGCACTGACCGGCTGACCCACCTGGCCAACCAGTTGCTGTCGCTGGCGCGGGTCGAGAACGGTGCGCGGGCGATTGCCGAAGGCGGGGCGCAGCGCCTGGACCTGAGTCAGTTGGCTCGTGAGCTGGGCATGGCCATGGCACCGCTGGCGCACAAGCGCGGGGTGGCGCTGGCCCTGGAGGCCGAGGCGCCGGTGTGGCTGAAGGGGGAGCCGACGCTGCTCAACGAGCTGTTGAGCAACCTGGTGGACAATGCCTTGGCGCATACGCCGGCTGGCGGCAACGTGATCTTGCGGGTGCTGGCGCCGGCGGTGCTTGAGGTGGAGGACGACGGGCCGGGGATTCCCGAGGCCGAGCGTGAGCGGGTGTTCGAGCGCTTCTATCGGCGCAGTGCGCAGGGCAGTGGGCTTGGCTTGGCGATTGTCGGCGAGATCTGCCGGGCGCACCTGGCACAGGTGAGCCTGCATGACGGTGCGAAGGGCGGGTTGCGGGTGCGGGTGAGTTTTATCGCGGATTGATGTGTTGCCTGTACCGGCCCTATCGCCGGCAAGCCAGCTCCCACCTCGACTGCATTGACCTCAAGTCATGTGCTATCCCTGTGGGAGCTGGCTTGCCGGCGATGAGGCCGGTACAGGCAGCACAAGATATGCTGCCACAGGTTTAACTGCCCTCGAGAACAGCGAGCAACTTGTGGGAGCTGGCTTGCCGGCGATAGGGCCGAACAGGCTGACACCGGTCAGCGCAACATGCTCCGCGCCTCGATCAGTTCACCCACTTCAAGCTCAGTGCCGTACGGCAGGCCCAGATGGCGGTATGCCGGCAGTGCCGCCAGCGGCCGGTGGCGCCCACGCTGGCTGATGCAGCGGGCGATCTGCACGATGTCGATGTAGTCGATCTTGTCAGTCTGCCGGTCCAGGTCCTGCACCTGGCTCGGCAGGTTGACCAGTTGCTCCGGAAACTCCCAGGCCTTGAGGATCTTGTCGCCCAGCACGGGCTGTATCTGCTCGATCACATAATGCAGGCACACCGGGTCGGACAGCAGTTCGTTGTGCTCTTCGGCATAGATCAGCACCGGCAGTGCGCCAATCTGGTTGACCAGCCCGCCGAGGGTGGCCTGGTCGGGCTTGAGCTGTGTAAAGCGGCGGCAGATTTCGTAGCTGATGCCCGCCACATCCAGGCTGTTGGCCCAGATATCACGTAACTTCTGCTCCACTGCCGGCGCCCGGGCGTGGAAAATCTGCTCGATCACCAGGCCAATGGCCAGGTTGCAGCTGTAGTTGATGCCCAGCCGCGTGATGGCGGTGTGCAGGTCGGTGACCTCGACCGCCGCGCGCAGCAGCGGGCTGTTGACGACCTTGATCAGGCGCGCTGATAGGGCCGCATCGCGACCGATCACCTTGCTCAGGGCCGCTACGCTGATCTCGCTGTCTTCCGCTGCCTCGCGGATGCTCAAGGCAACCTCGGGCAGGGTCGGCAGGACCAGGTCATCCTTTTCGATGGCATCGAGCAACTGTGCTTGAACCATCTCGGCCAGCTTGTTCATGGGCGTGTCTACCGCAGTGGTGGTGCGGCCCCGCCACGTAGGCGGGGCAGGCTGGTCAGCGCTGGATTTCCCGGTCGCGGTCCAGTTCGTAGGGCAGGGTCAGCACCTGCAGGCGCGGGCCTTCGAGGCCGCCCAGGTGCAGGTTGTCGTCTTCCACCGCGTCGGCGCTGAGCACGGCGAGCAGTTCGCAGCCTGTGCCGTTGCTGGCAGCAATGACCACTTCACCGACCGACGAACCATGGGTGGGCGAGAAGATCTCGGCGCCCGGGGCCGGAATGGCCTGCTGGTCCAGTGCCAGGCGGTACTGGCGGCGCTTGAGCTTGCCCAGGTACTGCATGCGGGCAACGATTTCCTGACCGGTGTAGCAGCCTTTCTTGAAGCTGACGCCGTCGACGGCCTGCAGGTTGATCATCTGCGGGATGAACAGCTCGCGGGTCGGCCCCATTACCTGGCCGATCCCGGCGCGAATCTGCCCCAGCAGCCAGTTGTCGAGGCTACCTTCGGGCAGTGCGGCGGCCAGCGCCTGGCGAACGCTGTCGGCTTTGTCTGCCGGTACCCACAGCTCCACGCGGCCAGCGGACACGGCAATGGCGATCAACCCGTCGTGGCGCACGGTGCTGCCAGCTGCCGCAGGCACATCGAGCCCCAGGGCCTGCAGCGCCGCATCGCCGCCTTGCAGGCCGAAGCGCGCCCAGGCAGCGCTTTCATCGGTCAGCGTCGCCTTGGAGAACACGGCGTACTTCTTGAGGTCGGCCAGCTGGGCGTCGAGCAGCTCGCTGGCCATGGCCAGCAGGTAGCCGTTGCCTTCGGGCAGGATGCGGAAACTCGACTGCATGCGCCCCTTGACCATGCAGCGGGCGCCGAGGCTGGCGTGTTCCTGGCTGAGGTAGTTGATGTTGCAGGTCAGCTGGCCTTGCAGGAACTTGCCTGCATCGGAGCCGCGGACGGCGAGGATGCCCTCGTGGGACAGGGGGCAGAAGAAAGCGGAATCGGCCATGGGTCATCGCGGTGGCTAAAGACTGGCGGCCATCATAGAACGCCGGTAACAAAATAGGTAGGTGACTAGACCAACGCCCGGTGTCGCTTCGCTCGCCTGGCTGTATACTGGCGGGCCATTCGAGGAGGGCCCCATGGTCGAACAAACTGAACTCAACCGGCTTTTCTGGCACAGCCGCCGCGGCATGCTGGAACTGGACGTACTGCTGGTGCCTTTCACCCAGGAAGTCTACCCCACGCTCAACGAAACCGACCGCGAACTCTACGTGCGTCTGTTGAGCTGCGAGGATCAGGACATGTTCGGCTGGTTCATGGAGCGCACCGAGTCCGAAGACCCGGAGCTGCAGCGCATGGTCCGCATCATCCTGGACCGTGTCCAGCCCAAGTGAGTGCTTCGAGTGCCGCTGGCAAGGCTCGCGCCTGCTGCTGGCGGCCTACCTGGGGGGCCAGGTACTGGCGTGGTTCGCCGTATGGGCGAGCCCGCTGCCCGGGTGGTCGGCGCTTGCTGTTGTCGCCGCCTGTATTGCCCACGCTGGGTGGGCCATTCCCCGACGTATTCTGCTGACGCATGAGCATGCCGTTGTTGGCCTGCGCCGTGATGTGCGCGGCTGGCAGGTGTTCAGCCGTGCCCGTGGCTGGCAGCCGGTGCGCTTGTGCCGGGACAGCGTGGCGTTGCCGGCGCTGGTGGTGTTGCGCTTTGTGCGGGCGGGGCGCTGGTTGGGGGAGAGCCAATGCGTGCCACGGGATGCGCTGGGGGCTGATGAGCACAGGCGCTTGCGGGTGCGGTTGAAATTCAGCCGGCGCAGGTGGGCAGGGGTGAGCCGGGCATAAAACCATGCCGAGTTGGCTTCTTCGCGGGCTTGCCCGCTCCCACAGGTACTGCGCAAGGCTGCAAGGCAGCGGGATTCCTGTGGGAGCGGGCGCGCCCGCGAAGGCCGCGACGCCGATTTCAGATCGGGCTGAGAATGGTGTCCTTGGCCTCGTCCAGCATCCCCGGGTAATCCAGGGTGTAATGCAGTCCGCGGCTTTCCTTGCGCTGCATGGCCGACAGGATCATCAACTCGGCCACCTGCGCCAGGTTGCGCAATTCGATCAGGTCGCGGCTGACCTTGTAGTTGCTGTAGAACTCGTCGATTTCGTCCAGCAGCAGGCGAATGCGGTGCTGCGCTCGCTGCAGGCGCTTGCTGGTGCGCACGATGCCGACGTAGTCCCACATGAAGCGCCGCAGTTCGTCCCAGTTGTGCGCAATGATCACGTCCTCGTCCGAGTCGGTGACCTGGCTGGCGTCCCAGCCGGGCAGGGCCTTGGGCATGACCACTTCATCCAGGTGCGCCTGGATGTCGGCCGCGGCGGCACGGCCATAGACGAAGCATTCCAGCAGCGAGTTGCTGGCCATGCGGTTGGCGCCGTGCAGGCCGGTGAAGCTGGTTTCACCTATGGCATACAGGCCCGGCACGTCGGTGTGGCCACGGTCGTCGACCATCACTCCACCGCAAGTGTAGTGCGCCGCAGGTACTACCGGGATCGGCTGGCGGGTGATGTCGATGCCGAAGGCCAGGCAGCGCTCGTACACGGTGGGGAAGTGGCTCTTGATGAAGTCGGCCGGCTTGTGGGTGATGTCCAGGTACACGCAGTCCACGCCCAGGCGCTTCATCTCGTGGTCGATGGCGCGGGCCACGATGTCGCGCGGGGCCAGTTCTTCGCGGGGGTCGAAGCGTGGCATGAAACGCTCGCCATTGGGCAGGCGCAGCAGGGCACCTTCGCCGCGCAGGGCTTCGGTGACCAGGAAACTCTTGGCCTGGGGGTGGTACAGGCAAGTCGGGTGGAACTGGTTGAACTCCAGGTTCGCCACCCGGCAACCGGCCCGCCAGGCCATGGCGATGCCGTCGCCGCAGGCACCATCGGGGTTGCTGGTATACAGGTAGACCTTGGCTGCACCGCCCGTGGCCAGCACGGTGAAGCGCGCGCCGAAGGTGTCCACCTCGCCGGTGTTGCGGTCGAGCACATAGGCACCCAGGCAGCGCTCGCCGGGCAGGCCGAGGCGACGTTCGGTAATCAGGTCGACCGCCACGCGCTGCTCCAGCAGCTGGATGTTCGGGCGCAGGCGGGCCTGCTCCAGCAGCGTGGTGAAGATGGCGGCGCCGGTGGCGTCGGCGGCGTGGATGATGCGCCGGTGGCTATGGCCGCCTTCGCGGGTCAGGTGGAACTCGAAGCCGCCGTCGTCGACGCTGTAGTGCTCGTCGCGGGTAAAGGGCACGCCTTGCTCGATCAGCCACTCGATGGCTTCGCGGCTGTGCTCGACGGTAAAGCGCACTGCGTCTTCATGGCACAGGCCGCCGCCGGCATTGAGGGTGTCCTCGACATGCGACTGCACGGTATCGGTATTGTCCAGCACTGCCGCGACACCGCCCTGGGCCCAGAAGGTCGAGCCGTTGGCCAGGTCGCCCTTGCTGAGCACGGCGACTCGCAGGTGGCTGGGGAGGTTCAGTGCCAGGCTGAGACCGGCGGCACCGCTGCCGATCACCAGGACATCATGTTGGAATTGTTGGCTCATGTCGGGACACTAGTAATCTTCGGAAGGGGCGCGGCACAATAGTCACGCGCCGATGGCATTGTGAAACTATCGTTAAAGCTGGCCGGGTTGCCTTTATAGCAGCCCCGGGTGGCCAATTTCCATGCCACTTGCCTGGTCGCGACAACCTTTGTGGGAACTTTCCGACATGGCCGGAAATCCTATGAAGGCTGCCCACGCGCCACAACTTGCCGCGGCGACGCAGGGCGGCAGGCCTGTCCGGGCTGTCCCTGCGTACTCGAAACCTGATTATCGACGTAGCCGGCCGTGACCGCGCCGCGTCTTCCGTGCAAGCCGACCAAGGGCTGCAGGAAACTTGCTTGGAGGGGAGAACTTTTGCGAAAAGCCCGAGTCTATGGTTGCAAGCCTGAACGATGGCTGTTGCAACGCTCCTTCGAGTTCACTGAGGAGTGTTCATGCTAACCCAGGAAGAGGATCAGCAGCTTGTCGAGCGCGTTCAGCGCGGTGACAGGCGAGCTTTCGATCTGTTGGTGCTGAAGTATCAGCACAAGATTCTCGGGTTGATCGTGCGGTTCGTTCACGACACCCACGAGGCCCAGGATGTAGCACAGGAAGCCTTCATCAAGGCCTACCGTGCGCTTGGCAACTTCCGCGGCGACAGTGCGTTTTATACGTGGCTGTACCGCATCGCCATCAACACGGCGAAGAATTACCTGGTGTCCCGTGGAAGACGGCCGCCAGACAGTGATGTGAGCTCCGAGGATGCGGAGTTTTACGACGGCGATCATGGTCTCAAGGATCTCGAGTCCCCAGAGCGCTCGTTGTTGCGGGATGAAATCGAAGGCACTGTCCATCGCACCATCCAGCAACTGCCTGAAGACCTGCGCACGGCGCTGACCCTGCGTGAGTTCGACGGGCTGAGTTACGAAGACATTGCCAGTGTCATGCAATGTCCGGTGGGTACCGTGCGCTCTCGAATCTTCCGCGCTCGGGAGGCCATAGACAAAGCCCTGCAGCCGTTGTTGCAGGAAACCTGAGACAGCGGCGACAGCCAAGAGAGGAACCGCCATGAGTCGTGAAGCTTTGCAGGAATCGCTGTCCGCGGTGATGGATAACGAAGCGGACGAACTGGAATTACGTCGGGTATTGAACGCCGTCGACGACGCCGAAACCCGTGCCACCTGGTCGCGTTACCAGGTTGCCCGTGCAGCCATGCACAAGGAGCTGCTGCTGCCTAACCTGGATATCGCCTCGGCGGTGTCTGCAGCGCTGGCTGACGAAGCCGTGCCGGCCAAGGTCAAGAAAGGGCCATGGCGCAGCATTGGCCGCCTGGCGGTAGCTGCCTCGGTCACCGTAGCGGTGCTGGCCGGTGTGCGCATGTACAACCAGGACGAGATCACTGGCGCCGAGCTGGCTGCCCAGCAACCTGCCCAGCAAGGCCTGAGTGTGCCACAAGCGCAAGGCCCGGCCGTTTTGGCAGGCTATAGTGAGAGCAGTGAGCAACCGACCGGGCCGATGGCCAACGGCGTGCTGCAGAACCAGGCCGGCTGGGACCAGCGTCTGCCAGGCTACCTGCGCCAGCATGCCCAGGAATCTGCGCTCAAGGGCACTGAAACCGCATTGCCGTATGCCCGCGCCGCCAGCCTGGAAAACCGTTAAGTAAGGAGGATCATGCGCGCGCTACCTCTCCTGTCGCTGCTGATTGGCAGCTGCATGACGGTGCCAGCATTGGCGGCCAATTCCTCGCCCGAGGCGAGCGAGTGGCTGAGCAAGCTGGCACAGGCCGAGCAAAAGCAGAGCTACCAAGGCTCTTTTGTCTACGAACGCAACGGCAGCTTCTCTTCCCACGAGATCTGGCACAGGGTCGACGACGGCAAGGTCAGCGAGCGGCTGTTGCAGCTCGATGGCGCCGCCCAGGAGATCGTGCGCGTGGATGGCAAGGTAGAGTGCGTCAGCGGGGCCTTGGTCAGTGGTGTGACGACGCCCCCGGAGACCGCGCAGCGTGTGCTTGATCCGCTGAAACTGATGGGCTGGTATGACTTGAGCGTGGCGGGCAAGTCACGGGTCGCCGGGCGCGATGCCGTGATCGTGACGCTCACCCCGCGCGACCAGCACCGTTATGCCTTCGAATTGCACCTGGACCGTACTACCGGCCTGCCGCTGCGCTCGTTGATGATCAACGACAAGGGGCAGTTGCTGGAGCGCTTCCAGATGACCCGTCTCGATACTGATGCCCCCAGCGATGATGACCTGCGCGCCAGCGCTGCGTGCAAGCCGGTGCAGCATGTGGCCGCTGCCGCCAATGACACGGTCGCCGGCTGGCGTTCGGACTGGCTGCCGCCTGGTTTCGAACTGGTCAACAGCTCGGTACGCCGCGACCCCAAGAATGACAGCACGGTCAGCAGCCTGATGTACGATGATGGCCTGGCGCGCTTCTCGGTGTTCCTCGAGTCGGTAAAGGATGAGGGCGGGACCGACATGCGCACCCAGCTTGGCCCGACTTCGGCGGTTTCGCGTCGGCTGAACACGCCCAAGGGCAAGGTGATGGTCACTGTGGTCGGCGAGATTCCACTGGGTACCGCAGAGCGTGTGGCGCTATCGATGCGCCCCCAGGATGGCCAGGCGCGCCAGTGATGGCGCGCATTTGCGGGCCTGGCGTGCGGGCCATGCCAAGGCGTGCGGACATGCCTTTGAAATGAAATTAAAGCATTGTCATTTGCAATCCATCGGCAAATTTTCTATAGGTCAGGCTTCTTGGAGCCTGGCCTTTCCTGCTTTGTGCAGGGGCCTTTCTAAACTACCGCTCGTTGTGACGGGAGCCGTATGTCAATACCACGCTTGAAATCCTACCTATCGATGTTCGCCGCCGTGCTGATGCTCGGCCAGGTGCTCAGCGCCCAGGCCGAAGAAGCCCTGCCGGACTTCACTACCTTGGTCGAGCAGGCCTCGCCAGCCGTGGTCAACATCAGTACCAAGCAGAAGCTGCCGGACCGCCGCATGGCCGCCGGGCAGATGCCCGACCTGGAAGGCCTGCCGCCGATGTTCCGCGAGTTCTTCGAGCGCAACATGCCGCAGCAGCCGCGCTCGCCGCGTGGCGACCGCCAGCGCGAGGCGCAGTCGCTGGGGTCAGGCTTCATCATTTCCAGTGATGGCTACGTGCTGACCAACAACCATGTGGTGGCCGATGCCGACGAGATCATCGTCCGCCTGTCGGACCGCAGCGAGCTGCAGGCCAAGCTGGTCGGCACCGATCCGCGCACCGACGTGGCCCTGCTCAAGGTCGAGGGCAAGAACCTGCCGACCGTCAAGCTGGGTGATTCCGAGAAGCTCAAGGTGGGTGAGTGGGTGCTGGCCATCGGTTCGCCGTTCGGCTTCGACCATTCGGTGACCAAAGGTATCGTCAGCGCCAAGGGCCGGACCCTGCCCAATGACACCTACGTACCGTTCATCCAGACCGACGTGGCCATCAACCCGGGTAACTCCGGCGGCCCGCTGTTCAACATGAACGGCGAAGTGGTGGGTATCAACTCGCAGATCTTCACCCGTTCCGGCGGTTTCATGGGCCTGTCGTTCGCCATCCCGATCGATGTGGCGATCGATGTCTCCAACCAGCTGAAGAAAGACGGCAAGGTCAGCCGCGGCTGGCTGGGCGTGGTGATTCAGGAGGTCAACAAGGACCTGGCTGAATCGTTCGGCCTGGACAAGCCGGCTGGTGCGCTGGTGGCCCAGGTGCTGGAAAACGGCCCGGCAGCCAAGGGTGGCCTGCAGGTGGGTGACGTGATCCTGAGCATGAACGGCCAGCCGATCGTCATGTCGGCCGACCTGCCGCACCTGGTCGGCAGCCTCAAGGATGGCGAAAAGGCCAAGCTGGAGATCATCCGCAACGGCAAGCGCCAGAACCTCGACATCAGCGTTGGCGCACTGCCGGACGACGATGCCGACATCGGTACCGGCGCCGAAGGCAGCGCCGAGCGCAGCAGCAACCGCCTGGGCGTCTCGGTGGCCGACCTGACCGCCGAGCAGAAGAAAGCCCTCGAGCTCAAGGGTGGCGTGGTCATCAAGGAAGTCCAGGATGGCCCGGCCGCGATGATCGGCCTGCGCCCGGGTGATGTGATCAGCCACCTGAACAACCAGGCCATCGGTTCGGCCAAGGAATTCACCGAAATCGCCAAGGAACTGCCGAAGAACCGTTCGGTGTCGATGCGCGTGCTGCGTCAGGGCCGTGCCAGCTTCATTACCTTCAAGCTGGCTGAATAAGCGGCTTGGCAAGGAGAAAAGGGCAGCTTCGGCTGCCCTTTTTCATGAAAGTTCACAATTGCAGGGGCGAATGCTGTGTACAGCCCGATAGAGGAATCTCCCATATCCCGGCAGCTTAAGGTACAATTCCCGGCTATTTTTCGGCGGGCGTCCGGCTCGCAGCCTTTTCGAGTGTTGACCCGTGAGTGATTTGAGTCATATCCGCAATTTCTCCATCATCGCCCACATCGACCATGGCAAGTCGACGCTGGCCGACCGTTTCATCCAGATGTGCGGTGGCCTGTCGGCACGCGAGATGGAAGCCCAGGTGCTCGATTCCATGGACCTGGAGCGTGAGCGCGGTATCACCATCAAGGCCCACAGCGTCACGCTCAACTACAAGGCGCAGGACGGCAAGGTCTACCAGCTGAACTTCATCGATACCCCCGGCCACGTCGACTTCACCTACGAAGTCTCGCGTTCGCTGGCGGCCTGTGAAGGTGCGCTGCTGGTGGTGGATGCCGGCCAGGGCGTCGAGGCCCAGTCCGTAGCCAACTGCTACACCGCCATCGAGCAGGGCCTTGAGGTCATGCCGGTACTGAACAAGATGGACCTGCCCCAGGCCGATCCGGATCGCGTCAAGGACGAGATCGAGAAGATCATCGGCATCGACGCCACCGACGCCGTGGCCTGCAGCGCCAAGAGCGGCATGGGCGTGGACGAGGTGCTCGAGCGCCTGGTGCACACCATCCCCGCGCCTGTTGGCGAGATCGACGCGCCGCTGCAGGCGCTGATCATCGACTCCTGGTTCGACAACTACCTGGGCGTGGTCTCGCTGGTGCGCGTGCGCCAGGGCCGCGTCAAGAAAGGCGACAAGATCCTGGTCAAGTCCACCGGCAAGGTGCACCTGGTCGACAGCGTGGGCGTGTTCACCCCGAAACACACCCAGACCGCCGACCTGAAGGCCGGCGAAGTGGGCTTCATCATTGCCAGCATCAAGGACATCCACGGTGCCCCGGTCGGTGACACCCTGACCCTGTCCACCACCCCTGAGGTCGAGGTGCTGCCAGGCTTCAAGAAGATCCAGCCGCAGGTCTATGCCGGCCTGTTCCCGGTCAGCTCCGACGACTTCGAGGACTTCCGCGACGCATTGCAGAAGCTCACCCTGAACGACTCGTCGCTGCAGTACATGCCGGAAAGCTCCGACGCCCTGGGCTTCGGCTTCCGTTGCGGCTTCCTCGGCATGCTGCACATGGAGATCATCCAGGAGCGCCTGGAGCGCGAATACGACCTGGACCTGATCACCACGGCGCCAAGCGTGATCTACGAGCTGGAGCTGAAAACCGGCGAGACCATCACCGTCGACAACCCGTCGAAGCTGCCAGACGTCTCGGCGGTCGCCGACTTCCGCGAGCCGATCGTCACTGCGACCATCCTGGTACCGCAGGAACACCTGGGCAACGTCATCACCCTGTGCATCGAGAAGCGTGGCGTGCAGCGCGACATGCAGTTCCTCGGCAGCCAGGTGCAGGTGCGTTACGACATGCCGATGAACGAAGTGGTGCTGGACTTCTTCGACCGCCTGAAGTCGACCAGCCGCGGCTATGCTTCGCTGGACTATCATTTCGATCGCTACCAGTCGGCCAACCTGGTCAAGCTGGATGTACTGATCAACGGCGACAAGGTCGATGCCCTGGCATTGATCGTGCACCGCGACAACGCGGCCTACAAAGGCCGTGCGTTGACCGAGAAGATGAAGGAACTGATCCCTCGGCAGATGTTCGACGTGGCGATCCAGGCAGCTATCGGCGGCCAGATCATCGCGCGGACAACCGTCAAGGCGCTCAGAAAGAACGTACTGGCCAAGTGCTACGGTGGTGACGTCAGCCGTAAGAAGAAACTGCTGGAGAAGCAGAAGGCCGGTAAGAAACGCATGAAGCAGGTGGGCAACGTGGAGATTCCACAAGAAGCCTTCCTCGCCGTGCTCAGGTTGGATAGCTAGGTCCTATGTCGCTAAATTTCCCGCTGTTGCTAGTCATCGCCGTCTTTGTCTGCGGTCTGCTGGGCTTGATCGACCTGCTGTTCCTGGCCCCGCGCCGGCGTGCGGCAATCGCCAACTACCAGGGCAGCGTCAGCCAGCCCGAGATGGCGGTGGTCGAGCGCCTGGGCAAGGAACCGTTGCTGGTCGAGTACGGCAAGTCGTTCTTCCCGGTGCTGTTCATCGTGCTGGTGCTGCGTTCGTTCCTGGTCGAGCCGTTCCAGATCCCTTCGGGGTCGATGAAGCCGACCCTGGAAGTGGGCGACTTCATCCTGGTGAACAAGTTCTCGTACGGCATTCGCCTGCCGGTGATCGACAAGAAGGTCATCGAGGTGGGTGACCCGCAACGCGGTGATGTGATGGTGTTCCGCTACCCGAGCGACCCGAACGTCAACTACATCAAGCGTGTGGTCGGCCTGCCGGGTGACCAGGTGCGCTACACCAGCGACAAGCGGTTGTTCGTCAACGGCCAGCCGATTGCCGAACAACTGGTGGGCACCGAGCCGGGCACCCTGGGCAGCGCCGAGTTGTACAAGGAAAAGCTCGGCGAGGCCGAACACCTGATCCGCAAGGAAATGAGCCGTTATCGCATGCCGCCGGACCAGCAATGGACCGTGCCGGCAGGCCATTACTTCATGATGGGCGACAACCGCGACAACTCCAACGACAGCCGTTACTGGGATGACCCGAACATTCCCAAGGAACTGCACGGCATGGTTCCGGACCGGAACATCGTCGGCAAGGCCTTCGCGGTGTGGATGAGCTGGCCAGAGCCCAAGCTCAGCCACCTGCCCAACCTGTCGCGGGTCGGTCTGATCCATTGATACCCATCGGCGCTGGCCAGCAGGCAGCGCCGAATGCATTTCTGACATAGGCTGTGTTCTCAGGGATCGGGAGATTTCGCCGCACATCGCGGCGGGCCACAGCCAAACAGTCTTTCAGGATGTTGATTTGAACAACGCGTTGAACAACGAACGGGTGGCCGCATGAGTGCTTCCCTTGCCCGTCTGGAGCGAAAGCTCGGTTATACCTTCAAGAACCAGGACCAGATGCTCCTGGCACTGACCCATCGCAGTTACGCCGGGCGCAACAATGAGCGCCTGGAGTTTCTCGGTGACGCCATTCTCAACTTCGTCGCCGGCGAAGCGCTGTTCGAGCGCTTCCCGCAGGCCCGCGAAGGCCAGCTGTCGCGCCTGCGCGCGCGCCTGGTCAAGGGGGAGACCCTGGCCCGCCTGGCCCGTGGTTTCGACCTGGGCGATCACCTGCGCCTGGGTTCGGGTGAGCTCAAGAGCGGTGGCTTCCGCCGCGAGTCGATCCTGGCCGACGCCCTGGAGGCGCTGATTGGCGCCATCTACCTGGACGCCGACATGGAAACGGCCCGGGAGCGCGTGCTGGCCTGGCTGGCCGATGAGTTCGAAGGCCTGACCCTGGTCGATACCAACAAGGACCCGAAAACCCGCCTGCAGGAGTTCCTGCAGTCGCGCAGCTGCGAGCTGCCGCGTTACGAAGTGGTGGACATCCAGGGCGAACCGCACTGCCGGACCTTCTTCGTCGAATGCGAAGTGGTACTGCTGAACAACAAGAGCCGTGGCCAGGGCGTTAGCCGGCGTATCGCCGAGCAAGTCGCTGCCGCGTCTGCACTGATCGCCCTGGGCGTGGAGAATGGCAATGACTGATAGCAACCCGACCCGCTGCGGCTACGTAGCCATTGTCGGCCGCCCGAACGTGGGCAAGTCGACCCTGCTCAACCACATCCTCGGCCAGAAGCTGGCGATCACCTCGCGCAAGCCGCAGACCACCCGCCACAACATGCTCGGCATCAAGACCGAGGGTGACGTGCAGGCGATCTACGTCGATACCCCCGGTATGCACAAGGCCAACGACAAGGCCTTGAACCGCTACATGAACCGCAACGCCTCGGCGGCCCTGAAGGACGTCGACGTGGTGATCTTCGTGGTCGACCGCACCAAATGGACCGACGAGGACCAACTGGTGCTGGAGCGCGTGCAGTACGTGACGGGCCCACTGATCATCGCGGTCAACAAGACCGACCGCATGGAAGAGAAGGCCGAGCTGATCCCGCACTTGCAGTGGCTGCAGGAGCAATTGCCGAACGCCGAGGTCATGCCGATTTCCGCGCAGCAGGGGCACAACCTGCAGGCGCTGGAAGCACAGATCGCCAAGCACCTGCCCGAGAACGAGCACTTCTTCCCCGAAGACCAGATCACCGACCGCAGCAGCCGCTTCCTGGCCGCCGAACTGGTGCGCGAGAAGATCATGCGCCAGTTGGGTGCCGAGCTGCCGTACCAGATCACCGTGGAGATCGAGGAATTCAAGCAGCAGGGCCATGTGCTGCACATCCATGCGCTGATCCTGGTCGAGCGTGACGGCCAGAAGAAGATCATCATTGGCGACAAGGGCGAGCGCATCAAGCGCATCGGCTCCGAGGCGCGCAAGGACATGGAGGTGCTGTTCGACTCCAAGGTCATGCTCAACCTGTGGGTCAAGGTGAAAGGCGGCTGGTCCGATGACGAGCGCGCCCTGCGCTCGCTGGGCTACGGCGACCTCTAAGCAATACTATTGGGGCCGCGGTGCGGCCCATCGCCGGCAAGCCGGCTCCCACCCCGATCGCATCGACTTCAAGCCATGCGCCGTACCTGTGGGAGCTGGCTTGCCGGCGATGGGCTGCAGAGCAGCCCCAATATGCAGTTTTACCGAGCCACAGGGAGCCAGTGATCTTCCATGGAACAACCTGTCGGCCAGCCAGCCTACGTGCTGCACAGCCGTGCCTACAAGGAAACCAGCGCGCTGGTGGACTTCTTCACCCCGCAGGGCCGCATGCGCGCGGTGCTGCGCCGTGCGCGTGGCAAGGGTGGCAGCCTGGTGCGGCCGTTCGTGCCGCTGGAGCTGGAGCTGCGCGGGCGTGGCGAGCTGAAGAATGTCGGGCGGATGGACAGCGCCGGCATCGCCGCCTGGCTGCACGGCGATGCCCTGTTCAGCGGGTTGTACCTCAACGAACTGCTCATGCGCCTGCTGCCCGCCGAAGCGCCTTTCCCGGCGCTGTTCGAGCACTACACCCTGACCTTGCAAGCCTTGGCCGCCGGTCGCCCGCTGGAGCCGCTGCTGCGCTCGTTCGAATGGCGGCTGCTGGACGAGCTCGGTTACGCGTTTTCGTTGCACCATGACGTCAATGACCAGGCGATCGCGGGCGATGGCCTGTACCGCTTGCGTGTGGATGCCGGCCTGGAGCGGGTCGAGCTGGTGCAACCCGGGCTGTTCCGCGGCACCGAACTGCTTGCACTGGCCGAAGCCGACTGGGATGCCCCAGGTGCCTTGCTCGCCGCCAAGCGCCTGATGCGCCAGGCACTGGCGGTTCACCTGGGGGCAAAACCGCTGGTCAGCCGGGAACTGTTTCGCAAGCGCTGATCACGACGTATGCTGTGGGGCTCAATCTTCAGGAGAGCCTTTCGTGACTCACAGCAACCGCATGCTTCTCGGCGTAAACATCGACCACGTGGCGACCCTGCGCCAGGCCCGGGGCACGCGTTACCCTGATCCGGTCAAGGCTGCCCTGGATGCCGAGGAAGCAGGCGCCGATGGCATCACCGTGCACCTGCGTGAAGACCGCCGGCACATCCAGGAGCGTGACGTGGTGCTGCTCAAGGACGTGCTGCAGACCCGCATGAACTTCGAGATGGGCGTCACCGAAGAGATGATGGCCTTTGCCGAGAAGATCCGCCCGGCGCACATCTGCCTGGTACCCGAAACCCGTCAGGAACTGACCACCGAAGGTGGCCTGGACGTGGCGGGCCAGGAAGCACGGATCAAGGCTGCGGTTGAGCGCCTGTCGCGTACCGGTGCCGAAGTGTCGCTGTTCATCGATGCCGACGAGCGGCAGATCGAGGCATCGCGTCGCGTTGGCGCGCCTGCCATCGAACTGCACACCGGGCGTTACGCCGATGCCGAAAGCCCGACCGAAGTAGCCGAGGAACTCAAGCGTATCGTCGATGGTGTGGCGTTTGGCGTGGGGCAGGGGCTGATCGTCAATGCCGGCCACGGGTTGCATTACCACAACGTCGAGGCGGTGGCGGCAATCAAAGGCATCAATGAGCTGAACATCGGTCATGCGCTGGTGGCGCATGCGCTGTTCGTCGGCTTCAAGGCCGCAGTGGCCGAGATGAAGGCGCTGATCGTGGCGGCTTCGCGCTAATCGTTGGTCGCCTGTACCGGCCTCTTCGCGGGTAAACCCGCTCCCACAGGTACCTCACAGGCCTTGAGGCTTGTGCGATCCCTGTGGGAGCGGGTTTACCCGCGAAGAGGCCGGCACAAGCGATGTTTTACTCGGCAGGAAACACCAGGGTAAACCGGGTAGGCCCCAAGGGGCTGCTGCTGACCTCGACCCGCCCGCCATGCAACTGCATGATCGATTTCACGATCGCCAGCCCCAACCCGGTCCCTCCCTCCAGCCGCGAGCGCCCCGAGCCCACCCGGTAAAACCGCTCGAACAAGCGCGACTGGTGTTCTTCAGCAATACCAGGCCCCTGGTTTTCCACCGAAAGCCGAACTTCGCTGCCCACGCGCTCGATACGTAGTTCCACAGGCTTGTCATCGGGGCAGTGCCGAATGGCATTGCTCAACAGGTTCGACAGTGCCCGCTGAAACATCAGCCGATCACCCTGCGCCGTCCCCCAGCCTTGCACACGCAACTCAACCCCTTTCAGCTCGGCACTGAACGCAAACAGCTCGACAACCCGCGCCGTCTCGTCGGCCAATGCCATAGGCTTGAGCGCGACCTGGGCCTGGGGTTGGCTGACCTGGGCGAGAAACAGCATGTCATTGATGATGCGGTTGAGCCGGGTCAGTTCTTCGATGCTGTCTTCCAGCACTTCCCGGTAATTCGCGTTGTCCCGTTCGCGGGCCAGCGTCACTTGCGCCTTGCCCATCAGGTTGCTCAACGGTGTGCGCAGTTCATGGGCCAGATCATCGGAGAACTGCGACAGCTGGCTGATGCCCTGATCGAGGCGGTCGAGCATCACGTTGATGCTGCTGGCCAGCTCTGCCAGTTCCAGCGGCAGGCCGTTAGCGGGCAGGCGATGTTGCAGGTCCTGGGCCGACACCCGCCCGGCAATGCGCCGGAAGTGCCGCAGTGGCTTCAGGCCGCGCTGCATCAGCCACCAGGCGCCGGCGCCGATCAGCAGCAGCAGCAACGGCAGCGCGAGCAAGGTGGAGTGCAGGTAGGCCTGCAGCAGGGCGTTGTCGTCGGCGCGGTTGAGCGACATCATCACCTTGACCGGGGTGTCGTCGCGCAGGCGCATCAGCCGGGTCACGGTGAGTATCTGGTTGCCATTGCTGTCGCGCCACGCATGAAAGGCCAGGCGGGCATCGGTGCGCAGATCGCCTACCTGCGATTCCAGCGCTGGCCCCAGGCTGAGCAGGTGCGGGTGGCGGCCTTCGAGGGCCAGCACGCTGAGGCTGAGGTTGTCGTGCCCCATCACCAGGTCGAGCAAGGGATGGGCGCGGCTGCCCAGGTCTTCGCTACGCAGGTCGACGCGCAGGTTGTGCTCGACCTGCAGCATCTTGCGCGCCAGGTCCTTGCGTGCGCGGCTGTCCAGTTCGTGATCGAGGGCGAACACCGCCAGGCAGGCCAGCAGCAGCACCAGTGCGGCGCCCATCAGCGTCACGCTCAGGCCCAGGCGCAGTGACAGGCTGGCGTTTTTCAAAAGCGTGCCTCGAGCACGTAGCCGACGCCACGCAGGGTATGGATCAGCTTGTTGTCGAACGGGTCGTCGATCTTTGCCCGCAGGCGCCGGATCGAAACCTCGACCACATTGGTGTCGCAGTCGAAGTTCATGTCCCACACCAGCGAGATGATCTGGGTGCGCGACAGCACCTCGCCGGTCTGGCGCATCAGCAGGTGCAGCAGGGCGAACTCCTTGGCGGTCAGGTCGATACGCTGCCCGGCGCGGTAGGCGCGGTGGCGGCCGGGGTCCAGCTCCAGGTCGGCGACGCGCAGGGTGCTGGGCTGCAGTTGCTGGTCGTTGCGGCGCAGCAGGCTGCGGATGCGGGCCAGCAGTTCAGGGAACTCGAAGGGCTTGAGCAGGTAGTCGTCGGCACCCAGGTCCAGGCCCTTGACCCGGTCGGCCAGGCGGCCGTGGGCGGTGAGCATCATGATGCGCGTGGCCGATTCGGCGCGCAGCCGCTGCAGCACGGTCCAGCCATCGAGTTCGGGTAGGTTGACGTCGAGGATGACCAGGTCGTAGGGCTGCTGGCGGGCCAGGTGCAGGCCATCGGTGCCGGTGTGGGCGCAGTCGACCACGTAGCCGTTCTCGCGCAGGCCCTGCTGCAGGTAGTCGGCGGTACGCAGTTCGTCCTCGATGATCAGTAGACGCATGGGTGGGCTCGGTGTGATGAAAGGGGGCGATTCTCGACCCTGTAGTGACATCAGGGTCAAGGGGCAGGATGTTACGGCATGAGTAAGGGCGCGCGGCGCAGATAACGGATTTGTAATGCTGCTGTTATCTGGCTGTCTGTTCGGGCCCTATCGCCGGCAAGCCAGCTCCCACAGGTACTGCACAGTTTCAAGACCTATGGTGATCCTTTGGGAGCCAGCTCCCACAGGTACTGCCCAGTTTTCAAGACCTGTGGTGATCCTGTGGGAGCTGGCTTGCCGGCGATAGGGCCCGAACAGGCAAAACAGGGCCACATTGCAAGACTGTAATCCCCGCCTCACCTTGCCGTTAGCTAGCCCTCGCTAGGATGGCCCTGTCTGATCGGTTATCACGAGGCAACCACGATGAACCTGACCAAATACCTGCTGTTGGCCACCCTTGCCCTGGGCAGCGCCAGTGTTTATGCCGAGGGCGGTGCGGAACGTTCGAAACAATTCTGGCAAGCGTTCCGCGAAGACCAGCAGCGCCTGCACGGCGACAAGCAACAGGCCGTTGCCGAGCGCGAGCGCAAAGCACAGGAGAAGGCCCGCGAGCTGGCCAAGGACTGAGGTAACAGCACCCGCGCCGTGACAGCTCCTCGCCGCAGGTGTATTCAGGCGCCCAACCGGGCGCCTTTTTTATTTGCGCGCCAGCAGGGTGGCGCGGCGTGGGGCCGGCAGGCCTTCGATGGTCTTGCTGTGGTCGTTCGGGTCGAGGAAGTCGCCCAGTGACTGGTAGCGCATCCACTCGGTGCTGCGCTGTTCCTCGATGCTGGTCACGCTTACGTCGACGCAACGCACGTCGCTGAAACCGGCACGGCGCAACCAGCGCTCCAAGGCCGGTACCGACGGCAGGTACCAGACGTTGCGCATCTGCGCATAGCGGTCCTCAGGTACCAGCACCTGGTTTTCGTCTCCCTCGATCACCAGGGTTTCCAGCACCAGTTCCCCGCCTTTGACCAGGCAGTCCTTGAGCGCCAGCAGGTGCTCGATGGGCGAGCGGCGGTGGTAGAACACCCCCATGGAAAACACCGTGTCGAAACCTTCGAGGTTGGCCGGCAGGTCTTCCAGGGCGAACGGCAGGTGCCAGGCGGGCAGCTCGGGCAGGTATTGCTGGACGGCCTGGAACTGGCAGAAGAACAGCCAGTTGGGGTCGACGCCAATCACCATGTCGGCGCCGGCACCGAGCATGCGCCACTGGTAGTAGCCATTGCCGCAGCCCACGTCGAGCACGCGCTTGCCCTTGAGGTCCAGGTGCGGGCCGACCCGGGACCATTTCCAGTCCGAACGCCATTCGGTGTCCACATGCACGCCGAACAGGTCGAATGGCCCTTTGCGCCAAGGGGACAGGCCCATTAGTGCCTGGCGCATCTGGGCGCGGGTGGCGTCGTCGCAATCGCAGTCCAGGCGCAGCCCGTTGACCAGGTCGATTTCGCTCGGATTCAGGGCGGGCAAGGCTTCCAGCGCACCGCGCCAGCGGTCGAGGTCACCGTGACCCTTCTCCAGCTTGGCTTCCAGTTGCGCTTGCAGGCCTTGCGACCAGGAAGCCAGGGGCGTGCCCGCCAGACGGCGGACGAGGGGGGACAGATCGATCATGGCAGGGCAATCAAAGAGGCGAAGTTAAGGCATTGGAACCAGGGCACCACCTTCGAGAAACCGGCTGCGCGCAGGCGCGCCTGGTGGGCTTCGAGGGTGTCGGGCCTCATCACGTTCTCGATGGCGCTGCGCTTCTGGGCAATTTCCAGTTCGCTGTAGCCATTGGCACGTTTGAAGTCCAGGTGCAGTTCATTGAGCAGGTCCTGCTGTTCATCATCGGCGAAGCGCAGTTTTTCCGAGAGGATCAGCGCACCACCGGGCAACAGCGCCTGGCGGATGCGGCCGAGCAGCTCCAGGCGCTGGTCGGGGGCGATGAACTGCAGGGTGAAGTTCATCGCCACCACCGAGGCGGGCTCGAAGGGCAGGGCCAGGATGTCGGCTTCCAGCACCTGCACCGGCAGCAGTTCCTGGAACATCGAGTCCTGGGCGGTGAGGTACTGACGGCAACGCTCGACCATCGCCGCGGAGTTGTCCACGGCGATTACCCGGCAGCCGTCACTGCGCACATGGCGGCGCAGCGATTGGGTAACGGCACCCAACGACGCACCCAAGTCGTACAGCGCGGTATGCGGCTGGGCGAAGCGCGCGGCCAGCACGCCGAGGTTCTCGACGATGGTCGGGTAGCCCGGTACCGAGCGCTTGATCATGTCCGGGAACACGCGCACCACGTCTTCGTTGAAGACAAAGTCGGGCACTTGCTCCAGGGGCTGGGCGAAAAGGCGGTCGGGTTGTTTGCTCACGGCGGGCTCGATACAGGGTGAAACGGAGGCGCATTTTAGCCAAAGGCCACGCGTCTTGCCATGGCAATGCTTCAAGAGGGCTGGACGGTTACCCCAGAATAAAGCGAAGTTTCCCACATCGTTACTTTATCAAAGCGACAGTATCGAGTTCGACGAACAAACAAAATTCAAGTGCATGACTGTGCATGCTGTCGTCAATATCTTGAGGTGAGTAATGACTGTCACAACTGACCAGGAAAAGTATACCGTAGATGAAATGGATCCGCTGAGCAAAGTTAAAATGCTGCCGAAGCGCTATTTTGAGTTCCTTGGAAGTCGACTGAGCAATGGTCAGCAAGCAGGCAGCTTGTTGACTGCGGAGAATCTGAAAGCAATAAAGAGGTATGCCAACGTGGTGAGCCAGTTGCCGCGTACCTTGGACCAGGTCGAAAAGGAAGTTGACTACGCATCCTTGAGGCTGGACGCTTCGCTTGTGTATGAGCTTTATCGTGCGCTACACAGGCATATTGATGTATGGGACAAGCTCGAGCGTAGCGTCAAGCAACTGGGTCCGGAAATTGAACTGTTCGCCGAAAGCCTGGTACAGCGTGGCAGCACCCTGTTGAACAATCTGGAAAACAGCGATGTGTTTCTGGCGATCAAGAGCTCCAGGGCCGAACAGGGTGACGACGTGTATATCACGGCGTTGAGTGAAGATGAGCAGACACAGCTAAGGAGTGTGCTGGCACCTGGTATTACCGAATTGGTAAGGGAAATCGAAGGCACTCGGCGCCGCATCGATGAAGTCGACACCTGCGCCAATTGGTTCAATAGTGAAATCAAACGCGAGATCAAGCCGCGCCTGGGTCGCTTGATCACGCATTTCGACGAAAAGGCTTCCAGTGAAGTCATCATGCAAAAGCGGCAGCAACTCGATGAATGGGATGAAAAGATCGATCAGCTGGCGTCCGATTATTCTGCCAACGTGGGCTATGCATTCACCGGGCTTTGGTTCGGACCGATTGGCGTAGCCGTGACCGGAGGCGTTTTTGGCTCCAAAGCTGAAAGCATTCGGGCAGAAAAGAATGCACTGATCGAGAAGCGTGATGAGCTGGCGCAGGAAATGGCAAAACTCTTGCCGGCCCTCCAGGACTTCGAGCGTATCTCGACATTGGTCAGGGATTTGCAGTTCAGGTGCAAGGACCTGTCATCGGCAACCCGGCGTCTGGCGGACGTCTGGTTGTTCATGGCCTCGTATGCCAATAACTCGGTAAACGAAGCAAAAGAGTTGAAGGATATAAAGCAGTTGGAGGCGTTCGTTCATGATTTTTCGGAAGTCATCAGACCTTGGGAGAAAATAGGAAGCATCTGCCACACCTTGTCTGAACTGTTTGATGAGCTCATTGAAGAGTATGAGGATGCCTGACATGGACGTAGTAGATATCAAAGCCGCTGTGCCCGACTTCGTACGCATGCAGCAAGTGCAAGATCAGATATTCAGCCTTGAAGACGCATGGGGCATGAAAGTGCTCCCGCGGGCGCGTGAGCAACTCGGTGAGTTACGAGCACTGTTGCTGGCAGTCGAGCGTTCTTTCAAGGAAAGCCTGATAGGCGCTATCGTGTTGCTGGAGGATCGGCAGTTTGTTTCAAGCCAACCAAGTGCTGAGACCCAGCACAGGTTGGCAACTGTTCTGAATCGTCTGAGCCAGCTTCACTCGCTACTGGCCAGGCAAAATCAGCGCCTGGAACTCTTCTCGCTAGCCGCCTTGATTGAGGCATTGCCGGAACTCGAAAGCCGCGTCGACCTGCATAGGCAACAAGTAGTGGCGTTCGATGAGCGTTTGGCTCAACTGCGGCAAAAACAGACAGATATTGTCGCGGCTATCGAGGTATTGGAAAAGCCTTCTGTTGCCAGTGCCTTGAAGGGGCTGATACCGAACGATGACGAGATTGACCAGATAATCGGCTTGATTACGGATCCGAAAATCGATTCGAGTGTGCTCAAGGCGGCAACGCAGAAGCTGCACAAGCATGCTGATGTGCTGGAAGGGGTCAAGACATTCAGGGACTTGAGTAGCGCCCGCAGCAGGCTTGATGCAAGAATCGAGGGGGCACTGAGTGACCGGCGGCATGCTCAGCAAACCTTGGAAAGCACCCTGGATGAGCGCGATGCCGTCAAGGCATTGGCCGGGGTCGAGCCACTCAAGAATGAGTGGCTGCAAGAGCTTCGCAAGTTGGAGCTGCAGTGGCAGGCTCAAGCTGCAAAGCTCGACCCGACGATGGCTTTGCCGGATGGCACGGCCGCGTTGCAAGATCTCTGCGAGTACCTGAAGGTGGTTCAGATGGCGTATGACCGCAGCTGATTGCCCCTAACGGACGATAACTTTGCATTCGAAGGTCTGCACCGGGGCGACGTCTTTAGCCCAGGGTTGTTGGTAAAGCAGCAGCAACTGGGATGTGCCGACGCTGCTGGCCTTGTAGCGCCAGGTAGAGACACCGGCGCTGCCGACCATGTCTTCCTCGGGTGCGTTGTACACCTCCGGGCCGAGGCTTTTCAGCACGTTCGAGGCGGGGTTCTCGACGCGCCAGCGGTAGCCGGTGGACGGGTTGCTGGGCAAGCTCAGGGTCAGCGCCTGGCCAACCTGCAGGCGCGTCGGGCATTCGCTTTCGGCGTCCAGTTCGACGGGTTGCATGGGCTGTTGGGCGCAGGCGGAAATCAGGGCGAAGCTCAGGGGAACGAGCAGACGAGGGGCGGTCATGTTGGCTCCGGAGGCTGACGATGGCCTGAGGATAACCGATGATCGAGGAGATTTGTGTTGCCTGTGGCGGCCCTTTCGCGGGTAAACCCGCTCCCATAGTGATCTCACTGGGCTCAAGCCCTGCGCTATCCCTGTGGGAGCGGGTTTACCCGCGAAGAGGCCGGTGCTGGCTAGAACAGCACTTTCGCCACGTCGGCAAAGCGCTTGGCAAAATGCACGGTCAGGCCTTCGCGCAGATAATCCGGCAGTTCTTCATAGTCCCCACGGTTAGGCTCCGGCAAGATCAGTTCGAAGATCTTCTGCCGCCGCGCCGCAATCACCTTCTCGCGCACACCGCCAATCGGCAGTACCTGCCCGGTCAGGGTCAGCTCGCCGGTCATGGCCACGCCCTTCTTCGGCGCCTGGTCTCGGGCCAGCGACAGCAGGGCGCTGGCCATGGTGATGCCGGCACTCGGGCCGTCCTTGGGCGTGGCGCCTTCGGGCACGTGCAGGTGAATGAACGCTTCGTTGAAGAAGCCAGGGTCACCACCAAACTGCTTGAGGTTGGAGCTGACGTAGCTGTAGGCAATTTCGGCCGACTCTTTCATCACATCACCCAGCTTGCCGGTCAGCTTGAAGCCGCGGTTGAGGGTGTGGATGCGGGTGGCTTCGATCGGCAGCGTGGCGCCGCCCATGCTGGTCCAGGCCAGGCCGGTGATCACGCCTTTGCCAGCCAGTACCTGCTCGCTGCGGAACACCGGCATGCCAAGCGCGGCTTCCAGGTCCTTGGTGCCGATCTTCAGCTTGGCCTCGGGGTTTTCCAGCAGCTTGACCACGGCCTTGCGCACCAGCTTGCCCAGTTGCTTCTCCAGCTGGCGCACGCCGGCCTCGCGGGCATAGCCCTCGATTACCGTGCGCAGGGCGCTGTCGCTGATGCTGAGGCTGGTCTTGGCCACGCCGGCCTTTTCCAGCTGCTTGGGCCACAGGTGGCGCTTGGCGATGGCCAGTTTCTCTTCGGTGATGTAGCCGGACAGGCGGATCACTTCCATGCGGTCGAGCAATGGCCCGGGGATCGAATCCAGGGTGTTGGCGGTGCACACGAACAGCACCTTGGACAGGTCCAGGCGCAGGTCCAGGTAGTGGTCGAGGAAGTCGACGTTCTGCTCCGGGTCCAGGGTTTCCAGCAGCGCTGAAGCCGGGTCGCCCTGGTAGCTCTGGCCCATCTTGTCGATCTCGTCGAGCATGATCACCGGGTTCATCACCTCGACGTCCTTCAGGGCCTGCACCAGCTTGCCGGGCTGGGCGCCGATGTAGGTGCGGCGGTGGCCCTTGATCTCGGCCTCGTCACGCATGCCGCCGACACTGAAGCGGTAGAACGGCCGGCCGAGCGATTCGGCGATGGACTTGCCGATGCTGGTCTTGCCCACCCCGGGCGGGCCCACCAACAGCACGATCGAGCCGCTGATCTCGCCTTTCCAGGCGCCCACGGCGAGGAATTCGAGTATGCGCTCCTTGATGTCGTCGAGGCCGGCGTGGTGCTGGTCGAGGACCTTGCGTGCGTGCTTGAGGTCGAGCTTGTCCTTGCCGTACACGCCCCAGGGCAGGGCGGTGGCCCAGTCCAGGTAGTTGCGGGTGACGGCGTATTCGGGCGAGCCGGTTTCGAGGATGGCCAGCTTGCCCATCTCTTCGTCGATGCGCTTGCGCGCCTGGTCCGGCAGGGTCTTGCCTTCGAGGCGCTGCTCGAACTGCTCGAGGTCGGCGCTGCGGTCGTCCTTGGTCAGGCCCAGCTCCTGCTGGATGACCTTGAGCTGTTCCTTGAGGAAGAACTCGCGCTGGTGCTCGCCGATCTGCCGGTTGACCTCGGCCGAGATCTCGTTCTGCAGGCGCGCGACCTCGACTTCCTTGCGCAGCATCGGCAGGACCTTTTCCATGCGTTTGAGCATGGGTACGCAGTCGAGCACTTCCTGCAACTGGTTGCCGGTGGCCGAGGTGAGGGCGGCGGCGAAGTCGGTGAGCGGCGACGGGTCGTTGGGGCTGAAGCGGTTGAGGTAGTTCTTCAGCTCTTCGCTGTACAGCGGGTTGAGCGGCAGCAGCTCCTTGATCGCGTTGATCAGCGCCATGCCGTAGGCCTTGACCTCGTCGGTCGGCTCGGCTGGCTGACGCGGGTATTCCACCTCGACGAGGTACGGCGGGCGATGGTGCTTGAGCCAGGTACGGATGCGTACCCGGGTCAGGCCCTGGGCGACGAACTGCAGTTTGCCGTTTTCGCGGCTGGCGTGGTGCACCTTCACCAGCGTGCCGTACTGCGGCAGCGCCGAGGTGTCGAAGTGGCGGTGGTCTTCTGGCGGGGTATCCATGAAGAACAGGGCCAGGCTGTGGTCTGGCGACTTGGCCACCAGGTCGAGGGTTTCTGCCCAAGGGTCTTCATTGACGATGACCGGCAGCACCTGGGCCGGGAAGAACGGACGGTTGTGGATCGGAATCACGTAGACCTTGTCCGGCAGCTGCTGGCCGGGCAGGGCGAGGGCGTGGCCGGTTTCGGCCTGGAGGGTGTGTTCGACTTCGCTGTGTTCGTCCGGGTGTTCCGGGAAATCCTGCTGGTCGCTCATGGGGCACCTGCGTGAATGACTAT
>RCUT01000309.1_pt1 | contig 26316 bp, 29 predicted proteins | sample 2166171 | NCBI WGS metagenome assembly RCUT01 (sample SAMN09932757, study PRJNA488358) | compost metagenome | isolation source: compost soil in 4-hydroxybenzoic | place: Germany: Experimental Botanical Garden | reverse complement strand
GTAAGCCTACTCGGTTCAGGATGACACCTGAGCAGCGGGAATACTTCGAGGGGATCCACACCCGCAATATCATTTTGAAAGCCCGCCAGCTCGGTTTCACGACCGAGGTATGCATCATCCAACTCGACGCAGCCCTATTTGAGTCGGCGAAGTGCGCGCTGATAGCCCACACGCTGAATGACGCAAAACGCCTGTTCCGCGAAAAGGTGAAGTACGCATACGACAAGTTGCCCGAGGAGATTAAGGCGGCCAACCCGGCGAGCAATGATTCCTCTGGCGAACTCGTCTTTAAGAAGGGTGGCTCGCTCTACGTCAGCACGTCATTTCGTGGCGGTACGTTGCGTTACCTGCACGTTTCCGAGTTCGGGAAGATATGCGCCAAGTATCCTGACAAAGCCCGTGAAATCGTCACTGGTGCGTTTGAGGCGGTATCGACTGGGTGCTTCGCAACTATCGAGAGCACAGCTGAGGGCCGGGCGGGTTACTTTTTCGATTACTGTCAGACGGCAGAGAAGGCGCTGCTGCAGGGTAAAACGCTATCCGCGCTGGACTGGAAGTTTTTCTTTTTCTCCTGGTGGAAGAACCCGCAGTACGCAATCGACCCGGTCGAATCGTTGCCTGTGCGCCTGCTTGAGTACTTCGCTGAAATGGAAGCGAAGCACGGCGTAGTAGTCAATGAACGCCAGAAAGCCTGGTATTACGCCAAAGAGAAAACACTCGGCGATGACATGAAGCGCGAATACCCGACCATTCCGGCCGAGGCGTTCCAACAGTCAGTCGAGGGCGCGTACTACGCCAAGCAGTTCCGCTGGCTCTACACCAACAAGCGGATCGGCCAAATCCCTGATAACTCACACCTGCCGGTCCACACGTTCTGGGATATCGGTGTGGGTGACTCCACGTCGATCTGGTTCGTTCGTGAGGTTGGGAACGAGTTCCACATCATCGACTACTACGAAAACTCCGGCGAGGGGCTGAGGCACTACATGAAGGTGCTGAAAGACCGCGGCTATGAGTACGGCGAGCATTGGGGTCCGCACGACATCGAGAACCGCGAATTCGGTGCCGACGCAAAATCGCGCAAAGAACTTGCGCAGGAAGGCTATGAAATCGACGGACAGGTTTACTCAATGACCTTCAATGTTGTGCCCAAAACGGGTGTCGATACCGGCATTGAGTCGGTGCGTGAAATTCTCCCGTCCTGCGTCTTCGATGAGGAGAAGTGTGCCGAGGGCATATCTCACCTCGAAGGCTACCGCAAGGAGTGGGACGACAAGCGCGGGTGCTGGAAAGACAAACCGCTTCATGACTTCACATCACACGGTGCTGACGGCTTCCGTTACTTTGCGGTAGCGAAGAACAACCACAAGCAGGTCGGCGCAGTATTCTTCTAAGGAGCTCATCAGTGAGTGAACAACAAAGCGAGGTTTCATTCCTCGTTAATGCCCTTGCTGATGCTATCGGGCGGCAGCGCATGCTGTACGCAGGCCAGCCGGGAAACACCAAGCGCACGAAGTTGTGGGATGAGTTCGGCTATCCAAACAGTCTCGAGTTCGACCGCTACTATCGGGCCTACGAGCGCAACGCGGTGGCGTTTGCCGCAGTCCATAAGCTTCTTGATTCGTGCTGGGTTGATAATCCGACGATCATTGATGGAGATGGTGCGAAGGAGTCGACTAAGACTACGCCTTGGGAAAAGTCAGTTACAAAGCTGCTGAAGAAGCACTGGCCGAAAATTAAGGATGCGGATCGCCGCAATCTCGTTGGCCGGTACTCGGCATTACTCATTCAGTTCCGGGACGGAAGAGAGTGGAGTGAGCCAGTAGACAGGTCGGTGGTGGCGCGACTGAAAGACAAGGCCATTGTTAAGCTCATCCCCGCGTGGGAATCGCAGATCAAACCAGGAAACTTCGACACCGACACGCTTTCAGAAACATACGGCCAGCCAGTTTCGTACAACTTCAACGAGCAGCCCGTTGGTGATGACGGTACGTACGGCCCGGTGCGGGGCGTTACCGTACACCCCGAGCGAATCATCATTCTTTGCGAAGGCTCTGAAGATGAGAACATGCTATCCGGAGTGCCGTTCCTGCGCGCGGGATATAACAAACTACTCGACCTGGAAAAGGTATCGGGCGGTAGTGCAGAAGGATTCCTGAAGAACGCCAGTCGCCAACTTGCGATAGCTTTTGATAAAGAAACTGGCATAGCGAATCTATCAAAGCAAGCCACAGACGCTGGCTATAAAGACCTTGGGGAAGCGCTAAACGACAAAGTAGCCAAGATGAACCGTGGTACTGATGCGGCCCTGGTAATGCAGGCAGGTACTCCGTCGGTACTCTCCGTTGCAGCTGCCGATCCATCTCCTACATGGACAGTGGCCGCCAACGAGTTTGCATCCTCGATTCAATGCCCGTTCACCATCTTGTTCGGTCAGCAGACGGGGCGCCTTGCCTCCGATGAGGACAAGACAGACTGGGCGAAACGCTGTAACGGCCGCCGCTGGGGATTCCAGTCGATGGTGGTCGAGAGCGTGCTTGAGCGCTTCTGGACGGTTGGTGTCATTGACCCTCCATCCTCAGGAGAGGTCACGCTGGCGTGGTCTGATCTGCTCGCTCCGAGTGAGAAAGAAAAGATTGCCAACATGCAGGCAATGGCTGTCGTGGCGAAAGATACCCAACAGGCATACGGCACTCCGGCAGTGGATGAAAACGAAATCCGCGCAGTCGGTGAGCTGGAGCCTCGCAAGGTCGTGCAGCCACCTAACCCTGATGTAAAGCAAACCGATAAGGATCCGCTGACAGATGATGACGACAGCGCAAACCAGAATCGGGACGCCAATCGTACCGCGCAATAAAACTGACCCCACGCAGTCATCGCGGCAGGTAAGCCGGATGTTCAACGATATCGAAGACCGGTATCTGAACATTAAACGGCGGCTAAAGGATTTGTTTGACCTGCGATTGACCGGCCGCCAGCGGGAAGCCAACGGCGATCAGTCATGGATGATGTGCAACAACGAGGGTGCAGATCCGTCGCTGTACCAGGTGAACGCCGGTACGTACATCTACGATATGACAGCGGCGCAACTGGCTGACCTGTTGCAGGTGGTTCAGACAATACTTGATGACGAGCTTCTCGACGGCGGCAGCCAGAACATTTGGGCGATGGATTACGTCGCAGCAGAGTACGAGCGTGGCACGCTGGGCGCATTCACTAACCTGTCGGTGCAGTCACCGGTATACGCTAGCCAGACGACGCTGCAGCAGTTGCTTTCAAGTGCGGCTTATCAGAACCAGATCGCCAGTGCATACGTCAGCACTTACAGCGACTGGAAGGGTATCAGCGACACTGCGCGCGCCGACCTTGCCAATGTCATTGCCGATTCTATCGGACGAGGGATTTACCCGCGCGAGACGGCCAGCATCGTCAGCAAGCGCCTCGATGTCAGCATGGCGAAGGCAAAGACTATCGCGCAGACTGAGCAGGTCGGCGCGCTAAGGCAGGCGCAGCGCAATGAAACCGACTGGGCCAAGGACAGGCTTGGGCTAAATACTGCAATCCTCTGGATTTCAGCGTTGAAGCCGACGACAAGATCGTGGCACCGGGCGAGACACGGCAAAACGTACACAACTGAAGAAGTTGCAGATTTCTACTCTCAGGACGGAAACTCTTACAACTGTTATTGCGCTAACGTTCCTTGCCTTCTTGATGATGACGGCAAGCTCTATAACGATGGACTTGCAGATAAGCTGGCTAAAGAGCGCAAGCAGTGGCAATCTCATTAACACATATAAAAATTGGGTTAATGAGATGAAGCTAATTAAGAGTCAGGCGGAAGGCGGTCGCAGTCAGTTTACGGCTACTTTTAAGTCAGAACATGGGGATGAGGTTCACTCCTACGGAGTTATCACCGAAGATGAAAGTGAGGCCCGGATGAAAATTATGAAGTGGGCTGAATCCCACAGATTTACCGGTGATGACTTCATCTAAATAACACCAACCCGCTCCGGCGGGTTTTTTATTGCCTGAAATCCACCAACGAGGACACAGCATGTCACGCATCTGCGTAAACGTGCTGTCGGTCATCAACTCCGCTTCAAACATCACCTCAGAAACAATCGATGGCGTTGAGCACATTGTCGTAAAGGACGTCTGTCCGGTTATCGACGATATCGTGCTCAATGGCGGACTGTACCCGGCAGACGAGATAGCAAAAGGCTTTAAAAGCCTTGAAGGCAAGCCCATGCCGTATGGGCATCCGAAAATTGAAGGGCAGTACGTCAGCGCGAGTAATGTGCGTGCTGTGAATGAATTTCACATCGGTGCCTTTGCCCGCAACGTCCGTAAAGATGCTGATCGCGTTCTGATGGACATGTGCATTAACCGCCGATATGCCGAGGCAACAGACAAAGGCAAAGAGGTTGTTAATCGCCTGGACGACATGAAGGCTGGCAAGAAAGTTGATCCGATTGGCGTATCAACTGGCCTCGGACTGAATAGGGCCGCTGGCAACGGGACATCCAAGGGTAAGAAGTACAACTGGATTGCTACCAACCAGGATTACGACCACTGCGCAATCCTGCTGCACGAAACCCCAGCTGGAACCCCTCAGGAAGGCGTTGGCATCTTCGTTAACGCCCAGGGTGATGAAATGGAGATTGAGCTTGCCAACCTGGCTGATGGCGCTGACTGCACGCGTGAAGGTCCGTGGAACAAAACGAAGTTCTTCTTCACCAACGCCTCTAACTTCTCTTTCGACGATATCCAGCGCGCCATTAGCGACAAGCTTCGCGAAGGCCGGGGTAAGGATTCATACCTCTGGCCTGAGTCAGTCTGGCCGGACACCTTCATCTATCGCGATGATGCCAAATATTTCAAACAGAAGTACCTCATCGATGATGGCGGCAAGGCCGTGTTCGTCGGCGAACCTGTAGAAGTCGTGCGCAAACCCACTGAGTACGAGATTAAAACCAACGGAGAGAACGATCCGATGAAAGAACTGATTATCAATGCGCTGAAAGCCGCTGGTAAGCCGACCGAAGGCAAGTCCGACGACGAGCTGATGGACGCATACAACCAGATGGCAGCCGAGAAGGCAGCAGCGAAAACCGAAACGCCCGAAGAAAAGGCCGCGCGCCTGAAGAAAGAAGCTGACGACAAAGCGAAAGAGCAGGCCAATAACAGCCAGGAAGCTCCAGCATGGTTTAAGCCATTCGCTGATGATTTGGCTGCCGTGAAATCTGGTCTGACAGCCAATTCTGACAAAGAGAAAGGCGAAAAGCGCGCAGCTGTGAAACTGGCGTTGAACATGAGCGATGAAGAAGTCGCCGATCTGGATGGTAAGGCTCTCGACCGCCTTTATGCCAATAGCCAGAAATCTACCGGCCTGAATGGTGCACTCCGCCAGGTCAATTCATCAGAATCAGTCAGCGAAATGCCGGAGTAAATAATGGCTAAAGATGGAAAACATATCATCCACGCAGGTGGCGTATTCCCTAATCCGCTGCTCAATCGTGAGGGTGGGGCGGCTGCATCGACTCTACCAGGTACCGTTGGTTTCTTCAGCGCCACGGACAAGTTCACGGCCTCAGTTGCCGGTGCGGAAGCCGCAATCAAGTATGTGGCAAACAAAGACTACCTGCGCTGCTTGAGCGTTGACGATGCGATCGCAACCAACGAACTGGTAGTCGGTATTCATCCACTGCCTGGCATGTTCCTGAACGTGCGTGCCGCAGCTGGCACCTACACCAAAGGCCAGCCGGTTGCCGTAGCAAATGGTCGCGTCACAGCCGTTGTCGCTGATGCCGTTGTATTCGCCTACATCGAAGAAGATAAAGCTGTCACTGCGGTGGCGGGCGATCTGATTCGTGTTGTGTTCAAGTAAGGAGCACTGAATGTTTGTATTCTCCAAGTCTATCGGCGAAAAGACCGGTAACGCAGAAGTTAACCAGTGGCAGTTCAACAACCTGCAAAATGAGCGTAATGCCAGTGCGCAGGCTGTTGCTGACTTTCTGGCTCGCACGCGATTTGGCGAGAATGGTCATCTGGACGCGGTAAACGCTGTAGATGATATTCGCCGCCTGTACCGCGCTTTCGATACCACCGTGCTGCAGCAATTCGAACCGAATACAGAGTTCACGCTGCTGAATGACCTGATGCCGCTGTCTCGTTCAGTGCGCATTGAACAGTCACGCTACGACTATGCCCGCACCGGCGGTCGCGGCTGGGCGCACACCTCAATGTCTGGTCAGGTTGGTGCGGCGCTCGATGCTCGCAGCTATTCCTTCGATGGCACGATGGTGCCGATCCACGACTCAGGCTTTAAGTTTGAGTGGCGCGACCCGATTTTCAACAGTCCTCAGGTATTGCAGTCTCAGTCTGATGCGCAGCGTGGTTCTGTTGAAGACGTCCAGCGTCGTTACGTTGACTACATCTTCAACGGTTTCCGTGATAAAGCGGGTAACTTCGCCGTATTCGATGGGTTGACCTGGAAAGGCATCAAAGACGATGAGCGTGTGGCGCAAATCGACCTTGGCGCTTCCGGTTTGAACATCGACTTCACCTCAGGCACTGCGACATCCCAGCAGATTCGCGCTGGAGCAATCGCACTGCGTGACCAGATGCGTCGGGTGAACAGCCAGTATGCAGAACAGACCTGGTACGTTTCCGGTGAAATTATCTCCAACCTGGAACGCTACTTCTCTGACAACTTCCAGTCGGGCACCATCATGGATGAAATCCTGAAGCTGACTGGCGTGGCAGCGATTAAAGAAGACAGCCAGCTGACCGGTAACGAAATCGTTATTGTGCCGCTAGGCGCAGGCGTTATCGCTCCGATCGTCGGCCAGGCTATCGGCACCGTTGCATCTCCGCGCCCTGAGTACAACAGCGACTACATCTGGCGCACCTGGGGCGCAATGGGGTTGATGGTTAAGCAGGACATCAACAACAAATACTCCGTAATTCACGCATCGAGCTGAGGATAAATCATGGCACTGGTAGAAATCGTGGCAAATAACCTGCACGCCGGTGCCAATCTCCGCAAACTGGAGGTTGGTTCGGTGGTAGATGTTGACGATGCAACAGCAGAGCGCTGGATTAGCACTGGCAAGGCGAAGGAAACCGACAAGAAGAAGGGCGAAAAGCTCACCTTCGAAGTGGCTACACCGTCCGCGCCGACGGCAGAACTGTATGCCCTGCAAAAGCAACTCCCGACGCGCTGGCAGCAGAAAAGAAACGCGCGGATGATGCTGAAGCCGCGCTGGAAGAACTGAAGAAGAAGGTGAAATAACAATGGCGACCCCAGTTACGGCTGACGATGTGAAAGGCTTCCTCTCCGAATTGGGGTATGCCATCCCTGACGCTTTGCTTACTCCAATCCTCTGCGTAGTAAACAAGATTATCCCGTGCCTCGAAGGTGCGGGGTATGACGAGTGCTCCGCCAAGCTGATCCTGATGTATGCCGCCGCGCTTATGGCTACTTCGTCCGGTGCGCGGCGCATCAAATCGCAGGGTGCGCCGTCTGGCGCTTCCCGCTCGTTTGAGTATGGCGACGACAGTATCACCTGGCTACGCAACTCCCTGTCTCAACTTGATACGAGTGGATGCACAGGAGAGTTGCCAATCAGCGCAGGCAATACTGTTGGCTTCTTTGATGTGGTCGGGGGCTGTTGATGACGTACAAATCAGTTAAGCACGGCCTGCCGCGCTCGCTCACCCGCGTCTGGGTGATGACCGACACCGGGCGTGAAACTACCGGCTACGTTAAATCGGATGGTGAGTGGTTCATTAACTGCCCGCGCATCCGGGCGACTGGCGCGAAGGTGCTGCGCTGGAAGGAGTGAAATATGGCGACTGTAACAAGCATGGTTAGCTCGTTGAGTGTGACGGTAGTTTTCCGCGTTGCTGGAGAGGTTAAAACTTTCAGCGAGACAGTGGTTTCACCAATCGTTATTGAGCGGTACTTGCAGTTGGAATGCGGCGATGCCATAGGTCTTTTCGTGCCGGTCGGTAAAGGCCAGCAGGTCAATGCACTGAATATCGAGTGGTTTGAGATTGAGCGCATTCCAGCGCCAAAGGAGTGACCAGTGTCATCGGTAGCGAACTGGAGCTATACAGCCACGGCGACCATCTGGCGCAAGCTGGAAGGTAATGACGAATACGGCGATCCGCTGGGTTATGCCGAACCTGAGCAAATCCTCTGTGATTACGAGGGCGGACTCAGCCGGAAAGTGGCTGGCGTATCCGCAGCGATGGGGAATCTCGGATCAGAGGTCGTAGTTAAAAACACGTTCTGGACTGAGTACGCCCTGGCGAATGAAGGCGATTACCTGCTTATTGGCGAATCTGCGTTGGCTGACCCACTAGAAGCCGGTGCTGACCAACTCATACAGGTTATTCGATATGCAGATACGTTTGAGCGTACAGCAGACGATTATGCATTGCTTACGGGGGCGTAATGGCTGGTAAAGTGCGCGGCATCAGCAAAGTGAAGTCGAATCTCAACCGGCTTATTAATGATATCCAGGGGAGGAAAATGGTGCGCGCCATACAGTCAGCGCTCATCATCGGCAGCTCACAGGCATCTCTTTACACTCCGATAGACACCTCTTTGCTGATTAACAGTCAGGCGCGAGAACTTATTATCAACGGCGTGCTGGTGACCGGGCGAGTGATTTATTCAGCAGGATACGCGCTGTCAGTTCATGACCCAAATGTGAAGCAAAACTTCCGGCGTTCGACAGCTGAAAAAGAGTTTCTCAAGAAAGGGTTCGAAGACATGCGTGAGCAGATCGACGCAGTTGTGCATCGGGAGCTATCTGTATGACGCCATCAATGTATGAGCGGGTGAGAAACATGTTTGTCTCAGCGGGGCTGACTGACGGTCGTGTTGTGCAGTTGAACTTCTTCGAAGATACCAAGAAGGCAACTGACGCATTCATGGTCTTTAGACCAAACAATGGTGTTGGCCTGCCAAACTCAGAAAGTGGTGAGCATTATGTTTTGGTAGATGTGATCGGGCAGAAAGATAAACGAGGGGCTACTGCAACGGCGGCCCAAGCAATTCTCAACTATATCGAAGCTAATCCGTTAGTTGATAAATGCGTAGGTCAAATTCAGTCAGTAGGATTTCTGCCGCCGCCAATGTTGACAGAGGAGGGAAGGCCAGTTTACAGGCTGCAATTTTCTTGCCTCTACGGTGAGTAAAAGAACCAACATTCACAAGGTCGCCACGGCGGCCTTTTTTTATTTCCATGAAAGAGGTAAGTAATTATGCAAGGTTGCCCAACCAGTTTTGACCGCCTTATTGGGCGTGCGAAAACTCTTGAGCTGGCTTACGGTTGTCCTGACGTCGTACCTGCTGAGGGCGAATGGAAGCTGGTAGGCCTTCCGACTTCTGCGACATGGGATTTCAACCCTGAAACGTTGACATCGGACGCTGATGACGGTGGGTTTACAGCGACTATGATTGCCAGTTTGGATCCAACTTACTCAATCGAAGGTGAAGTGCGCGTTAAAGATCGCACTGATGAATTCGGTATCCAAGAGTTCGTTAAATATATCGTCGATGAAGTAATGGCTCGTCGTCAGCCAGCCGTATGGATGCGATTCCACTGGGGTGATTACTACCACATTGGCTACATGGTCCCATCAGGAACCAGCGACGGTGGGGGCGTTAAGGAGATCGTTACTTACAGCTTAGAATTCAAGCTTAATGTAGGGACAACTTTCCAGCTTACTCAGGCTGATACTGATATTCCTGTGACTGGTGTGTCGCTCACGCCTACAACGAGCTCTGTCGCAGCAGGTGCTAGCACAACCTTCACGGTTACTGTCGCGCCAGCTGACGCAGATAATAAGTTGTTCACCGTTACATCTTCTGTTCCATCCAGAGCTACGGCAGCTTTCGCGGGAAATACTGTAACTGTGTCAGCTCCTTCCGGAGCCACGGCAGGTACGGCAATCATTACTGTTAAATCAGTTGATGGTGAATTCACTGCAACTCATACCGCCACTGTAACTGTTTAATCAAACCAAAGGGCAGGGCTGCCTGCCCTTGATTTTGCTTAAAGGAGACCAGGATGACGGCAATAAAGGAGATCGGGGAGTTTTCGATATGGACCGAAAAGCAGGAGTTTCTTTTCAGACCCTCCTTTCGTGCAATGATGAAAATTGGCGAACCCGAGGAAATTGTTAAGACATTTTATGATCTTTACAGTGACGAGATCACGCCGCTTATCCGTCGTGCGGTGCAAGCCTACGGCGAGGTTCCTGCATGGTTATTGAGGCACATTTCAAGCCATAGTTTTTCTAAGCCGGTGCTGATGGCGGCTATGTCAGTTCTGACGGCCTGCTGTGACAGTGACATAACTATGTTCATTGGTGAGGTAGTGCCGGGTAAAAGTGGAAGGTGGACTTTCGTCTATCGGCAGGGTGCTCTTCCAGTATTCGATATTGTGATACTCGCTCAATTACTCATAACTCATGGGATCATCGGGAAAGCCAAAGTAAGGCAGCTCCAGAAAAATGAGTCACGCGAGGCGGTCAAAGGTTTTCATGCATACGAATACATTAGAGCCGCACAAAATCATTTCGGGATGGATAAGTCTCAAGCGCAGGAGCTTTCCATGACAGAGTTTCAGTTAATGCTTTCAGATAAATACCCAGATCAAAAGGGATATACCCGCGAAGAATACGATTCAGAAGCCGATAAATATTTTGAGCGTCGAAAGCGCAGGCTGGCAAAGGCTGCATAAATCAACTAACCCGCTGAGGCGGGTTTTTTATTGCCCGGAGAAGAGCGGATGTCCACAAACGTTGGCGAAATTTACTACGAAGTCAGCGCTGATGTATCCGGCCTGTTGCAAGGCGGACGCCAAGCCGATCGCGCACTGGACAGCATGGAGCAGCGTTTCGACCGCACTAACAGGGCATCAGAAAATCTTGATTCCGGTCTGTCAAAGCTCGCCGCCACCATAAAAGGGGTTATCGCTGCCGCCGCGCTTCGCCAGATGGCTGATATGGTTCAGAAGTATCAGGAGATGGCTGAGCGCGTGCAAATGGCTACATCCAGTCAGGCTGAATTTGAGATGGTGCAAAAGCGGCTGCTTGATACCGCCAACGGTACATATCGTTCGCTGCAGGAAGCGCAGGAACTATACATCCGTACCGCCGACAGTTTACGCAGCATGTCCTACTCCACCAGTGAAGCCGTTGATGTACAGGACTCAATGTCCTATGCGTTTGTTAAAAACGCTACCTCGGCAGACCGAGCGGGCGCAGCTATTGATGCTTTCTCAAAATCCGTCAACACAGGCAAGGTCGCAGCCGATCAGTGGGAAACGCTAACCACAGCTATTCCATCAGTAATCAATGATATTGCAGCAGCAAGCGGACAGTCGGCGGCAGCCATTCGAGCCTTGGGGGCTGCCGGTCAATTGACAGCCCGCCAGCTGACCGAAGGGTTGCGTCAGGCACTAGATGAAAACACCGCTGCCGCAGCTGGCATGTCCAACAACCTTGTCGATGCCAGTGTTCGCATCAAGACCGCCATCACTTCGATCCTTGTCGCGTTCGAGAATCAAACTGGCGCGCTGCAGGAGTTTACCAACGGGCTTATTAAGTCAGCGGACTGGATGCTTTCGTTCGGCGAAAACGCAGAGCAAATGAAAGGGGTTATTGACGCAACAACGTCAGCGGCGCTGATATTTGCTGGGGTGATGGGTTCTCGCTATGTCGGCGCTCTTGCTATGGCCACAACAGCAAAAATCCAGAGTATCGCAGCCAGTCGTCAGCAAGCTGCGGCAGAGGTTCAGGCTGCGCAGTCGGTTCAGTTCGCAGCAAATGCATTACAGAGAAAGGCGCTTGCTGACAAAGAGGCCGCTATCTCCGCGATGAACCTCGCGCAGGCCGAGTATAACGTTGCCCGCGGTAGCGCCGCTGAAACCATAGCGTTGAATAATCTTATTGCGGCTAAAAGCGCAGCAAGAACTGCGTCGCTTAGCCTAGCTCAGGCCGAGATCGCGCAAGCGGCTGCGCAAAATTCTGCTGCCGCTGCCGCGCGAAATGCATCAGTAGCCATGGGAATGGCACGCGGCGCACTTGCTCTGATTGGAGGACCAGCCGGTGCAGCAATGCTCGCTGGTGCTGCAATATTCTATTTCTACCAGAAAGCTCAGCAAGCCAGGCAGGAGAGCATTGAGTTTGCGGACTCTCTCGATGGCGTTCTGGCGAAGATGAAGGATATGAACTCTGCGCAGCTGGCGGCTAATATTGCTAAAGCTGAACAGTCAATTATTGATCAGCGCGAAGCCATTGCAGATTTAACTCAGGAATATGATGAGCTTTCCCAGCGTAAAACGTTCATCGAGCAGGCAGCTCAGATCCGCGGCGCGGCAGCAGTGGCTGAGGATTATGCAGACATCAACCGAGACCTGGCAATACAAGCGGGGAAGGTTGATTCGGCAGAAAACAAACTGAGCCAGACCGTCAGTAGCGTTGGAATTCTGCGCGCACAGCTTAACGGTACGCTGTTGCAGGGTATCGACTTACTTCGTCGTGATGGAGAAGCAGCAGGCGTCACTGCCGGGATAATGAATAACCTCGGCAACATGTTTAAGTATGCCTCTGATGAGAAGAATAATTTCAACTCATCTAGTATCAAGGTTGAGCGGCCAAAAGGCGTGCAAGATTATCTCGATAACCTCTCTACCCAGGTCGAGTTGCAAGGGGAATTAAACGAGCGTAAGCGCGCGCAACTAAAAGCCGAGCAAGAGATACGAAAGCTCGGCGGTAATGAAAGCGACGTTCGCCTGGCCAGAGAGCGTGCTGCTGCAGAATATGATTCAGTTGAAGCACAAAAGCAGCAAAAGAATGCTGCGGATCAGGCCGCGTCATCTGGTAAACAAGCGGCCACACAAGCCGAGTCTGTAACGCAAAAGCTCGAAAGTCTGAAACAGCAGGCTGATATGTCGGCCGAGTCAACTGCTGAGCTAAGCCGAGAGCAGGCGATACTCACGGCCCAGCAATCTCTTGGGAAAGTCGCGACTCAGGAGCAAATAGTCCTTGCTGGTCAGTACGCCGCTAAAAAATGGGATACAGCTAACGCCATCAAAGCGGAAGCTGCTGCCAATAAGCTGCTACCTGAATCTGCTGAAAATCAAGGCTACCAGCAAGATACCAAGGACCTAAAAACAGCGTTTGATGCCAAAAAAATCACGCAGGAGCAATACAACAACACATCGGAAAGGCTGGAGCAGGAGCATCAGTCTAAGTTAGCGAAAATTCGTGCTGACCAGTCTGTTTCACCGCTTCAAGAGGCGGCAGGCACGGTTGATCCAGTCCAGCAGTTGGCTAATCAACACACTCAACAACTCGCTCTTATTCAGCAGTTTGAACAGCAAGGAGTGATAGCTCATTCTAATGCGCTAATGCTTAAGAACGCAGCTGATACGGAATATGAGCAAAAGAGAACGGCAGCACAATGGGAAATTTGGAGAAATCAGAACGCTGGCAATGAAGCGCTAGCAGCATCCTTTGACGCGCTGGCCGGTAATGCGTCCAATGCGCTCACAGGAATTATCACTGGCAGCATGTCAGCATCTGATGCTTTGCGCTCGGTCGGCAATACCGTCCTGAACAGCCTAATCAACACCTTCGTTCAGATGGGAGTTGAATGGGTCAAGTCAGCCATTATGGGGCAGGCGGCACAAACGGCAGCGATCGGAACGGTAGCAGCAGTTCAAACCGCAGCTGTAGGGACTCAGACTGCGGTCAGTGTGGCAGCTGCCGGAACTACCGCTGCAGCATGGACGCCCGCCGCGATTCTGTCCTCTATTGCCTCAATGGGTACTGCTGCGGCGATTGGCCTCGGCGCGGTGGCGGGTGTCATTGGAACGAGTCTCCTTGGCAAACGCAAGAACGGCGGGCCTGTATCTGCTGGCGGGATGTACCAGGTCGGCGAAGGTGGTATGCCTGAAATTTACCAGGCCAGCACCGGTAAGCAGTACATGATACCTGGCGACAATGGCAAGGTGATCAGCAACAAGGATATGAACGCAGGGGGCGGAGTGAGCGTCATAATCAACGTTCAGAATATGACGAGTGCCACATTTGACGCTCAGGCTACCAATAACGGAGATGGTACAATAACCGTGGATGCCATTATTGCTGACTTGAATAATGGAGGTCCTATATCGCAGGCTATTACCGGTAATACAAATGCGAAAAGAACACCTCGAGGTCAGTCATAAGGAGATTTACGTGGTGATTGAGCCAAACGATGTGCAATCAATACCAACAGAGATAGGCAAGCCTCATAAGCTTTATCCGAACAGGGCCGTAGAGTTTGTATTTACTCTAAAGGACGGCTCTACAATTAAAGGTATTGCTCCTGCTGGAGAGGACCTGGAATTTACCAATAATGGCGATATCGTTGACATAAAAATCAATGTTTACGAGGTACCATCTGGACCCCGGTCTGTTGAATAACCAAGCCCGCTTCGGCGGGTTTTTTAATGTCTGGAGTTTAGATGCCAATAATCGACTATCCCGACTGGCTGCCGCTAGCGCAGAAGCCCGGGAAGAACATGACGCTCGATACCGGGTTCCAGACTGACCAGCCAGCGGTGGGGCCAGCCATCTTCCAGAATCTGACTGAAGATCTGAAAGTTACCTGGTCACTCACATGGATTTTCACGCTTGACCAGGAGCGCGCATTTCAGCAGTGGCTGAGAAGCCCTAACTATCTCAATCGCGGCGTGAACTGGTTCAGGATGCGGGTGAATCTCGGCGGCAGTGGCTTGCAGTTGCAGGAGCTGCATTTCACCACCATGCCAGTGCAAACCAGCATTGATGGTGCCGTGGTGACCTGGACGGGCACCGTTATCGCAAACCATCTGTTCAACGCTGATGACGAGTTTGACGACATCATTGTTGAGCTTCCACCGCCATGGGATACATGGCTGGATATCGTGGTCACTGGTTATCCGGACGGACGCGATCCGGAAAGTCTCCCAAGGATTCCCTGATGCCATCTTTTCGTCAATATAAGCAGCAGCGCCCGACGCGCGGCCTGTACGACACCATCACCTTCTACCATCCATCATTTGGCTATGTACGCCTGGTCGATAAGCAATTCTTTGCGAAGACGCTTGGCGGCCAGACGTACACGCCAGCGCGCTTTGAAATCGAAGAGAGTCAGCAGAGCGGTACGCCGGTGATCGACGCAACGGTGAAGCTGGGGCGGCTATCGTCTGATATCAAAGCGCTGATGAAAAAATGGAAGGGGGCGGCGCGACTCACTGCCATCACAGCAACCAGGCAGGTATTCGATAGTGGTGATGTATCGGCACCGATTAAGTCGTGGCTGCTGTACGTCAAGACCGTGGATATCGACGCCGATGCTGCGTCAGTAACGCTATCCGTCACCAACCCGCTCAACAACAATGTAGGTCGACTTTATGACCCGAAAGAGTATACAGGCTTGCAATACCTCTGATTTTGTCAGGAAGGTAATTGGAGTTCCCTGGTCAAACAGAGCGTGTTCATTCGATAAAGTCGACTGCTGGGGTCTTGTCATTCTTTACTACAGGCATGTCCTCGGCATTGAACTGCACCAGACCCCGGACTACGAAGCCGGTGAGGACTTCTTCACCTGCTACGAGGGTGATGTGGTTTTCTGGCGGCAGATAGATAAACCAGTAGAAGGCGGGATATTTGTCGGGTATCGCGGCGCGCAACCGGCGCATGTTGGTCTGGTACTGAACCGTCAGGCGCTGCACTCGCGCGGCGAGAACGGAAGCGTACGCATGGACTCGTTACTGGTCATCCAGAGAGCATTCACCAAAGTGGAGTTTTATTCTTATGGCACTGGTTGAGATATCGAATTTTCCAGGAACGCCTAAGCTGCGTTGCAGGGTGCCAAACGGCACCCTTTTTTATGACTGGTTGGCGGCCAATGACGCTACCTTTCACCGTGATCTGCTGATTATCCGCAACGGTGTAAAGCTGACTGATGATGATGAGCTTGCGTTTGAGCTATGCGAGCTGGATACCGTTCAGATTTTCGACCAGCCCAAGGGCATTATCGGCGACATTCTCAGCCCTATCTTCAAAGTCGTCGGCGCGGTATTTTCATTCCTCGCTCCAAAACCAGCAATTGCTAACACCGGCGGCAACACTGTCGATTCACCAAACAATAGCCTGACCGGTCAGACAAACACCGCGCGCGTTTACAAAGCCAAGCCGGATATCTTCGGTCAGGTTCGCTCATTCCCGGACCTGATCCAGGAGTCTGTATTTGAATATGTTCGCCAGGACGCATTCGATGGTGGCCTGAAATACGTCACTGAGTGGATGTGTATCGGGATAGGAAAGTACGACTACGAGTCTGTTCGCTACTCAGAGTCAAGCCTGGGTTCCCTTGCAGGGGCTGAATTTCAGTTTTATCAGCCTGGAGAAGTCATCCCTCAAATCGTTGAGGGTTACGGTTTCGACGATGTAGACGGTCAGGAAGTGCCAGGGCAGAACGAAGCCGGGGATTTCCCGATCGAGACAGCCACGGCAACCACGGTAGTTAGCGGCACTTACTCCGGCGGGCAGATTGCAGTAAAAATCAGAAAACAGGCTGAGTTTGATTATTTCATGGGCCTGGTACTCCCACATGCAGTGACGTTCACTATTAACGTGACGTACAACACCGCATCCGGGTCTGTGACAAAGGATGCCACCTTTTCTGGAACGCTAATTTCTGCCGTAGAGACGAACGATGGTGCAGTAGTCAACCCGGTTCGTTGGTATACGTTCACCATGAACAACCTACAGGGGCCGCAAGATATTCCGGCGAATGCGACTATCAACACGACGAAGTTCATCCTCAATGACAATGAAGCGCTTGTGGTTGGTCCATTTTTCTCACCGGTGGAATCTTCGCAATTGTGGCTGCATACCCAGTCCAGTCTGGGTGGAGGAAAGCAAACTAACTGGAAAGTTGTCATCTGGAAAATAGACGACAGCTATAACCAAATACCGGGCACTACCCAAACATTCGCGTACTACCAGGGAACGCCGCACGACCACACTAGCGAAATATTTTATCGCACTGACAAGCTAACCCCATCCGGAGGATTTGGTAAGTACGCGATCAGCTTCCAGCGCACAGATAACTCCGGTGACGCGTCGGTACTGAAGGTTGAAGAGATTCACAGCATCAACATAAGGACGAATGTCGTTCACCCAACAGACACACTCGTCAGGGTGAAAGTCAGGGCCACTGAGAATGCTCTTGGCAGTCGTGACCGAAAATACAACGCCCTGGTGACCCGTCAGACCATCAGTTACAACCTGACGACACAGGCCGTCGATTATACGCTGCGACCGTCACGCTCATTTGCTGATGCCGTGGCGCACACCTGGCTTGTTATCGGCGCGCAGGCTGTTAGCAGTATTGACCTGTACGGACTGTACTCAATCGCTGAGAGCCTGCCGGATGAGCGTCTGGGTTATTTCGACTACACGTTTGACGACGAGAACGACTCTCTTGGCGACCGCGTGCAGGCTATCTGTAATGCCGCGTCTGTCATGGCCTACTGGGATGATGGCGTACTGACGTTCACTCGCGACCAGAAGGTGGATTACCCGGCGGCAGTATTCAACCGCGCAAACATGAAAACGGACGAGTACAAAATGACGTACGAGGCCACGCTACCGGGCGGTTATGACGGCGTTCAGGTGTCCTACGTTCACCCGACGACAAACAACAAGACGTACATCAACTATCGCGTGCTGAGCGGCTCCATCGTCGAGCAGGAAGCGGAGAACCCGAACAAGCTGGAGATAGTCGGATTCCGCAATGAGTATCAGGCGCGTGACCGTGCGCTGCGTGAAACGAAGCGGCTTATTTACTCCAGAGTGAAGATGAACGCCAAGGTGTTTGAGGATGGAATTATCCAGGTTGGTAGCGTCATCCAGATGCCGGATATTTACGACAGCAATCAGCAGCAGGGTTACCTGAAAGGGAGGTTTGGGAATGTTTTCGATACCAGCGAGTCGATCACTTTCTCTGGTGAGATGTTTGTGCTGGTGACAGATAGTTTGGGTAATCCTACGTACCGCTATCCAGCCTCGCCTCGACCTGATACCCGTTATGGATTTATCGCTTCTGTTCCAGACATCGACCTCAACTTTTGGGATGGGGATGGAGTGCAACTCCCGTCGCGCTATCTCATAGCGACAGTTGAGGAACTGGACAGCCAGTTATGGACTGTAAACAGCATCAAACCGAACACAGATAACACGGTATCTCTCACCGTCGCGGAATATAGCGACAACATCTACTAACAAGACCAATCCACCAATCTCAACCCGGCCACTGTGCCGGGTTTTTTATGGAATAAATATGGCTACCATCCCGACACAAGACCCTGTAGCAAGTGAATCACCTCGCGATCTTAAATTTAACGCGGGAAAAATTGACGAGTTCGCCACTTCGATGGCACTTCAATATTTGGACCGTTTCGGAAATGCTCACTACACGATTGAAGGCCTGAAGCAGCTTGTTCTTCAGCAAATTTATAATCTCGGCTGGAATACTTTAGGCACGTTTCAGGATGGGGCTATTATCAGCGCAGCTGGAGATATCATTCAGGATGAGTCTACAGGAGTATGGTATCGATGGGACGACCTTTCTACCCTACCAAAATCCGTTCCATCTGGATCGACCCCAGATTCAACTGGCGGGGTTGGTGAAGGTAAGTGGCTTGCAGTGGATGTTAGTGACATTCTGCGTAAGCAACTCGCTGAAGATGATGGCGCGCTCCTGATAGGAAACTTCGCCTCATCAGCAGGTGTTATTTCTGCGAAGCTGTATGGCGTGAAAACAGGCATTGATTGCGCACCAATTATTCAGCAGTTACAAGACCTATCTGAGACACTACGGCTGCCGATCGATTTTAGTGGTATAGCAGAAATCCGCTTCACAGGCCGAGTTCAGATAGGGGATTGGTTCCATTGGAAGGGCGCCGGGAGGTTTAATACGGTAATCAAGCCATTATCATTGACGCGATCAGAAGTTGGTACCTACGGGGATGGCGTATATGCATGGTTCAGCAGGAAGGACCCAACCCAAAGTTTAGACTTCGCAATGCTGGAAGATATTGGGTTTGATGGGCAATATCAGGATGGCTATGAAATTGGGACGATCGCCCCTCAAAAAATGATAATAGCCTTCGCGTGGCATTTCAAGAATACTGCGGTCGGACGCAACATAACCGCCTTACGTTGCCATCTAAAAAACTGCCCTCATGAGGGGTGGCATGGGTACACTACAGGCGGCGGTCAGATAGACGGAATTAATTACTTAGAATGTTCCTCGGAAGGAACAAATCCGCTTGTTACATCGGTAGGATTTAATGCGTTCAAATGTATGAATGGCTCTATCGATTCACCGGGTGCGTATGGTACATACACCATTAGGAATATCCTTAGCCGAGGTAACACATCTTTCGGTCATCGAACCATGAATGACCTAAAGCGAGGATGTGAACGCTGGACAATAGACGCATGCCACACAAATGACATGAATGATTGTCATCACTCAACTGATGGGTCGCGATTTGGAACTTTCACTGGAAGTAATATAGGTATCCAGACCGGCATTTCCTATAACACTAAAAACTACTTTGAGTTACAGGCCGAGAATATATCGATTTTAGGTGGAACTTATAAGGCCGCTCCTGGTACTTCTCAAGCAGGACAGGCTGGTATATTCATAGCTGACTATAAATACCCATCAGAGACAAATTACCACCAAAGTAAAAACATTATCATTGATAATTTTAATATATCTAATGTTAATCAAGGGGCCGTAAGATTGAATAATACAGCTAACGTTAGGGTCGGGAATGTAACAGCGGAGTTTTGCAATGGCGCGGCTGTTTCATGGGAGTTAACCGCTGGTCATATTGATGGCACAACACTCGTGGAAATTATTCCAAGCAACAATCAACAGGGAGACGCCGCAACGAGAGGCAGTTTAACTGAATTAAATATTGCCACTGGTCATAACTTGGTAATAACTGGGGCCGCAAAAAGTGCAGGTTATTATTCAAGGGTTGGAACTGGAAATGTTGTGTACCAAGGTAATAAACCTTATACAGTCATGAATCCAACTTATCGCAATAATGATAGGTTATTGATTAATGTTAGTAGCTCAGCACCAGCAAAAACTGATTTTTCAACCCCACCCGTATCAGTTCCGTATGCATTCACTTTGAATGACACTAACGCGGCTGCTGCGCAAGGTATGTCTGTTGGCCGAGTTGCAATTAACAGCAATGGATGTGTTTTTTTTGATGTATTTGTACTTCAAGGAACAGCCACTGCTGCAGCCATTATATTCAGGGAGCTAAACTCAGCAGGGGCGTCAGTGGCAACGACATATTTGAATGCATACGTACCTACCTCATGGGCCAACAGATCATATATATACAAGCCAACAAACGCAGGTTGTGTGGCAGTTGAGGTACTTTTGGCCCCTGCGTGTGATACGACTGGAACTGCATCATTGACGGGAACAACTAGCTTTGCTGACGTCAGGCTTAGTGATATGCCTATTTAAAAGAGGCCCTTGGGGGCCTCCTTTTATTCAAAAAATTGTATATTCCTCGGCTCTTTTATTAGTTACCGTATTGAATATTCCAACCTCAATTTTTTCTATGTCTGAAAAATCTATAGTCTGGATATCTCTTTGTGTATAAGACTTCCCATCTATGCTCACGGTAAATGTGCCAACATCCGCAGGAATGTAACCTGGTTTTCCTCGGAGATAAATATGCATGTAGACCCTATCGCCTTTTTTGGCAAGCGGGTATATTGGACCAGTGAATTCCATCAACACCACGCCCTTCGCCCCAAGTGCTTCACTATAGAATCCTATCCATTTCAGCTTCTCCTTCCCATAAAAGGTTAAGTCAGTTTTAATCTTTTTAGCCTTATGAATTTGAGAAAAATCGAAGCCAGGTGCAAAGCGGTCTATCTTTGATAAACCATAGAATTTAGCCATGTCAGGGCTATGGTAAGTATCAAACTTATCATTCTCTTTGACCATTCTTGGGAAGTAAAAAGCTGGTATTTTAACCTCTTTTTCTCCTCTATCCCTTGCCTGGACTACCATCTTGTCTCTAATTTCTTCCTGTCCATGCGTAGCTATCATCGCTCTGGTGAAAAGATAATATGAAGGAACAAAGTAAGCTGCACAGAAGATGGCTATGCATGTCATCAGTCCTGCTTTAAATTTACCAACAGCCTCAAATGCATCAACTAGTACAAAAGCTAATGCAATAAGCATGAAGCAAAGACCACCATTCATAGAGCGTGGCGGAAACACTGGAGATCCAATAAAAGCGGCATTGGCGGCAATGGCACCAACTATAAATGCAGTCATGTAAATTATTGTACTTTTTTTCAGCGTCCCGCCCATAGAGGCGACAATAATTGCGGCAATCAATACAAGATATACTGGCCAATATTCTGCCATTGCCTGCGGGAATCTGTCGAAGAATTGTATTTGATACTTCTGCATGAAGCTCATCGAATTCCACTCAACAAATGTTGCTGCTCTAGCTCGGTTTCCAGGTGAAAGTAGAAGTATGGCCGCCCCAATTGTCACCCCAGACATCGAAGAGATGATTGCCGATCTGTTTGCCTTCTCGTAAATAAGTACGAATACAGATAGGAACACCACAACGGCGCCAGTATTTTCATTTGAGCAGCCAGCCATCAATCCCAAGATGAATAATGCAATAACGTTTGTTTTTTGTGATCTTATTGACCTCATCAAATAAACAAAAAAAGCCGCTATAAACATATTGGTCCACATGTAGTTCGCGGAGCCAACTATCCAGAATGATGTTTGCCCAAGATTTGGGTTCGCTATCCAGTAAAGAACAAAAATAAAAGCGGCACGTAAGCAGAACTGCCATTTAGAAGAAATTTTTTCTATGAAATGAATTGATGAAATGAAAATGATAAGTAAAGAAAATGCCATACTATTCATTGCTGCATAGGCATAGCGAGGGAGTTCGCCCATCATGAACGCCCCAATGAAGTTAGCTACGAGCCTACCAGACCATTGAAGATAAAAATAATAGTGAGTTATAGGTGATATGCCTTTCATCATGAAAGAGTAATCATCGGATTGCATAGGCACATACATAGATGGTATGAGCACAATCAGAAATATTACGAAGAAGCATGCGAGCTTTTCATAACCGAAGAGTTTCAATTATTTCTTCTCCTTCAAAATGTAGCGTGGGCGTTGTTTGACTTCCGTGTAAATTCTTCCGATGTATTCACCTAGTACACCAATCCCGATAAGTTGGATGCCACCTAGGAATAAAATTGAAACCAGAAGAGATGGGTAGCCGCGCACTGCATTACCGAAGGCAATAGTGTCGATTATCATCCATGAACCATATATGAATGCCACGCCAGCGACTACAAGCCCGATATAGGACCACATTCGAAGCGGAAATGTTGAGAAACTGGTTATGCCTTCGAGCGCAAGATTCCATAGCTTCCAACCGTTGAATTTTGAACTGCCTGCTACGCGTTCTGCGCGGGCATATTCAACTACATCTGTACGGCCTCCAACCCAACTTAAGACTCCTTTCATGAAAAGGTTTCGCTCTGGCATGAGCTTAATATTTTCCACTACATTCAGAGACATCAGGCGGAAGTCACCAACATTTTCCTCGATCTGCGGGCTGCTGATCTTATTATGAAGTTTATAAAACCATTCTGCGGTCTTGCGCTTCAATCTGCCATCGTTAGAGCGGTCTGAACGCTTAGCAAGAACCATATCTGCACCGGATTGCCATTTCTCTATCAGGTGCGGAATGACCTCAATTGGGTCCTGCAGGTCTACGTCAATCGGGATAATAGCTTCACCGGTAGCGTGGTCCAGGCCGGCGAATAAAGCAGGCTCTTTCCCGAAGTTGCGGGTGAAGGACAGCGGAACTACAAGAGGATCAGCAGTAGCCAGTGCGTTTATAATTGATTCTGTCGCATCTTTGCTACCATCGTTAATGAAGACTATTTCGACTTCATGCTGCTGAAGACCTTCAAACTCCCGCACGGTTTTATAGAAGATTGGAATTGCTTCCTCTTCATTAAATACCGGAACGACCAGAGAAATTTTCATTTCGCATCCCTAAAGACAATGAACTTCGAATAGATGAAGCCGCACACCAGGCTGATGGCGGAGAACACGATTAACGTAATGATAGGTGCAAGGCCAGATTTGTCGGCGCACCATCCAACGGCAGCGCTTAGCGTGCCCATAAAACCTACGTACAGCATGTAGCGCATGGTCGTTGTAGAAGACTTGAAGGTGAATCTGGCATTTGCGAAGAAGCTAAATGACACCGCCACTACAAAACCTGCGAAGTTTGCCAGGGCTTGCCCTGTGGCAAAAACGTAGATAGAAATTGCGAACACAACCCAGTGAATGAGCGTGTTGATGACACCGATTGATGTGTACTTGGCGAATAGCTTTAACATTATATAAATCAGTCAATTCGGAAAGGTCTGAAGTTTAGCATCAGATGATCACTTGATCGACCCTCATATTTAGCGATACTGTACATACATACAGTTATTTTGTGAGGTGATTATGCCACGCACAGCAGACATACATGCCGCCTTCGTTGCGGTCATACAGCTCAACCCTAAGGGCTATCGCTATCTGAGCACAGACAGCTTCATCGAGAAGCTGAGGGATTTCAACTGGCACTTTACCCGGACTGACGCCAATGCATGGATAGAGCGCTATCAGCCAGACTTCACGGATAAGACGACTGACGGGACAGACAACCACTACTGGATCCTTCGCAATATGGGGAGGGTTCACTGATGGGATTTCCTTCACCTGCAGCTGACTTCGAAGAGCAGCGCATCTCCCTGGATCAGCGCCTGATTCAAAAGCCTGCCGCCACTTATTTTATGCTGGCCGCTGAAACCATCTATCGCTGCGGCATCATGAAAGACGCTCTCCTTGTAGTGGATGCGTCCCTCAGTCCATGCGACGGCTCACTGCTGATTTGTGAATCAGATGGCGCGTTTAAAGTAAAAAGGTACCGAACGCTGCCGCGCCCGCATCTGGAAAATGTATCGACTGGGAAAATGGAGAGAATACCAGGAAGGGATGATGGAGAGGCTAGCCCGATATTCGGGGTGATCACGTACATCATCAATGATGCGCGTTCAGATGAGTTCGAAGACTGCCCGGTGATGTGATGGTGAGTGCAAAGCGTTGCACGGATGCATGGCTTTGTACTCTCTGTGTCATGATTGTGGCATGCATTGCTGCATAGTGATGAATGGTGATGTATTACAATGACACGTAATGACACAAACCCGGCGCGAGCGCGGATAAACTCATGCTATTACAGTCAGTTAAATAACACTCTACGTTCTTCTAAGCCGTAGGTCGTAGGTTCGAATCCTACAGGGCGTACCATCTGTTTTCTGCCATTCCAAAATACGCTCAAAACCCACTCGTATTCAAAAAACGATTCCCGCAGGATATAGCTTCTAACGTTTTGCTATAAACGATTTGGCTAACCTTAATGGCATTTCTGTCATTTCTCTACCATGCTGATTAAACCTTGCTGTTCATCGTGAGGATGATGTTGTTTCTTATTAATCACAAGGAATTAGGTTATGAAAAAGACGACTGCCCTTTTGTTAGGAACCGCGATCCTCTTCACCTCGAATGCCTTTGCGGCCGAGCTACTCACCCGTGAAGACTTCAAGAAAGTTGAATCCCAGTATGAAAAGATAGGTTCTGTGTCGACCTCTGGTGAGACTGCGATTGCTGATGCGAAAGAAGAGCTCATCAAAAAAGCCGATGAGAAAGGCGCGGATGTGCTGGTATTGACCTCCGGGAATACCGAAAACAAAATTCACGGCACTGCCGATATCTACAAGAAGAAGTAACCGTCTTTGCAGCCACCCAAACGACAGGGTGGCTTTCAACACGCTGTCTGGCCGATCCGCTCTCGCTGATACTGGGGGCGCGTAACACCAACGCCTGCAGCGGCGACAGGCGTAAATAGAACTCCTTACTGAGAGTGCTGTACGACATCACCGACAACCCATTGGCGCACGCCAGCTCTGCTTCAATTTTTGCACCGCAAACCGGCGTAGCCAGGTCGGCGCGTGGCTCTGGTCAGTAATCGGTAAAAACGACGAAAATCGGCTTAAAAGCGCACAGGATGAAGGGGCGCCTGACCACTCACGTTACCCTTTTCGTATCCTATCTGGATGACTCTGCGGCGTGCGGTGAACCGCGAAATCTCTTTGTCAGTATGCGCTACGCATTCTATACAGCACTCATGCACAATCAGTGCGGGGGCAGCGCCTGCGCCATCACGACGCGCATTAACTCTTGAACCGGCAGGGGTTTGCAAAAATAAAATCCCTGCATAAAGTCGATCTTTTTCGCGCGCAAATAATCCGCCTGCGCTTGCGTCTCAACGCCTTCAGCGATGATTTTCAGGTGCATGTTTTTCGCCAAATCAATCAGGCTGTCCACCAAACGCGTATCGTCGTTAACGCCGATTTGGCTGACAAACATTTTGTCGATCTTGATAAATTCAGGGTTTAGCGCCGAAATATACGACAGGTTAGAATATCCGGTACCAAAATCATCCAACGCCACTGAAATATCAGAGCGTCGCAACGCGGCAAACCAGTCGCTTAGCTCAGGGGTGAAATGCAGCGGATCGCGTTCGGTGATTTCCATGACCACCCGGCTTTGATTGGCGGTGAACTTCTGTAAAAGCTCGCAGGTATCAACTTCAAAACTCGGGTCGAGACAGTTTTGTGCGCTGATATTAATGCAAATGTAAGTGCCCACAGGAAAACGGTGGATCTGATGTTGAAGATCTGCAATCACCTGCTGGATAAGGGAGTGCGTTAGCGGAATGATGAGGTTATGTTTTTCCGCCAAAGGAATAAAAATGTCTGGCGAAACATATCCATAGGAAGGGTGTTTCCATCGGGCAAGCACTTCTACGCCAGCAATCTCACCGGTGACACCATTGATAAAAGGCTGGTAAAACGGCGTGATCTGCCGCTGAACAATCGCGTTTTTCAGCATTTTTAAGGGCGAATGTGAGCCCGATTTTTTTAGCCAGGAAAAAGTGCGGGTCAAAATTGAACCCCTGCCAGCAGGTACAGAGTGGTGTTTATTCAGGATATTTTCCATGGTTCGCTTTCCTCGCACGCTCGCCAGACAACCTAAAAGAGGGC
>RCUT01000304.1_pt1 | contig 26532 bp, 21 predicted proteins | sample 2166171 | NCBI WGS metagenome assembly RCUT01 (sample SAMN09932757, study PRJNA488358) | compost metagenome | isolation source: compost soil in 4-hydroxybenzoic | place: Germany: Experimental Botanical Garden | reverse complement strand
TCACGCAGGCGGGCCGGGGGAACGGTCGTGGGCTGCTCGAACATGGGACCGAACACCTCGGGCGGCAGCTCGTTCCGGTAGGGCTCCAGCAGTTTCAGCTCTTCGGCGTCGGGCAGGCCCCGGGCCGCCAGGTCGCTGTTGGCGAAATAGCTGTCGACCCGTTTGAATTCGCCATCGAAGATCTTGTCGTTGATCCATTCGAAATCCAGCGCGTAGTTCAGCGCCTGGCGCACCCGACGGTCCTGGAAACGTTCCTTGCGCAGGTTGAGCACCCAGCCATTCATGGCGGGCGGATTCTTGTGGACGAACTCGCGCTTGATCAGTTCGCCGTCGTCGAAGCGCTTGCCGATGTACTGGCAGCACCAGTAGCGCATCTGGTTTTCGGCGAGGAAGTCGTAGTCGCCCGCACGCAGGGCCGAAACCTGGGTGGCGCGGTCCTTGTAGAGCTTGTAGACGATGCTGTCGAAGTTGAACTGGCCACGCCGCACCGGCTGCTCGCGGGCCCAGTAGTCGGGGTTGCGGCGGTAGACGATGCTGCGCCCGCTGATGCCTTTCTCGATGCGGTAGGGGCCGCTGGCGATCGGCTCCTCGAAACGCAGTTCGCCGAAGCCCAGGCGCGTGCCGTCGGCCTGCAGCCCCCACTTGGCGGAGAACACCGGCAGGCTGCCGGCGATGAAGGAGAGGTCGCGACCGGCGCGCTTGAAGGTGAAGCGCACCTGCAGGGGGTCGAGTACCTGCACCCCGGCGATTTCCGCGAAGTAGGCCTTGAAGCGCGGGCTGGCCTGGTCCCCGGTCAGCACCTGGTACGAATGCAGCACGTCGGCCGCGGTGACCGGATCGCCGTTGGAGAAGCGCGCCCGGGGGTTGAGGCGGAAGGTCACCGAAGCGAGGTCATCGGCCACCTGGATCTGCTCGGCGAGCAGGCCGTACTGGGTGTTCAGCTCGTCCAGGCCGTTGACCGTCAGGGTCTCGAACACCAGCTCGATCAGGCCCGGCGCCGGTGTGCCGCGCAGGCTGTAGGGGTTGTACTTGTCGAAGCTGCTGTTGGTCGTCACCAGCGACATGGCCAGGCTGCCGCCCTTGGGGGCGTCCGGGTTCACATAGGCGAAGTGCTGGAAATCGGCCGGGTACTTCGGTTCGCCGAAGTAGGCGATGGCATGGGCGGCCGTCGCCGACGGCGAGGCCAGCAGGGTAGCGGCGTACAGGAGCGGGGCGAGAAGGCTGAGGATTCTTGGCATGGGGATGGCTTACAGGGAGGCCTGGACGAGACGTTGGGTGTAGGGGTGCCGGGGATGGGCGATGACCGCTTCGGTGTCGCCGGTCTCGACTATCACGCCGTCCTTCATCACGTAGAGGCGGTGGGCCAGGGCATTGACCACCGCGAGGTCGTGGCTGATCAGCACGTAGCTGAGGCCGTGCTTGCGCTGCAGGCCGACCAGCAGTTCGAGGACCTGGTTCTGGATCGACACGTCCAGCGCCGAGGTCGGCTCGTCCAGCACCACGACCCTGGGCTTGAGCACCAGGGCGCGGGCGATGGCGATGCGCTGGCGTTGCCCGCCGGAGAACTCGTGGGGGTAGCGGGTCAGCGCCGAGAGCGGCAGGCCGACTTCGCCCAGGACCTCGGCGATGCGTTGCCGGCGCTGCTCGTCGTCCAGTTCGGGGAAGTGCAGGGCCAGCCCCTCGCCGACTATCTGGGCCACGTTGCGCCGGGGCGACAGCGAGCCGAAGGGGTCCTGGAACACCACCTGCAATTGCGCGCGCAGGGCGCGTTTGGCCCGCCGGTCAAGCTTCGCCACGGGAGCTCCGGAGAACTCCAGCTGCCCCGATTCATGGGGAATCAGGTCGAGGATGGCCTGGGCCAGGGTGGATTTGCCCGAGCCGGATTCGCCCACCACGCCGATGGTTTCGCCGGCGCGCAGTTCGATCCGCGCGCCGGCGAGGGCGACGAAGGCGTCGTGGCCGAACCAGCCGCGCCAACCCGGGCGTTTCCTGGGGTATTGCACGCGTAGTTGCCGGGTCTCCAGCAGGGTGGCGGCATTCGCCTCGACCGGCTCGATGCGGCGCTGGGGAATGCTGTTGAGCAGCTTCACCGTGTAGGGGTGGCGCGGCCTGGCGAAGAGTTCTTCGGTGCTGGCCGTTTCCACCAGCTTGCCGTGCTCCATCACCGCCACGCGCTGGGCGAAGCGGCGCACCAGGTTCAGGTCGTGGGTGATCAGCAGGATCGCCATGCCCTGGCCGTCGCGGCTGCGCTCTTCGGCTTGCAGGTCCAGCAGCAGTTGCACGATGCGTGCGCGGATGGTCATGTCCAGGGCGGTGGTCGGTTCGTCGGCGATCAGCAGCCTGGGCCGGCAGGCCAGGGCCATGGCGATCACCGCGCGCTGCAACTGGCCGCCCGAGAGCTGGTGCGGGAAGCTGTCGACCCGCCGCTCGGGATCGTGGATGCCGGTGCGGGCGAGCAGGGCGATGGCCTTGGCACGGGCCTCGCGGGGTGACAGCGAATCGTGCAGCACCAGGGTTTCGATGATCTGCTCGCCGATGCTGTACAGCGGGTTGAGGGCCGACATGGGCTCCTGGAACACCATGGCCACGTCGGCGCCGCGAATCCGGCGAATCTCCGTCTCCGACTTGGTCAGCAGTTCCTCCCCTTGCAGGCGGATGCTGCCGCTGATTCGCGCTTGGGGCAGCAGGCGCAGGATCGACTGCGCGGTGACGGTCTTGCCCGAGCCGGATTCGCCGACCAGGGCCAGGCGCTCGCCCGCCTCCAGACGCAGCGAGATATCGTCCACGACACGGCGGCCGCCCAGTTGGATCGAGAGGTTTTCCAGCGCCAGCAGGGGGCTGCTCATTGGTAGGTCTCCGTTTGCGCCGCGGCCAGGTTGCGGGTGTCCAGCGCATTGCGCAGGGCCTCGCCCATGAAGGTCAGCAGCAACAGGGTGAGGACCAGTGCGCCGAAGGCCGACACGGCGATCCACCAGGCGTCCAGGTTCTCCTTGCCCTGCAGGAGCAGCTGGCCGAGGCTCGGCGCCGGGGCTTCGACGCCCAGGCCGAGGAAGTCCAGGCTGGCCAGCGCCATGATCGCCGCGCTCATGCGGAACGGCAGGAAGGTGATCACCGGAGTCAGGCTGTTGGGGAGGATGTGCCGCCAGATGATCTGGGCATGGGACAGGCCCATGGCGCGCGCCGCCTTCACGTATTCCTGCTGGCGATTGCGCAGGAACTCGGCGCGCACGTAATCGGACAGGTAGATCCAGCCGAACAGCGAGAGCAGCACGAACAGCAGGATCAGGCTCGGCTCGAACATCGAGGCGAAGATGATCAGCAGGTACAACTCGGGCATCGAGCCCCAGACCTCGATCAGCCGTTGCGCGACCAGGTCCACCTTGCCGGCGAAGTAGCCTTGCAGGGCGCCGATCAGCATGCCGAGCAGGGTGCCGATCAGGGTCAGCGCCAGGCCGAAGGTGACCGAGACGCGAAAACCGTAGAGCAGGCGCGCGCTGATGTCGTAGCCGGCGATATCGGTACCCAGCCAGTTGTCCGCGCTCGGCGGCCCGGGGTGGTGCGCGGCGTCGGCGTAGTAGCTGAGGGTGTCGTAGTAGTAGGGGTTGAAGGTGTAGAGCACGAAGGTGCCGGGCTGCGCGAGTTGCTGGCGGATGAACGGATCGTTGTAGTCGGCCTGGATTGGCAGCCTGCCGCCGAATACCGCTTCCGGGTAATCCTTGAACAAGGGGAAGAACCACTGGTCCTGGTAGTGGACCAGCAATGGCCGGTCGTTGCTGACCAGCTCGCCGGCCAGGCTCAGGGCATAGAGCGCGGCGAACAGAACCAGGCTCCAGTAACCCAGGCGGTTGCTCTTGAAACGCAGCCACAACTGCCTGCCGGGGGAAAACGGGACGTTGGCGGCCGGTTGCGGCCAGCGCACCCAGCTGCCGACCAACTGCAAGGGGGCCCGCCACAGCCGGCCGCGAGGGATGGGTGAAGAGAGGGTTTCGGAAGTCATCAGGCCACCTGGGCGTCGAATTTGATGCGTGGGTCCACCAGCACATAGGCCAGATCGCCGATCAGCTTGGTGACCAGTCCGATCAGGGTCAGCAGGTAGAGGCTGCCGAGCACCACCGGGTAGTCGCGGCTGTTGATCGACTCGTAGGAAAGCAGGCCCAGTCCATCCAGCGAGAACAGGGTTTCGATCAGCAGGCTGCCGGTGAAGAAGGCCGCGATGAAGGTGCCGGGGAAGCCCGTCACCAGGGGAATCAGGGCGTTCCTGAAGACGTGCTTCCAGAGCACCCGCCGTTCCGAGAGGCCCTTGGCGCGGGCGGTCAGCACGTACTGGCGGTGTATCTCCTCGAGGAAGGTGTTCTTCGTCAGCAGGGTTTTCAGGGCGAAGGTGCTGACCACCGACGCGGTGACGGGCAAGGTGATGTGCCAGAGGTAGTCGGTGACCTTGCCGAAGGCGCTCAGCTCGTCCCAGTTGTCCGAGGTCAGGCCGCGCAGCGGGAAAATGTCCCAGAACGAGCCGCCGCCCAGCAGCAGGATCAGCAGCACGCCGAGCACGAAACCCGGAACCGCGTAGCCGATGAGGACCAGCAGGCTGGTGATGAAGTCGAAACGGCTCCCGGCCCGTACCGCCTTGGCCACGCCCAGGGGCACCGACACCAGGTAGGTGAAGAGGAAGGTCCAGACCCCGAGGGACAGCGATACGCCGAGCTTGGACTGGATCAGCGACCACACGCTTTCGTTGCGGAAGTAACTGTCGCCCAGTTCGAAGCTGAGGAAGTTCTTCAGCATGGCCAGGTAGCGGTCGAGCAAGGGCCGATCGAAGCCGTAGAGCTCGGTCAGTTGCTCGACCTGCTGGGCGTCTATGCCCTGGCGGCCGCTGTAGCTCCAGCCGCCGCCAGCCACGCCGCCCTCGACTCCGGAGCGGGCGCTTTCCGCGTCGAATCGGCTCAGGGCATGGTCGACGGGGCCGCCGGGGACGAACTGGGTGACCAGGAAGGTCAGGGTCAGGACGCCCAACAGGGTGGGGATCATCGCCAGGAGTCGCGTGATCAGGTAGCGCAGCATGGGTGTTGGTTCCCGGATTCAGTGAACAGGAGCTCCCGGCCGCCGGCTGGCTGCGAGGGCTGCTACTTCCATTGCAGAAAGCGAACCAACTTCGACGGGTTTTTCTTTAGTGAGTAACATCCTGTTTTTAAAGGGAAAAAATCAAGAAGTCGAAAGGTCCGGGCAACGGCTGCGATGACCTGCGGAGCGGTTGCTGGCCAGGCAGCAATTCATCAGTAACCGCTGCTGCAGCCGAGGCAGCCGATTCGGTAGCCCGGATGCAATCCGGGGAAAAGAGCGACGGAGTTGACCAGGTAGGGTGCGCCGTGCGCACCGATTGTTGTGCACGGCGCAGGGGGCGATCCCGCGATCTGTGCGCATGGCGCACCCTGCGATGGGGCAGGTGCAATGCCTGCGGCCTGTCGGCGTCCCAAACGAACGGGCCCGCGCATGCGCGGGCCCGTTGTGCTTCGGGGTGGCGGGTCAGGCGTGGCGAGGGTCGCGGGGATTGGCCGGGCGATCCAGCCCCAGGTTCTCGCGGAAGGTGCCGCCGCTGTATTCGGTGCGGAAAATACCCCGGCGCTGCAGTTCCGGCACCACCAGGCGCGTGAAGTCCTCGAAGCCTTGCGGCAGGTAGGGCGGGACCACGTTGAAACCGTCGGCGCCGCGCTCGACGAACCACTGCTCGATCAGGTCGGCGACGGTCTTCACCGAGCCCACGGCCTGCAGGTGCCCACGGGAGACGCGGAAACGCAGCACCAGTTCGCGGATGCTCAGGTTTTCCCGGCGCGCCAGCTCCAGCTGCTGGCGGAAACGGCCCTTGCCGTTGGCATCCTCCTGGTAGGGCAGGTCGGGCAGCGGGCCGTCCACCGGGTAGCCGGAAAGGTCGAAGCCGCCGAAGCTGACGTTGCTGACATCGACCAGTTGCTGCAGCTCGCCGAAGCGGTCCTGGGCCTCCTGGTCGGACTCGCCGACCACCACCGACAGGCCGGGGGTGATCTTCAGCTGGTCTTCGGCGCGTCCGTACTTGGCCATGCGGCCCTTGACGTCGGCATAGAAGGCCTGCGCGACGTCGAGCGATTGCGCCGAGCAGTAGGTCATCTCGGCGACCCGCGCGGCGAATTCGCGACCGGTCTCCGAGTTGCCGGCCTGGACGAACACCGGATAACCCTGGATCGGCCGCGGGAAGTCGAGCAGGCCGTCGGAACTGAAATGCGTGCCCTTGTGCTGCACTGGATGCGCCGCCCGTGGCTCGAAGAACACGCTGTCCTGGCGGCGCGGCTGGTCGAAGGCATCGTCGTCCCAGCTGTCCCAGAGCGCCTTGGCCAGGTCGATGAACTCGGCGGCCCGTTCATAGCGCTGCTCGTGGGTCGGTTCCTGGGTGTAGCCGAAATTCTTCGCGGTGTGGGCGCCGAACGAGGAGACCACGTTCCAGCCTGCCCGGCCGCCGCTCAGGTGGTCCAGCGAGGTGAACTTGCGCGCCACGTGGTAGGGGTGGTCGAAGTTGGTGTTGACCGTCGCCACCAGGCCGATGTGCCGGGTCACCGCGGCGATCGCCGAGAGCAGGGTGAAGGGTTCGAACTGGTAGTTCGGCGCCGAGCGTCCGGTCTGCGCGGTGATCTCGCCGGAGCGGCCGATGAAGTCGGCCATGAAGAAGGTGTGGAACTTGGCCTGTTCGGCCAGCTTGGCGGCCTTGATCCACCAGTCCAGGTTCGGTCGGCCGTCGTCGGTGGAGCTGGGATGGCGCCATGCCTCGGGATGGTGGCCGAAGCGATGGAGAAAGATGTTCAGCACCAGCTGGCGTTTTTGCTCGCTCACGGGTGGTGGTCCTCATGGGGTGACGGCGGGCGGCCGCGACGGCCGCCGCCCGGGGGAAGGCTCAGCCTTCGTAGTTCTTGGCTTTTTCCAGCAGGCCGGTGCGCTTCCACTGCAGCTCCAGCGCGCCCGGGGTGTACAGCTGGGCGCCACCGATCTGTTCGGCGATGGCCTGGAAGCGCGCCGCCTCCTCGACGAAGAGAATGGTCTCGGCGGTCTTGAGGATGCCCTTGCCCCAGAAGTTGGCGCCGCCGTTGGACTCCAGCAGGGCCGGTGGCGGGGCGAGTTCGGGGTGCTTGTCCAGGCGCTCGCTGATCACTTCCAGCACGCTGCGGGTGCGCTCCAGGTGGTTGGGGATGCTGCGCGCCAGCAGGTGCCGGGCGGCGGCGACATAGAGGATCGGAAAGTCCTTGTGCGCCAGCGACCAGGCCGACAGCCAGGCGGTGTGCACGTGGATGGCGGTGTCGGCTTCCAGACGCGACTCGTGGAGGATAGAGCCCTGGTTCTCGGCGAACGACGACAGGCTGACCTTGGGCGACTGGTCGCGGGCCAGGCCGCCGGGAAAGCGGATCGCCAGCAGATGGTCGGTGCCCGGAATGCGGTGCGAGATGTGGAAGGTCAGGCTGGCGGACAGGGTGCCGTTGGCGCGCAGGGTCTCGAAGGCGTGCACGGCGTCGGCACGCGCCTGGTCGATGTAGGCGATCAGTTCGGCGTCCTGGGTGATGTCGGTCATGGCAATGCTCCTTGGGGAATGAAAGGTCAGGCGGCTGCGGCCCGGGCGTGTTCCTGGTCGACCAGCTTGCGGGCCTGCTCCAGCGGCTCGTGGACGACCCAGTCGTTCACGTCGAAGTCATGCTTGAGGTAGCCCCAGTCGCGGAGGAAGTTCTTCTGCACGGCCAGGCCGTCGATGTAGGTCTGGGTGAGCCTGGGGGTGAAGGACAGGTGCACGTCCGCGCCATGGGCGGCGAACACGTCGGCCGGCGAAGCGCCGCGGCTTTCCGGCAGCAGCAGCTGGGCCACCTCATTGCGGTTCTTGGCCGCCCACTCGGCGGTGCGCAGCAGCACGGCGAGGTAGCGCACCACCAGGTCCGGGTGCCTGTCGAGGAAGGCGCGGTCGACGGTGATCGGCCGCGGCGTGCCGTTGCCGACGCGCAGCAGCGGGTCGGACAGGTCGTTGAGGTTGACCAGCTGGCGCAGGCGCGGCTCCTGGGCGATGCGGTAGCCGCGGGCGAAGCGGATGAAGATGGCGTCCACCTCGCCACGGTCGAGCGCCTGCAGGGCCACGTCGGGGCGCTCGACGGGCTCGGGGCGCGGGCCGTCCCGCAGGTCGTGGCTGGGCGCGTCGAGGTCGACCAGGGTCGCATCGGCGGTGCTCAGGCCCACCAGCGACAGCGCGGTGACGAAGCCGTGCTGGGCGGCGCCGCGCTGGAAGTCGATCAGTGCGTCGCGGTGGCGCGGAATGCCCAGGCGCTTGCCCTTGAGGTCGGCGAGGTCTTGGATGCCGCTGTCGGCGCGGACCAGGATGCCCTGGTACTCGTCGAGCCAGGTGATGCCCAGCACCACGGTGTCCTGGCCGTTGCCCCTGGCCCAGATCGGCGGGATGTTGCCGCCCTCGCGGAACAGGCCCGTCTGGCCGTGGTGGTAGTGCGAGTTGCGGATTTCCAGGCTGTCGGAATCGCGCAATGAATGCAGCACGGTGCCGGGCTGGGCGAATTCTTCCTGCAGCCAGTTCTTGCGGATCGCCAGGGCGGAGGCCGTGGCGGCGCCGCAACGGGTGTACCAGAGCTGCACGGGTTGTGCGGGGGTGGAAGACATGACAAGACCCTCGGAGTTGGTGGGAATGTTTGGCCAAGTGTGTAGAGCAGCTTCCATGCCAGTTTTTAAAGTTGCAGGTAGTTATTGATTTGAAAGTATGCGGAGCTGCTGTTTGGATGCCCCACGACCCAGGCTTGAAGAGTCTCTGAAACGTCTCGGATAGTTTCGGAGAAGTGCCGTTGCGCGAATCGTCAAGTTTCCGGGGAAGGGCGGGGTTGCTGGTGGTGCCGCATTGCTGCTGACCGCCTGCTGCCATGCCAGCAATGCAGCCAGAGCGGGCTTTCGGCCTTTTCCTGATCGGCCGCGCGAGGGTGTTGCTGCAGAAGCCATGCGTCAGCAACTTGCTGTTCGTACATCAGCAGAAATTCTCTGGATACCTATTCGGTTGCCTTGTCGTAATTGCTTGAGTTCCTTTGTTTATTTGCTTTCTGGCGTGCTGGCACAGTTGTTGCGATTTCGCCGTGGACTACTTGTCAAAAGTCTGCGTGCAGATATCTGGCCTTCATATAAAGGAACTGATGATGTTGTATCGTGCTCTTCCATGCGTAATCGATGACGACCCCGAGTTATCCGGAATCTTTTCATTGAAACCTGGCCGGCGCCTGGCCGCGGCCATCTCCCGCGCCTGCCTGGCCGGCGTAGCCGGCAGCCTGATGGTGGGGAGTGTCTGGGCAGCGGAATCGAGCGGCGATTCCGAGCAGCGGGACAGCACGCTGGAGACGGTGGTGGTCACCGCCTCCAAGCGCGCCGAGAAGATCAAGGACGTGCCCATTCCAATCACCGCGGTGACCGGCCAGGCGATTCGCGACAAGGACATCACCACTTCCTCGGACATCGAGCGCCTGGCGCCCAACCTCTCCGGCCAGTCCAGCGGCAACACCGGAGGCCGCTCCGGGAAGCCGCGCTGGTTCCTGCGCGGCATCGGCACCAACGACCCGAACGCCAACCAGGAAGGCCCGCTGGCCATCTATGTCGATGAGGTGGTGATCGGCCTGCAGGGCGACCAGAACTTTCCGCTGTTCGACCTCGATCGCGTCGAAGTGCTGCGCGGTCCGCAGGGCACGCTCTGGGGCAAGAACAACACCGGTGGCGCGATTCATTTCATTTCGCGCAAGCCGACATTCGATACCGACGGCTACACCAAGCTGGGTGTCGGCAGCTACGGCAGCCGTCTCACCGAGGCGGCCGTCGGCGGGGAGCTGGTGCCGGAGAAGCTCGCCGGCCGTGCGGCGATCTACTACGAGAAGGGCGAGGGGTGGGCCGACAACATCGTCACCGACACCACCGGCCCGCGCTTCGAGGATTTCAATGGCCGCTTCCAGCTACTCGGCAACCTGACCGACAACCTGGACGCGCTGCTGATTCTCAACCTGCGCAAACTGAACACCGGCAACACGCCGAACTACATCGTCGGCGCGACCAGCGTCGATAACGTCACCACGCCCAACCCGGGCGGCGGCATCAATCAGGGCGGCAGCACCTACTTCCCGCCCTATGGCGACGACCCGGACAACAAGAGCGACTTCTTCAGCACCCTGGCCAACGGCTCGAACAACTGGTACGGCACCACCCTGAAGCTGAACTGGTACCTGGGCGAGCACACCCTGACCTCGATCACCGGGGTCAACACCGGCGATGGCGACACCTGGCTCAATCCGCAGATTCCCGAGGGCACGACCCTCGACAAGACAGCTTCCCGCGGCAGCACCTCGTCCGACCAGTTCACCCAGGAGATCCGCCTGAGTTCGCCGACCGACCAGGCGCTGAGCTGGATCCTCGGTGGTTACTACTACAACCTGCAGGCCGATTCGGAGTCCACGCAACTGCGCTTCCGCTCCGGGACTACCCGGGAACAGTACTCGACCAGCTCCTGGGACCAGGACTCGAAGAGCTTCGCGCTGTTCGGCAACCTCAAGTACCGCTTCACCGAACGTGCCGCGCTGACCCTCGGCCTGCGCCAGACCTGGGAAACCAAGGACATCACCGAGACCACGCTGACCGCCACCGACACCGCCGGCAACCCGAACATCGTGATCATCGGGCCTGGCGGCATCGACGCGGTGAGCGGCTCGGGCGTGGTTGCGCCGCTGCGCTTGAGCAAGGATGCCGACTGGACCAGGACCACCTGGGACATCACCCCCGAGTACCGCTTCAGCGACGACATCCTCGGCTATATCCGGATCGCCACCGGCTTCCGCTCCGGCGGCTTCAACCAGTCCATCGTGCGTGAAGAAATCATCGAGACCGAACCGGAAACGCTGACCGATTACGAGGTCGGCCTGAAGACGTCCTGGCTGGGCGGGCGCTTGAATGCCAACCTCTCGGCCTTCTACTACGACATCAAGGACCTGCAGCTGAACATCCAGCAGCAGGTGCCCGGCACTACCATCACCAGCACCGCCGGCGCTTCGGACGGCAACGTCAAGGGCGTCGAGATCGAGGTCGAGGCGCTGCCGTTGGAGAACTGGCGCCTGGCCGCCAGCCTGGGCCTGCTCAAGACCGAATACACCGACTTCGTCTTCACGGTCGGCCCGACCACCCTGGATGCCAGCGGCAACGAGTTCTACCGTACCCCCGAGACCTCGTTCCGCCTGGATACCGACTACCGCGTCCGTCTCGGCGACGTCGGTCAACTGGTGTTCGGCACCGACTGGTCGTACCGCAGCCACATCTATCACAACGCCACGGTACAGGACGACCCGGTGCAGGAAACGTCGTCGTACTGGAACGGCAACGCACGAGTCAGCTACCTCACGCCGGACAGCAAGCTCCAGGTCACGGGCTTCGTGAAGAACGTCACCGATCAGTCGAACAAGGTGCTGTCGCAGATCGTCAACCAGCGCGGTGTCTTTCCCACCGGCTATGTGGCGCCGCGGACTTACGGGGTGCAGCTCACCTACAACTTCTGACACCTCGCAACGAAACGAAAGGGCCCTCGCAAGAGGGCCTTTTCATTGGTTCCCGGATTGCATCCGGACATCTGTCGGGCGCCCGCTCCTACGGCAGGTAGGGTGCGCCGTGCGCACCAATGGTTGAGCACGGCGCAGGGGTTGATCCCGCGATCGGTGCGCATGGCGCACCCTACGGTGGGGCACGTGCGGGAGTTGCCTCCCGGATGCGGAGGTAGGGGGCAAGAACAAGTGACCGCGGCAACCCAGAGTCACAGGCTCCGCAGTGCGATACCCCGGGTTTGTCCAGTGGGGTTGGATGAGGTGGCGGGCCGTTGCGGCGTGTTCGCGAACGGCCCGCTGTTGGCGCTCACTGCCGGGCCGGGTCGCGCGGCGTGTCCTTCCAGTAGTCCTGCAGCTGCAGGTCCTCGAGTCCCTGTTCGATGAACTTCGGCTCGAGCAGCTCGTCGACCTTCACCTCGCCACGGATCAGCCTGGCTTTCTGGCTGTAGTCGATGGCCGCGGCATAGTGCTGCTTGAGCGCCTGGTCGTAGAGCGGGGTGAAGTGGCTGGACCAGGGTTCGCCGTCGGCTTCGCGCTGCAGCACGCTGAGCGGCTGGCCGGATTGCGCCAGGTAGCCCTGGTAGGTGTCCTTGTTGGCGTCCTGCGCGGTCCAGTAGGCCGCCTTCAGGTAGGCGGTGACCACCAGTTGGGTCAGCTCCGGCTGCTGGGCGACGAAGTCGCTGGCGCCCCACAGCTCGGCGCGCATCTTCCAGTCGCGCGGCGCCTGCTTGCTCGACCAGATGATCTTGCCGACCTGCTTGTCCTCCAGCAGGAAGGCATCGCTCAAGGTGAAGAAGGCGTCGACCCGTCCGGCGCTGAGCGCCGCTCCGCCGGCCTGCGGGTTGAGGTTGAAGATGCGGAAGTCGTTGAAGTCCAGGCCGTTGGCCTCCAGCAGCTTGGCGAACGACAGCTCCCAGGGACGGCCGCGATGCAGGGCGATGCGCTTGCCCTTGAGGTCGGCGAGCGACTGGGCGCCGGAGTCGCTCGGGACCACCAGGTAGACATGGTTGCCGCTGCCGCCGGGAGCGATCAGCCGGGTCGACACGCCGGAGGCGTTGGCGATGATAGACGGCAGGTCGCCATAGAAGGCGAAGTCGATACGCTTGTTGGCGAACTCCTCGTTGACGAAGGTGCCGACCGACGCGGTGGCCGCCGGCACCCATTCCAGTTTGATGTTGCGCTTGGCCAGTTCCTGCTCGAGCCACTTGTCGCGGTCCATCACGTAGGCGGGGCCGTTGAAGGTGATCTTGCCGGCGTTGGCGTAGGCCACCGTGGCGATCCGCACGCTTTGCGGCGCGTCGGCGGCAATGGCCTGGGCGGCCAGCAGCGCGGCCGGCAACAGGGCCAGGCGGCGCAGCAGGCGGGTGAAGGGGGATGCATGCATGGCGATTACCTCGTTCGCTGGCCCGCGACCCGGTGGTCGCGGGCGTCCTGGGTCAGAAGTCGGTGGTGAGGGAAACGCCGAACGTGCGCGGGTCGCCGAACATCACCGCGGCGGTCTGGAAGCCGCCGGGCAGGGTGTGGTTGCGGTATTCCTTGTCGGTCAGGTTGTTGACGTAGGCGGTGACGCGGGTGGTCTCGCCGGGCAGCTCGTAGGTCAGCCGGGCATTGCCCAGGGTGTAGCCACCGCTGCGCATGTTCCGGCTCTGGTCGTTGGAGAAGAAGTACTGGCGGCTGCGGGTGTTCCAGTCGGTGCCGAGGATCAGCGCACCACCGACATCGAGCGGGATGCGGTAGTCGGCACCGAGCACCGCCGAGACGTTCGGCGCGCGGACGAACTTGTTGCCGGAGAAGTCGTTGGGGCCGGAGGTGTAGTCGGTGAACTCGGTATGCAGCAGGCCGAGGGCGAAGTTCAGGTGCAGGTTTTCCAGCGGAATGGCTTCCAGCTCGAATTCGGCGCCGTAGGCCTCGCCCTGTGCGCCGTTGGCCAGTCGCGAGACGGTCTGGTTGTTCACTGCGGTGACGATGTTGAGCTGGATGTCCTCGTAGTCGTAGTAGAACAGGCTGGCGTTGGCGTTCAGGCGACCCTCGAACCATTCCGACTTGAGCCCGAGCTCATAGGCGGTCAGGTACTCCGGGTCCACCGTCGCCACCGTGGCCTGGCTGCTCACGCCGGTGTTGTAGCCGCCGGAGCGGAAGCCATAGGCGTAGCGAAAATACACCCGCGCGTTGTCGCTGAGCTGGTACTCGGGCGTCAGGTCATAGGTCCAGTCGCTCCAGGTGTTGCTTTCGTCCTGGGTCGCGTCGACCACCAGGGGCGAGGCGACGTTGCCCAGCTGCCACCAGTCGCCCGGGCCGAAGTTGGCCGGGCCCTGGTTGCGCAGACGGATCAGGTCGATGTCCTTGGTCTCGCGGGTCCAGCGCAGGCCGGCGGTGACGCTGAAGGCTTCGGTAAAGTCGTAGGTGGCGCTGCCGAAGAGGGCGTAGCTCTCGGTGCCCTGGTCGAAGGTGACATTGTTGTAGGAGCGCGGGATGAAGGGATTGGCCAGCGCGGCGTTGGCGCTTTCCGACTGCAGGTCCTCATTGAAGTAGTGGAAGCCCAGCACCCAGTTCAGGCGGTCCTCGCGGGGCGAGGCCAGTCGGAATTCCTGCGACCACTGCTTGCTGTCGGCGTAGCTGAAGCCGCGCTGGAGTTCCAGCGGGGTGTTGTCGCTGTCGCTGAGCCCGTCCCGGGTGAAGTGCTCGAAGGCGGTGATGGAGGTCAGCTCCAGCTCGTCGAGTTGCCAGGTGAGGTTGAGGTTGGTGCCGACCTGGTCGATATCCACCTCGTACTTGGCGTTGTAGTTGACCTTGCCCTTTTCCGGATCGATGGAGTAGCCGAACTGGTTGCTGCCGTCCGGGCGCAGGCCGTAGCTCACGGTGCTGTAGCCGGCGGTGTCGTGGTAGTGGCGGGCGTGCAGGTTGAGGTTGGCCTCCAGATCGTCGTTGATGCGGGCGAGGAACTGCAGGCGCGCCGCATCGTCTTCAAGTCTGCCCCGGTCGTCGTTGTCGGCGAGGTTCTCGTTGTAGCCGTCGCGGCCCTGGTGGCGGAATGACAGGCGTGCGGCCAGGCGGTCATCCACCAGCGCGTCGCTCACGGCGCCCTCCAGTACGCGGTCGGCGTAGTCGCCGACGGCCGTCTTGAAGTATCCCGAGCGGTCGAAGGTCGGCCGGCGCGAGATGAAGTTGATCGCCCCGGCGGTGGTGTTCTTGCCCCACAGCGTTCCCTGAGGGCCACGCAGCACCTCGACCCGTTCCTGGTCGAACAGCGGGAATCCGGTGGCGCTGATGTTGGCGATATAGACGTCGTCGACGTAGATGCCCACCGGGCTTACGGTGTTGGCGCCCTGATCGCCGGTGCCCAGGCCGCGAATCCACCAGCGCGGCCGGCCGTGACCTTCGGTGGTACCGGCCGAGGCGTTGGGAATGAAGCGGGTCACCTCGTTGGCCGATTGCAGGGAAGTGTCTCGTACCTTGTCACCGCTCAGTACCGAGATCGATGCGGGAACTTCCTGCACGGTTTCCTCGCGTTTCTGCGCGGTGACCGTGACTTTGGCCAGCGTCGGCGCGTTGCTGGCCGGCGTCTCATCGCTCTGCTCGCTTCGTGTCTGAGCCTGGACTGCCGAGTCCTGCTCCTGTGCAGCATGACCATTGGCGATGTACAGCCCGACGAGGCCCCCCAGGCCCCAGGCGATAGCTGCGGAAAGGCTGTTGCGTTTGAACATGTTGCCCCCAGTTGCGGATTAAGCGCCGTCGATGATGAGGCGGCACTTTCGATTCGGTGTTGCTCGTGCAGCGGCCTCTTCGGGCCCCTGAGCCAGCAGAGATCGCAACAACCGTACCGACTCGCTATCGGGGTGTTTTTATTCTCTATCTCATTGAATTTAAGAGGTTTTATTTCTATTGATCAGACGATTTTCGGGTTTTCTCGCAACTGCTCAGCCAGCAATCGCTGCTGATGAATTGCTGCCTGGGAAGCAGAAGGCGAGGGCGCTCATGCTTAGCTATTAATGGAATATATAAATAAATATTAATGATTTTAGAGAATATGGCTTTTCATGCACTATCCGCCGATCGAACGCAAAGGACTCGCCATCATGTCGCTGATCACCCATCCGCAAGCTCGTGAATTGACCAAGTCGGTCCGGGCCACCGTGCTGGTGTTCAAGGACCCGCGCTCGCAGGAGCTGCTCAACCGTATCGAGCGCCTGGCGCCCAGTGAGGCCAATGCGCTGATCATCGGCGAAACCGGCACCGGCAAGGAGCTGGTGGCGCGGCATGTCCATCACCTGAGCAGGCGCAACAAGGCGCCGTTCGTGGCAGTGAACTGCGGCGCGTTCCCGGAAAGCCTGGTGGAGAGCGAACTGTTCGGCCATGAAAAGGGCGCCTTCACCGGCGCCACCAGCACGAAGGCCGGCTGGTTCGAGTCAGCCAACGGCGGCACCCTGTTCCTCGACGAGATCGGCGACCTGCCGCTCGCGATGCAGGTCAAGCTGCTGCGGGTGCTGCAGGAGCGGGAAGTGGTGCGCCTGGGCTCGCGCACGCCGATTCCGATCGACGTTCGTCTGGTGGCGGCGACCAACGTCAACCTGGCCGATGCCGTGGTGGCCGGGCATTTTCGCGAGGACCTGTTCTACCGCCTGCACGTGGCGACTATCCGTCTGCCGCCGCTGCGTGAGCGACCGGGAGATATCCTGCCGCTGGCGGAGTTCTTCCTCGAGGAGCACTGCCAGCGCCTGGGCTACGAGCGTGCATCGCTTTCCGTCGAGGCCGAGCGCAAGCTGCTGAGCCATTGCTGGCCGGGGAATATCCGCGAGCTCGAGAACGCCATCCACCACGCCCTCCTGGTGTGCCGCAACCAGCAGGTGCAGCCCAGCGACCTCAACCTCGCTGATATGCGTTCCATTTCCAGCCGTCCCGAGCTGCCGGCCGCTCACCCTGCGCCCGTCGAAGTCAGCCTGGAGGCGGCCCTGCACGCGCTCTACGAACAGAACCTGCCGAACCTGTTCGAGCATATCGAGGAGACGTTGTTCCGCAGCGCTTATCGGTACTGCCATGGCAATCAGCTGCAGACTGGCCGGCTGTTGAACATCAGTCGCAACATTGTCCGCGCGCGGCTGGAGAAGATCGGTGAACTGGAATCGCCGGTCTATCTGGTGAGGGACTGATGGGCTTGTTCCCGCCCTGGCCTCGCCGCAGCGTTCCGATACGCTGCTCTTCGCCGGACTGGACCTGGACCGGGCGCTGAGCGCCCCGGACTTCCCCTCGGACCCCTCCTGGCTGGCGCCTCTGCCTTCCCAGGCAGCGGCATTAAGCTGTCTCGATGCATCCGTTCCAGTTATTAGTGAAAAAATTCCAGATCTCAGTGGAAAACTTCGATTTTGTTTCTGCGCCGGGCGTCTTCGGTAAACTGCGTTTTTTCCCGGGAAGCCTGATCGTGAAGTGGGACATCTTCTGCAACGTCATCGATAACTTTGGCGACATCGGCGTCACCTGGCGCCTGGCTCGCCAGCTGGTGGCCGAGCACGGGCAGGCGGTGCGCCTGTGGGTAGATGAACCTGCGGTATTCGCGCCACTCTGTCCGCAGGCCGATCCGGAGGCTGAATCCCAGTGGCAACTGGGCGTGGAAATCCGCCACTGGCGCCAGGACTGGCAGCCCGTGGACGTGGCGGATGTGGTGATCGAGGCGTTCGCCTGCCAACTGCCGGCCCAGTACCTGGAAGCCATGGCTGCAAGGGCGGACACGCCGCGCTGGCTGAACCTGGAATACCTCAGCGCCGAGGACTGGGTGGCCGGCTGCCATGGGCTGCCGTCCTTCCAGCCCAACGGCCTGCAGAAAGTCTTCTATTTCCCCGGCTTTGCCGAAGGCACCGGCGGTCTGTTGCGTGAAACCGCGCTGCTGGAACGACGCCGGGCCTTCCAGGCCGATCCAGAGGCGCGCCGGGCCTTCCTCGAAGAGCTGGGCGTGGAACTGGAGGAGGGCGCACTGCTGATATCGCTCTTCGCCTATGAGAATGCCGCCCTGGCCGCGTGGCTGGATGCCTTGGCGGTTGGCACCCGGCCAGTGCAGTTGCTGGTGCCGGTCGGCCGCGTGCTGGTGGACCTGGCCCGTTGGCTGGGTGAAGAGAAACTGACGGCCGGCTCCGGCTTCCGTCGCGGCAGCCTGGCCATCCAGGTGCTGCCCTTCGTCAGCCAGGAGGACTACGATCGAATTCTCTGGAGCTGCGATTTCAACGCGGTGCGCGGGGAGGATTCCTTCGTCCGCGCCCAGTGGGCCGGGCGGCCGCTGCTCTGGCACATCTACCAGCAGGAGGAGGGCGCCCACTGGGACAAGCTGGAGGCGTTCCTCGCCCTCTATTGCCGCCAGTTGTCGCCTGCCGCCGCCGCCGCCCTTGGCGAAAACTGGCGAGCCTGGAACCGCGGCGAGGGCATGCCCGAGGCCTGGGCCGCGCTGCTGGCGCAGTGGCCGGAGATACAGCACCACGCCGAGCGCTGGTGCCAGTTGCAGGCTGCCCGCACCGACCTCGCGACGGGTCTGGTGCAGATTTGTACAAATTCGCTATGATATGCGGCCTGTTTTTTGTCACTCATCCACATCGGATATTCGTATGAAAACCGCTCAAGAGTTCCGCGCCGGCCAAGTCGCCAACATCAATGGCGCTCCCTGGGTCATCCAAAAGGCCGAGTTCAACAAGTCCGGCCGTAACAGCGCAGTCGTCAAGATGAAGCTGAAGAACCTGCTGACCGGCGCCGGCACCGAGACCGTGTTCAAGGCCGACGACAAGCTGGAGCCGATCATCCTCGAACGTAAGGAAGTGACCTACTCCTACTTCGCCGATCCGCTGTACGTGTTCATGGACACCGAGTTCAACCAGTACGAGATCGAGAAGGCCGACCTGGAAGGCGTCATGACCTTCATCGAAGACGGCATGACCGACGTTTGCGAAGCCGTGTTCTACAACGATCGCGTGATCTCCGTCGAACTGCCGACCACCATCGTTCGCCAGATCGCCTACACCGAGCCGTCCGTACGTGGCGACACCTCCGGCAAGGTGATGAAGACCGCTCGCCTGAACAACGGTGCCGAGCTGCAGGTTTCCGCGTTCTGCGAAATCGGCGACTCCATCGAGATCGATACCCGCACCGGCGAGTACAAGTCCCGCGTCAAGGCCTGAGCCTTCTAGCGAGACAAGAAGAAGCCCGGCTGATGCCGGGCTTTTTCGTTTCTGCCTTTCCGTCATTTCAGGTGCTGTTTCAGCGCCTCGCCGGCCTGCTGCATGGCCGCGCGGGTGCCGGGAATGTCGGCCAGCACGTTGAGCAGGCCGAAGTCGTGGATCATCCCGTTGTAGCGCACCGAGGTCACGGGCACGCCAGCGGCGTCCAGCTTGCGGGCGTAGGCTTCGCCTTCGTCACGCAGCACGTCGAACTCGGCGGTCTGTACCAGTGCCGGCGGCAGCCCTTTCAACTGCTCCACCGAAGCCTGCAGCGGCGAGGCGTAGATCTCGGCGCGCTGGCGCGGGTCGGTGGTGTAGTTGCTCCAGAACCATTGCATCAGGCTCTTGCTGAGGAAGTGGCCGTCGGCGAACTGGTTGTAGGACGCGTTGTTGAAGTTGGCGTCGGTCACCGGCCAGAGCAGGGCCTGGAAGCGGATCTTCGGCGTGCCCTTGGCCTTGGCCATCAGGCTGACCACTGCGGCCATGTTGCCGCCAACGCTGTTGCCGGCCACCGCCAGGCGGCTGCCATCGACGCCTATCTCATTGCCGTGCTCGGCCACCCACTGGGTTGCTGCGTAGGCCTGGTTGATCGCGGTCGGGTACTTGGCCTCGGGGGAGGGCGTGTAGTTGACGTAGACCGCCACGGCGCCGGAGCCGGCCACCAGGTCGCGGATCAGGCGCTCATGGGTCGGGTAGTCGCCCAGCACCCAGCCGCCACCATGGAAGAACATGAAGACCGGCAGCGTGCCCTTGACCCCAGCGGGCCGGACGATGGTCAGGTCGATCTGCTGGCCATCCGCGTTGATGGTCTTCTGGCTCACGTCAGCCTTGGGCAGTTCCAGCTTCACGCCGGCCTGGGCACCGGCCAGCACCGCGCGGGCGTCCTTGGGCGTCAGGGTTTCCAGGGGTTTGCCGCCGCCTGCGGCCAGGGCTTCGAGGAAGGCCTGGGTGGTGTGCTCGACGCCTGGGCTGCCCGCGGCGAAGGCGTGGCTGACGGACAGGGCGAGCAGGCTGCCGGCGACGAGAGTGCTGATCGGTTTCATGGCGTCTTCCTCAATCTGAATTGGTTTGATATCTAAAATTTTGCGCGCTAAGTAAGTGCGTGAGGCGAAAATTAATCGCGATTTATTTAGCGCGCAAGATATTTGTTGGAAGACTTTGGAATAACGCTTGATCGACGCGGGAATAAGGCCGTCAGACGGCCTTGCCCAGGTTGCCGCGCAGCGAAACCAGCTCGTCCTTGAGACTGTCCAGCTGTTCGATGGAGCATCCAGTGGCGGCGAGGATGCAGGCGGGCACGGCCTTGGCCTTCTCGTGCAGGTCGCGACCCCGCTCGGTGAGGCGCAGCTCCACCACGCGCTCGTCCTTGCTGCTGCGGGTGCGCGTGATGAAGCCCTCGGCTTCCAGGCGCTTGAGCAGCGGCGTGAGGGAGCCGGGATCGGTGAGCAGGCGGTTGCTGATCTCACCCACGGTGATGCCGTCGCTTTCCCATAGCACCATCATGGCGAGGTATTGCGGGTAGGTCAGGCCCAGTTCCTGGAGCAGGGGTTTGTAGACTTTGGTCATCAGCAAGGACGTTGAATAGAGGGCGAAGCAGAGCTGGTTGTCGAGCAGCAGTTCCTTGCAGGGGGTGATGGACATGATTGGTCTCCAGAGCGGTTATGGTGACCAATTTAGCGCGCAAGCCTTTCGTGGGCAAAATGCATTCTGCCCATTGCCCTGCAAGGGGCCTTGCGTTGCCCTGGCCACGGGCCACAATTGCCCAGTCATTCACTGCAAGGACTGCATCATGGACAACCTGCAAAACCCTTATCAGGCCCCCCAGGCGGAACTCACGGTCAACAGTGCCGCCGAACCGCTGCTCGCCTCCCGCTGGACCCGTCTTGGCGCGGCGCTGATCGACGGCCTGATCATGAGCCTGGCAACCGTGCCGGTGGCCTACTTCACGGGCGTTTTCGAGGCTGCGCAGCAGGGAATCGAGCCAAGCCTGGGTCAGCAGTTGCTGAGCCTGGTGGTGGGCGTGGCGGCCTTCCTCCTGGTCAACGGCCACTTTCTAAAGAACTACGGGCAGACGCTCGGCAAGCGGCTGCTGAAGATCGCCATCGTCGACCTCGACGGCAAGGTGCCTGAACTAGGCAACCTGCTGCTCAAGCGCTACCTGCTCTGGTGGCTGCTGGCCTATATCCCGGTGGTGGGTGTGCTGGTGGTGCTGGTGGACTACCTGTTCATCTTCCGTGCCGACCGCCGCTGCCTACACGACCTGGCGGCTGGTACCCGCGTCGTGCAACAGCCCGGCTGATCAGGCACGGCCCAGACCGCCCAGGGCGAGGTCCCAGGGCGGCACCGGGCCGTAACGGTTCTTGAGGAACTCCAGCAACAGCCGGCTGCGCGAGCTGGCTTCTCCTTCCAGGCGCAAGGCGTAGATGCCGCTGGGCTCTGGCGGCGGCAGGCCGTCTTCGCAGAACAGCGGCACCAGCTCGCCGCGCACCAGGTATTCGCTGATCAGCCAGGTCGGCAGGTGGGCGATGCCGAGCCCCGCTATGGCGCTGAACAACAGGGTCTCGGCATTGTTCGCGGTCATCCGCATGCGCCCCGGGCGGATCAACTGCAGCTTGCCGTCCACCTCGAAGCGCCAGGCATAGGGCGGCGCCAGGGCGTCCCAGTCCAGGCCGTCGTGTTCGGGCAGCTCGCGTACGTCACGGGGAATGCCGCGGCGGCGCAGGTATTCGGGGCTGGCGCAGAGCACCCGCACCAGGGATGACAGCGGCGTGGCCACCAGGCGGGTATCGGCCAGTGGGCCGATGCGCAGCACCAGGTCGACCTGGCCCAGGTTCTCGCCCTGCATGTCGATGAAACTGTCGATCAGCCGCAGTTGTACGTCGAGGCCGGGGTAGGTCACCAGGAACTCGGCGATCGCCGGCGCCAGATGACGGCGGCCGAAAGGCGCCGGGGCGTCGATGCGGATCAGACCCTCCGGGGCGCTGCTCAGGGAGACCGCCTCGGCACGGGCCAGGCGCAGTTCCGCCAGGACCCGCTTCGCCCGCTCGGCAAAGGCGAGGCCGGCGGGGGTCGCCTTCACCGCATGGGTGCTGCGCACGAACAGGCTGCTGCCCAGGGCACGCTCCAGGGCATCGATGCGTCGGGCTACGGCCGAGGGGGTGAGGGGATGGCGGCGGGCGGCGGCGGAAAAGCTGCCGGCGTCCAGGACGTCGAGGAAAAGGGCCAGTTGTTCGGTAAGGGCGTCGGGATTCATCGGGTTGCCTGTGCGTGGTTCGCAAAGCCATTGTGCGCCGCTGTGCGTTTCCGCGCCAACCGGGTCGGCGTAGCATCCGCGCCATCTGATGGGAGGCGTTATGGATCTGCTCGCTCTGGTAATGAATCTGCTGCTCGGTGCACTGCTCGGCACACTGGGCGGGCTCTTCGGCATTGGTGGCGGCCTGATCGCCATCCCGGCGCTGGGTGTGCTCTTCGGCCTCGACCAGCAACTGGCCCAGGGCACGGCCCTGGTGATGGTGGTGCCCAATGTGCTGCTGGCGCTCTGGCGCTACCACCAGCGCAACCGCATCGACCCGCGCCATGCGACGCTGCTGGCGGCCACCAGCTTCGGCTTCGCCTGGCTGGCCTCGCTCTACGCGGTGAGGCTGGACGCGGCGAGCATGCGCCTGGCGTTCATCGTCTTCCTCCTGGCCCTGGCCGCCTATAACGTGGCGCGGATGTTCATGGCCAAGGCCCAGGCCAGCAGCGAGCTGCGCCAGCCCTGGCCCTGGCTGGGAGCGCTCGGTGGTGTGGCGGGGGCGGCGGGGGGCCTGTTCGGTGTCGGCGGCGCGGTGATCGCCACGCCGGTGCTGACCAGTGTATTCGGCACCAGCCAGGTGGTGGCCCAGGGCTTGTCCCTGGCGCTGGCGGCGCCGAGCACGGCGGTGACCCTGGCCACCTACGGCCTGCACGACCACGTGAACTGGGCCATGGGCCTGCCCCTGGCGGCGGGTGGACTGCTCAGCATCAGCTGGGGCGTGCGCCTCGCCCACGCACTGCCGGAACGGGTATTGCGCTCGCTGTTCTGCGTTTTCCTGCTGCTCTGTGCGGTGCTGCTGGGGGTCAAATAAGGGATCGAGCGCCGGCTCGGCCGTGCTGGTGGGAATCCGCTACGCGGATTTCCAGCCTACGAGGCACCTGAGTGGATCAGGTGCGGAAGCCTTCGACTATGTGCTCGGCCAGGGTCTCGGTCACCGGCGATTTATTCTGCTCGTTGCGCAGCAGCATGATGTTGCACAGCGGCAGCTGCGGCAGGCCTTCGGCTTCGCCGACGATGCGCATGTCGTTCGGAATCAGGCTCTGCAGCTGGGCAGTCAAGGCCAGGCCGGCGCTGACCACCGCCATGATCGCCGACAGGCTCGGGCTGGTGTAGGCGACCCGGTACTCGCGGCCCATGGCGTCGAGGGCGTTGCAGGCCCAGGCGCGGCAGAAGCAGTCGCTGTTGAACATGGCGAGCGGCAAGGGTGTCTGCTCATGGGGACTGAAGCCGATGGCCTCGGCCCAGACGAAGCGTTCCTGGCGCAGGAACTCGCCGATGTCGTCGCCCGGCTTGCGGGTGACGATGGTCAGGTCGAGGTCCTGGCGCTGCAGCAGCTGGGCGGAAGAGTCGCAGTGCACTTCCACCTGCACCAGTGGGTAGGCCTGGGCGAAGCGCGAGAGGATGCCGGGCAGGAAGCGCATCACGTAGTCGTCCGGCGTGCCGATGCGCACCGAGCCCACCATGTGCGGCTGGCGCAGGGTGTTCATCACTTCGCCGTGCAGCTTGAGGATGCGCCGCGCATAGCCCAGCAGGATCTGGCCCTCGGCGGTGAGCCTGACCTGGCGGCCGTCGCGCTCGAACACCGTGCGTTGCAGCACATCCTCCTCCAGCCGCTTCATCTGCATGCTCACGGCCGACTGGGTACGGTTGACCACTTCCGCTGCGCGGGTGAAGCCGCCGTTGTCGGCGATGGCGACGAAGGTGCGCAGCAGTTCGGTATCGATGGCTGGGTAGCTCATTCATCAAATCCTCAGATGCAGTGCATCAGAAACATTCGTTGGATTGATCTTAGTCCTGGTCGGAAACTGGCGCCATCCCCACACGGAGGGCGATACGATGAAAGGTCAACATGGTTTTATCGGCATTCCGCAGCATGCTCATTATCCGTCGCAGCCTCACTATGAAGGCTGGTTCGCCAGCCTCCTGACGCGGCTGAAGCGCTGGCAGCAACTGACCCATGAGCGCGACCAACTGGCCAGCATGAGCGATGAGTTGCTGAAGGACATAGGCCTGTCCCGTGCCGATGTGATGGAAGAAAGCGAGCGTCACTTCTGGCAAGACCCGCTAAAAAAATGAAGCAGCATTGCGGCCCGCCACCGGTGAAGCGAAGGGCGGGCCGCAACCTTTGATGGAAGGACCCACAGGAAACGATCCATGTCGAACACTCATGAACTGGCTCAATTGAACATCGCCTCGATGAAGGCGCCCCTGGACTCCCCGGTCATGGCCGATTTCGTCGCCAACCTGGCGCCGGTCAACGCCCTGGCCGACAGCGCGCCGGGCTTCGTCTGGCGCCTGCAGGACGAGGAGGGCGACGCCACCGCCATCCGCCCCTTCGGCCCCGAGGTACTGGTCAACCTCTCGGTCTGGCGCGACGTGGCCAGCCTCAGCGATTTCGTCTACCGCTCGGCCCATGTCGAGATGCTGCGCCGGCGCAAGGAGTGGTTCGAGCGAATCTCCGGTGTACACCAGGTGCTCTGGTGGGTACCCAAGGGGCACCGGCCGGACGTGGTTGAAGCCGCGGCGCGCCTGGCCCGCCTGCGCGAAGCCGGGCCCACGCCGGAGGCCTTCACCTTCCGCCAGACCTTCCTGGCGCCCGACCAGTCCGTGCCCTTCGTTCCCTTCGAACTGGAGCGCGAAAGCCAGGCGGGCTGATGCTACTGTGAGGCGTCATTCCCCTTGCTGGCATGGAGCCCCATGACGCTGACCCTTTCCCTGCCCGAAGCCCGCCGCCTGGCCCTGGCTGCCCAGGGCTTCGCCCGCCCGCCACGGGGCGCCATTCGCCATCGGCAATTGCTGGCGCAGCTGGATGCGCTCGGCGTGGTGCAGATCGACTCGGTGAACGCCCTGGTGCGCTCCCACTACCTGCCGGCTTTCTCCCGCCTCGGCGACTACGACCGCGAACTGCTGGACGACCTGGCCTGGGGCAAGCCCCGGCGCCGCGCACTATTCGAGTACTGGGGCCACGAGGCTTCGCTGCTGCCGCTGGAACTCTATCCGCTGCTGCGCTGGCGCATGCGCCGGGCCGCCAATGGCCAGGGGATCTACCAGCAACTGGCGCGTTTCGGTTTCGAGCAACGCGAGGTGATCCAGCGGGTGCTGCAGGCCGTGCGCGAGCAGGGTGCCCTCGGCGCGGGCGCCCTGAGCACCCGCGCCGAGCGGGCCGGGCCCTGGTGGGACTGGAGCGCGGAAAAGCACGCGCTGGAGTGGCTGTTCGCCGCCGGCGAGGTGACGGTGGCCGGGCGCCGGGGCTTCGAGCGCCTCTACGACCTGCCGGAGCGCGTCATTCCCACCGACCTGCTGAACCAGCCCGATATGCCCGAGGCCGATGCCCAGCGCCAGCTATTGCTGCGCGCCGCCGTCGCCCTGGGCGTGGCCACCGAGCGCGACCTGCGCGACTACTATCGCCTGGAAACCGCTGACAGCCAGGCGCGCCTGGCCGAACTGGTGGAAGCGGGCGCCTTGCAGCAGGTGCAGGTGGACGGCTGGAAGCAGCCCGCCTACTGCCTGGGCGAACCCAGGGTGCCGCGCAGGATCAAGGCGAGCGCCTTGCTCTCGCCTTTCGATTCGCTGATCTGGGAGCGGGCGCGTACCGAGCGCCTGTTCGACTTCCGCTACCGCCTGGAGATCTATACGCCCCAGCACAAGCGCCAGTATGGCTACTACGTACTGCCGTTCCTGCACGACGAACGCCTGGCGGCGCGGGTCGACCTGCGCGCCGAGCGGACCCAGGACCGCCTGGCGGTGCATGCGCTGCACGAGGAAGAGCATGGTCTCAGCGAGGCCGGCATGCAGGCGCTGGCGGACAACCTGCGCAGCATGGCGGCGTGGCTGGGATTGGGCGAGGTGGCCGTTACCTGTCGCAGGCCGGGGACGCTGCGCTTGCAGGCCTGCCTCGGCTGAGCCCGGGGCTTGCTTACCTGTGGGGGCGAATTCATTCGCTAAGGGCTGCAACGCAGCCCCGGGGACTCTCAAGGCAGGCCTACGGCCTGCTTAGCGAATGAATTCGCCCCCACAGGGTTAAGCCCACCTCCCCAAAAAGGGTCAGGCCAACCTGATGGCCGTCAGCGCCGGATCTGCTTGAGGGTCTCGGCGATCAGGAAGGCCAGTTCCAGGGACTGGTCGGCGTTCAGGCGCGGGTCGCAGTGGGTGTGGTAGCGGTCGGAGAGAGCATCTTCGGTGATGGGGCGGGCGCCGCCGATGCATTCGGTGACGTTCTGCCCGGTCATCTCGATATGGATGCCGCCGGCGTGGCTGCCTTCGGCCTGGTGCACATCGAAGAACTGCTTCACTTCGCCGAGGATGCTGGCGAAGTCGCGGGTCTTGTAGCCGCTGGAGGCCTTGATGGTATTGCCGTGCATGGGGTCGGAGCTCCACAGCACCTTGCGGCCTTCGCCCTGTACGGTGCGGATCAGGCGCGGCAGAT
>RCUT01000303.1_pt1 | contig 26627 bp, 20 predicted proteins | sample 2166171 | NCBI WGS metagenome assembly RCUT01 (sample SAMN09932757, study PRJNA488358) | compost metagenome | isolation source: compost soil in 4-hydroxybenzoic | place: Germany: Experimental Botanical Garden | reverse complement strand
GCGTGGCTGCGGCGGTTTGCGGGTTGGTTTCCAGATCCACCTTCTTCGCAGCGGCAGCATCCATTTTCGCCTGACGGTCGGCCAGCGCTTTATCCACGGCTTTCGCCACAATGGCGTCGATTTGTTCCTGCGTAAAATCTTGTGCCATGACAGAGGAAAGCGGGCACAGCGCGGCAATAACCGCCATGGCTAATGGCAGTTTTTTTATTGTTTTCATGGCTATCTCAAATTAATTATATTTTCAGACAATAACCATCCCGTTCTGGGGTAAATTGAAAAGATACCGCCAAAACAAGCTGATTTTATTTTTATTTGCGCAGAGGTACAGTTAAATAAGTCGGGTAATAGGCTTCTCCATATTCGGTATAATTAAATATCAGCATGGATATAGATGAATAGTCTGTTGCAATAATCCACGCACGAGAAAAAATGATGGTGGCCCGACATCTGCACCACGGTCGAGGCCATAGACTGCCGTATTTCGCTTACAGCCTTGCCGCTCTGCCGGGTCTACCGCGGTGCGCCATCGGCATCCCACAGCAGATATCTGGCACTCTCTGTCGCGCGCTGACGTAAGGCGGGCAGCGCTCATCGGCAGCCCCCCTTTCTTCACGACCGTAAGTGGATATTTCGTTTATTATTATTTAATTAGAGCGTAATTCCCCAGCGTCCCAGCCGTAATTACCAGTCGGCGTTAACGAATCACCGAGCTCCTGATAAGCGAAATCATAAAAATCAGCGCTGACCTCGTAGCCAGAGTAGTCGACTGCCGCCAGGCCAACGAATGCCCCGGTAAAGAACCCACCATAGCTTTGCAGGACATAATCGTCTGAAAGTATTGCGGCATCTAGCGTGACCGGAATTTGAGTGAAGCTGATCCCGTCAAAGCTATATTCATAGCTGTACGTTTGTTTGCGAACTTTGGTGCGGAACCAGACATACTCGGTACCTTCAGGGATTTTGATGGCATCATCTTTTAAATAAGAGGTGTATTTCCCGCGATTATTTTCACCTATTTCGATGACGGAGCCATTAATTTCATTCCAGGTGATGAACACAAAACTCCAGTGGCGATCGTTGTAGAAATTCGTTAACCCCGCCATTTGTTGATAGCTGAATGGATTAAATTTGACCTTAATCTGGGCATCAAAATAGAAGGCTTGCCAACGTCGGGCAATAAGCGACAGGTCATGGGTATTCGCTAAAGAACCCTGGCCAATCAACGTCAGTTTGCCATCACCTGTGGTACCCATTTTTTTGCTGAACGGAACGCGGAGCGTATTCCAGTTGCGATCGAGCGTCGACGTTGTAAACGCATCATACTGGCTATGATCTTTTGCGCTTTCGGTGTAAATGGCATCCTCTGGGCCTTCAACAAATGTTTTTCCACCGTGGCCGCCTTCAACACGCGGCCAGCCCTCTTCATCCCAGTACACTTTTTGGATCGACGTTTCTCTGCCCAGCGTTGACCAGCCGCGAGGATCGTAGACAGACTCGCCTGGACGATTCCACGGACGCGCGCAGAGCGAAGCGTAATACCATTCGCCAGCAGGCGTTGAAACCAAAGAACCGTGGCCCTGCTTCTGGATGTAGCTGTCCGGCGTATCGACGTTGGTTAGGAAAACGTCTCCCGGTGCCGTGGTAAAACTGTGGGCATCTAAGGTTTTAGAACGCGCGACAACCTCCTGATGGGTGAATACGGTCCCTCCCTGAGCGGCGAAAAGATAATAATATCCGTTCAGTTTGTAGAGGTGTGGCCCCTCGACGAGCGCAACGGCAGTGCCGCGATAGAGGGTTCGTGCTGTTTCCGGTTTTAACTTTAATGTCCGGGTATCAAGCTCAGTCAACGTAATGCCATCGAATGGGTGATGATATTCCCGATGGTCCCAGGTTTGCTGAACGATATATTTACGCCCGTCATCATCATGGAAAAGTGAAGCATCAAAGCCCACGCCATTCAGCTTGATAGGATCTGACCATGGACCACGAATATCCGTCGCGGTGGTCAGATAGTTGGTCATGTCTTTAAAGGCACCTTCCGTGATTTTCACATCTGTATACACTAACCAGAATTTGCCATCAGCGTGAGAAAGCGCCGGAGCCCAAATGCCACCTGATGAAGGGTTGCCTTTCATGTCTAACAGCGCGGTTGTGGACAAGGGGCTGGGGAGAAGATCCCAGTGCTGCAGGTCCTTTGACTCATGTAAACGCACGCCAGGGAACCACTCAAACGTAGAGTTTGCGATATAGTAGGTGTCATCTACACGGATAATACTGGGGTCCGCATTAAATCCAGGTAACACAGGGTTTTGAATAAGAGTCATATCAATCTTCCTTTATATAATTCTCTAATTTAAATTCTCGCAATTTAATTCAAATTTTAACTATACCCGCACCTCGTCAAGCTGACGGTTGATCTCTGTGACGTTTTTATCTGAGATAGGATAGAGCTGAATAACGATCATCGAAACAACGGATAAAGCAATCGGGATCCAAACCGCTGTCATAATAATTCCATCGATAGCATTGGCACTTTGTTGAGCACCGGTTTCGCTAAAGCCATACGCAGCCAGTAACCATAAGGGAATTGCGCCGCCAATAGTAAACCCAATCTTGAAGAAGAGGCCCATGATCGCATTAATAATCGCCGCATTGCGCTTGCCTGATTTCAATTCGCCATAGGCAATCACTTCAGGAACCAGCGCCCACATAAAGCCCGTCGCCGAGGTTAAGCCCCATTGTTTAATGAATGTGGCAATATAAGCAAGCCACAGGGCATCATGCATGCCTTCGCGTGACCAAACGTAAGTCAACAATTCACCCACAATAAACATGGCAAGGAAAAGATGGAAGAACCCTTTTTTGCCAAAAAACTTCTTGAGTTTGGGCCAAAAAATAGGGAAGACAATACCCGGAATTGAGGCAACAAGACCAACCGCCCCCATCCATTCTGAATGGCCGACAACAAACTGATTGAAGAAGCCATTCACCGTGTTCATGAAGAACATAAAGGTAAAGGCCAGCATGAAAAATAGCCCCAGAATGACCAGCGGCCGGTTGTTTTTCAGTTCAAGAAATAGATCGGTCGTTTTTACGTTGGCCGTTTGTTCTGCCGTCGCGACCACGCGCTCTTTGGTAAATTTATAACAGAAGAAAAGTGCCGCTGCGCCTAGTACCATATAAATTGAGTACACGCCAAACCACGCGTAATTCGCGGATGGATCGGTATAGTTCCCCATATTGAGTTCAAAGCCAAAAAAACCGGTATCCTTGAGGCTTCGATCTTTGGGTGAAGCGATTTGTACAAACATCGGGAACAGGGTATAGACAAGCAGGTTCGCACTGTTTGCCAGCATCATTCGGGTACTGGTCAGTTTATCAATGGACTCAGGATCGCGTGTCAATGACGCGTTAAGAGAACCATAAGGAATATTCACCACTGAATAAACTAAATCCAGCGCCAAATAAATGATAAATGCAAAAGGAACGGAACCCCGAACGCCAGGAATAGGGGCAAACAGCAATGCAGAAAGAATAACGAGCGGAATGCCAGCCCTTAAAAGCCAGGGGCGATATTTACCAGCACTGGAGCTTCTTCTGTCAATGTAGGTTCCGACCATCGGGTCCCAAAAAACGTTAACTATGCGAACAAAAAGAAATATAAACCCTGCCGTTGCTGTGCTGATTGTATTTACCGTCAACATGTGAAGAGCAAGAAAACCGCCAATTGTACCAAAGACAAGGTTTTGCGCAAAATCACCCATGCCATAACCAATGCGCTCGCCCCGCGTTAATTTGTGGTACTCATCATGCCGACTTGGAATTATGTCTTTACGCATTCTAATCAGGTCTCCGATTGTTTTTGTAAATGTGAAACACTTTTTGACACAGATAACCGCGGAGAATCTATTGCGTTTTTATATTAACTAGTTACGTTTTTTTACTTTTGTGATCATTAAACCACAGGTTTTCTATCGTTCACGTAACAAAAATATGGGCTTTGTATTCCCCCTCAAGGACCTGGCAGCGCGCATCTACCCGACAAAACCGGCCTTTTATTTCAGCGCGGGTCAGCGGAATCCTCCTGAAGGCTCAATTCTACATGACTGTCGGCAAGGTGAATGCATGACTATAACTTTTGCGATATTGCTCACATTTGAGCAATATCTTAATCCATGAATGAAATAACGTAATTGATCAACCGACGATGGAAATACAGGATAGCCGCAGTCATTCACTTTACGCGTCCTGAATTACGGAGTTCGTCATGCAAAATTATTTCGCTCAACTCGATCGCGCGCGTCCTCAAGGCTCTATAACAACAAACTCGCTGGCTTTCCGCCATCATCACGATCGTTAAAGGAGTTTATGCCGTCTTTTCCCCTCTAACCATCGGCGTATCGCCCGCCAAACGCACATCCACGCACGAGAATGCTGGATCGCCCCGGACAGTCCAGAGAGGCTTGCGCGACGATGCCACCCCATCTTTTTCCTTAACGCCTTTAGGCTCTATCAAAAATCTAATCATAAATATGAAGATGCCTATCAAAACTCAATTCGAGACAACCTCACCCAGCTATTTAACCGCCGTTACTTCTATCATCAACTCGCGATAAAAATTCAGCAGGCGGCTAAAAAAAATCCGCTGAGTATTATTTTATGCGATATAGATCATTTCAAACGTATTAATGATAAATATGGACACTATCAGGGAGACCTTGTTATCCAATATGTCGCATGGGTACTTCAGGATCGGGTCCGCAGCGATGATATTGTCGCTAGAACGGGCGGGGAGACGAATGCTAATCGTGATGATTGTCCCGCTCATCATAAAAAAGCGACGAAAGGTACCCTTAGCCCTCTGCTCCCCTTCGATTTCCTCCACCCGCCCCAGAGCAGATAGCGCACCGGCGAGCAAGCGTCGGTCCGCGGGACATCTATATTAGATGTCCCCAACACACACGATCGTTAAAGGAGTTTATGGTGTCTTTTACCCATCTGCGTATCGCCCGCCCCGTCACCCGCCTTGCGCACGCATTCAGGATGTATGCCGAGGGTTTAGGTTTACAAAAAATTGCCGATTTCTCGGATCACGACGGCTTCAGCGGAGTCATGCTGGGCCGTAAAGATTTACCCTGGCATATCGAATTGACCCTCTGTCACCATCACCCGGTCCGCCCTGCGCAGACGGCAGAAGACTTGTTGGTGCTGTACTACCCCGAACGGGATGAGTGGCAAAGGGCGTGCGCAAAAATGGAGCTGGCCGGGTTTACCCCGGTGAGCTCGTTTAATCCGTACTGGGATGTTAGCGGGCGGACCTTTGCCGATGACGATGGCTATCGGGTGGTCCTGCAGAACAGAACCTGGTCATCGGTCTAAAGTCAACGCATAGACCCGCTCAGCCCGCACGGTTTGCGCCTCTGTTCAGTCATAAGTGAATTCATTCAATGCGGGGATAAATAGCGGGCCGAAGGGCATACTCCCCTTCGGCTCTTATGCCCTATTGCGGACTCTTTTTCATCTCGTGCGCTGCGAGAGCTCCACGTCATCCGCAAAGGGCACGGACAGGTAACCGTGTTGCGGATCGCGCACGTACTCCAGATATTCGGCGCTGTAGTCGGCATTATCTGCGATGATAAGCGCGCCGGGGCGCAGACGGCTTTCGAGGAGCGCCAGAATCTCCGGATACAGCGCTTTGGCGCCGTCCAGCAGCACCATATCGATGGTCTCCGGCAGATTCTGCGCCAAGGTTTGCAACGCATCGCCTTCGCGAACATCGACCAGAGCATCAAGCCCGGCCTCTTTCAGGTGCTCGCGGGCCCGCAGCACCTTATTCGGCTCAAACTCGCTGGTTATCAGCAGGCCACCGCCGTTATCCTTTAGCGCCGCGGCCAGATGGAGCGCGGAAATACCAAACGAGGTCCCAAACTCCACAATATGCTGCGCCCGAATGCTGCGCGCCAGCATATAGAGCAACGTCCCGGTCTCCGCGGCAACGGGGAGCCAGAGATCCTTCAGATGACCATAAAGCTCGCGATATTCGGTTTTGCTGGTCATCATCCGCTCGCGGTCGGCGCGAGGAATGCTGGAGAACGCCGCGCTTGCGGCCCCGTTTGCCTGTTTAAACAGGCGTTCTAATAATGCCGCCAGCGGCGCGGATGTTAGTGTGGTTGACATAATAAATCCTTCAGAAGTTGTGTGGTTTACGCCTGCGGCGTAAAATGCGAATAATTCGTCACCTTTAAAGAATACGATCAATTATTCGCATTAACTATTCGCGTTCCGACTCGGGAGAGAAGCGCCATGTCGCCTGCTAAAAGTAAGTTGATTTCATTGAGGAAAAAGCCAAAACAGGCCCGCTCAACCGAGCTGGTCTCGGCGATTATTCAGGCCGCGCTTCAGGTTTTAGAAAAAGAGGGAGCGGTACGCTTCACCACCGCGAGGGTGGCGGAAAAGGCGGGAGTGAGCGTTGGGTCGGTGTATCAGTATTTTCCCAACAAAGCGGCGATTCTGTTTCGCTTACAAAGCGATGAATGGCAGCAGACAACGGCCATGCTCAGCGGGATCCTCGGTAACGCCGATCGTCCTCCGCTCGACCGATTACGCACCCTGGTGCACGCCTTTATCCAGTCGGAGTGCGAAGAGGCGGGACTGCGCCAGGCGCTCAACGACGCGGCGCCGCTCTATCGCGACGCGCCCGAGGCCCAGGAAAACCGAACCGCGGCCTATAGCGTCTGTCGCCACTTTATTGAGGAAGTCCTTCCCGACGCCTCGGCGGCCAGGCAGCAGCTGACCTGCGAGCTGTTGACGACAACGCTAAGCTCGGTGGGCAGCAGTTTCTCATCCAGCCCGCGCACGACCGAAGAAATTAGCCGCTTCTCTGATGCGATGGCGGATATGTTCAGCGCCTGGCTAAGAGAGTCCGCGCAGGAGGACGCCGCCCGGCGGTAAGGGCAAAGCTCTCTACCTGCCAGCCGCCGGCGGGGCGACAAATTTAGCCCGACAGCTTCGGGTTTAGCGCGTACAATGCGCCACCCGGTCTTTCTGACGAAAAGGCCCGACTCTCCCGTTTTCAGACCTGATGCCAGGCGGATAAATGAAGCAAATTACCCTCAGCGATATGCAACAACAGCGCGAAGCGGCGGAGAATTCCCCGCGCCTGCGCGCGCACCGTAACTTTCATCCACAATTAAGCGATCCGGTACAGCGTTTAGCGGTTGCGATGGAGCCCGGCACCTACGTTCGCCCCCATCGCCACCCGCACACCTTTGAGCTGCTGCTGCCGCTTAGCGGACGCTTTTTGGTCTTGAATTTTGATGACCAGGGCTACGTCACCCGCCGGGTGATTTTAGGCGAAGAGTGCGCGGCGCTGGAGATGGATGCCGGGACCTGGCATGCGGTACTCTCGTTAGATCCCGGTGGGATTATTTTCGAAGTAAAACACGGCGGCTATCGGCCGGTAGCGGCCGAGGATTATGTCTCCTGGGCGCCGGCTGAAGGCGACGCGGGCACCGCTGAACTAATGGCGTGGTACCGCAAGGCGCAGGTTGGCGACGGCGCGTTTACCCTCTAGAAACGCCGGTTCCTCAGACAAAGACGCCCTCAGTCGACTCACGGCGGGCGGCGTCCTTACCGCAGCGTACCTCGCGAAAAATTAAGAAAAAACAAAAACCAACCCGCGTACCCGCCCAACCTGGTATATATTCAAAAAGCACTTTTCTGCCTTTATTTCACCGCCGCTAGCCATTTTTGGAATATGGATGAAACCCTATCTCAGCCCGGTCGCCGTACTTTGCACGTTATGTTTATCTTGCACCTATGCCAGCGCCGAGGTTGATCTGGGCTCTATCGATATTTTCTCGGCAAACAACCCCAATAGTCCGGTACCCAAAGGGTTCGTGCTGGGCGCCGCCGCCATCAGCGGCACCGCGCGCTACGAAAAGCAGGATAACGATACGCACCTGATCCCCGGCGGACTCTATTTTGGCGACCGCTTTATCTACCTTGGCGATCGCGCCCGCTACTATTTTCATATCGATGACACGGTGGCGGCCTACGGTTATGGCCGCTGGCGTTTTGGTAATTTAGATCCCAGCGATAGCGATGCGTTCAGCGGAATGGAAAAGCGCAAGGGAGAGTTTGAAGCGGGGATCGGCGCGACGCTGATCACCCCCTATGCGCTGCTCAGCGCACGCATCAGCTCCGACGTCACCGGTCGCAGCAACGGGCAGGAGCTGCTTTTATGGGCCGACTTCCCAATCATCAAAAACAATCTGCTGATCATGCCGGGGATGGGGCTGATGATCCGCAGTAAAAATATGGCGAACTACTATTTTGGCGGCGTGTCGTCCGCGGAAGCTACCGACCAGCGCCAGCAGTGGGATACCGGCACGACCGTTTCGCCGATGGCGGCCATTGTCACCAGCTACCGCTTTAGCCCCCACTGGGTAGGGATGTTCGCGGCTAACTACGAGCTCTACGATAAGGACATCGCCGACAGCCCTATCGTCCAGCACAGCGGCGAGCTGTACGGTATTCTCGCCGTCGGCTACACCTGGTAAGCTCGCGCTAGCGCCCTTCTCCTTCAGCGTTCAGCCCTGCGGCCACCTCCAGCGCCATGGTGCTAAACGCCCGTGCGGCCGCGCTCTGCCAGGCATCCTTATGCTGCAGCAGACAGGCCGTTCTTTCCAGCAACGCCGGCGTTAGCTCAACGGCAACCAGATCGTCGCGCTCCCGGACAACGGCGGCCGGCAGCAGGGTCGATAGCGGCGTACGCTGGATAACGGTCAGTACCGCGCTAATCGAGTTCGCCTCCATCCGAACCTGCGGCTCAATCCCATACTGGCGGCAATAGCGATCGATCCGCTCGCGGGTCGCAAACTCTGCGCTGAGCAATATCAGCGACTCCTGACTCAGCGCTTCCCGCTCCACCCGCCGCTGCGCCGCCAACGGATGGTGGCGACCCACCACCAGCGCCAGCGTTTCCGTCAGCAAAGGGCGGGAGACGATATCTCGCGAGCCGCTACCGTCAAAGGCAATCCCGAGATCCAGCTCATCGTTGCGCAGCAGGGCTTCCATTCGATCCTGATCCATTTCGCGCAGGGTCAGAGAAATATTGGGGTAGCGCCGATAAAAAGAGCCCACCAGCGGCCCCATAAAATAGGTCGTAAAGGTCGGCATCATCGCCACCCGCAGCGTCCCTCGCTGAAGGTCCTCCACGTCGTGGATGGCGCGCTTTCCCTCTGCTAAATCCTGCAGCGCCCGGCGCGCATAGATCAGCCACACCTCCCCGGCATCCGTTAAGCGGATGCTGCGCGCGCTGCGGTCAAAAAGCTGGGCCCCCAGCGTCTCTTCGAGCTGGCGGATCTGCTGCGATAGCGCCGGCTGCGAGATATGGAGTGCCGTTGCGGCGCGCGTAAAGCCGCGATGTTCGGCAACCGCCAGAAAACAGGTGAGATGGCGCAGCAGCATGCCGGTATCCATAAGTAATTCAAATTGAACTCATCATAAATAAGTCTTTTAACTTATGGAATAAGATACGTAACCTGTCGGCACGTTTAATCCCGGCGCTTCCCCCGCGCGCCGCGTCCCTGTTTGCAGGAGCCTTTATGTCCATCGACGTTAACCTTCTTCAGCCTGCATCCGTCGGCCGCCTTGGCCCGCATCCGCAGCGGGCAGGCGGGTCGCTATGAGCCACTCGGCGCGCGGCCGGCTGATGCTGCTGGTACTGGTCCTCGTCGGCATCAATATGCGCCCCCTGCTGACCTCAATCGGCCCCCTCCTTCCCCAGCTGCAGCAGGCCAGCGGTATGAGCTTTACCCTCGTTTCGCTACTCACCGCCATCCCGGTCGTCGCGATGGGCGCGCTGGCGCTGGCCAGCCCGTGGATTGACCGCCGCCTCAGTGAGAACCGGGGGATCGCGCTGAGCCTGCTGGCAATCGCCGCCGGCGCGCTGCTGCGCGAGCTCGCCCCGCGCAGCGGGCTGCTGCTGAGCAGCGCCCTGCTCGGGGGGATCGGCATCGGTATTATTCAGGCAACGATCCCGCGAGTGATAAAACGCCGCTTCCCGCAGCATACGCCCCAGGTGATGGGGCTATGGTCAGCGGCGCTGATGGGCGGCGGCGGTCTCGGTGCGGCCTTGACGCCGTGGCTGGCGCAGCGCAGCGCCGTCTGGTACCACGCCCTGGCCTGGTGGACGCTGCCCGCGGCGCTGGCGCTCCTCGGCTGGTGGTCCGTTAACCGCGCGCCCGCGCGGGAAGCGCCTTTCGCCTCAGCGACGCCGGAAACCGCTATTTTCCGCCACCGTCGCGCCTGGACGCTCGGGCTGTACTTCGGCCTCATTAACGGCGGCTACGCCAGCCTGATCGCCTGGCTGCCGCCTTACTACATGCAGTCAGGCTACAGCGCGCAGCTTAGCGGCACCCTGCTGGCCGTGATGACGCTGGGCCAAACCTTCGGCGCCCTGCTGCTGCCGATGCTGGCCCGGCATGAAGATCGGCGCAAATTGCTGATGCTGACGCTGCTGCTGCAGCTGATTGGCTTCTGCGGGTTTATCTGGCTGCCGCTGTATCTGCCGCAGCTCTGGGCGATAAGCTGCGGGATTGGTTTAGGCGGCGCCTTTCCGCTGTGCCTGGTGCTGGCGCTCGACCACTCCCGACATCCGGCGATTGCCGGACGGCTGGTGGCCTTTATGCAGGGGATTGGCTTTATCGTCGCCGGCCTCTCACCATGGCTATCGGGCCTGCTGCGCAGCCTGAGCGGGAATTACGTGCTGGACTGGGCCTTTCACGCCGTCTGCGTGGCGCTCCTGATGGTGATAACGCTGCGTTTTGTGCCGGCACGCTACCCGCAGGAGTGGCGAAAATCGTCGCCGACCGGCGATCGGGCGCGATAAGGTCAGGTGCGCAAGGGCCGCTTTCGCCCCCTGCCCGCAGAGAAAAAAGCCAAAAATCAAACCGCTACCTGCGTTAACACTATCGCCGCCAATTGCCTTCGCCAGAATCGTATTTATTACCGAGTGAAATTAATGTGTCGCCGAATCACGACACTCGTAAGTAACTAAAAATTAATAAAAAAATGCCTCTTGTTTCCCCCATTTTTTAGGCGTACATTAGCGCCAGCTGGAGCAGTTACAGCCTGTAATTCCGAACCGCCGCAGCCGCCAGAAGCCTCTGGTTTTTCCTGCGACAGTTCATGGAAAACAATGAAAACAAAATTCGTTTGGCGTTTCGCCGAGAATGCGGAGTAATGAGACGTGAAATACTTTTTTATGGGCGTGTCTTTTATGGTCATCGTTTGGGCCGGCACCTTTGCCCTGATGATCTAAGCAGCGTGAATAGTTAAAAGAAAGGGAGCCAGCGGCTCCCTTTTTTTATTCCTGTTTTTATTCCCGCACTTATTCCTGGCCTTCGCCCGCCGTCTTGCCCACGGCAGGAAGCAGTCCGTCGGCGCGGAACATCGATTTTATGCCGCGAATAGCCTGACGGATCCGATCGCGGTTTTCAATCAAGGCGAAGCGCACGTGGGTGTCGCCGTAGTCGCCAAAACCGATGCCCGGCGATACGCACACTTTGGCATCCTGAAGCAGCTTTTTGGCGAACTCCAGCGATCCCATCGCCGCATAGTGCTCAGGGATCTTTGCCCACACGTACATGGACGCTTTCGGGCACTCCACCATCCAGCCCGCTTCGTGCAGCCCCTTAACCAGCACATCGCGACGGCGCTTGTACTGCTCCGCAATATCGCGCACGCACTGCTGATCGCCTTCCAGGGCGGCGATGGCCGCCACCTGCAGCGGGGTGAAGGTGCCGTAATCGTGGTAGCTTTTAATTCGCGCCAGCGCGTTGACCAGCGTTTTGTTGCCGACCATAAAGCCGATACGCCAGCCGGCCATATTGTAGCTTTTCGACAGCGTGAAGAACTCAACCGCCACGTCGCGCGCGCCGGGCACTTCCATAATGGAAGGCGCCTTCCAGCCGTCATAGACAATATCGGCATAGGCCAGGTCATGCACCACCAGCACGTCGTAGCGCTTAGCCAGCGCCACCACTTTTTCAAAGAACTCCAGCTCGACGCACTGCGCGGTCGGGTTTGAAGGGAAGCCAAGGATCATCATCTTCGGCTTCGGATAGCTTTCGCGGATCGCGCGTTCCAGCTCGTTGAAGAAATCAACGCCTTCCACCAGCGGCACCGAACGCACCTGGGCGCCGGCAATGACCGCACCGTAAATATGAATAGGGTAGCTGGGATTAGGCACCAGTACCGTGTCACCGTGATCCAGCGTCGCCAGCATCAGATGCGCCAGCCCCTCTTTCGAGCCGATGGTCACAATGGCTTCCGATTCCGGGTCAATCTCGACGTTGTAGCGATCCTGATACCAGCGCGAGATAGCCCGGCGCAGGCGTGGAATACCGCGAGAGGTCGAGTAGCCGTGGGTATCCGGGCGTTGGGCAACGGTGCACAGTTTTTCAACGATATGCGGCGGCGTCGCGCCGTCCGGGTTGCCCATGCTGAAATCAATAATATCTTCGCCGCGCCGACGCGCAGCCATTTTCAGTTCAGCGGTAATGTTAAAAACGTACGGGGGGAGACGATCGATACGCGTAAAGCGGCGTTCAGGACTGAATTCAGCCATAGATTCCTCGGATTAACGTGAGCGCCCGGACCGTCCGAGCGACGCTGCCGCTGTTGCGACACGTTTAGAAAATAACCCGAAAAAATTCATGCTGTCGAGAGGGCAGAGAAAAAATAAAATCTGGCAGGAAAAACGGGCACTCGTTCCAATAAATACGGCAGCTGCGGATCCGGGTTTAGCCGATACGACCGTTGAAAGTAACATCTTAATATCTTTTGTATTACCATATTTTAGCCGCAGGGCTCTCGCCCTGGCGACCGCCCGGTGTTTGCTGTGGATCCCCTTTTAAGCGTGTGCTTGTTCCCTATTATTGTCTGCGGCTGGCCTTCTGGGGCGAGGTTTTTTATCATAGCGTTTTCCCGCGAATGACACGGCGCCTCCATGCACGAAATATTCACCATGCTGCTCGCAGTTTTTGACCGCGCGGCACTGATGCTGATTTGTCTTTTTTTCCTCATCCGCCTGCGGCTGTTTCGCGAACTGCTGCATAAATCTGCCCATACGCCGAAGGAGCTGCTGGCGGTCACCGCCATCTTCTCCCTGTTTGCCCTGTTCAGTACCTGGTCAGGCGTACCGGTGGAGGGGTCGCTGGTCAACGTGCGCATCATCGCGGTGATGTCCGGCGGTATCCTGTTTGGCCCGTGGGTCGGCGCTATCGTTGGCGTCATTGCCGGTGTGCACCGCTACCTGATCGATATCGACGGCGTTACCGCCATCCCCTGCTTTATCACCAGCATTATCGCCGGGCTATTGTCCGGACTGATCGGCCGCAGGGTGCCCAAGGCCCAGCGCTGGAAGGCCGGGATCCTCGCCGGGATGCTCTGCGAAACGCTGACCATGATCCTCGTTGTACTGTGGGCGCCCTCTTTTTCACTGGGCTTCGATATCGTCTCGAAAATCGGTATTCCGATGATCCTCGGCAGCGTCAGTATCGGTTTTATCGTCCTGCTGGTGCAGAGCGTTGAGGGAGAAAAAGAGGCCAGCGCCGCGCGCCAGGCCAAGCTGGCGCTGGATATTGCCAACAAAACGCTGCCGCTGTTTCGCCACGTTAACAGCGAGTCGCTCCGTCAGGTCTGCGACATTATCCGCCGCGATATCAACGCCGATGCGGTGGCGATCACCACCACCGATCGGGTGCTGGCCTACGTTGGCTTCGGCGAGGGCAACTATCACGACCGCGACAACGCCATTAGCCCCACCACTCGCCAGGCGATTGAGAGTGGCAAAATTATCATCAAGAACAACGATGAGGCGTACAGAACGCCTGAAATTCACTCGATGCTGGTGATCCCATTGCGGGAAAAAGGCGTCGTCACCGGGACGCTGAAAATCTACTACTGCCATGCGCACCGCATCACTTCGTCGCTGCAGGAGATGGCGATAGGCCTGTCGCAAATCATCTCCACCCAGCTGGAGGTCTCGCGCGCGGAGCAGCTGCGGGAAATGGCCAACAAGGCCGAGCTGCGCGCGCTGCAGAGTAAAATCAATCCGCACTTTCTCTTCAACGCGCTCAACGCTATCTCATCATCGATTCGCATGAACCCGGATACCGCGCGTCAGCTTATTTTTAATTTATCGCGCTATTTACGCTATAACATTGAATTAAAAGACGACGAGCAGATTGATATTAAAAGGGAGCTGTACCAAATCAAGGACTACATTGCCATTGAACAGGCGCGTTTCGGCGACAAGCTCACCGTTATCTATGATATCGATGATGAAGTCAGCTGCGTCATCCCCAGCCTGCTGATCCAGCCGCTGGTAGAAAATGCCATTGTTCACGGGATCCAGCCCTGTAAGGGAAAAGGCGTGGTCACGATTGGCATCAACGAGTGTGGGAACCGGGTACGGATTAGCGTCCGTGATACCGGCAACGGCATCGATCCGGCCGTCGTCGCCCGGGTGGAGGCCGATGAAATGCCGGGGAATAAAATCGGCCTGCTCAACGTTCACCATCGGGTCAAACTGCTGTACGGCGAAGGGCTGCATATCCGGCGCATGACCCCGGGTACGGAGATCACCTTCTACGTACCCAACCGCAACGCCCCTCAGTCTACGCCGGTGTCGCTGCTGCCATGAGCGGAGAAAAAATGAAAGTCATCATCGTTGAGGACGAGTTCCTGGCGCAACAGGAGCTGACCTGGCTGATTAACACTCACAGCCAGATGGAGATTGTCGGTACCTTTGACGACGGGCTGGACGTGCTGAAGTTTCTGCAGCACAACAGGGTTGATGCCATTTTTCTCGACATCAACATCCCTTCGCTGGACGGCGTTCTGCTGGCGCAGAACATCAGCCAGTTTGCCCACAAGCCGTTTATTGTGTTTATCACCGCCTGGAAAGAGCACGCCGTAGAGGCATTTGAGCTGGAAGCGTTCGATTACATCCTCAAGCCCTATCAGGAATCGCGCATTATCAACATGCTGCAGAAGCTAAGCAGCGCCTGGCAACAGCAGCAGCTTCCGGCGGCCAGCACCAGCGCGGCGCCGAACCCGCAGCGGGAAAACGACACCATCAATCTGATCAAAGATGAGCGGATTATCGTCACCAGCATTCACGATATCTACTACGCGGAAGCGCATGAAAAAATGACGTTTGTCTATACCCGGCGGGAGTCGTTCGTGATGCCGATGAACATTACGGAGTTTTGCGCCAAACTGCCGCCGGCGCACTTCTTCCGCTGCCATCGCTCCTACTGCGTCAACCTGAACAAAATTCGCGAAATAGAGCCGTGGTTCAATAACACCTACGTTCTGCGGCTGCGGGATCTGGAGTTTCAGGTGCCGGTGAGCCGCAGCAAGGTCAAAGAGTTCCGCCAGCTGATGCACCTGTAGCCGGCGCTATCCGGGCCCTCGGGCCCGGAGGCGTGGTTTAGAGGATTTGGCCGAGCGTCTGGCGTAAATGTGCGCCGGAGCCCAACAGCCCTGGATTGTCGTGGACAATCAGGTACACCGGAATATCCTGCACGAAGGCTTTAAAGCGCCCCTTATCTTCAAAACCGCCGCGGAAACCGGACGCCTTAAAGAATTCGAGGAAGCGCGGCACGATACCGCCCGCAATATACACGCCGCCAAAGGTCGCCAGCGTCAGCGCCAGGTTGCCGCCAAAACGGCCCATGATCACGCAGAACAGCGACAGCGCGCGGCGGCAGTCGATGCAGGAGTCGGCAAGCGCGCGTTCGGTCACGTCTTTCGGCTGCAGATTTTCCGGTAAACGACCGTCGGATTTCACTATCGCGCGATAGAGGTATACCAGACCCGGGCCTGAGAGCACGCGTTCGGCGGAAACGTGTCCCAGCTCGGCGCGCAGCTCTTCCAGAATAATGCCCTCTTCTTCGCTGTTCGGCGCGAAGTCGACGTGGCCGCCCTCGCCCGGCAGGCTGACCCAGCGTTTATCAACGTGGACCAGGTGCGCCACGCCGAGGCCGGTCCCCGCGCCATAGACGGCGATAGGTTTCCCCTCCACCGGCGCCGTGCCGCCAAACTGAATCAGGTGCTCGGCTTTTAGCATCGGAATCGCCATCGATACCGCCGTGAAATCGTTGATGATTTCCAGGTGCGCAAACCCGAGGTTGCTTTTCATTTCGGCAATGGAAAACGCCCAGGTATGGTTGGTCATCGCCACCCAGTCGCCGGTGATCGGGCAGGCGATAGCAATGCAGCCATCCTCGACGTCGACGCTGTGCTCGTCGAGATAGACGCGAACAACGGCTTCGAGACTGGGATAATCGAGCCCGGAATAGGTTTTTGCGCGGGAGATCTCCCCGTTCGCCATATCACATAATGCCAGTCGGGCATTGGTTCCGCCGACATCCCCTACTAAAGCAAATTTTGTCATTCCGTTACGGCTCCACTAAAGTCAAAATGATTCTTTTGGCACACTGTAAATTCATGATGCCTTAACAACAACGACCAACGTATAAGCGCCCACAGTTTAGCGACCTATATCACATTTAGGCTGTAATCTGTGCAAAATGGTTTATCCTGCGCCGCCGCGATCGTCAGGCATAGCCTTAAGTTTATCGTTTCAGCACCATTTGCATCGACGCTCTCCTGGCGCGAAGGCAAAGTAGTGCTCCGCCACCTGCAAAAGGAAATTTTCATGCTGCATCCGCGCGCCAGAACAATGCTGTTGCTATCGGTCCCGGCGGTTATCATCGGGATTGCATCCAGCCTGGTATTGATTGTGACGATGAAGGTTGCGAGCGTCCTGCAGAATATCCTCTGGAGCGTTTTGCCGCTAAGCCTCGGCCTTAACGCCGGCGGGCATCTCTGGACCATTGCCATTCTGACGCTCACCGGTATTGCCGTCGGTCTGGTTATCCGCTTTAGCCCAGGCCAAGCCGGGCCCGATCCGGCGGCTGAATCGCTGGTCGGCGCGCCGGTCAGCACCAGCGCCTTGCCAGGGCTGATTGCCGCGCTCATTTTAGGCCTCGCGGGCGGCGTCAGCCTTGGGCCAGAACACCCCATCATGGTGGTCAATATCGCCCTGGCGGTGGCTATCGGTTCGCGCCTCTTTCCCCGCGTCAGCTCGCTTGACTGGACGATCCTCGCCGCCTCCGGGACTATCGGCGCCCTGTTTGGCACGCCGGTTGCCGCCGCGCTGATCTTTTCGCAAACCCTTAACGGCAGCAACGACGTCCCGCTGTGGGACCGCCTTTTTGCCCCGCTGCTGGCGGCGGCGGCCGGCGCCCTGACAACCAGCCTGTTCTTCAACCCTCATTTCTCGCTACCTATTCCGCACTATCCCCAGATGCGGTTGGTGGATATCTTTAGCGGCGCGGTGGTCGCACTTATCGCAATTGCTGTGGGCATGGTTGCCGTCTGGTGCTTACCGCGCCTGCATGCGCTAATGCACCGCCTGAAAAGCCCCGTTTTAACGCTCGGGATCGGCGGTTTGCTGCTAGGCATTCTCGGAACCGTCGGCGGGCATATCACCCTGTTTAAAGGGCTGGATGAGATGCAGCAAATGGCTTTCAGCCAGACCCTGACCGGCGGCGACTTTATGCTGATTGCGCTGGTGAAGCTGGCGGCGCTGGTGCTGGCGGCCGCCAGCGGCTTTCGCGGTGGGCGGATTTTCCCGGCGGTATTTGTCGGCGTGGCGCTGGGCCTGATGCTGCACGCGCACGTTGACGCCGTCCCGGCGGCGATTACGGTCTCGTGCGCGATTCTCGGCATGACGCTGGTGGTCACCCGTGACGGCTGGCTGAGTCTGTTTATGGCCGCCGTCGTGGTGCCGGACACCACCCTGCTGCCGCTGCTGTGCATTGTGATGCTCCCGGCCTGGCTGCTGCTGGCCGGGAAGCCGCTGATGATGATTAAACGACGCCCCGACTAAACGCGGCTGTTGCGCTCCTCAAGAGCCTGGGTCACCGCGCGCAAAAAGTCGGGGATATCCATTTTGGGCAGCATTACCTCGACCAGCGTCAGCCGGTCGGAGGTTACGCTGTCGTTCATCGCCTCCTTCAGCTCCGCGGTACGCGTCACGCGCCAGCAGCGCGAAGGAACGTCGGGGGCAAACGCCTCCGGCAGGCGGTTCCAGTCCCAGAGGGCAATATCGTTATAGCGCTGCTCCGCCCCGTGGATCGCCCGCTCAACCGTATAGCCTTCGTTGTTAAGCAGCAGAATGAGCGGCCGCTGCTTGTCGCGCAGCATCGAGCCCATCTCCTGGATCGTGAGCTGCGCTGCGCCATCGCCGATAATCAATACCACCCTTCGGTCCGGCGCGGCGGTCTGCGCGCCGTAGGCCGCCGGCAGCGTAAAGCCTATCGACCCCCACAGCGGCTGAACCAGCAGCGTCGCATCCGAGGGCAGCCTCAGCGCCGCGACGCCGAATGCCGCGGTTCCCTGATCGGCGAGAATAATATCGCCCGGCCGCAGCTGCTCCTGCACGGTGCTCCAGAAGCTTTTTTGCGTCAGCGCGCCGCCCGTAGCTCCGCCCACCTCCGGCAGCGAGACCGGCGGCAGCGTCCACTCCGCCGCCATGCTGGCAGAGAGCCCGATCAGGACCGCCAGCGCCTGATCCATCGGGATCCGACTAAACCAGCGCTCCCCTACCCTGACGGCGAACGGCTGGATCTCAATGGTGTGCTCTGGCGGTAAATGCTGGGTAAATCCGGCGGTAATGGTGTCGGTAAAGCGCGTGCCTACGCAGATGATGGTATCGGCATTTTCAATGGTCTCGCGGGTCTGGGGCGCGCTGGCGATGCCGCTGTAGGTGCCGACAAAACCGGGGTTCTGCTCGTCAAAGAGCCCCTTGCCCATCAGCATAGTGGCGTGAGCAATCGGCGTTTTTTCGACCCAGGTTCTTAGCGTTTCCTGTAGGCCATAGCGCTGGGCGAGAAAATCCGCCAGCAGCGATACCCGCCGGCTGCCCCGCAGCAGCAGTCCCGCATACTCCTGAAAGCCGGCCAGCTGATTCTCGTCCGCTGGCGGCCCCTCAATCACCAGACGACGCGCGGGCGGCGTAGCGCTGGCCCTTGCGACGTCGGCAGGCAGCATTAAATAGCCGGGGCGATGGTGGGCCAGCATTTCGCTGAGGACGCGATCGATTTCATGGCAGGCGTTGCCCGCCGTCAGGGTGGCCTGAGTGCAGGTAATCTGCTCGCTCATCCGCGCAAAATGCGTAAAATCGCCATCCCCTAGCGTGTGGTGCAGCAGCTCCCCCCGCTGCTGGGCGCCGCTGCAGGGAGCACCCACGATATGCAGAACCGGGACGTGTTCGGCATAGCTGCCCGCCACGCCGTTAAGCGCGCTCAGCTCGCCAACGCCGTAGGTCGTCAGCAGCGCACCGGCGCCCTTAATACGCGCATAGCCGTCGGCCGCATAGGCGGCGTTCAGTTCGTTCGCGCAGCCGACCCATCCCAGCGCCTCATGCGCGATCACACGATCGAGGAACTGCAGGTTGTAATCTCCCGGTACGCCAAACAAGCGGTCTATGCCGCAATCTACAAGGCGATCCAGCAGATAATCGCCAATCGTGTAAGTCGGTTGCATAGCCATACTCCTTATCCCGTGCAGGTAATTTGAGTATTGAATAAGCGATCGAACTGTCCAGATTGTGTCGAATATATGAAGTGGAAAGCAAAATTTACGACTTTGGGGTGTGTACTCCGGGCTGAACATTCTTTAGTGTAAACGTATACACAAGCTGTTTTATCTGCGGAGGAAGTATGGTTTACCAGGCAAATGCGACGCGATATCAGACAATGGAATTCCGCCGATGCGGCCAGAGCGGGCTAAAGCTGCCGGCAGTTTCTCTCGGCCTTTGGCATAACTTTGGTGACGAAACGCGAGTAGAAACCAGCCGCCAGCTGCTGCGTCACGCCTTCGATCTCGGCATTACGCACTTCGATCTGGCCAACAACTACGGGCCGCCGCCGGGTTCTGCTGAGAGCAATTTCGGCCGCATCCTGCGGGAGGATTTTTTACCTTATCGCGATGAGCTGATTATCTCCAGCAAGGCCGGTTACACCATGTGGGACGGGCCTTACGGCGACTGGGGTTCGCGCAAGTATCTGATTGCCAGCCTCGATCAGAGCCTGAAACGGATGGGGCTGGAATACGTCGATATCTTCTATCATCACCGCCCCGATCCCGAGACTCCGCTGCTGGAAACGATGCGCGCGCTTGACCACATCGTGCGTCAGGGTAAAGCGCTTTACGTCGGGCTATCGAACTACCCTCTCGCCCAGGCGACGGAGGCGGTGAGCATTCTCAACGATCTCGGCACGCCGTGCATTATTCATCAGCCAAAATACTCCATGTTAGAGCGCTGGGTTGAAGACGGGCTGCTGGATTTCCTGCAGGCCGAGGGGGTCGGAAGCATTGCGTTTTCACCGCTGGCCGGCGGCCAGCTGACCGACCGCTATTTACACGGTATCCCGGCTGATTCCCGGGCCGCCAGCGGCAGCCGCTTCCTGCAGGCGGATCAGCTGACGGCAGAAAAGCTGGAGAAAGTCCGCCAGCTGGACGCCCTGGCGCAGGCGCGCGGACAGAAGCTATCGCAGATGGCGCTGGCCTGGGTGCTGCGCGGCGAAAAAGTGACCTCGGTGCTGATCGGGGCCAGCAAAACGGCCCAGCTTGACGATGCCGTCGGGATGCTCGCCAATCGCCACTTCAGCCCTGACGAGTGCGCGAAAATAGACGCAATTCTGGCGGCGTAAACTAAAAGTTACTTTAGCAAAAAGGTTGTTTTAGCAAAAAGTGCTCTTATCCGCGATTTAGGAGTTCATCCAATGCTGCGGGGCTTCACCGCCTCGTAATATCACGTTAACAAGCCGCAAGGCTCGATCGTGAAGGAGAAGAGTATGTTCAGGTCACTGATACTGGCTGCCGTGCTGTTGGCTTCAGCGCCATTAGTTGCTAACGCTGGTGAAATCACCCTGCTGCCATCTGTAAAATTACAAATAGGCGATCGCGACAATTACGGTAATTACTGGGACGGTGGCGGCTGGCGCGACCGTGATTACTGGCGTCGTAACTACGAATGGCGCGATAACCGCTGGCGGCATCATGACAACGGCCGTCACCGCGGCTGGGATAAGCGCAAAGCTTATGAACGCGGCTACCGTGAAGGCTGGAACGATCGCGACGACCGTCGCGGCGGCTGGGGGCGTGGACCGGGAGGTCGCGGACACGGACACGGTCACGGCCATCACTAAATGTCCTGCAATCAGTTACATCAAACGGGGGAGCCTTGCGGCTCCCCCGTTTATTACCCGCTTATAATCCCAACACCGTCCCCACCAGCAGCCAGCCGTTCAGCGTAACCACAATCGCCACGATGACCCAGCCGGTTCGCTTAATCCATGCCGTATTCACCAGATCGCCCATCAGCTTCGGGTTACTGGTAAAAATCAGCAGCGGCACCAGCGCCAGCGCAATACCAAAGCTCAGCAGCACCTGGCTCATCACTAAGATACGGGTCGGATCGAGCCCCATCATGATGACGATAAACGACGGCAGCATAGTAACCGCCCGGCGAAACCACAGCGGGATATGAAAGCGAATAAACCCCTGCATCACCACCTGGCCCGCCAGGGTACCAACCACCGTCGACGACAGCCCGGCAGCCACCAGACTGAGGCCAAATATGGTTGCCGCGGCGTGGCTCAGCAGCGGTTCAAGCGTCAGGTAGGCGGCATCAAGATCGGCGACGCCGGTATGACCGTTAAAGTGAAACGCGGCGGCGGCGGTGGCCATCATCGCCAGGTTAACAAAGCCGGCGATGGTCATGGCAATCGCCACATCCCAGCGGGTGGCGTTATAGCGCTCTTTGCGCGTGCCGTCATGCAGGTTCTGGGTCAACGACGAGTGCAGATAGATGACGTGAGGCATAATAGTGGCCCCCAGCACCCCGGCCGCCAGGAACACCGCTTCTCCGTTAGGCAGACTCGGGATAATCATCCCTTTCGCCAACGGCGCCAGCGCCGGCTGGGAGAAAATCAGCTCAACGATATAGGCGCCGGCAACAAACAGCAGCAGCCCGCCAATGACCTTCTCCAGCGGCTTTTGCCCGCGACGCTGGAGCATCAAAATCAAAAACGTGGCGATACCGGTCAGCACGGCGCCCTGCAGTAAAGAGACGCCAAGCAGCAGCTTAAAGCCGATCGCCGCGCCAATAAACTCGGCAAGGTCCGTCGCCATGGCGATAATTTCCGCCTGCACCCAATAGAACCACACCACCGGGCGCGGATAGTGGTCGCGGATCTGCTCCGCGAGATTTTTACCCGTCGCAATTCCCAGCTTTGCCGACAGCACCTGAATCAGCATCGCCATCAGGTTTGCCCACACCACTACCCACAGCAGCTGGTAGCCGAAGCTGGCGCCCGCCTGGATATTGGTCGCAAAGTTACCGGGATCGATATACCCGATGGCAGCAATAAAGGCAGGCCCCATCAAAGCGAGCTTCATCTTGCGCGCTGCGCGACCGCTGCTATTCTCAACGCGACTGCTTGTCATTTTCTGCCTCAAAAATATAGCCTTTGCTATGTTTAATGCTACCAAAATGCGAATGATTATCAAGTTCATTTATAACGGCGATAATTATTGCTTTGATAGGAGGGAACGATAGCGGCTAACAACGAAAAGGTGGCATTGATGGAAGTCCATCCCGCCTGGTCATCAGATTAGTACAATCTAAGCAACTTTTAAAACCTTTACGCAACATAACAAAAATGTATGTTCGATCACTATTTTGGTGATTAGTCACAGTTCCTTGCAATAGTGTGGATTTGATCTCGTTTTCTTTGAGCTTGTTACATAGAATGTGCACAGAAATTTAACCTGCCTCATATTTGGAGCAAATATGGACCGCGTCCTGCACTTTATTCTCGCGATCGTCGTGGTGGCTATTTTGGCCCTTTTGGTCAGCCACAACCGTAAGCAGATTCGTATTCGTTATGTTATTCAATTGCTTGTCATTGAAGTCCTGCTGGCATGGTTCTTCCTGAACTCCGATATCGGTCTGGGTTTCGTGAAAGGATTCTCCGAGATGTTCGAAAAACTTCTCGGCTTTGCTAACGAAGGGACCAACTTCGTCTTCGGCAATATGAACGATAAAGGCCTCGCCTTCTTCTTCCTCAAGGTTTTGTGCCCAATCGTCTTCATCTCTGCGCTGATCGGTATTTTGCAGCATATCCGCATCCTGCCTATCGTCATTCGCGCGATCGGTACCGTGCTGTCCAAAATCAACGGCATGGGTAAGCTGGAATCATTCAACGCCGTCAGCTCGCTGATTCTGGGCCAGTCGGAAAACTTTATCGCGTATAAAGATATCCTCGGTAAAATGTCGCGTAACCGCATGTACACCATGGCGGCGACCGCAATGTCCACCGTTTCCATGTCCATCGTCGGCGCGTACATGACCATGCTGCAGCCGAAGTACGTTGTTGCGGCGCTGGTACTTAACATGTTCAGTACCTTTATCGTCCTGTCGCTGATTAACCCTTACCGCGTTGATGAAAGCGAAGAAAATCTGCAGATGTCGAACCTGCATGAAGGTCAGAGCTTCTTTGAAATGCTGGGTGAGTACATCCTGGCAGGCTTTAAAGTCGCGATTATCGTTGCGGCGATGCTGATCGGTTTCATCGCGTTAATCTCTGCGCTGAACGCCCTGTTCGCGACCGTTACCGGCTGGTTCGGTTACAGCATCTCCTTCCAGGGTATCCTCGGCTACATCTTCTACCCGGTTGCATGGGTGATGGGCGTACCGGCAGGTGAAGCGCTGCAGGTCGGCAGTATCATGGCGACTAAACTGGTTTCAAACGAATTCGTTGCGATGATGGATCTGCAGAAAATTGCCAGCACGCTCTCTCCGCGTGCGGAAGGCATTATCTCTATCTTCCTGGTCTCCTTCGCCAACTTCTCTTCAATCGGGATTATTGCCGGGGCGATTAAAGGCCTGAACGAAGAGCAGGGTAACGTTGTTTCCCGCTTTGGCCTGAAGCTGGTTTACGGCTCGACTTTGGTGAGCGTGCTCTCAGCGTCTATCGCCGCGCTGGTACTGTAATTTCTTAAGGTTGTGCAAAAGCCGGGCGAGTCCCGGCTTTTTTACGCCCGTAGTTCCTCAAGCGGCCGCGGCTTGCCGATCAGGTAGCCCTGCAAATAGTCAACGCCTAGCGCCAGCAGCCGCGCCTTCTGCTCTTGCGTTTCCACGTACTCCGCCACAACCGTCAGGTTTTTCACTCTCGCCATCTCGATGATGGATTTGATAATGATCGCATCCAGAGGGTCGGTTTCCACGTCGCGCACGAAGCAGCCGTCAATCTTCACGATATCCGCCTGGAGCCGCTTCAGGCGCTCATAGTTCGCATAGCCGGTACCAAAGTCATCGATAGCAATGGCGCAGCCAAAATCCCGCAGCTGCTGGATGTTGTGGAGGCTGGTTTGCTCATCGCAGAAGGCCTGCTCTTCGGTAATTTCGAGGGTGATCGCTTCGGCCTGGAGGTTATAGCGTCTGAACAACGCAATAATCTGCGCCGCGCTGTCGCGCTGCATCAGCGTGTAGGGCAGCAGATTAACAGAGAAGTGCTGGCCCGGATGACGATGCAGGGTGCTGAACAACGTTTCCAGTACCAGCATGTCGAAACGCTGGCTCAGGTTGAACTGCACGATGAGCGGAATAAAGCGGTCCGGCGTAATGACGGTTTCTCCGCACTGCATCCGCGTAAGCACTTCGTAATAGCCCTCCCCCGCCGCGTTCTGGATCGGCTGGGCATACAGCACGAGATCGCGTTTGCTGAGCGCCTGCTTCACCCGGGTCAGCATGCGCACCTGCTCGCTGGTCTGATCGGAAACCTGCCCCTGCGTCGCGTCCAGCGCCAGCACCCGCTGCGCCGCGCCGGCCTGCTCCGAAAGCCAGCTCAGCTGGCCCAGCATTGGATGAAGCTCGGCCTCGACGCCGTGATGCCGGCCCCACGATGCGCCAAACTCCAGATCCAGCGTCTGGTTATTCCAGCTAAATTTATTGTGGTTGAGTATCGCCACGATGTGGCCTAGCCGCGCCTCGGGTTCTGGCCCGCACAGCACCAGCAGCAGCTCGCTGCCGGGTAGCTGAAATATTTTATCTCCCGCCCCCAGCAGCGGCTGCACCTTACCGGCTACCTGCCGCTTGCAGTGTACGCGCATCATCATGCCGTAATGGCGGCTGAGGAAGTCCAGGTTATCAATTCGCAGGCTGCTGATGGCGACCTGAGGATTGCGGCGTAAATGGCACTCCAGCGCACGCAGATTAGGTAATCCGGTCAGCGGGTCCTCCTGCGCCTGATCCCGCCATCTGAGCTTGATTCGTTCGTTCTGAGCGTAAATATCCAGCATATAAAACAAGCAGATGGTGAATGAGATGAGTACCGAGAGCACGAATGATAAGGCGTATTCAGTCTTTACGCCCTGCAGGAAATTTTGATTATAGGCAACCAGCAAGAATGCTGAAACGGACCATGAAATACGGATCAGCGCATGGCCCAGCCGGCTAATACCAATAAAATAGAGAATAAAAATAAGCGGGACTAAATAACCTGCAATAAAAACAGAGTTATAAGGTGCACAAAGTACCGCTAATATTGCTGCGAGCGCCATAAACCAGTACAGCGTAAATACCCGACGCTCGCGCGTAAGCCACGGTTGACAATGTCGAAGCCAGAATGTGCTGGCAAAACGCGGACTGATAATCATCCGCAACGGATAATAAAAGAAGGTCGTAAAAATTAACGCCGCGCAAATCAAACTCTGAATATCAATAATGGTATAAATTGCCGGCATGCCTTTGAAATAACTTGATATAACCAGTGGGAAAGAAAAAAACACTCCCGCCAGATACATGGTGACTTTCATTAATATGGGGGCAAAAAATCCGCCCCAAAAGATTCTGATGCCCATCCGCTTTGTGGTTAGCCCGCTGCGCCACGTCTTACCGAGCAGCATGCGGACAACGGCGCACGACGCCAGCACCGAGAATAGCTGACAGAATAATAAAATTGCCGCCTGCGGTATCGTCAGAGGGATTATCCAGGCGTTAGTGATAGCAAAGGCGATAATCAGCGGGCCGACCGCATAGCGGCCAAATATAAAGATGACCGCGTACATCATACTTAGCGGTAGCCAGGCGAGGAAAATTTGGTTGCCGTCAATCAATGCCTGAGGTGAAATAAACCTGGCTAATGGAATCGTAATTAAACAAACGATCAGCGCGAGTAAAGATCTTCTGATATTAATGTTAAATTTACCTGTCATTATTGTTAATTAAAGGTCCCGCACCGGAATTATATTTAATATATAAATACTATGTTGGTTAATTATGGCAGGCAAGGTAATAAGCCAGGGAAAATTCTTAAATTACATTTCATTCTACTAGCAGTAGGTTTTCTGACGTAAGCACAAAGTGCTTTACATTGGCGGAGGAGAAAACAAAAAACCCCCGCCGAAGCGAGGGTTTCGAATTTGGTGGAGCTAAGCGGGATCGAACCGCTGACCTCTTGCATGCCATGCAAGCG
>RCUT01000302.1_pt1 | contig 26638 bp, 36 predicted proteins | sample 2166171 | NCBI WGS metagenome assembly RCUT01 (sample SAMN09932757, study PRJNA488358) | compost metagenome | isolation source: compost soil in 4-hydroxybenzoic | place: Germany: Experimental Botanical Garden | reverse complement strand
CTGGTGCTCGATGGGCCGCAGCCGGTGGCGGGTGTGGGTGGGGCCCCGGAGCTCGCCCGCCAGCCGGGGGGATCCTGGCTGGATGCCTGCGGCAGCCCCGGTGTCCGAGCGGCGGCGGCCGGTACCGGTGCGGCAGGGTGCCGGAGCTCGCCCGCAGCTGGGGGGGATCCTGGCCGGAGGCCTGCGGCGGCCCTGGTGCCCGATCGGCGGGTGCCGGTACCGGTGTGGCTGGGTGCCGGAGCTCGCCCGCCCGCTGGGGCGATCATGGCCGGGGGCCCCTGGCGGCCCCGGCGCCCGAACGGCGGCGGCCGGTGGCGGTGTGGCTGGGTGCCGGAGTTCACCCTCCAGCTGGGGCGATCATGGCCGGGGGCCCGCGGCGGTCCGGTTCCCGAGCGGCGGCGGCCGGTACCGGTGCGGCAGCGGCCGGAGCTCGATGCCAGCAGTTTGGCCCCAAATCATAATAGGCTCAAAGAATGGCATTTTATGTAGACATATTTGACAGGTGATGCGAAACCAGTAAACTAGACATATATGACTACCAAACTGTTAAGGCGCATTGATGAGGATGATTACCGGGAAAACGCTGATTGCCGCTGAACGGCAGCGGCAGATAGAAGTTGAAGGTTGGACCCAAAGCCATGACGATATGCACGGTGCGGACAACCTGGAAATGGCCGCTCTTTGCTACCGAGACGCGAATAACGCTGACAGCGAGCTTCCAGCACAGTGGCCGTGGGTTCGTGAATACTGGAAGCCAAAGGGTCGCCAGCGCAATTTGGAACGAGCAGGGGCGCTTTATCAAGCTGCTGCTGATGCAGCTGCAAGGGTCGGCGACTACAAGAAACGCGATAACCTGCTGGGCCATGTAGAGAGCTGCACCATTCTTCTGGACAGCATCATTGGCTGAAAGCATCACACTTATCGGCATCGCTACTGACATATCCAAGTGGGCCGATGAAATCATCGACTTCTGAGAGGGTAATACCGTGACTGAACCCGAGATCATCGAGCATCTGCGTGAAGGGTGGACATTAACGAATCGGGGGACTGGTTGGTACCTTACTGCCCCCAAAGTGCCATATAGAAAATCAAAGCAGTATCAGATCCCTGAGCGTGTTGTGAGCGCGATGGAAAAAGACGGAATTATCAAGACGGTAATGCCCTATCTCACTATCAGAGCTGAACTGTTAGAACAACAAAACCCATCCATTCCGGCCAATGAGGTGTAGGAGGAAAACATGGCCTATGGCGACCACACCATTGCCTACAAGCTTCTCGCAGAGAAGGCCACGGTAGGGAGAATTCGTGCGGCGGGAACGTACACCCGAGACAGTGAATTGGGCCTGGTCACTTTCCCAGACAAGTCATTTATCGAGCTTCGTAAGTTCGGTAATCATCAAGCCTTCATGGCCGGTGGATGGAACATCTCGCCCCGTAGCCCCGTTGACAGGACGTAGGCGCGTCAACTTATCTTATCGCCTCCTGAAAAATGCCTCAGAAAGTAAGGAAATTTCAAAATGTCACAGTGGGACAATGGCGGAAGAATTCTGACCCTTCTCAGTGAGTCGCCTTTTTTTGCGTGGGATTCCCGCGATCAATTCTCCATTGATGAAGCAAAGAAAGTCATCAACACGCTTGTGGAGCGCGACCCATCCACCTTCGTTGCCAAGGCCTATGCGAGCTATCTCATTGAAGAGGCGCTCGCTCATTCAAAAGTTACGCTAGGGTCAGTGCTGCTCGATCCTGCATTCACTGAATATGGCAGGGCGATCATGGCCGAGAAGCTGAGCCTGGATGAAGACAGTGCGCCAGCACAAGCGGCGTTCTTCGACCGTGTTACTACTGGCTTGGACCGATTTGGTATTTCGCTGACGCTGACCCGTCATGAGAAGGTCCGATTGCTGCGTGACGCCGTGTGCCTTGCTGATCTGCCGGTCACTTGGATCCACGCCAATGGGAAGCCTCATACAGGCCCAATGCGGATGCACGAGGTGATTTATCGATACAACGACTGGCTCTCGCTCGAACTCGCCATTCGTAATGGCAGCATCAGCGACGGCCTCCATTTTGTCTTGATAGGCAACTTGGCAAATACCACCAACAACCATGCCTTCGTCTTTGTGTCGCCGACGCACACTTGTTGGTTTGCAAAATCCACTTGGGAGTTTTACGAGTCAGAACTGACTACAGACAACCGCTATAGCCGCGGCTACTCCGGCACTCCCATCACCGAGGTGAACCCACACTTCCCAACATCAGCAGCGCCGAACGGCCTGGTAGTTAATAGCGATGGATTGCGGACGGAGTTTGGCAAGCTTTCATCCCTGGCCCAGACGGAAGCAATGTGGATCCTGATGTTGATGGAGTTGCTGGCGCTGAGACTGCCGACTCTCACCCCGGATGCCCTGTCAGTCAGCAGTCGGCTCTTGCTCGAATCCCCCGAGGCTAAAGGCCTGTTGCCGGTACTCTGGAAACCTCCTTTTGAGTTGTCACATCACAACTTTGAGGAAGCACTGGAGGCTGTGGGGGTCAATAACTCGCAAATGGCTGGCAGGATCCGCAAGTTGCTTGATGGGCTCCAGATTGATCACTTGTTGCCTGACTTAGATCGGCTCGGACTGAACGTAGACACCTTTGCCCAAGCGCCGGAATACACGGTCGAACTCAACAGCTCTGCATCCAGGTTCGGGCGTACAGTCAAAATACCTTACGGCGATCGCAACAATCTTCTGAACCTCTATCCAAGGCCGGATCGCTTTGTTGGACCGGATAGTGCGACAACGGCGACGTTTAACATGGTCATTGAGCGCAACCTGGCTCAGATCATCAACCGTAAACTGTACTTGGACTGGAAGGATAACTGCGACGAGTTCAAGGCCTTCATGAAGAAAATGTGCGAGAAACGGGCGGAATCCATGTTCCCGATATGGTCATCGGAATTTACTGGGATCGTGTCCACTCGCCCAAATTTGTACAACTGCACCAGCATCATGACTGGCGGGATAGTCGAGGCGATTCAACCACTGGTGATGAAGGGCAGGGCAGACTGCGATCCCGTTATGCGCTATTCCATCAGCGATTTGACGACAGTTTATGGTGGCATGTTTGGCGGTGAGGATGAGCCCTTTGGCCGATATGGGTATCTGACTGACTCCAAAACCCCCGTTCCCTATCTGCTTTTGCCAGCAGACAGGGAGGAGGTAAAAATACTCTTCAAGTGCAGGGACTCATCGCTGCCCGCTTATTTGCTTGATTACGTGCGATGTCAGAGTCATGACCAGATCCGTTATCCATGGGATATGGGGCGGGGCAGCGTTTTCCCTGTCGGCGTAATCTTCTTCCACTGATTAGAATGAGAAAGGGGCCATGGGCCCCTTCTTTATTTTCAGTTCTCAAACAGCGAGCAACTTAGCCGGGATATGCCTTCCTTGTAGGTGCTTTCATTATTGGTGCGCTTCAAGTCCACCAGCTCGTCCACAATGGGGTTCATTGCGAGTTCGTGGGGTGATGCCACCTTGCCGCATTTAGTAGCGAAGTGGGAGTTCACATCCACAACGACAAAGAGCAGAACAGGATCCGCACTCAAGTCCCCCAATCCCTTTGCTATGGTGATTGCATCGTCGCTCACATAGCTACGGGTCAGTCCTACATCAGCAGCAATTGAAGAACCGGTGTAGAAAAGGGCCGTCATCATCAGCAGTCGTAACATCGTCATCTCCTCGTTCAATCCTGAAAATCTGATTTTTTAAATGGCATTGTGGTCTTACAATCCGGGTACCCAGTGCACCCCCAGAACTTGGTGGCTCTTACTTTGCCGGGGGCCTTGCCTTTCCTCAGTCGCATCGGGCTGGCGCAGTCTGGACAGGCAGGGCAATCCTCAGTAGCGATCCTTTTCTCGGGTTTGCCCCTGTTATCCGGGAACGTCTTCTTACAAGCCTCGTTCTTGCAGCCCCAGAAGAACCCGTTTTTTCCCTTGATCCGGCTTAGGGTCTCTCCACCGCAGTTGAAGCAGACATGCAACTGGGGTTTTGCCCCGGCAAATGCCTTTACCATCGCACCGTCATTCTGGGTGAGGACAGGGGCCGCCGTCTTGAGCTGCTCGACCATTTGGCATATCCAGGATGAGATCTGTTTCATGAAGACAGACATGTTCCCGGCGCCAGTGGCGATTTTTTCAAGTTCCTGCTCCCAGGCGGCCGTCATCCCTGGTGACTTGATCGCTGGTGGTAGTACCGCGATGAGTGCATGGGCCTTCTCAGTGGCGATCAGCACTTTTTTCTGACGCTTGAAGTAACCCTTATCCACGGCGCCCTGGATGATGCTGGCTCGGGTGGCCGGAGTACCCAGGCCTGCCGTGTCTTTGAGGATCTGCTTGAACTTCTCCTCGGTCACGAATCGGGCGATGTTCTCCATTGCGGCCAAGAGGGTGGCTTCGGTGAAATGCGGCGCGGGGCGGGTCATTTTGTTCGCAAGATCGACCCCTTTTAGTAACGCCGGTTCTCCTTGGCTGACGCGGGGTAACTTCTCTTGCTCAATCAGAGCATCGACATCCTCACCTTCTTCCTTCGGGTCACTCTCACTGTCAGAGGTGAAGAGCACCTTCCAGCCTTGCTTGGCTGGCGTTTTGCCCGACGCGGCGAAGAGGTGACGGCCACTTTGCACCTCAATGACGGTTTTTGAGAATTCAAATTCACTGTAGAACTGCGCGATGTAGAAGCGGCGGATTGCATCGTACAGGTTGAGCTCGATCTCCGACATGGCGCTGATGTTCGTTCTGGCTGGTGTCGGGATGATCGCGTGGTGCGCGGACACTTTGCTGTCATTGAACGCCCTGGCCTTGCGATGTGGGTCAGCCCCGGCCACCAGCCCGGAGACCCTTTGATCGGACAATATGAGAGCCTGGAGTATGTCGGAGATGTTCTCCTTCTGGCTCTCCGGGAGATACCGGCTGTCGGTTCGTGGATAGGTAGTAGCTTTGTGCTTTTCGTACAGAGATTGGGCAGCGTCGAGCACCTGCTGAGCGGTATAGCCCCATCGTTTGCTGCCGTACTGCTGTAGGGAGGTGAGGTCAAAGGGCAGGGGCGCCGACTCTTTACCGGGTTTTGTCTCTGCCTTACTGATGACGGCTTGAGCCCCATTGATCTGGGAGGCGACCTGCTCGGCATAGGCTTTATTGGTGCACCGGCCCTGATCATCGCTGCACTCCTCGGGCGGTACCCACTGTGCCAAAAACTGCCCGTTCTGAACAGCCACGTTGACGCCCAGCACCCAGTATGGCGATGGTGTGAAGCCCGCTATATCTCGGTCACGCTGACACACCAGAGCGACAGTCGGGGTGATCACCCTACCAACATGGAGTGTGCTCTCGAAACCAACTTGTCGAGCCAGGACGGTATAGAGGCGGCTCACGTTCATGCCTATCAACCAGTCTGCACGTTGCCGCCCAAGGGCTGCGTAGTACAGGGGCGCAGTCTCCTGACCATCCTTGATATTGCTGAGTGCTTTACGGATGCTTGATTCATCCAGGGCAGTCAGGCAGACCCGGCGCACCGGGCCTGAGTAGCGGAACCGGTCTAAAAGGGATCTCGCGATGGCCTCGCCCTCGCGGTCGTAGTCCGTGGAGATGTAGACGGTGCTGGCCTTTTTCACCAAGCCCTCAATGATCTTGTACTGTTTGGCGGAGCTCTGGCGAACTTTGCTCTGCCATGACTCCGGCGCAATGGGGAGAGTATCGAGAGACCATGACTTGTATTTCTCGTCGTAGTCGTCGGGCATATACATCTCAAGCAGATGACCTAACGCCCAGGTGATGACGCGCTTGCCTCCATCATGGATGAAGCCGTCACCGCGTTGTGTCACCTGCAACACACCGGCCAGATCTTTTGCCTGTGAAGGTTTCTCGCAAATGTACAGATCCATTACGTAATCCCCCTGATGGCTGGCGTCAGGCTTGCCAGTTCGCTCCAGTTTCGGGCCAAGTCTTTGACCTGCGGGTAGTCTTTGGAAAGGTCCACGAGGACCCCAGAGATCACATAAGCCGCCTCTTGGGGGCTGCCCCTGGACGCGGCTTCTTGGAGCATGATCGTGAAGGCATCTACGAGATCAGCGTTTTTTGTCATTTCAGTGCTTTGCATGGGTTCACCACTGAGTAGGGGCGCACAGACTCGCGCACAATGCGCCGGTCATCGGGGGTTACGCCTTGGTTGGTACAGAAATGGGTCCAAGCCTGTAAATAGCCGTGGGAGGTGTGAGCTGGTGGGATGCAACCGGTGATCACTTCCGAAGGCACATTCGTTGCCCCTTGGGCATCGATAAAGCGCCAGTCGTGCTCGTCCATCCCTTTGCCAGCGTTGCAATAGCGCTCCCAGCGGGAAATCTCATAAACGGAATAGCCTTGGCGATTGCCGGATTGGATCCCTTTAAACGCCGTCATGGCCGCAGCGATGTCACCGGGCGTCAGCATCGGTTCCGGAAGGGAAATGGTTTCTGATGTGGTGCTGGCTATGTTGGATGTCAGCGAACCATCCTGCCCCAACACATGGACAAACGCTGGTTGTCTCAGTGCCGCGCCGCCCCGCCCATAATTGTCCCATGCAACAGTCAGCTCCCGGCTGACCCTCTCAGGTTTGTCGTTGATTACAGGGGCCTGTGGAGCTGGGGGGGCCTTTGGTGTGTTTGCAGCACACCCGGCCAGCATCGCGACCCCAAGAATCAATAGCCGTTGTCTCATCGCTTCATTCCTTCGTTATCATCATGAATGCCCCATTCTAACGGGGGAGGAAGTGGAACCTCGTTTCTCAAACTGCCCAAATTGGACAGTTACGCAGGTGTGAGAGGAGAAATAGTTTTGAGAGCATGTAACGACGTAAAACGATGAACATGGTCAAGTTACATGTTGAGTGTCCTGAACAAGTTGTTTGGATGGGGCGGGAGCAAGGGGGAGATCCCTCAGAGTGGCAGGCTCTTGCCGTTGAAGGACATGGATGAGGAAGACATCCCTCGCTACCCTCCTTTTGCCAAAGGCCTGCCCGTGGCCCCGATTGACAAGATACTGGCGACTCAAGCCGAGCTGATCGAGAAGGTCAGGAACTCACTCGGTTTCACCATTGAGGACTTCAACCGGCTGGTACTGCCAGTGATCCATCGCTATGCCGCATTTGTGCACCTATTGCCTGCATCGGAGGCTCATCACCACCGGGGGGCTGGTGGACTGTTTCGCCATGGCCTGGAGGTTGCATTTTGGGCCGCTCAGGCTTCCGAGTCCGTGATCTTCTCTATTGAGGGGACACCTAAGCAGCGGCGGGATAATGAACCTCGCTGGCGGTTGGCGAGCTGCTTCTCCGGGTTGCTGCATGACGTGGGCAAGCCGCTCGCTGATGTGTCCATTACGGACAAAAATGGGGTCGTGACCTGGAATCCCTACTTTGAATCGCTCCATGACTGGGCCAAACGCCATCACGTAGACCGGTACTTTATTCGCTGGCGCGAGAAGCGCCATAAGCGCCACGAGCAATTCTCCCTGCTGGCGGTAGACCGGATCATTCCGGTCGAAACCAGAGAATACCTCTCGGAGTCTGGCCCGTTGATCATTGAGGCAATGCTTGAGGCCATTTCAGGTACCAGTGTTAACCAGCCGGTGACGAAACTGATGCTTCGAGCCGATCAGGAGAGCGTGTCCCGAGACCTGAAACAGAACCGGCTCAACGTGGACGAGTTCTCTTATGGTGTGCCCGTTGAACGGTATGTGTTCGACGCTATCCGCCGTCTGGTTAAAACGGGCAAATGGAAGGTCAATGAGCCAGGGGCCAAGGTTTGGCATCTCCAGCAAGGGGTATTCATCGCCTGGCGTAATCTGGGCGATCTCTACGATTTGATCAGTCACGACAAAATTCCGGGCATCCCACGGGATCCGGATACCCTTGCTGACATTCTGATTGAACGCGGGTTTGCTGTACCTAACACGGTGCAAGAGAAGGGAGACCGAGCGTACTACCGGTACTGGGAAGTCCTCCCCGAGATGCTTCAAGAGGCTGCGGGTTCTATCAAGATCCTCATGCTGCGCCTTGAGTCCAACGAGCTGGTCTTCACAACTGAGCCACCAGCTGCCGTGGCTGGCGAAGTTGTGGGTGATGTGGCGGATGCTGTCATCGAGCTCATCGATCCTGATGAAGCTAGTGACGCTGATGATGGCTCGGCCAATGGCATGAATGAAAGCCTGCTGTCTGCTGAACAAGAGGCCATGAATGCGCTGGCAGGGCTGGGGTTTGGGGATGCGATGGAGATCCTGGGGGGAACAGCCAGTGACGACAACGCTACCCAGCCCACACCGGCATCGCCAACAGTGGACACCGCTCCACCAGCAAAACCAGCAAAAGGCGCTGGCGGTCGTGGCGGGAAGAATCAAGGCAAAAAAGCCACTCCGCCAGTACCCGAACAACAGCAGCCCGAGCCATCGCCTCAGGAGATCGCGAAAAGTACCCCGCCGCTGGCCGTGGAAAGTCCGCTGCAAGCCATCATCGATGTCGGTGGTGGCTTGGGTGGCCTCGACTTCCCGTTCGATGTATTTGTTGCAGGTACCAGCATGTCCGATGAGCCTAGCCAGGCACCGGCACCCGTACCAACGCAGGATGTTGTCAACCCAGGCACATCCAAGCTGGGTCTGATGAATCAAGTCTTCCCGAATTTCATGAATGATGAGTCCACTGGAGATGTGGGTGGGATGGATGTGCCACCTTCGTGGGCGATCGAGGAAATTCCATCACTCCAAGCCTATGAGGATGAGGTAGGCCAGCCTGGAGACCAACTTGCGAGTGAAGAACTGGCTGGCGCCGACGTTCCGGATGCCAAGGGCGAGCTGGTGGCACTGATGGCAACGTTCGGAGAGGCTGGGCCCATTCTGGAACGAGCCATTTTACCCGTGCTGGAAGGGAAGGCCACGCTAGGCGAAGTGCTATGCCTGATGAAAGGTCAGGTTGTGATTTTGTATCCGGAGGGCGCTCGGGCACTTGGGGCCCCGTCAGAAATACTGACCGCCCTGTTCCAGGCACAGGCCATTGTGCCCGATCCAGTAATGTCCGGGCGTAAGGTTCAGGACTTCAATGGCGTCAAAGCGATTGTTCTGACGGAACAATTGTCCAGCGCAGTCATTGCGGCCATCAAGCAAGCGGAGTCTTTACTGGGGGGCTATCAAGATGCCTTCGAGCTTGTTGCCTCTCCTGAGGTAAAGAAAACCCAGTCGAAGAAAAACAGAGGTCAGAGGAGGCCAAGCCAATCGGAAAGTAGCGGAGTCGATACCCAGGCAGCCTCTCCAGAAAGAGAGCTAGTGCAGGAAAAGAGCGTGATTAGCGATGCGCCGGTCATCAGTGTGCCTGTCGAGCCCCCATCACCACCAGTACCACCAATCGAGACTACGCCACAACCAGACAAGGTTGCGGCGCGGAAGGAATCGCGGAGTAAGGAGAAGGTGGACAAGCCCATTCAGCCTGCACCGGCAGCCAAGCCTGCCGAGGGTACTCAGAATCTCGCTCGCTTGCCGCAGCGTGAGCAACCTGAGCCTCAGCAAAAGCAAGCACGGGTGCTTGACGTGGGCAATATCGCGTTGCCAGGCCCCGATCTCCCAGAGGAACTGAGTCCGAGGAGCATCGTGAAGGAGGAGGCGGTTGATGAGGATCTCTATCTCCCACCGAAGATGACGCCCGAAAAAGCGATTCAGATGCTCAAGGAGATGATCAATAACCGTAGTGGACGATGGCTAGTTAGCGCTGTGCTTGAGGAAGAAGGGTCCCTTACTACTAGCGACAAGGCCTTTGAGGTTATCGCTGGGGAATATACGGGGATCAGTAAGCATGTTTTGGGTGGCACTTTGCGCCGAGCACAAAGGAGACCGTTGCTCAAGCAACGTCAAGGAAAACTCTATTTGGAGGTAGATAAATCGTGACAATGACCTATGACCCGCTCGCCTATGAAATGCCGTGGCGGCCAAATTATGAGATGAGCGCCGTCTTTGGCTGGGTGGCTGCATCCGGCGTGGCGCTGGCGGTCCAGCAAGTTACGGATATGCCGCCTGAACCGTTCTATTGGATGACGGGAATTTGTGGTGTCATGACAATGGCTCGCCTGCCAAAGGCAATAAAAATGCACCTGCTCCAGAAGCATTTGAAGGGAAGGGATCTGGAGTTCATTTCCATCAGGGAACTCCAAAAGAAGATTAAGGCGTCACCGGAGGAGATGTGGCTTGGGTATGGCTTTGCCTGGGAAAACCGCCATGCACAGCGCGTGTTCGAGATCCTAAAGCGAGACTGGACCTATATCGTGGGCACGGAGTCAACCACAAGCAAGGTTGTTCGGACTATACGGGGCAAGAAGAAAAAAGAGATGCCTATCGGTCAGCCGTGGATCCACGGGGTTGAGCCAAAAGAAGAGCACCTGATGCAACCGCTCAAGCACACTGAGGGCCATTCTCTCATCGTGGGTACGACGGGCTCGGGCAAGACCCGTATGTTCGATACGCTTATCTCCCAAGCCATCCTACGTGGCGAAGCTGTGATTATCATCGATCCGAAAGGGGATAAGGAGATGCGCGACAATGCGCGTCGGGCCTGTGAAGCAATGGGGCAAGCAGAGCGGTTTGTCTCTTTCCACCCAGCGTTCCCGGAGGAGTCAGTCCGGATCGATCCCCTTCGAAACTTCACCCGTGTCACAGAGATAGCCAGCCGCTTGGCAGCTCTCATCCCCTCGGAAGGTGGCGGTGACCCGTTCAAATCGTTCGGTTGGCAGGCGCTGAACAACATTGCGCAGGGGTTGATCCTGGCGTATGACCGTCCCAACTTGATCAAGCTCCGCCGCTTTTTAGAAGGTGGCGCCGATGGCCTAGTGATCAAGGCAGTGCAGGCATATTCAGAGCGCGTGATGCCTGATTGGGAAGCCGCTGCGGCCCCTTACTTGGAGAAGGCGGCCAATGGGTCGCGCAGTAAGCTCGCAGTCGCTCACATGGCCTTCTACAACAACGTCATTCAGCCTGAGCACCCAAGCTCGGAACTGGAAGGCCTGCTCAACATGTTCAAGCATGATGCGACCCACTTCTCGAAAATGGTCTCGAACTTACTCCCCATCATGAACATGCTGACCTCTGGCGAGCTCGGACCACTGTTATCGCCTGATGCAACCGATCTCAGTGACGAGCGTCAGATCACCGATTCCGCCAAGATCATCAACAACGCCCAGGTGGCGTACTTAGGTCTCGACTCTCTCACCGATAACATGGTCGGCAGTGCCCTGGGTTCAATCTTCCTTTCAGATCTGACGGCGGTAGCCGGTGACCGCTACAACTACGGTGTGAATAACCTCTCGGTGAACATATTTGTCGATGAAGCGGCAGAGGTGATCAACGATCCCTTTATTCAACTCCTCAACAAGGGCCGCGGTGCGAAACTGCGTCTCTTCGTGGCAACACAGACATTTGCCGATTTCGCCGCCCGCTTGGGTAGCAAAGACAAAGCGCTCCAGGTGCTGGGGAACATCAATAACGTGTTTGCGCTGCGGATTGTCGATGCGGAGACCCAAGAATACATCGCCGAAAACCTGCCCAAAACCCGACTCAAATACGTCATGCGGACGCAAGGCCAGAACACAGACGGAAGTGAACCGATCATGCACGGAGGTAACCAGGGCGAACGGTTAATGGAAGAAGAGGCCGATCTGTTTCCAGCTCAGCTGCTGGGGATGCTGCCAAACCTGGAGTACATAGCCAAAATCTCAGGCGGAAAAATTGTGAAGGGTCGCCTGCCCATCTTGACCGAGAAGTAAGGGGTTCAACTATGTGTTGTAAGCGATATGCGGAATATCAAGTTGTTAATGTCGGTGAGAACCCTTTTGAACGAGTGATGAATGTCCTGAAAAGTCGTGGTCGCAAGAATGCCCATATTCTGAGCATATTGCAGCTGGATTGGCCCGCTTCTGAGTCGGTCATCCAGAAACTGAGCGACTACATCAGTGACAGTATTAAGGCAAATCAGGAGCCGGTTATTTACCCGATCATCGAGGAGGCGTTGCTCCGCTACAGTCAGCTTGTTTTCCATGCGCAAAGGTACAAATACGAAGATCCCGCCAGGATTAGTGCCTTTTTAGAGACCCTCATCACGGAGACCTGCAAGGCCCTTGAGGTGCAGATCGCGGCGAACAGTGGAGGGGAAGCCTGGTCGGTTGATTCCGGCACCTCATTCTCTGAATGGTGTACATGCCATCCTGGTGACCTGTCGATCACTCCCCATGCTCATGAGGACGAGCCTTCTTTGAGAGGCCTGCTGTACGACTTACTCATATGTGAAAGCGTTAAAAATGTTCTGAGGAGAACTGACTATGAACAAGCCGTGGTTAGTGGTCGTCTGGTTGCTCACCCTTGAGCTGCTTACCATTTTGCTATTGATCCCAGGGGATTGGACGGACAGAGCGATCCAGAATGAGTCTGCACTGGTGCAACAAAGCCTTGGTGTAGAGGCTCGGGATTGGATACATAACAAGGCCACGACGTGGTACCAAGCCAGCATCATTGACTCCGGGTTCTACGACGGCATGTATAAGACGTTGATCCCCTCCGAGGCAGAGCGGGAGCGGTCAAGAGGGATGGAGGGCATGGGTACGGATTGGTTTGTGTGGGTCAATGGCCGCATGGATGCTTTTGTGAACATCATCTTCCAGTTCTACACCCGAGCGGCACTCCTGCTGGCATGGGCACCGTACATGCTGATCTTGTTTGCCCCGGCCATCTATGACGGCTGGATGACGTGGAAAATAAAGAGGACCAACTTCGACTATGCAAGCCCCGTGCTGCATCGCTATAGCGTTCGGGGAACGATGTTCATCATGGCGGGACTGTTCATCTGCTTCTTTATCCCGTTCGCGCTCGATCCGGTTGTAATACCGTTGACGATGATGGCGTGCTGTGTGCTGGTGGGTCTTACCGTCAGCAACTTCCAAAAACGGGTTTGATAGCGAACTGCCTTGCGATCCACGTCGATTATGGCAACCCGAAAAACTGGGTCAACATGACGCAGCAAGCGATCAAAATGGAAAATCCAAAAACAACCCTTAGCTGATTTGATGTCATGGCGGCCTGAGGCCGCCAGAAATTTCACATGTGAAATTTTATTGCCGGAGTCTTGAAACAGAAAACCAAGTTAATTGGGGCAGATTTTATGCAAACGGTAAAGTTTGCCGCAGTCTGGAGTGCTGCGAGTGCGGTGGAATGAAAATAGAGTGCCATCCAGAGAATAGAGTTTCATCCGATTTCCCGTGAACACCTCTCCGGGCCTGCTGGTATGATCACCAGGAGGCCCGTTTCTTTCTCTCTCGGTTCACCGCCGCAAGCCGGTACTAAACAGAGAGAGCACCCATGTACTACCATCCAAAACCCGCCGCCAGTCATGCCGCCGCCCTTCGTCCGGGGCAACTTCGCCATGTGATCCGGGTCGCCTCGATCACCGGTCGCCAGCCCCTCCGTGATGTGATGCTGCTCTGGCTCACCCATTCAACCGGCGTCAGGGTCACAGAGCTGGCCAGCATCGAGATCCGTGACCTGTTGCACCCATCCGGCCAGATGCGCGAGGAGGTCTATCTGAGGGCCGCTATCACGAAGCACAGCCGACCCCGCACCATCTATCTGACCCACTCCAAGACCATCGCAGCCGTGGAGGCGTGGCTCGCATACCGCCGAGAACGGGGCTGGGGCCTGTCGCAGGATCCTGCCTATCGGGGGCTTCGCCCGGATGAGCGCCTTGTCTTGAGTCACAAAGGCCGAGCCTTCGAGCTGGCGAGGAAGCCCCGCCAGCTACTGACTGGCGTAGTTGAGTACCGGTGCTGTGACGCGCTCCAACAGCTGATGAGTCGGCTCTACCGGCAAGCGGGTATCAAGGGCGGCAGCAGCCACTCAGGCCGCCGCACCCTGGCGGCCAAAGTGCTGGCAACGACCGGGCGCATCGAGGACGTGCAGCAGCTGCTCGGCCACGCTGAGCCGGATCATGTGTGGCCGTACCTGGATGTGAGAAAGGAGGTGATCAGGCAGGCGTTTAAGGCTGCGCTGTGACTTCCCACGCCGTACAAAACTAGCCGTGAGCTATGTTTATGCGCTCATATGTAGCAAGTGACTTTACTTGTTAGGTGCTTTTGCTATTGTTTATGTATCGGTCAAATGGCAGGAGATAGTTTGTGACACAGGGTAATGAAGCTAGTCCTAAAGAGTTTTCTGAGCGTTTGAATCTCGCCCTAGATCAGCTTGGGTGGCCCCAGCATGGAAGGATTGCCAATCTTGCGCGCGCAATGAGTGATGACCTTGCTAGTACATCTGTTCGTAGATGGCTCAATGGTGAAGGCTTGCCAGAAGTCAAACGCCTTGGGGAACTGTCACGAATCACCCAGAAGAGTGTGCAGTGGTTGCTGACCGGTAATAGCCCGCATCCAGAAGATTACACCCCGGCAAAGCCAATTCGGAGGATCACCCAGCTCCATGCGTTCCGCTTTGATGGTCTTGAATCCTCTGATGTTGAGCTGATTGCTCTTTGCGATGATGGTTCGATTTGGGAGAAGCAAGGCATTCATAGCGGGGCTGAATGGGTGAAAATCGACAGCATTCCACAGTACGACTGATAGAGGAAAAACGGACGATGGCTACAACAAGACGGTTTACCTTGAAGCCTAACGCATCGGTGACCCCATGCCCCCGGTGCAGCAATAACACAGTGTTCACGGGCTGCGCTGTCCAGGTTGCTGAGGACTGCTGTGAGGTTTACGTGATCTGCCAATGCAGTTACGACCCGACCGAGCAAAACACCGGCCACCGGTTAGAGGATGTGTGGGGCAGCGTGGATGATGAGAATTTGATGGCCGCGCTGTCTTGTTGGAATGACGCCCTGGCCGATGCGGCCACCAAACACTGAGATCGAGGAAAAAACAGACCATGGCGAAGCTGACAAACCGCGAGCTGGATGTGGTGCTGAGTAAGCTGGCGAAGGCGAACACTGAGGCTTTCAAACTTCAAAGCCTGATCTCCGAGCACAGCCTGGAAGTCTACGGCGTTGAACCGGGTGAGGTTGATAATGATGAATATATCGACCGGGTTGCTGGCGGCAACGGCGTGGCTGGCGGGATGAGTGCCGCCGAGTTTGATCGTTCAATGCGTGACTGCATTGAACGTCGTCAAGATTGTTGAGGGAAAAACTGGACGATGGCCAAGACCTACCACATCGAAAAATGGGGCTTGTTGTGTTGGCGTGATGGGCTTCCTGTCTTCATTGGCGGGCGGGAGATCACCCCGCACGGGTACGTGTGGTGGTATCCCTGGAACTGGGTTCTGTTCCTGGTAGCCCTGCTGGTAGTCACCCCATATCGCAAGTTGCGCAGGAAATAGAGGAAAGTCGCGATGAACAATGAACAACTTGCTGCGTTGATTGAAGCCATCCGCAAAGGCCCCCCGCCCGTTGTTGGGTTCGACCACAATGGCCCTTCCCAAGATGCTTTCAATATGGGCTGGAATGCCGCTAAAGATCAGGTCTGGGCGCAATTGCAGGCTTTGGGCCTGGAGCCTTGCGTCAAGGAAGACGATGAGTAATCGAGGAAAATCGGCATATGGAACAGGTAACGATAGGGATAGACCGGGGCAGCCTGCCCCCTCATTCTGATGAGCAGTTTGAGGAATGGGTTCGGTTTTGTGTCGGCCATCAGGCCAGCATTGAGAGTGATAACCCGCTCTCTGACATGGATATGAGCGCCCTGGTGCTCAACATCGGCTGATAGAGGAAAAACATGATTGACCCCCGGTATTATGGAAAGAATGTGAAGGACATCCCAGGGGATGCTTTCTGTTATGGATTTGATCCCGATGAACGCAGTCCAGCGTTGGTGCTGGCATCAGTTGAAACAGTCCCGGCAGGAAGTAATGGAGCCTGGCGCTTGGCTACTGAAAATTGCGGTGGGTTTAGTTGTGAGTCCCGAGATGCAGCCGTATTACCGCTCCCAGTTCGTCCTGAAATGGTGGATTTTATGGGAAAGGTAGCAGATGAAGAATTTTCGACGGAACCTCTGGATTACTTGGGTATGATGGCTCCCGATAAAGTGATCGCGGTCAAGAAGGGGTATCTGTCCAGCCTTCATTCTGTGGGGCTGTCTTGCAACCAGGATAATCTGGAGCTCCTGACGCAGGCCCTTTATCCGGTGGATGCCACACCTGAAAATGTTTTGATTCTGTCCGGGGATAGTATCGACCTTTCTAAAGTTGAGGTTCCCAAAGGGCTGGTAATATTTATCGTGGGTGAAAACTGTGACTGATAAAGGGTCTACCGACCTTTTATCAAGGAAAAAAACGGAATGACTGACAAGGTGACAAAGCTGGCAGGGGATCTCAACCAGAACGTTTTCGCTCCGCAGTCACAGCAAGACATTCGTGATGCTGAGAAGGCAGCCAACTGGCAACGAGAAATGGCTGCCTTGGAGCAACGTATGCGCAATGAACTGGATGCCCAGGCGGGGAAGTAACCGGTCTCCTGAAACCGAACTTTTATAGAGGAAAAAACGGCCATGAAGCTCGATGTTACCCCGGCTCAACTCGAAAATATGAAGCGTCTTGTTGATGACGTAGACGCGATGATTGGCTGCGGGGACGATGCCGGAGATCGTTTGTGGACTCGGTATGTCAAATCGTTCGATCGGTTGTTGCAGCGAAACGGATTGCCACCGAGAGAAATGGCAGACAAAAGTTCGGATTGATAGAGGAAAAAACCATGCCGACGAAGAAATTAAGTAAAGCGGAACGGGAGTGGTTGGAAAGGATGAAGGAGTTGGCTTTGCAAGCGCCTGCCCGGTTCTCCTCTTACACCACCGGAGACTGCTGTATCACGATATTTGATAACACCCTTGAGGCGGATATTAACGCCCTGGTGGATTCTGGGGAGGCGCGGGATTTTAGCCCTGCGGTATCAATGTGTAACGCTGAACTTGGGGTGATCAATTTCCCAACTCATTTCTTAGTTCACTCCACTGCGGGTTAGAGGAAAAACGCGATGTTTAACGATGAAGAGTGGGCAGGGGCAGATGCAGACGAGGCGTACTGGGCGCTGATGCCAGCCGAGACGCCGGGGGAGCCATCCCCGGCAGACTGCCTCGTTCAGGAGCTGCTTGAGGTTCGGGCCAATATCAAGTTGGAAGGCTACGGGCGGCGCGATGATGGTGACTATGATGATGGCCACCTCGCCGGTCGGTTTCATGCCACCGAGGACTCCCTCCGGTTGGCGCTCAAGCACTTGGATGTGTCGCCCCGCAAACGCTACATAGTCGAGCATGTGCTGGGTCAAACTGCCACACCATAAGCAAGAGGAAAGAGTCATGGTGAAGACAAAAAACAAAAAAATAGGAGTGAGAATTTTTGAATGGCTACTGACTGCACATCACCTCTGGTTTTTTCTAATTGGTCTACTCCTTTTGGCGTTTGCTTTTCTTATTGATCATCCGATAGCAACGCCATGCCTGGGCGGATTAAGTTGCGGGATTTTAACCCTTTTATGGTTGCCTAGTTTTAATATGGCTAGGCGTAGTTCGCCCAGAAAAGATGCTGATTCAAACTGATCGAGGAAAAATCATGTATGACAATGACAATATGGTTAGGGGCTATGGTTTTACTGCTTGCTGGTGCCGAATTTAGCAAAGAAGGCAACCAAATATCATTGGTATGCAACATAGCTGGGGTTGCACTTTTCATCGTATGGATAGTGATGAAAGAGATTAAAAGACGTAACCCGTAATGACTCAGTGATGGTTAGTCAACGCATCGCCAGCGGCGTTGCCGAATTAAAGGAAAAATTTGTAGCGCTTTCTTTTTTTTGGCATATTTTGAGGGATACCAGCAACGCCTATGGCCACGTTGGTGGAGGCGGCTGATTGCTGGCACAGAACTGCATCGTGCGTGGCTATCTGGTCATATGTGGTGTTTTAAACCTGATGGCGGTGTTTGCTCCTGTGAATGGTACACCAGTAGATAACAGTATTAATAAGGGACATCTATGGAAGGAAAATTCGAGCTATTTAAAGAAAGGTTGTTTGAGGTGCTGGAACGAACTTTACCTGATCGTGATTTGAATAATCATGAAGTAGTTGTTGACCCAGATACCAGAGAACCGTTTGTATTTTTCACTTTCTTTTTATCAGAAGAGGTTGAGGTAGACAAATTTATCAGGGCAGTGAGAGAGTCTTTGCTTAAATGGCCTGAGTTATCTGTTCAGACTGATACCAATCAGTTCGTATATACGGTTTGGAAATCGCATATACAAAGCCATGATTATTGGAGTGTGCATTTTTGGCTTTCGGAAAAATACTCGTTTACTGAGGACTCGCAACCTTAATACAGCCAATCTTGGTTTGATAAAACCCATGGCATTGCCGATACTTTCAAATGGCTAAGGGAAAAATCATGACAGTAGAGCAGCTTTTAAAGATGGATCCAGATGCCACGATGGCTTGGATGCAGGAGAACCGTGCGGCATTTGAGCTCGTGCCTGTAACCCCATCTGATGAAATGATCAAGGCAGCAGCAGGGCCGGATTTTAGCCAAGAGGATCGTGAGTTGGTCACTCGGGAATGGGTAGACATGATCGAGACACATCGCCACGACTATTCCATCGTGGCTTAAGTCAGAGGAAAAAATCATGTTTCACAGCGTGGATTTATTGGCTCGTTCCGGCAACCTAACACCTCTTGAGAAGGCGATTTTAGATAAGGCCAGCAGTGTCAGGGCGCTACGGGCTGACGGGCTGCTGACCAGCCTTGAAGCATCGCATCAAATTTGGGCGATAAAAGACATTCTGATCGCCATAGACCCGAACAGCCTGATGATTGAACCGCTGCGCGATCTTGAAAAGCAGATAGTCAGCGCCAGCCCCGTTCAACCTGTGACGAAGTAAGAGGGAAAACGGCATGAATGAACAGATGCAGGTTGACCGCGATCAATACATCAAAGCGAACTATGGCCCCCTGACTATGACGGAGATGGCCGAGCACCTAGGGCTGTCTGTCAGTGCGGTATCCCGTCATATCAAGAAGATGGGCATAGTCAGGGGGGATCGCCTGACCGATGAGCAGAAGGCGATCCTCAAAGACAGCTGCAAGCGCCTGGGCCTCCCCGGTGTTGCCGAGGCGCTGGGGTTGCCCATCACGGTCACAACCCAGGCCGCCCGCGCCATGGGGCTGCTAAAGCGCGAGATCATGACGCCAGAAAAGCGGGCGTACCTGTGCGAGCACGACGCGACGATGACCAGGGCTGACATAGCCAGTGCGCTGGGGGTGTCTAAGCACACGGTGGAGCGGGCGGCCAAGCAACTTGAGCTATTCAAGAAGTACCCATGGACTGACGAACAGCGCCGGTTCATTGCGGAGCGGCGCCAGTCGATGAAAATGACAAGAATCGCCAAGTATTTGGGGATCACCCCCGCGATGGTCCGACAGGAAATCGCGCGTCAAAAGCGCGGGATCGTCGATATGTTGAACCGTCACTAGAGTGGACTCTGACCGAATTCAGAGGCACTGATAGACCAGAAAAAATTTCACATGTGAAATTTTTTCACCTCCATCCAATAAGCGTCTTCCTATCTCTTTTGCCCCACAAATTATTGCCTAAGTTAAGCGGCTATCAGCCATGTGGAGCTCGTATAGGAAAAGCACTGCGGGGCGCCAGCTGCGATCTCGGGCAAGTAAACTGCTCGTCTTCCAGAGAAATTTCACATGTGAAATTTTTCTCACTCCAACTAAGCACCCCAAAATATTTTTTGCCCCACGCCCCAAAAGGGCCGCAAGAGCGCTGTGCTGGTGGAGCTGTGGAAGAGAAAATCCCTATACCAAAGGCAACTTCATTTGGAGTTCATCGTGTCGGTACAGACTCAAGCCAGAAAAGTAGAGGTGGCAACATGGCGCACAAGCTCTTGGCCGTTTCTTACTCTCATCCGGTTGGTATTGTTCGCGTTTGGTCTTGCTGTCGGCTTTGGGCTCGACAAAGTGATTGCTCTGATAGGGGCTTGAGTTAGGGCCGTCCTTGGGTTCATGTGGTGAAAATACAGAATCAATAAGCAGGCCGGTGAATAAATAGAAGGTGGCATGATGCCACCTTTTTTTTATTTGTCGCTGTAACTGCCCGAAATGGGCGCAAAGCCGTAGTAGGAAAGTGGGTCAACTGAATGAAAATACAGGCAATGAAGATATGGAGGTGGCAATGAAGCCTGTAAAAATCCCGCGGCGGGTCGATGAACCCCCCCACTTGCTCTTGTGGAGTGCCGATGAGCTGGCACCGATGCTCCTGGGGTTAACGATTGGCGTCATCCTCGGAAAGGCCCTTATCTGCTTCATCGGCGGGCTGCTCGTTACCAACCTTTATCGCCGGTTCCGGGACAACCATCCAGATGGTTACCTACTCCACATGATCTATTGGGCCGGGTTCATCGCTACCAAGTCCAAGTCGATGAAGAACCCATTTGTACGGAGGTATTTACCTTGAAATTGAAAACCTATCTCAGGACCTGGGAAGGGACCCAAGCCGAGAACAAGTGGGGCCGATTTATCCAAGCGGGGTTGTTAGTCATTGTGCTGCTACTGGTCCTCAAGGTCTTCAATAAGGAGACCATCGTCACCATGCAACCGTTCACCCTCACGGAGGAGGCATGGGTGACGAAAACCAATGCCTCACGTTCGTACAAAGAGGCGTGGGGGTTTGCGTTTTCAATGCTGCTTGGCAACGTTACGCCAGGTTCGGTGGACTTTGTTAAAGAGCGGTTGATCCCCATGCTCTCACCTGAAATCTATCAGGATGTCATAGATGCCATCGAGATCCAGTCCAAGCAGATAAAGGAAGACCGCGTAACCATGCGGTTCGAGCCTCGCTTTGTGGAGTACGAAGAGAAGAGCGACAAGGTATTTGCCTATGGGTACTCCTATGTGAAAGGCGCGTCATCGCAACAGGAGGAACGTGGGGAGCGCACTTATGAGTTCGTCCTCAAAATTTCAAATTACGCCCCTTATATCGATTACATGGGTACCTATATGGGTAAGCCACGCACCAAGGCTGTGCTGGAGCAACTCAAGCGTAAAGAAGAAGAAAAGGAACAGAGAACCAATGAAGCTCAACGCTAAATACCCACTCTTGGTGCTTGCCCTGTACGCAACAGGGGTGATGGCCGACTCATCTGAGGATGTTCCTGTTGTCCCGGCGAGTGTGATGAAACAGGGGGTGCCAGCCCCTATCGGAAGTAGTGGGGTGATGGGGCAGGTTAACGAGAATCCTGTTCTGACGATGAATCCAGGTGTGAACCAAATCATCCCGATTGCCATCGGCCATCCCAACCGGATCGTCACTCCATTTGGCAATCCAGAAGTGGTTTCCACCTCACTGAGCGGCGCCAGTGCTGATGGACAATGTGGTGAAGTTTGTATCAAGGAAAACGTGGTTTACGTCGCAACGGACAAGGAATATCCCGTCACGATGTTCATTACGGAAAAAGGCTCAGAGGCCCAAGCACTGAGCCTGACCATGGTGCCGCGGCGGATACCGCCCCGTGAGGTATTCCTCAAGCTCACAGGGAGCGCCAGCATGGGTGGAGGTTTTGCCAATACCAAAGCGGATGCTTGGGAGAAAAGCCAGCCCTACGTTGAGACCGTTCGCACTGTGTTCCGCAAAATCGCCCTAGGCGAGGTCCCCCAAGGCTACAGCATGAACAATATCCCAGCCGGAGCGGCGGTTCCCCGGTGTGCGACTGGCAGTATCCGGGTCGATTTTTCGAAGGGTCAGTACATGATGGGGCACCATCTCAACGTATTCATCGGGGTGGCCCAGAACACATCGACCCAGCCCATTGAGTTCAAGGAGTCCTTATGTGGTGGTTGGGACGTAGCTGCTGTGACCACCTGGCCGCTGAACGTTCTCGAACCGGGGCAGAAGACAGAGATCTATGTCGCGATGAAACAAGGTCGCGGTCAGGCTTCTACGTCTAAGCGGCCGTCTCTGCTCGGAGGTCGTCAATGAACATTAGCCAGTATTGGAGTGAGATTGACCCCAAAAAGAAGCGCTGGATAGCCGTTTCTAGTGGTTTATTTGCCCTTTTTGCTGTCGTGACGGTTTTCTCCGGTGAGCCAAAGAAAGAGGCGGGGCGTGGGCGTCAGGATACGATCAAGAACGTACTGACTGATAAAAACACGAGAGAAATCGGCATCGACTCCCTTTCTGCCGATGTGAAGATGGTCTCGCGTGATAACGCGGATATAAAGAAGGCGCTGGAGCGTATCAGTTCAGAGCTGGCTCAAAACAAGCAGAAGGCAGGGCAGGATGCTGTCGTCGATCGTGAAATTTCCCGCTTGCGTCAGGATATGGAGCTAGTGGCAAAGAAGAATGAAGAACTGGCGAAAATAATAGAGGCAGGGAAAGGGCAGGGCAATGGTAAGGACGCAGCCGGAGATGCCCAGGCTAGTGGAACCAGCGCCCCTAACTCTGCTGCCAATAGCCAGTTCATGGACAAGAAGTTGGATTACAAAGATCCGGCAGCCATTTTCAGGGACGCCCCACTGCCTGACACAAAGGGCCAAAATCCTGGTGGTAAAGGAGATGGTAAGGCGCCCGGAAAGACCGGCATCCAGATTGTCAGCTACACCCAAAAGGCGCCTGAGGCAGATAAGTCAAAGGGAACTGATGATGATTCCTTGTATCTGCCTTCGGGATCGATCCTGACTGGGACACTGATAAACGGTATGGATGCCCCAACATCCCAGGGGGCCCGCCGCGACCCATTCCCGTCAACTCTGCGTATCCAGAAAGAGGCCATCCTCCCTAACCGGTTCCGTGCCGATGTGCGCGAATGTTTTCTCATCGTCTCTGGCTACGGCGATCTGAGTTCGGAACGCGCCTACCTACGTGGCGAAACGTTCTCGTGTGTACGTGAGGATGGTGGTGTGATCGAGGCGAAGCTCGATGCTTATGCGGTCGGTGAGGACGGTAAGGCCGGGGTTCGTGGCCGCGTGGTATCCAAGCAGGGCCAAATTATCGCCAAATCCATGATGGCCGGTTTCTTGAGCGGTGTGTCTGAGGCATTCGACGTCAACCCCGTACCTGTTATCAGTACAAACCCTGGTGAGAATACCCAGTATCAGTCCGTTTGGTCTGAGGAAATGGTTCAGGGCGCTGCGGCCAAGGGTGCCAGCAAGGCCTTGGATCGCATCGCGCAGTTCTACATCGACATGGCCGAAGGGATTTTCCCGGTCATCGAGATCGATGCAGGCCGTCAATTGGACGTAATCATGACTAAGGGCACTAAGTTGCAAATCCGTTCGGCCGGGGAGAGCAAGAAAAAATGAGCATTGTGACCAAAATGGGCAGTTCTACAGACGAGATTCGAGTAGGGCTGAGTGTAGGATCTCTCAGACTGTTGGGAGTCGGTGCTGCACTCTTGCTGCTCGCGGGGTGTTCATCACTCAACATCGGGGAAGAGGAATACAGCTGTCCGGGTATGCCAAATGGTGTGCAGTGCATGTCAGCTAGGGATGTTTATAGCGCTACCAACGATGGCAACGTACCTCGTCCGGTGAAGCCTGATGAGGCCAAGGCTAATAGTGAGGAAGAAACCCCGGCTGTAGCCACGAACACAACAGGTTCTGGGGACCCGGTAATCGACACGTATGTCGCCCCGCGTCTGCCGGATCGCCCAATTCCCATTCGCACACCTGCGCAGGTGATGCGGATCTGGGTAGCACCCTGGGAGGACACCAACGGTGACCTCATCGTAACGGGGTATGTCTACACGGAGATTGAACCGCGCAGATGGGTGATCGGGGATGGCACACCCGAAAATGAGCCGGTGTTGAGACCGCTGCAATCCGTGCAGCACGAACCGAAAACGGAAACAACCACAACAAAGTAGGAGATGTTCTGAATGAACATGAATGTAGATCAGGTGGCGAATGCCTCCGCGGTACACAAAAACAACGCGCTCTTCATCCTGATGGGGCTGGTGGCGGTGGCTCTCGTGTTGGCCCCGGATTCAGTCCATGCAGGCACAGGCGGGACTGCGTTTGATGATGTCTGGACCACCCTCAAGGACTGGACCCAGGGTACCTTGGGTCGAATCGTTGCGGGTGCAATGATCCTGGTGGGTGTTGTTGGTGGCATCGCCCGCCAGAGCTTGATGGCATTTGCCATGGGCATCGGTGGTGGGATGGGGCTGTACAACTCCCCGACGGTGGTTGAGTCGATCATGTCCGCAACACTGGAACATGCCGACAAGATCGCCCCGGCCGCAATCCACCTCACCAATGGGCTCGGGGGCTAAGGCTCCATTACTCGCCAGACACATGAAAAAAGGGCGGCCGCAAGGCTGCCCTTTTTTTCATCAACAGCCAAATATTTTTCTCAATGTGCTCAAAAAGGACACGAACACAGCCGGTCTTTCAAAGGCACGTCCCGTAATCTCCATTTTGGGTTCGTGTAACCTTTGAATGGAGAGTGTGATGAAAAAACACAGACTTAAACTACCTGCTCTGCTTGGCACAATAGCGGTGCTTTCTGCTGGCTCAGCCCATGCAGAGCTTTTACAGCTTTCCTTTACAGCACCGGGAGGTGCACAGAGGAACTTGGGGCCGACAGCTAACTATGTCAACCCAACAGGCAACGTCAAGTTTGCCCTGAGTGCGGGCGTTGACCGTAAAGTAAGAATTTCGTTGCTGAAAACTGATGGGGCGCTGGTATCTACTGCTACGAGTACGCTGTTGGGGGCAACGGATCGGATTACTGTTGGTGGAAGCTCCTACTATGGTGCAGAACTGCAACTGGCAGCACCGGTTGCTGGTACCTACAAGCTCAAAGCGGAAATATTGTCCGCGGCCGGAGCCACGGTGCAGGCGGATGAGTACCCCATGACCGTCGATGTTACCGCTCCGACCTATGCGTCAATCTCCCCCGAAGCAAGCAATTATGGACAGGTTACATCTGGCGGCGTCTGGAAATTGGGGATCGGTGGTTCCGAACAAAACGCCTTCAAGATCACTGGTATAAGTGACAGCACACCGATAACGAGTGTCAAGGCGAAGCTGTATAGGCAAGACGGCTCGTTATACCGGGATGTCGCTATCAGTTACGATGCTGCAAACCGTGAGGCGCGGAAGCCATTTGAAAGCGGATTTTTCCCGATCACGGACCTTGATGAACAGTTCACTCTCCAGTTTGAAATTCTGGATAGTGCTGGAAACGCAGCGCTGACAACGGCGCAAAAAGTGATGTTTGATAACGTCACCAATGCCCCGACAGAACCCTTCGGCGTTTTTGACCCCAATAGTTCTAACACTCTAGCCCCTGGGCTTACCGGTTTCGTGCCTTATGCCGATGGAATGACGGTGAAAACAAACCCGATCAAATTGGCATGGCGAGTGGAGCGAAGTAACTGGCATGAGTATCGGGAAGGTGGGATCAATATGGTCAACGGCCTCGGACAAACTACCAAGGCCGGGGAAGACAGCCAGTATGTGTACTTAACAACAACATCCCCTTACGGACACACGGATGGTAACTACTGGCGCTGGGTCAACTTTGGGCAGTGGGGCGGGGGAACAATTAGTTACAATTTAGTGCTATCTCCCTCAGCACCTAGCAGCCCCAAGTTACTGGGGGTTGATTACAACTACAGTGACATCGGTTGGTCTACGATGCACCGGTATGCCGTCATGAATACTGCACTACCAGTCACGGTGAGCAGCATCAGGGTCAACGTTGAGGCGAGACCCTATGAGCAAACCGCAGTGCATCGTGGGAGCTGTAATATACCTGCTGGGCAAACAAGTTGTGTCATTGCCAATAGCTTTACTTTGGCGACGGGCACGACGGGGTATATTCATGACAATGCAACGGTCTATAACCCGGATAAAACTTTGCTGTCCAATCCATTGTGGGCTGAGGTGAATTGGAACGACCAGTATTACCCACAGCTCACCCAGCAATATGATGCGCAGACAAAGACTTTTACGTTGTTTGTCAATCAGCAAGGGCGAGGGAGTTACTTCGATCGTCTGAGGTTGAAGTCTGCCTGGATTGAGGACCACCAGGGCAATAAGCTCTCTCCAAAAGGTGGGTTAACAGCCGATAACTGGGATAGCTACACCTATCAGTGGGATCTCAAGACCCTGCCGGAGGGGCAGTATAATCTGGTGGCCGCAGCTGAGGAAATGCACGGTCCGAAGACCAAACAGGCTATGTTCCAAATTACCTCTGACCGAACCGCACCCGTAATGACGATCAGTACGGCGGAGGGGGCTAGTATCCAGACACTGGATGATGTGGTTATCAACCTGAGTGATGCACTCGATCCGTCACCAAAGCTCACGTCAATTTCTCTGGTTGGTGGCCCCGCCAATGACAAGGTGCAGTTGTCCTGGAGTGAGGAGTCCAAAGGTCAATTCCGTTTGGAATACCCGGTCATGTTCCCATCCTTGAAGGCGGGTGAGTCATACTCTCTAACCGTCAAAGGACAAGATACTCAAGGTAATGCAGTCCAGAAGGCCGTAGGTTTCAAATACGCTCCGCGTCAAGTGACGCTGGCGGACGGGATGGATGGCAAGGTCATGATCCCGGCCGTGACGC